>Ga0207695_10010735_pt1 | contig 11176 bp, 7 predicted proteins | sample KBSC54metaG_FD_184354 | JGI IMG/M metagenome (GOLD analysis project Ga0207695, IMG submission 184354) | Corn rhizosphere microbial communities from Kellogg Biological Station, Michigan, USA - KBS C5-4 metaG (SPAdes) (version 2) | ecosystem: Host-associated > Plants > Roots > Rhizosphere > Soil... | reverse complement strand
GGGCCGCCTGACCAGCCGGATCAGCACCACCACCGGGCTGACCCGCCGCGCGGTTTCGCGCCTGCAACAGAGCGCGGCGCGGCCGCCGCAGCGCCGCTCGCCCGCCACCGAGCTGTTTACGCGCTGGGTCTCCGATCCCACGCTGCAAACCAAGCCACTGCCGCGGCAGGGTGCGGTCCCGAGCTTCGAATCGATGGCGCAGTCGGTGACGCGTGACGTGCACCCGCGCACGCTGCTGGAGGAACTGTGCCGGCTCAAGCTCGCGCGGCATGACGAGGCCACCGATACCGTGCACCTGTTGCGCGACGCGTTCGTGCCGCGCGGCGACTGGGCCCGGATGGTCGGATTCCTGGGCAGCAACGTGGGCGACCACTTGCGCGCGGCCACGGCGAACGTGCTGGGCGACGGCGGCCAGCACCTGGAGCAGGCCATCTTCGCGGACGAACTGTCGCAGGAATCGTTGAAGGCGGCCCAAAAGCTGATGGCGCATCAATGGCGCTCGCTGCTGGCCCAGGTGGTGCCGCAACTCGAAGCCCTGATTGCGGACGACCGCAACGAAGGCCGCCCGCAGAACCGGTCATTGCGCATCGGCCTGTTCACCTGGTCGCAGCCGATGCCGGACACCCCACCCACCCCCGATATCAAGGAGTCGAATCCATGAACCCAAGCAAGGAAAAGTTGGACAGCGCCGGATTCACGCGGCGCGAAGGACTGCTGGCGCTGGTCGGCGCGGTGGCGGCGTTATCAGGCTGTGGTGGCGGCGGCGACGGCGCCGGTATCGCTTCCGTCGCTTCGGTGGGCAGCGGCGGCACCGGTTCGTTCTCCAGCGGCGCGATCACCGGTTTCGGCTCCATCATCGTCAACGGCGTGCGCTTCGACGACAGCCAGGCCCGCATCACGGACGATGAAGGCACGGTGCACAACCCGGGTGACCTGAAGCTGGGCATGGTCGTGTCCATCACCGCTTCGAGCGTCACTACCGGCGTGGACGGCACCAGCAGCGCAACCGCCACCACCATCACGTTCGGCAGCGAATTGCGCGGAGCCATCACCAGCATTTCCGGGCAGACACTGGTGGTGCTGGGCCAGACGGTGCAGGTCGGAGCCGACACCGTGTTCGATGACGGCATCGTTGGAGGCCTCGCGGGATTGCTCGTGGGCCAGATCATCGAGGTCCACGGTTTCATCGATCCCTCGACCAACCAGATCCTCGCCACGCGCATCGAGCGCGACGCCACCGCAGCCACCCTCAAGTTGCAAGGCCAGGTGCAGGCACTGGACATGACTGCGAAGACCTTCGCGATCGGATCGCTGACCATCAGCTTCGCCGGCATCGCCGCAGCGGCTCTGCCCACGAATCTTGCCAATGGGCTGGTCGTGCGGGTGGTGCTGGCGCCGGCCCCCGCCACCGGCACACGCGTCGCGCTCAGCGTTCGCCCGCTGACCCAGCAGGTTGAAGATCATGCGCAGGCGGAACTGGAGGGCACGGTGACGGCATTCACATCGATCGCCAGCTTCAGCGTCAACGGCGTGGCGGTCGATGCAAGCATGGCCGCCTTCCCCAACGGCAGTGCGGCACTCAAGCTGGGCGCCCGGGTCGAAGTGAAGGGCAGCACAGTCAACAGCGTTGTGGTGGCCACCGAAGTCAAGGTCGAGAACGAAGCCGAGGTCGAAAACCAGGAGTTCGAAATTCATGGCACGGTCACCAACATGAACGCCGCCGGCAAGACCTTCGTGATACGCGGCGTGACGGTCAGCTTCGCGGGAACCGTGCGATTTGACAACGGCGACGCCACCAAGCTGGCGACGGTCAATGGCACGCCGGCGATCGTCGAGGTCAGAGGCACGAACAACGCGGCGACCAACAGCGTGACGGCCACCCGGATCACGTTCGACAACTGAGCCGCAGCGAAAATCCGCACGCGAATGGTGGATCCGTGCGGCTTGGCGTTGCTCGCAATCCGCTGATTCCCTGACGCTGCTGTGTTTTTACCCGCGCTTTACTTGAATCGCCCGCCGAATGCCTAAAATTGAGCCATTGAGTTCCACACTGGAGGCATCCATGAAAAAGGCAGTCTTATTTTCAGCGATGGGGGCGTTGGCGGCCTGGGGATCGATCGCCTCGGCCCAGGAATACGGCCGCGTGATCTCCAGCACCCCCGTGGTCCAGCAAGTTCCGGTGTCGCGCCAGGTTTGCAACAACCAGCCGGTGGCTGTGCAGCAAGCGCCTTCGGGTGGGGGCGCGGCAGTGGGCGGCATCATCGGCGGCGTGCTGGGCAACCAGTTCGGCCATGGCAGCGGACGAGCCGCGGCCACATTGCTGGGCGCGCTGGGCGGCGCGGCGGTGGGCAACAACCTGGAGGCCGCCAACGGCACGCAAGTGCAGAACGTGCCCCAATGCACCACGCAGACCACATACGAAAACCGCACGGTGGCATACAACGTGGCCTATGAGTACGGCGGCAAGCAGTACCACGTTCAGATGCCTAACGATCCGGGCCCGACCATTGCCTTGCAAGTGACGCCGGCGGGGACCGCGCAAGCGCCAACGGACAACGCATACGCCGAGCCATCGGGCCAGCCGGGCCAAGCTGTTGGCGTTGTGGTCGGACAACCGGCCCCAGTAGCGGTTTACCCGTCGTACCCGGTCTACTATCCGAACTACTACTACCCGCCCGTGGGCGTGTCGCTGGGATTCGGCTTCTTCGGCGGCGGCCATCATCACTGGCGCTAAGCGCTCAGCGGGCTGGGCCCGATCGCATCGCAAGGCCCCCGCAAGGGGGCTTTTCACTTGAGAAGCTAGAATTCATCGCTTCTTTCCTGAAGGCCGCGATCGCGCGCCGCAACGCACCCATGAGCACCCCGAAAATCGACGGCGCCAGCATCGCCACCCAGGCCAATGTGTACTTCGACGGCAAGTGCGTCAGTCACGGCCTGACGTTTGCCGACGGCACCCGCAAGTCGGTTGGCGTGGTGTTGCCGTCCCAGCTCACGTTCAAGACTGCCGCTGCCGAAATCATGGAATGCGTCGCGGGAGCTTGCGAATACAAGCTGGCCGGCACGGATGATTGGCGCAAGAGCGGTCCCGGCGAAAAATTCACCGTGCCCGCCAACTCCAGTTTCGACATTCGGGTATCGCAGGCGTATCACTACATCTGCCATTTCGCCTGAGAGCGGCGCCGCATGAGCTCCATCCTCGAACACCTTCCCACAGCGCAGAAAGTCGGCATCGCTTTTTCAGGCGGGCTGGACACCAGCGCCGCGCTGCACTGGATGCGCAAGAAAGGCGCGATCCCTTACGCGTACACCGCGAACCTGGGCCAGCCCGACGAGCCCGATTACGACGAGATCCCGCGCAAGGCGATGCAGTACGGCGCCGAAAAGGCACGCCTCATCGACTGCCGCTTGCAGCTGGCGCATGAAGGCATCGCCGCGCTGCAGGCCGGCGCGTTCCATATTTCCACGGCCGGTGTGACCTACTTCAACACCACGCCGCTCGGGCGCGCGGTCACCGGGACGATGCTGGTCGCGGCGATGAAGGAGGACGACGTCAACATCTGGGGCGACGGCAGCACCTTCAAGGGCAACGACATCGAGCGCTTCTACCGCTATGGCCTGCTCACCAATCCCAGCCTGAAGATCTACAAGCCGTGGCTGGACCAGGCTTTCATCGACGAGCTGGGCGGCCGCGCGGAGATGTCGGCGTTCATGACGCAGGCCGGCTTCGAGTACAAGATGTCCGCGGAGAAGGCATACTCCACCGACTCCAACATGCTGGGCGCGACGCACGAGGCCAAAGACCTCGAGCGGCTCGACTCCGGCATCAAGATCGTCAATCCGATCATGGGTGTCGCCTTCTGGAAAGACGAAGTGAAGGTCAAGCCGGAACCGGTGACGGTGCGTTTCGAAGAAGGCCAGCCCGTCGCGTTGAATGGCAAGACCTTCGCTAGTCCCGTCGAACTCATCCTGGAAGCCAATCGAATCGGCGGACGGCACGGCCTGGGCATGAGCGACCAGATCGAGAACCGCATCATCGAGGCCAAGAGCCGCGGCATCTACGAGGCGCCGGGCCTGGCCCTGCTCTTCATTGCGTACGAGCGCCTCGTCACCGGCATCCACAACGAGGACACGATCGAGCAATATCGCGACAACGGCCGCCGGCTCGGCCGCCTGCTGTACCAGGGCCGTTGGTTCGACCCGCAGGCGATCATGTTGCGCGAGACGGCGCAGCGCTGGGTCGCGCGCGCGGTCACCGGCGAAGTCGCGCTGGAACTGCGGCGCGGCAATGACTACTCGTTGCTCGACACCCAGTCGCCCAACCTCACCTATCACCCCGAGCGACTGACGATGGAAAAAGGGGAGTCCAGCTTTTCCCCGAAGGACCGCATCGGGCAACTCACCATGCGCAACCTCGACATCGTCGATACGCGCGAGAAGCTCGGCATCTACGCCAAGAGCGGCTTGTTGACGCTCGGCGACGGTGCGCCACTGCCGAGCCTCGAACAAGGCAAGGACTAGCGCGGCACGCCCAGGGCCGTTAAGCTGCCACTCCTCACATCCGGGGAGACATCGATGGCCCGATTTCAGCTCGACGTCAACGGCGCGGCGCAGCCGGTGGACGCATGGGACGCGGACATGCCGCTTCTGTACGCGCTGCGAAATCACCTCGGCCTGCACGCCACGAAATTCGGCTGCGGCCTGGGCCAGTGCGGCGCCTGCACGGTGCTGATGGATGGCAAGCCGGTGCGATCGTGCATGACCAAGGTATCCGACGCGGCGGGCAGGAAGATCGTCACCGCGGAGGGACTCGGCTCGCCGGACAAGCCGCATGCGGTGCAAGCGGCGTTCATCGCCGAACAGGCGGCGCAATGCGGCTACTGCACCAACGGCATGGTGATGAGCAGCGTCGCACTGCTTGCGCGAAATCCCAAGCCCACGCGCGAACAGGCGCAAGCGGCGCTCGCGGGCAACTTGTGCCGCTGCGGCTCGCACGATCGGGTGTTGAACGCGGTGCAACGCGCCTCCGGACAAAGGAGTGCCTGACATGCTTGCCGCCACTTTTGCTTCACCCGCAGTTTCACGCCGTGAGCTCCTCAAGGGCGCGGCGATCGTCGTGGGATTTTCTTTCGCCGGCTCACGGGCGGCCATGGCGCAGTCGATGACGCCGGCTCGCCGAACGCTGGCGCCCACGGAGGTGGACTCCTTCCTCGCGCTGCGTCCTGACGGATCGGTGATCGTCTATTCGGGCAAGGTCGATCTCGGCACCGGCCATCGCATTGCGATGCGCCAGATGGTGGGCGAAGAATTGTCGGTGCCGGTCCAGCGCATCGAATTGATCGAAGGCGACACCGCGCTCACGCCGGATCAAGGCTCGACCTCGGGCAGCAGGGGCGTGACGGGTGGTGGTGCGCAGTTGCGCCGAGCCGCCGCCACGTTGCGCGAGGGACTGTTCGCGCTGGCGGCCACACGTCTGCAAAAGCCGGCAGACAGCCTGATGCTGGTGGACGGCTCGGTGGTCGCATCCGACGGCAGCAAGGTGAGCGTGGCGGAACTCGTGGGTGACCGTCCGCTGAACCTGAAGATGAATGCGAAGGCGCCGCTCAAGAAACCCGCGGATTTTCAGCTGATCGGCAAACCACTGGCGCGTCCGGACATACCGGAAAAAGCCACCGGCCGCCACATCTTCGTGCACGACTTCAGCTTGCCCGGCATGTTGCATGCACGCGTGGTGCGCCCGCCGGCAGTGGGAGCGAAAGTGCTTGCACTGGACGAATCGTCCGTCGCCGCGCTTCCCGGGGTTCGGGTCGTGCACGTCAAGGACTTCGTGGCCGTCGTCAGCCCGGATGAATGGGCGGCGATCCGCGCCGCACGCGAACTCAAGGTGCAGTGGAGCGACAGCGCGCCTTTGGTCACGCACGAAGGGGTGGCGCAATGGGCTCGCCGTGGCCCCTTCGTCGGCGAGGAGACCCTCGTCAACCAGGGTGATGCGACGCGGCTCTCCGCGCTGCAGGACTCGGCCGACAAGCTGGCGGCCACGTATACCTGGCCCTTGCAGTCGCATGCTTCGATCGGACCCTCCTGTTCCGTTGCCGATGTGAAGGCGGACACCGCCACCATCTGGACGGCGTCGCAGGCCAGCCACCGCCTGCTGCATTCCTGCGCGGCGCTGTTGGAAATGCCGCGAGACAAAGTCCGCGTGGTCTACCTGGACGGCGCCGGCTGCTATGGGATGAACGGCCACGACGACGCGTCGGCCGAAGCGGCGATGTTGTCCAGGGCGGTGGGGCAGCCGGTGCGGGTGCAATGGAGCCGCGAAGAGGAATTGGGTTGGGACCCCAAAGGCCCGCCGCAGCTGCTCGAGCTTCGCGCGACTCTCACGCCCGAGGGCCGCATCGATGCGTGGGAAACCGAGATGTGGTTGCCGCGTGCGACCGCCAATCTCCAATGGATTCCGCTGCTGTCTCCGCTCGCCGCGGGCTTGAAGCAGCCTGAGGGACAAAGCACCGGGCTGGCGACACAAAACGGCGACCCGCCTTATCCGTCCAATGCGATGAAGGTACACGTGCATTGGCTCGGTGCCGCGCCGCTTCGGCCGTCCAACATCCGCGCGCCGGGCAAGGTGGCCAACACATTTGCCGTGGAAAGCTTCGTCGATGAATTGGCGGCGCAAGCCAAGCTCGACCCGATCCAGTTCCGCCTGCGCGATCTGTCCGACCCGCGGGGCCGCGAAGTGATCGAGCGCGTCGCGAAGATGATGCAGTGGTCCCCGCGCCCTTCTCCGGCGGCGCGCTCGCAACGTCGAATGTCAAGCGGGCGCGGAATGGCGTACGTCCACTACAAGCACAACGAGACCTATGTCGCGATGGGGATGGACATCGAGGTCGACCGCGGCAGCGGCGAGATTCGCGTCAAGCGCGTCGCCTGCGCTCACGATTGCGGATTGATGATCAATCCCGACACCGTGCGCGCGCAGGTGGAAGGCAACATCCTGCAGACACTGTCGCGCACGCTGTACGAGGAAACCCGATTCGACCGGTCGCGCGTGACCAGCGTCGACTGGTCCACTTACCCGCTGCTGCGTTTTCCCGAAGTGCCGCGGCTGGATATCGAACTGGTGCAACGGCTAGACCAGCCGCCGCTCGGGGCAGGCGAAGCGGCGTCCAGCCCGGTGGCGGCGGCATTGGCCAACGCAGTGTTCGACGCGACCGGCGTGCGGGCAAGAGCGGTCCCGTTCACGCGTGAGCGGATGCGCGCGCTGTTCGCGTGAGCTCAAGCTCGCGCGTCAATCGAATGCGAACGTGAAGATCAAGTCCACCGCGGTGCGCTCTCCGGTTTCGGCTCGCACTTGCACGCGGCGCGTCAGGTCGTAAAAAACTTGAAGCGTGCCCAGGGCGCCGGAGAGGCTGCGTTCGTAGGCGGCGTAGACATTGCGGCCGATGCGCTTGCCCAGGGTAACCGCCGGGCCTTCCGGGCCCTCGCGGCGGAACGACAACTCGTCCAGGCCCAGCGATGCCGCCATGCCTCGTTTGCCTCCGCCGCCGCGGCTGGCCAGCAAGGCGAGCGCGGCCTGCTGCACCAGCGCCGCTTCGGCGCCGCTGCTCGCCGATGCACGGCCCGTGATCAGCCACGACAGTTTTTCGGCGTCCGGCATATCGGGGTCCGCGTACAGCCGCACATAGGGCGCCAACGCGTTGCCGGTGATTTGAACCCCGACCCGCTGCTGCAGCAGATTGGGCCGGATCGCGAGGATATCGAGCGAGGGATTGTCGACCGCGCCGGTGAATCGGATCACGCCGCGCTCGATGTCCAGCCGCTGCCCATACGCCTGGTATTCGCCGCCGCCCGCGCGGATGACGCCCACCAGCCGCGGCGATGTGATCGACGGCCCGGAAAGTGCCACCGTGCCGCGCAGGTGCGTATCGACCCCCATGCCTTTCACGTGGAAATCGTTGCCCAGATCCACGTTCACCGACACGCTCAACTTGCGTGAACCCGGTTGGGCCGCTTCGTCGGCCGCACGCGCTTCGGTGCGGGTGATCGGCCCCGCCGCGCCATGCACGACGACGTCGTCGCCGAGTTTCGGGGTGCTCTGGTCCGGCAGCACGATCAATGCCTGATCCACTTTGACGTTGCCGTTGACCACCGTCCCCGAACCATCGAGCCGCGCAGCGATCGTTCCGGATGCGGTCAGCTGCCGGTCGGAACGAATGCTCGCGCGAAGCCGGGTGATTTCGGCGCTCATGTGGGCTTGCACGCCCGCGGAAGTCCAGCTGCCCTCACCCGTCGCCACCACGGTGCCGCCGTCGGGACCGGGGCCGCGCAGCAGGAACTCGTCGATCACCACGCTGCGTCCGCTGAGGTGGGCGCGCAATCGGCCGCGTTGCAGTTCGATGCCGTCCACCACCGATCGCAAGGCGAGATCATCGGCGGCGAGCGTGCCGGTGAGCTGCGGATCGCCCTTGGTTCCGGCGAACGTGATGTTGGTGGCGAGAGAGCCGCGCAGTCGCCAGCCTGGCGGCGCGAGCAGCGACCACACACCGATTCGCGGAAGCTGCGCACGCAGCGAGCCCGAGAGCGGCGCGCTGTCGGGCCACTGCCAACCCGCGCCGCCGCCTCGTGCGATGCGCGTTTGCAGTCGGCCGTCGGCGGTGCCTCCACGCTCGCTGTCCCAGCGCAGCAGCGCCGTGACCGAGTCGCCTTCGCTGGTGACGGAGAGCCGCGCTTCGCGCACGCCCGCGCGAACGTGCGTGGATGCGCCTTGCGCGGTATCCGCCAACAATGTGAGGTCGCCGCGGCTGCGCGCCAGCGACGCGCGGATGCGTAGCGCGGGCCCAAGATTCGCGTCCCATTGCGCGTCGAACACCATGTCGCCCGAGACCGCGGTGCCGGCGAGTTGCGGGCCGCCCAGCAACTCGAGCCAGGCCAGCGGCAGGCCGGTCAGCTTGCCTGCCGTGCGCAAGTCGTTGCCCTGCCAGCGCACCGGCTCCCACTGGAGCGTGGCCGGCGCGCCGCTGTCCGCGCCGGCACCGCTGCGCGCCGGTGCAGCCAGCGTGGCCTCGCCCGCGCCGCCGTCGAAGCTGCCCGAGCTCCAGCGCAAGTCGACGGGCTTTCGCAATGCCAATGTCCAGTGGCCGGTGCCGACCGCGGGATCGCTCGCATCGACATGCAGCGACGCGAGCCGGCCTTGCCACACATCGGGCGACATCGATCGGCGGCCGCCGCGCCCCGCGAGGTCCAGATCGATTCGGCGCCGGCCCTGCTCGGCGCGCCCGCGCAGTTGCAGCGCCGCGTCGCTCAATCGGCCGTTCACGGACGCGACGGCATCGCGCACCGTCCATGGGGGAGCGGTCTTCTCTGATGCGCCATTCGCTTGGTGCGCGCCGGAAGCCGCACTGCCGCGCCACTCGAGCACGGGCAGCGTCACGCTGCCTTGCACGGACGGATTGCGCCACCCGCCTTGCCACGCGAATTGCGCATCGCCGCGACCGGCCGCCGCCAACCCGTCCAAGCGACCGGCCAGGCCCGGCAGTTTCGCGAGCCAACGCATCGCCTGGTCGATGTTGGCGCTGGACGCGCGCAAGGTGCCGCCGCCGCTGGATTCCGAGAGCTTGCCGTCGGCGCGAGCCTGCAGCCCCGGCGCGTCCAGGCTCGCGCGCCCACCCCCCGAACGCGCCTGCGGCCGCACTTCTCCCGCTGCATGCAAGCTCGCGTCGCGCGTGTGGACATCAAGGCGAGGCAAGGTGAGCAAGCCATCGGACCACTGTCCGCGGGCGCTTGCGTCGCGCAATTCCAGTGCGTGCACGGTGGCCGTCAATTCGTTTGGCTTCGACTTGTTTGGCGCGGACTTGGCCTTTGCATTCGCCTTGAGGTCGAAAGCGAAAGCCACTGCCTTGCCATGTCCATCGACGTCGGCGCGGCCGCTCACCGGCAAGTGCGCCATGGCGCCGTGCACCGCGCCGGGGTCCACGTCGAGGAACTTGCCTTTGACGGCCCAGCCGTCCTCGCCGCGCCACTCGCCGCTGGCCTGCAGCGTGCCGCCGCCGAGCTTGGCTTGCAGTTGCTTCACCAGTGCCTGGCCGCCCGTGCGCCACTCGCCGGTGGCACTCAGCTGATCCACCGGCAGCAATTGCTGGTCCCACGGCCCCGGTGTTTCGTTCGTCAGATCCGCCGTCAAGGCCCAGGTCGCGGTGCCCGCGGGCCGCACTCGCACCTGGCCGGACAGCCGCGTGTGCGGCGCTTGCGGCCACAACGCACCGGCATCGAGTTGCTGAAAATCCGCGCGGCCCTGTGGCACGGGCTGCGGCGCCCACGCTGTCACGCGCGCCGTGACCGTCGCGCGTGTTCCCACGCTGGGCGATCCCGCCGCGGATTCGAGCAGTGCCTGAGCGCGCAGGTCCGCCAGTGGACCCCGCAATGAAACCGTGAATGCGACCGGGAGCTTCGCGGTGCTTCCCGGCACCGAAGTTTCGAATCGGCCCTGCACGTTCGCTTCCAGCGGCAGCTTGCCGCGCGCACCCAGGTTCGCGTCGCCGCTGTAAGTGCCGCCGGCCCACCGGAGATTGTCCACCTGCACCTGGTGCTGCCTGCCGTTGAAGCTGTAGTTGCCGGCCAGTTCGGTGGCTTCGAAATTGTTGGAAGCCGCGGCCCATTGCAATTGCGCCACCTTGATTTCGTCGATGGCGATGCCCAGCGGAATCGCGAGTGACGACGGCGGCTGCGCGGGCTGCGGGTTCGGCGGGCGCCGGTCTTCGATCCGCAATCGCGCAGCCAGCAGATGATCGAGCTTGACGGTGCGCTCCAGCAGTTCGAGCGGCTGCCAGGCCAGATGCACGTCGAAGGCTTCGATCTTCAGTCCCTCGCGCTCCCACTGCAGATGCGCCGCGTGCAAACCGGAACGCAATGAGCCTTGCACACCTTCGGCAGCAAACGGCTGCGAGCGCGCAAGGTAAGCCAAGGTCCACTGCAGCGACTGCTGCGTGCCGGTCCACCACCAGAATCCAGCGGCCGCCACGACCAGCAACGCGAGCAGGCCCAGCACGCCGAATGCCAGCGCCTTGAATGCCCATGCAAGCCAGCTGCGCTTCAAAATGTGGTGCCTATGTTGAAGTGCAGCCGCAATTTCTTCGTCCTGAGGCCATACGCGATGTCTGCTTGCACGGGCCCGAGCAAGCAGACA
>Ga0207695_10010734_pt1 | contig 11177 bp, 9 predicted proteins | sample KBSC54metaG_FD_184354 | JGI IMG/M metagenome (GOLD analysis project Ga0207695, IMG submission 184354) | Corn rhizosphere microbial communities from Kellogg Biological Station, Michigan, USA - KBS C5-4 metaG (SPAdes) (version 2) | ecosystem: Host-associated > Plants > Roots > Rhizosphere > Soil... | reverse complement strand
GTTTGCCGTGACGGACCGCGGCCGCATCGACGATGTGATCGAACAGCTCGGCGATCCCCAGCCGCTCGATCAGGAAGGGCGCGTTGAGGCTGGACGAGGCGAGCGCGAGTTTCAGCTGGGCCCGGCGCGCCGCCTCGAGCGCGTCGCGCGCGCCGGGAAGCAGGTCGCCCGGACCGAAGTCCGCGATCAGCTGTCGATAGTAGCCGTTCTTCCGGTCGGCCAGGACCTGGCGTTCCGCGGCGCTGGCCGTGCGGCGCGCCCGTCCCAGGAGGATGTCGAGCGAGGCCATGCGGTCGACGCCCTTGAGGGCTTCGTTCGCGGCTTCGTCGAATGGGGCGTCGAGTTCGTCGGCGATCCGTTTCCAGGCCAGGTAGTGGGCCTGGGCGGTGCTGGTCAGCACGCCGTCCAGGTCGATCACCGCGGCCTCGGCCGGGCGGCCGAGCACGCGGCGCACCCACGTCGGGCGCGACCGCGATCGCGGCGCCGGCGTCGGCACGCGGATCGGCGCGCCGACCGCCAGCCGCAGGCTGGCCCCGTCATGCTCGATGGTCAGCGGGGCGCCCTCGACCAGGGAATAGGTCACCGAAGCGGCGGTCACCTGGACGGCCAGGCGGCGTCCCCGCCACAGGATGCGAAAGCCGTAGCCGGCGACCTCCGGCGAACACACCGGGCGGAAGCCGGGCGTCTCGCCCTGGGGACGGAAGCCGCCCCAGCCCCAGACCAGGGCCATCCAGCTGCCCGCGGCCGCGGCGAGATGCAGGCCGTGATCGGTATTGCCGTGCAGGTTGGCCAGATCGACGAAACTGGTGTCGTGCAGATAGGCCGCCGCCCGGTCCATTTCACCGATCTCGGCCGCCAGGATGGCGAAGCTGGCGGCCGAAAGCGTGGAATCGTGGACGGTGACGGTTTCGTAGTAGTCGAAATCCCGCTGCTTCTGCGCCAGGTCGTCGGTGGGCGTCAGCGTGTGGGCCAGGACCACGCTGGCCTGTTTGCACACCTGCCGGCGGTAGAGGGTCAGCGGATGGTAGTGCAGCAGCAGCGGGTGCTTGCCAGCCGAACCGGCGAAATCCCATTCGGGCCGGTCCAGGAACGTATCGTCCTGAGGGCACACGCCGAGCACGCGGTCGACCGGCAGGTACATGGCCTGCGCCGCCCGCGCCCAGGCGTCGATCTCGGCCGCCTCGATCCCGAGCCGGGCCAGCAGCGCCAGGGCGGCCTCGGGACTTGCGACCTGCAGGCGCCGGACGAGCTCGCCGGCATACTCCAGGTGCGCTTTGGCCAGGCGGTTGGTGTAGTGGTCGTTGTCGATGAGGGCGGTGTATTCGTCCGGACCGGTCACGCCCGAGATGCAGAAGGCGCCGTCGCGGCGAGCGTTGAAGTCGCCGACCTGCAGCCAGATCCGCGCGGTCTCCAGCACCAGCTCGGCGCCGTGCGCGATCAGGAAGGCTTCGTCACCGGTCGCCCGGTCGTACAGCTGCACGGCGAAGGCTATGCCGGCGTTGATGTGGTACTGGGCCGAACCGCCGGGAAAGTAGGCCGAGGCTTCGTCCCCGGCGATGGTGCGCCACGGGAAGAGCGCGCCGCGCGGGTGGTTCATCTCGCGCGCATGACCGCGGGCCTGGTCCAGCGTCGCGGCGCGGAACATCAGGTGGCTGCGCGCGAGTTCCGGGGCCGTGACCGCCAGGACCGGGGTCGCGAAGACCTCGGCGTCCCAGAAACAGTGGCCTTCATAGCCCTCGCCGCTGAGGCCCTTGGCGGCGATGCCGGTCTTGCCGTCGCGCGGCGCATTCTGGCGCAACTGGAACAGGTTGTAGCGCAGCGCGCCCTCGAGCTCGGGGGTCGCCGGGATGTCGACCTGGGCCCGTTCCCAAAAGGCGCCGAGCACCTGAGCCTGCTCGGCCGCGAGCGCGTCGAAGCCCCGCTCCGCCTGGCGTCGGGCCGACGCCAGCGCCAGGGCGACCAGCATCGCCTCATCGGCGTCGGTCCCGTGCGCGTAGGCGACGACCTTTTCGACCACCATGCTTTCGCCGGGCGCCAGGTGGGCGTGCAGCAGCGCCCCGCAGGTCTCGGCCTCGCCGACGAAGGCCTCGACCTCGGCTATGCCGGCGACAAGCCTGTGGGTCTGCGCGCAGGCCGTGCGGATCGCGGTGGCCCCGGACTTCTGGGTCAGCACGGCGTCGAGGCCTTCGGCGGTGCGTGAGAGCGTGTCCATGCGGGCGCCGTGGTCCGCGCCGATCCGGGGGTCGTCGCCCCGCGCCGTGACCCGGCGACCGCCGGCGAGCTGGGAGCGGATCGAGACCGCCCCGCGATAGTCGATCGAGGTCAGGCGAAATCGGATGGCGAGCACGGCCTCGCCGTCGAGCGGCACGATGCGCTCGGCCAGGATCTCCACGCGGGCGCCGTCCTGGGCGCGCCAGACCGTCCGCCGGGCGGAGCGGCCGCCCGCCATATCCAGGCTCTGGTCGAATTCGGCGATCTCGCCAAGCGTCGCGCCGTCGGCCAGGGCGACGATCAGCTGCGCGCCGTCGGCGACCGGCACGCGGGTGTCGCTCGCCGCGGCAAACCCGGAGAAGCGTTCGTGATAGGCGATCGGCGTGCGGTCGAACACCGCGCTGAGGAAGGCGCCCCCGGCGCCGCCGGCCTGCTCTTCGCAGCCGCCCCGGACCCCCAGCAGGCCGTTGCCGAGCGCGAACACGCTGGCCTGATGATCGGCGGTGCGCGGCGTCGGCGGCGTGGTGAAGTTCACCCGCCATCCCGCGCACGACCACGCCGTTTGTCCTGCGCCCAGGCGCATGCTTTCGCGTCGTGGAGAGACGTATCCCAGGCGGCGCAAACGGCTTCCCCCCGCTCAAGCTTCAAGCTGAGCAGAAGCTCGTTAGGGCCAAATGAAATGCATTTCAAGAAATCGATTTCATATTTACGACGAAAATAAAACGCGCCGAAGATTCAATATATTCCAGGGCGTATCCAGGTATTTCTGAATGAAATCAGGATACTCTTATGGAAATAGATGCCGGAAGAACTTCTGACGGCGGTTGATGGCCGTCGATCAAGGCGAGGATTTTTTCACCAAGCAGGATTCCGCCTTCCCGCCAGTTCTGGTGGATCGAGGTCAGCGGCGGCACAAAATTGGCGGCCATCGGCGTATCGTCATAGCCGATCACCGAGACATCCCGCGGCACGCCGAGGCCATGATCGGTCAGCGCGCGGATGGCGCCCATGGCGACCAGGTCGCCGCTGCAGAACAGGCCGTTGAAGGGCTCGGTGTTTCTCGCCAGCAGGCATTCGATCGCATCGAAGCCGCCGGCGAATGTGAAGGGGCAGGCGAGGTGCGCGACGAGCTCGGCGTCCGCGCCCACGATGGTGCTCCGATAGCCCGCCAGGCGAGCGGCGACCTCCGGATGATCCGCGTCTCCCAGGAACACCAGGCGTCGTCGCCCCAGGGACAGAAGGCGTTCGGCGGCGAGGATTCCGCCCTGTTCGTTGTCGGTGCCGACCACCACATAGGCGCCGTCGCCCTTGGTCGCGCCCCAGACCACGAACGGCAGGCCCGCTTGGCTCAACCGGCGCACCGCGTCGTCGTTCTGGCCCTGGCCCAGGAGAATGGCGCCGTCCGACCGGTAGATCTGGTCTTCACGCGGACCGCGGCCGGTGGTGAGCAGGAGATCGTAGCCCGCCGAAGCCAGGGCCTGCGACACCCCGCCGAGAATTTCCAGCGGGTAGGGATCGGACATGGGCCGTTCGGGCGACGGAGTCATCTCCACCACCACGGCGACCGTGTAGCTCTTCTGCATGCGCAGGCTGCGCGCATGCAGGTTCACCCGGTAGCCATGTTTCGCAGCCAGGTCCCGGACCCGCTTGCGGGTGGCCGGCGCCACCAGTTCGTTGTCGCTGAGGGCCCTGGACACGGTGACCTTGGAGACTCCGGCGATCTTCGCCAGATCGTCCATCGTCAGCCGCCCGCCGCCGGCCCTGGTCGTCGACGTCCTGGATTCGGAGACCTTAGGACTCACGCGCGATCCCTGGAGTCCATGGTGACCTGCCCCCTGCCGAATCCCTCGCTCACGGTGAGAGTCCGCAAGGTTGATAGCAGCCCACAGGCGGCGGAGTCTTTCGCATTGGGCTTTGCGCGCGTTCCCGCCTCGCCTGGTCCAGGGCGCTGCGCCATGGCGCTTGCGCAGCGCCAGGCCCCCGGCGACGGCCCGCCAAGGAAATCGCCGGCGCGCGCTTCTACGTCCAGGCGACCAGCGGGGGCATGGAGCTGAGGATGGTCTCGATGTTGCCGCCGGCTTTCAGGCCGAACATGGTGCCGCGGTCGTACAGCAGGTTGAACTCGACGTAGCGGCCGCGGCGGACCAGCTGCTCGGCGCGGTCGTCCTCGGTCCAGGGCTCGTCCATGCGGTGGCGGACGATCTTCGGATAGACGGCGAGGAAGGCCTCGCCGACCGCGCGGGTGAAGGCGAAGTCGCGCTCGAAATCGCCGGTGTCGTGGCGGTCGTAGAAGATGCCGCCGACGCCGCGGGTTTCGCCACGGTGCGGCAGGTAGAAGTACTCGTCGCACCAGGCCTTGAATTTCGGATACCACTCCGGATCGAACGGGTCGCAGGCGTCCTGCATCGCCTTGTGGAACAGCACCGCGTCGTCGGCCTCCTGGCTGCGCTGCTCGGCCAGCATGGGGGTGAGGTCCGCGCCGCCGCCGAACCAGCTCTCGGCGGTGGAGAGGAAGCGGGTGTTCATGTGCACGGTGGGCACGCGCGGGGATCGCGGGTGGACGATCAGGCTGATCGAGGCCGAGACGTAGGACGGGTCGCGGTCGGCGCCCGGCATGGTCTTGGCCATCTCGGGCGAGAACTTCGCGGTGGCTGCGGAGGTGTGGACACCGGCCTTTTCGAAGAGCCGGCCCTTGAAGTGGCCGCCGATCCCGCCGCCGACGCCGGTCTCGCGTGTCCAGGGACGCCGGTCGAAGCGGCCCGGCGGGTCGGGGTAGAGCTCGGCCGGGGCTTCGTCCTCCAGGCGTTCCAGCTCGGCGGTGATCCGGGCCTGCAGGTCCTCGAACCAGGTCTTGGCGCGGTCGCGGCGGGCCAGGATCTCGGGGGGCAGGGACGTGGCGGGTTCGGACATGGCCGCCTTGCTAGCCGGTCGGGGCGCCGGTTGGGAAGCGATTGGTCTGCCGCAGCGCCTCGGAAAGCGCGATGGCGGCGCTGACCGTCAGGTTCAGCGACCGCGCGCCGGGGGCCAGCGGGATGTAGAGGCGGTGGTCGGCGGCGGCATGGACCTCGTCGGGCGCGCCGCTGCTCTCGCGGCCGAACAGCAGGGTGTCGCCGGGTCGGAACGCGAAGGCGTGCAGGGCCTGCGCGCCCTTGGTGGTGAACAGCAGCAGGCGGCCGTCCTTGCGCTCGGGCGCGGCCAGGAATTCGGCCCAGCCGGCGCGGCGCTCGAGGGTCGCGAGCGCGCCGTAGTCCATGGCCGCGCGGCGCACGCCCGCATCGGAAAGCGGGAAGCCGCAGGGCTCGATCACCTCCACCGGAACGTCCATGCAGGCGCCCAGCCGAAGGGCGGCGCCGAGGTTTTGCGGAATGTCCGGTTGAAAAAGGGCCAAACGCATTCTAAGCGATCCGCGACGGGTTTGGCCGGGGTATGAGACGAATCACGAAAGAGACCTCGCGCAAGCCGCGGGCCTTTCCAGTGAAAGCGTTCCCCGCACGCCCGTCGTGACGATAAAGCCCTTACCAGAGCCTCTGGTTGGGTCCAAAGACTTAGGCCCCCCGACGCGTACGGGGACCTCGAAACGAAGGGTAGCTTTAGGTGGCCGACACCGTCGCGGGCGCAATCCCCGATCCGCACGCTTTGGGCGATGACCCAAGCCGTCGCGACTTCATACACATCGCCGCCGGCGTCGCCGCCGTGGGGCTCGTGGGCGGGCTCGCCTGGCCGTTCATCGACCAGATGAACCCGGCCGGCGACACGCTCGCTCTGGCCTCCATCGAGTTCGACCTCTCCAAGGTGGCCGAAGGCCAGCAGGTGGTGGTGAAGTGGCGCGGCAAGCCGCTGTTCGTGCGCTACCGCACGGCCAAGGAAATCGCCGCCGCGATCAAGGACGACCACGCCGACCTGCGCGATCCGCAGACGGACGAGAGCCGCCACAAGCCCGGCAAGGCCCAGTACCTGGTGCTGGTCGGCGTCTGCACCCACCTGGGCTGCGTGCCGACCTTCCAGGGCGGCGACTACGGCGGCTGGCTCTGCCCGTGCCACGGTTCGGTCTACGACACCTCCGGCCGGATCCGGAAAGGCCCCGCCCCGAAGAACCTCGAGGTGCCGGACTACAGCTTCCTCTCCGATACCAAGGTCAAGGTGGGCTGATCAGATGAGCGGACACTCGACCTACGAGCCGAAGAGCGGCCTCGAGCGCTGGCTCGACACGCGGCTGCCGATCATCCGGTTCGCCAACGACACGATCCTCACCTTCCCGACGCCGAAGAACCTGAACTACTGGTGGACCTTCGGCGGCATCCTGTCGCTGATGCTGGGCCTGCAGATCGTCACGGGCATCATCCTGGCGATGCACTACGTGCCGCACGTGGACTACGCGTTCAACTCGGTCCAGCGGATCATGCGCGACGTCAACTACGGCTGGCTGATCCGCAACCTGCACGCCAACGGCGCCTCGATGTTCTTCCTGGCGGTCTACATCCACATGTTCCGCAACCTCTACTACGGCTCCTACAAGGCGCCGCGCGAGGTGCTGTGGATCCTGGGCTGCATCATCTACCTGCTGATGGTCGGCACCGCCTTCTTCGGCTACGTGCTGCCCTGGGGCCAGATGAGCTTCCACGGCGCGGTGGTCATCACCAACCTGATCGGCGCGGTGCCGGTCGTGGGCCCCTCGATCACCACCTGGCTGTGGGGCGGGTTCGCGGTGGACGATCCCACGCTCAACCGCTTCTTCTCGCTGCACTACCTCCTGCCGTTCGTGATCGCGGGCGTCGTGGGCCTGCACATCTGGGCGCTGCACGTGCCCGGCAACAACAACCCGACCGGCGTCAACGTCTCCTCGCCCGAGGACACCGTGCCCTTCCACCCGTACTACACGGTGAAGGACGGCTTCGCGATTTCGGTCTTCCTGATCATGTACGCGGTGTTCGTCTTCTACCTGCCCGACGTCCTGGGCGACGCGGTGAACTACGTGCCGGCGAACCCCTTGCAGACCCCGCAGCACATCGTGCCCGAATGGTACCTCCTGCCGTTCTACGCGATCCTGCGGGCGGTCCCGAACAAGCTCGCGGGCGTGATCGCCATGGGCGGCGCCATCGGCACCCTGTTCGTCCTGCCCTGGCTCGACACCTCCAAGGTGCGCTCCATGCGCTACCGCCCGACGGCCCGGCTCTACTTCTTCATCTTCATCCTGGCCTGCCTGGTGCTGGGGGTCTGCGGGGCGCACGCGCCGGACGACCTGGTGATCCCGGGCGCCTCGGGCCTGCAGCTCCTGGACGCCAACCTCAACAGCTATGTGTGGCTGTCGCGGATCGGCGCCCTCTACTACTTCGCCTACTTCTGGGTGATCACCCCGCTGCTGGGTCTCACCGAGACGCCGCTGCCGGTGCCGGAGTCGATCTCCTCGCCCGTCCTGTCGCATCCCGCCGCCGCGCCCACGGGCGCCGTGGCGTCGCCTGAAAAGAGGGGTTGAGCCTGATGCTGCGCAAAGCTTTCGCGTTCGCGGCGCTGGGCCTGGTCCTGACGGCGGGGCCCGTCCTGGCCGCCACCACCGAGAAGGAGCCCGTCGACGTCCACTGGTCGTTCGAGGGGCCGTTCGGCAAGTTCGACAAGGAACAGCTCCAGCGGGGCTTCAAGGTCTATCGCGAGGTCTGCTCGGCCTGCCACGCGATGAACCTGCTGTACTTCCGCAACCTCGGGCAGAAGGGCGGGCCGTTCTACGACCCGAAATACCCCAACCCGAACGACAATCCGGTGGTGAAGTCGCTGGCCCACGACATCCAGGTCAAGGATGTCGACACCGACACCGGCGACGTGATCTCGCGGCCCGCCATGCCGGCCGACAAGTTCCCGGCGCCGTTCGCCAACGAATACGCCGCGCGGGCCTCCAACGGCGGCGCCCTGCCGCCCGACCTGTCGGTGATGGCCAAGGCCCGCGAGGGCGGCCCCGCCTACATCTATTCGCTGCTGACCGGCGACAAACCCACGGCGCCGGCGGGCCTGACCCTGCCGCCCGGCAAGTACTACGACGCCTTCTACCCCGGCGACCTGAGCTCGTCCTGGCACGGCAAGGGTCCGCCGCCGGAGGGCGGGGCGATCGCCATGCCCCCGCCGCTGACCGACGGGAAGGTCACCTTCGACGACGGCAAGCCCTCGACCGTCAAGGAAGAGGCGCTGGACGTCGCGGCCTTCCTGGCCTGGGCCGCCGAGCCGAAGATGGAGGAGCGCAAGGCCTTCGGCCTGGGTGCGATGATCTACCTGCTGATCTTCTCGGGCCTGCTCTACGCCAGCTACCGCAGGATCTGGCGCAACGTCGCCCACTAAGGGCGGCCGGCTTCCAGCGAACGATCCAGGGCCTCGGCGAAAGCCGGGGCCCTTTTCGCATCTAGGGCGCGCCCAGCAGCAGCTTGCCGGCCGGGAAGTCGAAGCGCAGGCGCCAGCGGGCGAGGAAGGGGGCGCCGATCTGGCCCAGGATGGCCGGGTCCTGCGCCTTGATCAGGCCGGACGGGAGATTCTCGGTCAGCGCGCCGGCGAAGGACAGCGCGCGCAGCCGCGGGCGCAGCACGCCGTAGGGATAGAGCTCCTTGGGCTTGTCGGCGCCGGGCGCGGCGGCGAGCGCGTCGGAGAGGCGCACGGCGGTGTCGGCCCCGGTGGCGGGGGTGAAGCCGCCGGCCCAGGCGTGCGGCCCGTCGGCGGCGGCCGCGGCGGTCACCGGCTGGCCGGCGACCCAGTGCAGGGCCAGGGCCTGGGCGGCGCGGAAGCCGGGCGCGGCGCCCGGCGGCCGGAGCGCCACCCGGCAGGGCGCGAAGGTCACGTCGAGCACATAGTCCTTCAGCACGTCGGCCCCGATCACGCCGGCGATCGGGGTGGGCAGGGCGCCGGTGCGCAGGTCGAGGGCCTCCACGGCCACGGCCTTGCCGCGCGCCACGACGCCCGCCAGGCGGACCTCGCCCACCAGAGCGGTCTCGGCGAAGCCGGCGGTCTGGGCCTGGCTGTCGCCCAGCACGGTGTGTGCGGTCCCGGTGTCGAGGATGTAGTCGCCGGGCACCCCCATGACCTCGGCGCCGACCACCACGACGCCGTTCTCGAACCAGCAGGCCGCCTCGCCGGCCGCGGCGGGGGTCGCGGCGAGCGCCATCAGGGCGGAAAGGGCGAGGGCGGGGCGAGTCACGGGCCGGTCACGCCGACGAGCATAGCCAAGGTCCGGGGCTACGGCGACGGCGCCTTACGACCGCCCAAAGGCCCCTTAAGATCGCCCCATGGCCTTCAACTCCGCCTGGCGGAACTTCAAGCGCATGCAGGACCTGACGGTGGCGGCCGCCTGCCTGATCTACGCCGCCGCGGTCGTCGACGCGTTGGGCCGCCTGCCGGGCGCGACCGAGGCGGTCTTGCGCTGGGCGCTGCTCTGGCCGGCGGCCTACCTGGGCTTTTCGCTGGCCATCCCGCTGCTGGTCCCGCCGCTGAAGCGGGGCCTGGCGAAATACGTCTGGATGAGCTTCAAGGCGGGCTTCGGCCAGAGCCCGGGCTCGGTGGTGGTGGGTGTGGCCCTGCTGCTGGGCGCGGGGCTGTTCATCTACCAGGAGATCGGCCGCGCGGCGCGGACCGGGCAGGTGGGGGTGAACGTCTTCTCGGCCTATGCGGCGGGGATCGGCATATTGGCGGCCCAGGCGATCCTGGTGCGGTTCCTGGAGCAGACGCCGGAGGTGCGCGCGGCGATCGAGGAGCGGGGGTAAGGCTGCTGAGGGGAGCATCTGGCGGCGCGTCCGCGACTGCCGACCTCCCAGAAACCTGGGCGGAAACCCCCTCAGTCAGTCTTCGCTGACAGCTCCCCCTGAGGGGGAGCATCTGGGCGGTTGTTGCATCCTTCAGGATGCTTCCCGCCCTTAAGTCCATGGTCGGATGCGAGCCTTCCGGTCCAGGCGTGTCAAGGACCGGCCTCTGGCCGGCCGCGTGGCGGCGAGCGCTGCGCGCTCGTCCTTGAGACGCCTGGACCGGCAGGCAGAATGGCTACCATGGGGTTCAGGGCTCGGAGTGGCCTCCCCCCAAGCCGATGATCGCAAACCAGACTTGGCACACGAATCCGAGGACCAGGGCAAAGGCGGCGATGCCGACGCCGCCCCAAAGCTCGGGCCAGCCAAGGCCCCAGTGGATCCAACCAAGCAAATCCACGATGGCGGCCGCCACCATGGCCATGGCGAACGCGATGACGGCGGCGACCGAGAACGTCATGGATCGCCTTAGAAAGCGACCGTAGCTCCTCATTCCAGGGCTTACGGTCGGTCTTGTTTTTGTCCAGCCCGCTTCAATCTCGTCAGCGCTGACCGGAATGTCATGAGCATCCTGAACTCTGGGCACGGCGGCTCCTCATGGAGCCTAAACTACTCAGGTGAGGCGCGCTCTCCAAGGACTCGCGGCCATTCGAGCTGTGCCCTAGCTCTCCCCCCGCACCCCGCTGTTGCGGCTGAAGTGCGCCAGGGTCCGGAGCTTCGACAGGCGCGCGCTGTCCTCGTGGAAGCCGTTGGGCGCCACGAAGGCGTGGCCGGCGTCGTACATGTAGACGGGCAGGTCGGGGTGGGCGGCGCGGATGGCGTCGACCGCGGCGGGCGGGATCAGCTCGTCGTGCTTGCCCAGGTGCAGGATGGTGGGCGTCCGGGGCGTTTCGGCCAGGTCGTCGACGATCTGGCCGCCGTAGAAGGACGAGACCCCCGCGAGGCCCGTGCAGCGGGCGGCGGCCAGCCAGGCGACCGTGCCGCCGAAGCAGAAGCCCAGGGCGAAGACCGGCGGGGCCAGGGCGTCGATGGCGGCCTGGACGAGGTCGAGGACATCGGCGCCCCAACGGGTCCGGGCGCCGAGGGCCATCTGGCGCGCCAGCCGGGCCGGGTCGGTGTCGCGCTCGGCGAAGCCGGGCTGGAGGCGGGAAAAGAGGCTGGGGACCAGGGTCTCGTAGCCCGCCTCGGCGTAGTCGT
>Ga0207695_10010733_pt1 | contig 11178 bp, 7 predicted proteins | sample KBSC54metaG_FD_184354 | JGI IMG/M metagenome (GOLD analysis project Ga0207695, IMG submission 184354) | Corn rhizosphere microbial communities from Kellogg Biological Station, Michigan, USA - KBS C5-4 metaG (SPAdes) (version 2) | ecosystem: Host-associated > Plants > Roots > Rhizosphere > Soil... | reverse complement strand
CCCTCCAGATCGATGCGGAAGAGCGCCCGGGCCGCGGCGTTGCCGTAGACGATCTCGCGCCTCCCGGTCTCGATGGCCCGGACGAGCAGCAGCGGATCCGGGATGACCTCGAGGATGGCCTCGGCCGGCAGGCTGCGGTCGTGCGGCTGAACGGCAGGATCGGACACGGGCCCCTAGTTCCCGCGAAACGCGCGCTTCGGCAACCGACGGCCCAATCAGAACCCCCAGCGCCGGACATACCAGGTCTTTGCGAGCGTGGTCAGCGCGGCGTAGGCGATCAGGAACGCCGCCACGATCGGCCAGTAGAGCGCCGGCAGAGGAACGAAGCCGAGCGCGCCGCCGGCCCACGTGAACGGCAGGGCGATGGCGACAGCTGACACGAGCAGGCTGGTGAACGTCAAAGCCAGGCTCGCCCGGCTCTGCACGAATGGGATCTTCGCGGTTCGGATCACGTGGATGATCAGCGTCTGGGTCAGCAGCGACTCCACGAACCATCCGGTCTGGAAGAGGTGCGGGTTGGTCCCGGCCTGGAAGACGAACCACATCGCCGCGAAAGCCGCATAGTCGAAGATCGAACTGATGGGTCCGATCAGAAGGACGAAGCGAAGCAGGCCCGCGATCTCCCACTTGCGCGGCTTCAGAAGGTAGTCGGGATCGACGCGATCGGTCGGGATGGCGGTCTGGGAGACATCGTAGAGGAAGTTGTTGGTGAGGACCTGGATCGGGGCCATCGGAAGGAAGGGAAGCAGCAGGCTCGCCCCGAGCACGCTGAACATGTTGCCGAAGTTCGAGCTCGCGCCCATTCGGATGTACTTGATGATGTTGCCGAAAACACGCCGACCCTCGAGCACCCCGTCCTGCAGCACCGCGAGGCTTTTCTCGAGCAGGATGATGTCGGCGGACTCCTTGGCGATGTCGACGGCGGTGTCGACCGAGACGCCAACGTCAGCCGCCTTCAGACCCGGACCATCGTTGATCCCGTCGCCCAGGAAGCCCACCACATGGCCGCGGGCGCGCAGAGCGCCGATCACCCGCGCCTTCTGCTCCGGCGAAACCTTGGCGAACACCTGGGCCGTGTCGGCGAGCTCGCCCAGCGCCTTGTCGTCCAGCGCCTCGACCTCGGAGCCGAGGATGATCCGCTCCGGCGCCAGGCCCACGTCGCGGCAGATCTTGCGGGTGACCAGATCGTTGTCGCCGGTGAGGATCTTCACAGTCACCCCGGCCTGGGAGAGGCGCGCCAGGGCGGGCCCCGCCGACTCCTTCGGCGGGTCGAGGAATCCGACATAGCCCACCAGGGTAAGGGCCTTCTCGTCGGCCACGCTGAACGCATGGCCGGTGTCGGGCGCCTCCTTCACCGCCACCGCTACAATGCGGAAGCCGTCGCCGTTGAGCTTGGCCGAGACCTCGTGCGCGCGGGCGAGGTGCGACGGATCGAGGGCGCCTTCCCTGTCTCCGATCCGATATCGGCTGCAGACGGCCAGCACCTCCTCCACCGCGCCCTTGCAGATCAGGATTCGGCCGCCGGTCTTGTCTTCCAGCACCACTGACAGGCGCCGCCTCTGGAAATCGAACGGCACCTCGTCGACCTTGCGGTAGCCGGAGGCGCGGACGGGATCTTCGTGCTCCGCATGCTCGAGCACGGCCACGTCGAGCAGATTCTTCAGACCGGTCTGGAAGCGGCTGTTGAGATAGGCGTACTTCAGCACCGAGTCGTCATCGTGGCCCTGCACGTTGAGGTGCAGCTTCAGGACTACCTTGTCCTGGGTGAGCGTGCCCGTCTTGTCGGTGCACAGCACGTCCATGGCGCCGAAGTCCTGAATCGCGTTCAGCCGCTTCACGATCACCTTCTTGCGGGACATGGCGAGCGCGCCTTGCGAGAGGTTCACGGTCACGATCATCGGCAGCATCTCGGGCGTAAGCCCGACCGCGACAGAGACGGCGAAGAGGAGGGCTTCAAGCCAGTCGCCCTTGGTGAGCCCGTTGATCAGGAATACCGCAGGCGTCATCACGCCGATCATCCAGATCATCATCCAGACGACGCCGTTCACGCCCTTGTCGAAACTCGTCTGGCCTTTCGCGGCGACAACCTTGCGAGCGAGGCGTCCGAAATGGGTCCGCTCGCCGGTGGCCGCCACCACGGCGAGCCCGTAGCCGCTCACCACATGACTGCCCATGAAGGCCATGTCGGGCAGCTCGAAGTCGTCGGCAGGCGAGCTGCCGATGATCTCCGCGTGCTTTTCGGCCGGGAGCGACTCTCCCGTCAGCGCCGACTGATTTACGAAGAGGTCCTTGGTCTCGATCAGGCGCACGTCGGCCGGGACCATATCACCGGCGGAGAGCCGGACCACGTCGCCCGGCACGAGCTGCTGGATCGGGATCTCGATAAATGCCTCGCGCGCGCCGGGCCGCCGGACGCTGGCGAGAGTCCTGACCATGCCGGCAAGCTTGGCGGCCGCGGCATTCGAGCGGTGCTCCTGGATGAAGCCGAGCGCGACGCTCAGGATCACCATGGCCGCGATCACCAGCGCCGCGCGCGCATCGGAGAGGACCCAGGAGAGCGCGGCCAAGGCGATGAGGAGCGCGTTCAGCGGGTTCCGAGTGCGAGTCCAGAGTTCGCGCCAGATCGACGGAGGACCGGCTCGCGCGATCTGGTTCAGCCCACAGCGGCGGCGGCGCGCGGCGGCCGCCTGCGAACTCAGGCCCTCGGGCCGGCTCTCCAGCCGGGCGAGCGCCTCCGCAGGGGTCGCGCACGCGGTGGCCCGCAGCTCGTTGGACAGCACCGCCCCGGCGGAGGTCGCGGGGCTTGGTTGGTCCGTCAGGGTCATGCTGAACCGTCCCGGCGCAGCCTCGCCTGCGCCATGATCGATCGCAAAGTCATTTGGGCCTAGCGGCTCGCCCGCCAGGCGACATACGCGGCCGCCGCCATGACCATCAGGGCGAAGGCCCGCCGCGCCCACTTGGCCTGGCCTTCGAGCAACCGGGCGGCCGGGCCGCCGAGAAGGGCGCCAATCCCGCCGCCGACCAGCGCCGCGCGCTTGTTCGCGATGCGATCAGCGACGGCGGCGGGCTTCAGGGCGATCAGCTGGGCGGCGATCATTGGTCGGCGTCCTTCCTGGGGGGCAGAAGATCTCCGCAAGCGTCGCCACCACCCTCACCGCCGCCGGATCGGCGATTCGGTAGAAGATGGTCTGGCCTTCCCGACGCGTGGCCACGACGCCTTGTTCGCGCAGCACCGCGAGATATTGCGACAGCGCCGATTGTGAGAGCCCGACGAGCGTCTGGATTTGACCCACCGCAAGCTCCGGCTCGCCGAGATGGCACAGGATCATCAGCCGTCGCTCATTGGACAGCGCCCTGAGCAGCTTCGCCGCGTCGGACGCGCTGGCCTCGAACTCGGTATTTATGTGCGAGCCGAAGGGAGGCTCTATTTATGCGCCCCGCCGTCCAAGCCTTTTTCGATCCCGCCACTGCGACCGTCACCTATCTCGTCTTCGACCCCGCGACCAAGGCGGCCGCGATCATCGATCCGGTCCTGGATTACGAGCCGAAGGGCGCGCGCATTTCCACCGGCTCGGCCGAGACGGTGCTCTCGGCCGCGCGCCATCAGGGACTCGACATCCGCTACGTGCTGGAGACCCACGCCCATGCCGACCACCTGTCGGCGGCCGACTACATTCGCCGCGAGACCGGCGCGCAGGTTGCGATCGGATCGCACATCACCGAGGTCCAGAAGATCTTCATCCCGCGCTTTGAAGCCTATGACGTCAAACCCGACGGGGCGGTGTTCGACCGGCTGGTGAACGAGGGCGATCGGCTGGAGCTCGGCAAGCTCGAGATCGGGGTCCTGCACACGCCCGGTCATACGCCCGCCTGCGTCACCTATGCCATCGGCGACGCCGCCTTCGTGGGCGACACGCTGTTCATGCCGGACTACGGCACGGCCCGGGCCGACTTCCCGGGCGGCGACGCGACGAGTCTCTATCGTTCCATCCGCAAGATCCTGTCGCTACCGCCAAGCACGCGGATCTTCGTGGGTCACGACTACCTGCCGGAGGCCGGCCGCACGGAAAACCGCTGGGAGACCACCGTCGCTGAGGAGGCCGCTTCGAATATCTATATCCATCAAGGGGTAAGCGAGGCCGAGTTCGTGGCGCGGCGAGAGGCGCGCGATGCGACCCTCGCGCCGCCGGCCCTGATCTTGCCGTCGCTGCAGGTGAACATCCGGGGCGGCGCGCTTCCGCCGCCCACCGCGGACGGCCACGTGTTCCTGCGGCTGCCGCTCACGCTCGGCTGAGCGCGCGAGGCGCTTGCCTGCCGTCTCGTAAAGGCGCCCTGATGCGGCAAACCCGCAGGAGGGCTTCCGTGCAGATCGACCTGCTTTCCCCGGAGCGTTTCGTGGGCGGCCAGCCGCACGACCAGTTCCGCTGGCTGCGCGAGCACGATCCGGTCCACTGGCACGACGAACCGGACGGCCCGGGCTTCTGGGCGGTGACGCGCTTCGATGACGTCTGGACCGTCGACCGGGACTTCCAGACCTACTCGTCGGAACCCACCATCATGATCCGCGACCCGCTGAGCGAGCAGCAGGGCTTCGGCGGCGCCAAGATGATGCTGATGATGGACCCGCCGGAACACACCGCGTTCCGCAAGCTGATCCGGGCGGAGTTCACGCAGCCCGCCGCCCACCTGCGCGAGGGCCGCATCCAGGCGCTGGCGCGGCAGATCGTGGATGGCGTCATCGGGCGCGGCGAATGCGATTTCGTCGCCGACGTGGCGGGCGAAATGCCCTCCTTTGTGATCGCCGAGCTGATGGGCCTGCCGCTCGACGACGGCCGCGAGCTCTACAAGCTGACCGAGATCATCCACACCGCACCCGAGGCGCAGGCTCCGGGGGCCGGCGGCCAGGCGGTGATGAAGATGTTCGAGTACGGCTCGGGCGTGATCGCCGAAAAGCGAGCGCGGCCGGGCGAGGACCTCGCCTCCAAGCTGCTGGCGGCCGAGGTCGACGGGCGTCGGCTGACGGACACCGAGTTCCTGCTGTTCTTCCTGCTGCTGGTGGACGCCGGCGGCGACACCACGCGCAACCTGCTCTCAGGGGGCCTGCTGGCGCTCATGCGACACCCGGATCAGTTCCGCTGGCTGATAGCCGACCTCGACGCACGCCTTGCGACCGCGCGCGAGGAGCTGCTGCGCTGGACCACGCCGGTGATCTACATGCGCCGCACGGCGAGGAAGGCGACCGAGCTCGCCGGCAAGCCGATCCGCGACGGCGACAAGGTGGTGATGTACTTCGGCTCGGCCAACCGCGATCCGGCGAAGTTCGACGCGCCCGAGACGCTGGACCTCTCGCGCAGCTCCAACCCGCACAACGCCTTCGGCGTCGGCGCCCACGGCTGCCTTGGGCAGCACATCGCTCGCATCGAGATCGACGCGATGCTGCGCGAGGTGCTGACGCGCATGACGGATTTCCAGCTCGCCGGCGAACCCGAGTGGCTGCCCTCCAACTTCATCTCCGGGCCGAAGGCGATGCCGCTCAGGTTCAAGGCTCAGGCGAAGGTGGCGGCCTAGCCGTAGCCGGCCGCCACTCCCCGCGCTCAGTGCGGGCTATGGGCGGAGGGCGCCGTCCGCCCGCGCATCACCGGCGGCGGGGTCCGCAGCATGCCGTTGCCGGGATTGGCGTTCAGGTCGGCTGCGTGAAGGCGCGCCGGCGGTCTCCCTAGTTCGGCTCCGCCCTCGCAGGTCGCACCGTGTCGGCGCTCGCGAGGCCGCGGTGGACGAGCATCGGGCCGATCTCCGGATCCTTGCCGTAGAAGGCGCGGAACATCGGGCCGTAGTCCTCGGTGTGCCCCCTGGAAAGGATCAGATCGCGGAAACGCTGCCCGTTCTCGCGAGTCAGGCCGCCGTGCTGCTCGAACCATGCATAGGAGTCGTCGGCCAGCATCTGGGTCCAGAGATAGGCGTAGTAGCCGGCCGCGTAGTTATTGGCCCAGATGTGCAGGAAGTAGCTCGAGCGGTAGCGGGGCGGCACCTCGGGGAAATCGACGTTGCCTGCTTTCAGCGCCTGGAGTTCGAAGGCGTCGACGTTCTGCTTGGGCGCCGTGGCGGGCTGCATGTGCCACTGCATGTCGAGCTCGGCCGCGGCGATCAGCTCGCCCATGGCGTAGCCCTGGTTGAACTTGGACGCCGTCTTGATCTTGTCGGCCAGCGCCTGCGGGATCGGCTGGCCCGTCCGGTAGTGCACCGCGTAGTGCTTCAGGACCTTCGGATCTAGCGCCCAGTTCTCGTTGAACTGCGAGGGGAACTCCACGAAGTCCCGGGCGACGTTGGTCCCGGAGAGCGACGGATATTCCTGCGCGGCGAACAGGCCATGCAGCGCGTGGCCGAACTCGTGGAACATGGTCGTCACGTCGTCGAAGGTGATCAGCGCCGGCTGGCCGGGCCCCGGAGGGGTGAAGTTGGCGACATTGTAGATGACCGGCTTTGTGCCCAGGAGCTTCGACTGGCCGACCAGGTGGCTCATCCAGGCGCCGCCGGATTTGTTGTCGCGCTTGAAATAGTCGAAGTACATCAGGCCGAGCAGCGAGCCGTCCTTGTCGTGCACCTCGAAGACCATCATCTCGGGGTTCCAGACCGGGATGTCCTTCCGCGGCTTGAAGGTCACGCCGTAGAGCTGGTTGGCGGCATAGAAGACGCCGTCGGTCAGCACCTTGTGCAGCTCGAAATAGGGCTCCAGCTCATCGTCGCTGAGGTCGTAGCGGGCCTTCTTCACGCGGTCCGAGTAGCGCTCCCAGTCCCACGGCTTCAGCTGGAAGTGCTCGCCCCCCGCTTCGATCGCCTTCTGGATGTCGGCGGCTTCGGCGGCCGAACGGGTGCGGGCGGCCGGCGCGAGCCGGCCGATGAAGCGCTGCACCGCCTCTGGGGTCTCGGCCATCTGGTTCGAAAGCACATAGGCCGCATAGTTGGGATAGCCGAGCAGCTTGGCCTTCTGCGCCCGAAGCACCGCCATGGTGGCGATCAGGTCGCGGGTGTCGTTGGCGTCCCCCTTCTCGGCCCGCATCCAGCCGGCGTTGAACAGCTGCTCGCGAACGTCGCGGTCGGCGAGGTCCTGCAACAGTGGCTGCTGGGTGGTGTTCTGTAGCGCAATCAGCCACTTGCCGGCCAGCCCTCGGCTCTCAGCCGCCCGTTGGGCGGCGGCGATCTGCTGGTCCGACAGACCCTTGAGCTTGTCCCGATCGTCGATGACCAGGGCGCCCGCCTTGGCGGCGGCGAGCAGCTTCTGCTGGAAGGCGGTCGAGAAACTGGAGAGCTTCTCGTTGAGCCCTTTCAGCTGCGCCTGGTCGGCCGGCGAGAGCTGGGCGCCGGAGCGGATGAATTCCTGGTAGGTGATCTTGAGGAGCTGCCGCGCCTCGGGGGAGAGCTTCAGGGCGGCGCGCTTGTCATAGATCGTCTTCACGCGCGCGAAGAGCCTGGGGTTCAGGTAGATCCAATCGTGGTGCGCGGCGAGCTGGGGCGAGGTCTCCGCGTCGATCTTCTCGAGGGCGTCGTTGGTGTTCGCGCCGGTGAGCGCCGAGAAGACATTGGTCACCCGGTCGAGCATGCGGCCCGAGCGCTCCATGGCCACGACGGTGTTCTCGAAGGTGGGCGGGGCTGGATTGTCGGCGATGCGGGTGATCTCCGCCTTCTGCTGGCGCATCCCCTCCGCGATGGCCGGCAGGAAATCGGCGTCGTGGATCTTGTTGAACTGCGGCGCATGCAGGAACAGCGGGCTATCGTGGGCGAAGATCGCGCCGTGGCCGCTCATCGTCTTGTCTCCCTGGGCGTGGCGAACAGGATGCTGTGTCGCGGCGTCGGCGCCGCCGGCGGCGAGCGCCATCGCGGCGCAGCCCAGGAAAAGCATACGAAGTGTCGGCATAGAGCGTTCCCACAACCAGCGGCGGCCGCGCACCGCTAGCGCATGCTACGCCCCTCAGGGAAGGGGCGGCTGAGCGATTTTCGTCCCGAATGGACGAGCTAGCGCGCAACTTTCGTCCAGGCGGGGTCCGCTTCCGGGTGGAATTAGCTCACCATCTCCTCGCGCACGCGCCGACGGGCGAGCCAGAACAGCAGCGCCGAGACAGAGCCCGCGATCGTCGAGGAGATCAGCGCCCATCTCAGGCCCTCGGCCTTGCCCAGACCGCCCACCTTGTTCAGCAGGTCCGCGAGCGCGCCGATGCAGATCGCGCCCAGCACAAGCCCCAGGAAGTTGATCACGAACAGCATCATAGAGGCGCTCATGGCGCGCATCTTCGGCGGCACCATCCCTTGGGCGGAGGAATAGACCGGCCCGTACCACAAGCTCCCCATGATCCCCGTGACCGACGTCAGGGCTATCGCGAGCACCGCCGAATTCGTCGTGTAGATCAGCAGCGTGAACGGCAGCGCCGCGATCACCGCAATGGCCGGGATGGACCCGTAGACCCGCAGATCCCGCTTGCCCCAGCGGTCGGCGATCTGGCCCCCTAACCAGGAGCCGAACGTTCCGGCGACTCCGCCGATGACGCCGAGCGAGAGGCCGACGAAGGTCTGCGGCCGCATGCCGAACTGGTGCGCCAGCGCGGCTATCTCCGCGCCATGGCTGCGGTAGAAAAAGGAGGCGGAGAACGCCGCGTGGCCGTACCCGAGGAAGGCCCGGATGCCGGCCCCCCAGGCGAGCAGCCAGAATGCCCGCTTGCGGGAAAGATAGCGCAGCGTCTCGCCGAAGCTCGCCATCTCCTCGGTGACGCGCTCGCTCGCCTTGCCGATCAGCCGGCGAGGCTCCTTGAGGGTGAAGAACGACAGGATCGCCAGCCCCAGGCCGGGGATGGCGGCCACCAGGAACGCCACGCGCCAGCCGAAGAAGTCGGACAAGAAGCCGCCGATCGCCAGGCCCAGCAGCGAGCCGATCGGCGTGCCCATGGCGTAGAAGGCGAGCGCGGAAGCCCGCTTCTCCTTCGGCGTATAGTCGGCGATCAGCGCGTGGCTGGTGGGCGTGCAGCCCGCCTCGCCGATGCCAACGCCGGCGCGCGCCGCCACCAGCTGGCCGAAGTTCTGCGCCAGCCCGCAGACGGCGGTGAAGCCGCTCCAGGCGGTCAGACATGCTGAGATGATCCAGACGCGATTGCCGCGGTCCGCGGCGCGCGCCAGCGGAAATCCCAGCACCGTGTAGACGAGACCGAAGGCGAAACCGGACAGCAGCCCTACCTGCCAGTCGAGCAGGTGCAGGTCGTTCTTGATCGGCTCGGCCAGGATGTTGATCACCTGCCGGTCGAGGAAATTCACCACGTAGATCAGCAGCAGCACCCAGAGGGCGTAGCGGCGGTAGGCGGCGGAGAGGAGCGGCCGCGCAAGATGCGCCTCGCTTTCGTCCACCAGCCCTTCGCCGGTGGGCACGGCGATCTCGGTCATTCGTTCCCCCGGGAGCCTTCTTCGTCGCGCCCACTCTAGGCAGGGTTCCCCGGAGAGGCCCAGCCACTTAAATGGCGGGCTTCGTTCGAAGCGGAGGCGGCCATGGAGCTCGTGATCGGCACGAAGAAGTGGTCCACCTGGTCCATGCGGCCGTGGCTGGCCCTCAAGCACACCGGCGCGCCGTTCCAGGAGACCTTGATCGAGCTTCGCCGCGATGGCGAGACGGCGGACGGGCTCGCGGCGCATTCCCCCTCGGGCCTAGTTCCCGTTCTAAAGGACCACGACGTGCTCGTCTGGGACAGCCTGGCGATCTGCGAGTACCTGGCCGAGACGCATCCGGCGCTTTGGCCGTCCGACGCGTCCGCGCGCGCCCGGGCGCGGGCCGCCGCCGCCGAGATGCACTCAGGCTTCGCCTCGTTGCGCGGCGAGTGCCCGATGGATTTGACGGCCGAGCCGCGCGCCGTGGACCTCTCGGAAGCGACGCACAGGGACCTCCGCCGGATCGTCAGCCTCTGGGGTGAGCTGCTCGCCCGCCACGGCGGCCCGTTCCTCTGCGGGCAATGGTCGATCGCCGACGCCTTCTACACGCCCGTGGCGACGCGCCTGCGCACGTACGGCGTCAAGCTCTCCGACTTCGGCGACGCCGGTCCGTGCGGCGAGTACGCCCAGCGGCTTCTCGGGACACCGGAATTCAAGGCCTGGGAGGCCGACGCCCGGTGAACCGACCGGCCGGGCCTAGTTCGGGCCGGCGGCGGGGGCCCGAATGCGGCAGATCAGGCCTTCAGGCTCGTAGAGCACCTCCGCCTTAGCCCCCAATTCGGCCGCGAGCCCCTGGCTCAGCAGGCGAGAGCCGAAGCCCCTGCGCGCGGGCGCGGCGACCTTCGGGCCGCCGGTCTCACGCCATTCCAGGGCGATGGTCCCGCCCTCCGGGACCCATCGGATCGCCACCCGCCCCCTCGCCTGCGAGAGCGCGCCATACTTCAGCGCATTGGTCGCGAGTTCGTGGAGCGCCATGGAGAGCGCGAGCGCGGCGCTCGGCGCGATCCTCGCTTCGGGCCCGTCGAGCGTAATGCGCCGCGCCTTGGCGTCATCGTACGGACGGATGGCTTCGGCGGCGATCTCCGCCAGTTCCGCGCCCTCCCAGTTCTCGCGGGTGAGCACATTGTGCGCCGCCGAAAGCGCGAGAAGCCGCTCGGTCAGGCGCTCGCGCGCCTCCCGGCCCGGCGCCGCCTCGCGCAAGGTCTGGTGGGCGATCGATTGGACGGTGGCGAGCGTGTTCTTCACCCGGTGGTTCAGCTCGTTGATCAGGAGCTTCTGGCGGATCTCGGCCGCCCTAATGTCGCTGACGTCCATGGCCAGTCCGACATAGCCCTGGAACATGCCCGCATCGTCGACGCGCGGCTTGGCGGACACCTGCATGGTCCGCCAGGCCCCGTCCCACCGCCGGAATCGGGCCTCACAGACATACGAGATGAGGTCGCGCCGGGCCGCCGCGCGCGCTTCGACGATCTTCGGCAGGTCGTCGGGATGCAGCAATGTGAGCCAGGCGTCGCCCATCAGCTCCTCCCGCGGCCGGCCCACCCACTCGGCCATCGCCTGGTTCACGAATTCGATGGGTCCGGCGGCGCTGGTCACCCAGGCCGGCGCCGGCGTGCAGTCGGCCATGATCCGGAAGCGAGCTTCGCTTTCCCGCGCCATCAGTTCCTGCGCCTTGGCGGCCGAGACGTCGCCGATCACGCCGAGCATGCCGGCCAC
>Ga0207695_10010727_pt1 | contig 11181 bp, 6 predicted proteins | sample KBSC54metaG_FD_184354 | JGI IMG/M metagenome (GOLD analysis project Ga0207695, IMG submission 184354) | Corn rhizosphere microbial communities from Kellogg Biological Station, Michigan, USA - KBS C5-4 metaG (SPAdes) (version 2) | ecosystem: Host-associated > Plants > Roots > Rhizosphere > Soil... | reverse complement strand
TTCGGTTTATCGGTTGCTCTCACTTCCGGCTTGTCTGCCGCTAGTATAGTTGAATCTGTAGTGCCCGGCAATTGATTATCTTTTTGTGCATCGGTGGGCGTTGGAACATGTTTACCAGAATTATAAAATTTGTCATAGGCCGCAAAACCAGCTAAGCCAAATGCAATGATGAACATTAAAAAAAACGCGAATTTAGAAACGCCTTTCCGCCTGGTTGCACTTAATTGCTGCGCTTCAATCAACTCTCGTTCGCGTGTTTGCACCAGGTATTGCAGGTCTTTCACTAATTCATCCTTCTCTGCGATTTGTGTTTGAAGTATAAGAATTTCTTTTCTCAAATTGGGCTCATCTGCATGAGTATTTATTTTTTCTTCTGATGAAATATTGATGCCTTTTTTTCTTTCGTCATTAATGGTACCCCGGTGAATAAATTCCTGTAACTCGCAGCCGTTCTTAAATCGATTGGCCGGATCTTTTTCGAGGCATTTATAAATCATGCTCAGCAACCATACCGGTATTTCCATTTCCCGTTGCTGTTTCTCATTAGCCCAATAACCGGGTAAGGCGTCTCGCCTTAGCGTTATAATATCAGGAGGCAGTGTTTCCATGTGTGCCAGCATCACAGAATTGCGGGCCATTTCACTTTTGTTCGTTAAGGGAAAAGGAACAATTCCCGTTAATAATTCAAACAATACAATTCCATAACTATATACATCCGTTTCCGTTAGCGTTTCGCCGGTGCTTTGTTCCGGCGCCATAAATTCTATTGCACCGGCATAACGGATACTGGTGCGGCGTTGTTCATCAGACATTACCGATAAACCAAAATCCAATAATATATAATTACCGGTATGCTGGTTAAACTTTACGTTATTACTTTTTATGTCTCCATGTTTGATATTCGCCCGGTGGCAATGCGCCAATGCATTCGCTAAATGGTCAGCTACCTTAATCGTTTCTTTAACCGTGAAAACGGGATCATAAGGAGGTTTCAACAATTCACCAAGGTCAGGCCCGTCAATGTATTCCATTTCTATAAATGGAAGATTACCGGAACTGGTTATACCTGAAGCAATGATGCTCACTACATTTGGATTAGGAATTTCATTTACCTTCTTTAGCTTTTGAACTTCGTTTTGGAACGAAATAAAATGCTTGTCATCTTCGCTTTCACTGGCGATGGGAGTCGGCAATATTTTAATGGCAGTAATAATTTCGCCGGTCTTCCTTGCTTTGTAAACGGAGCCTTGCCCTCCCGATTTTAATGCACCGAGGTTTTCCAATCCTTCTGTTATCGTAAAAATCTTTGCCATAGTTAATCTTCTGCTGAATAAGTAAATTCGAGTACAGCCATGTCGCCTAATATTATTTGGTCTCCTTCCTGCAGGCGATGACCGACTTCTATTGCCTGCATTTTTATCAATGCACCTTCAGGTGTACGCACTTTCATTTTATTGTTGGGAGGAATGCCACCTTCATCTGCAAAAACCAGGAATGAATTACTGTCAGCCTCCCATTCAATATGGCCATGTTGACGACTCACCGAACGGTTTCTTTCAACAGGCTTAAACGCAATTACATTTTTCCGTACATAGTTTCCTGCAGCCTGAACTCTGGATTCTCGGCCGATGTTAATTCTCCCGGTACCGGAATCTATCAGGTAGGTGTCATTCTCCGCTTCACCATTCAACACCTTTATAAAGGCCTTGTTTTTTTTGTTGGTAAGACCAGATCTTTTTGTTGATATAAATATGGCCGCATCTATTCCATGTATAAGGTCAGCTTGCGGTGGAAAAATATTCGTGAACGTAACTTCGAATTTGAAGGACGGAGATAACGTTATCGCATAGTCGTCGGCAATTTTTTGAACTTCCTCTATCTTAAATTTCCCCGGGTTATTTTCAAATACGGCCGCCTCATACAAATGCTTTTCTGCTTCGCTGCAATTTATAAAAAGGTATACACCCATTATGTTTCCCCCTTCACCGCCCTGGGCCCGTTGTAATTTTTCCTTAATAGATTGTACTAAAATATGCCGGATGCCTTTTACATCATGTGGGCGTTCTTTAGATAAATTGAACATGTTTGTTATACTTTGTTTTAAATAATTTAATGGACAACTTCACCGGGATGATGCATCGTTAATTCGTTTGTGTTATCTAAGTCAGGCAACGCCGGCTTCTTCAAAGGATCAAAACTTTTTATATAGTTACTTTGAAGTAATATTGGAATGATGTGAGCACCTGCCAGCGCAACTGCATCACTCGAGCCTTTCGTTCCTTCGATCCTGATGCAAACTATTATATGACCACTGTCGTTAGGTTTAGGTGCGAAAAAAACAAACCATCCATCATTAATGCTTTCACCTTTTACGATCCTTTCGGGCGTTCCAGTTTTACCGGCAACAAAAATCCCGAACTGGTTTTTCTTTGGTGCACTTTGTTCTCTCATATAAGTTGAGAGGTATTGCGCATACACAGAATCACCGGCGATCGAAACACCTTGTTTTATATTTGTTGGGTTGCCATTCACGTTCAACACATACCTGTTAGGTATCATGATGCCATTGTTTGCAATGCCTGAAGCGATTCTGGCAACGGCCGCGGGTGTTGCCACCAATTCACCCTGGCCCCAGGCCATACCCGAAATACCAAGTGCTCTTGTTCGACGTATATTTTCCGGGTCGTAACGATTAAGACTTTTAAATTCTGTCTCTCTCCAAAGCTTTCTCCATTTTTCCTGTTGCGAAATGTTATTGGTATCATTCTCAAAATAATAGCCGCCCACGCCATGAAGGAACATCCCCGATTGCATGTATAGCGTTACCATTTGTTCCTGCAACTGTTCCTCGTTGGCAAGACGTATAAAGAAGGAATTATTGGATTTTACTATTCCCTTCTCAATGGTAATTAACCCTGCCTCATCCGGCTCGGGACCGGTAACCCTGATCAAATCTTTTGGATAAACCCTGATGGTTTTTTTGGCGACAGCAACGCCTAATTTATTAAATGCTGCCATTGCTGTAACCAACTTTGCCGTGGAGCCTGGTTGAGTGGCATGGGTGAATCCAATATCTGCATTTACATTCCAGCCCGGTAATTTATTAATTTCATTTTCAGGCAAACTCAGGCGATCGAAATCATCGACTGGGGGAAGCGGCCAGCACGCAGATGCCAACACATCCCCGGTTTTATCTTCCATAACTACTACGGACACACGCTTTTTGTTTACGCTGTCATCCTGCTGTAAGGCCATTTCAATTTTTGTTTGCAATGCAGCATCCATGGTAAGTGTAATATCCCTGTTGCGTTTTTTAAATTCAGCAACGTCATCGCTGTTAATACCGGCGGTTAAGAGATTCGAAAGTGCGCTATAATCCCTTTTGGTAACTGTCATCTCCGTTCCGGCTACCGGTAAAAATTTTTCTTCACGATACCTGTCAGCACTAACGGCATATTTTACAACCGGCGCAGGAAATCCCCTGAGCTCAGCCGCGTGAGCATACTCGGCAAAATACCCATTGTTTCCCCCGGAGAAAACTCCTGTGTTGGCATCACCTGTCCAGAAAAAAGTGTATGCCCCAAAAGGGTAGTAGCGATCCTGTCTTTTATAAGCAAGTGATTCTATATTTTCAGCCGGTATGCCCAGCGCCAGTAAAGAATCTCTTTGAGTCTGCACCAAATGGGGATCGCTGGATGCCAGCAGGCGACCATTCCTGTCAAATACATTGCCAGCCTGCAGCCTGTTCATGAGGATACTTATTCTCGGATTATAGCTAAACATTCGTGAACCACTGCGATCGGCTACCAATGCAGGCTCCACGATCCACTTTTTCTTGTTTATCGTGTACCCGGATACGTTAGCTATTAGCAATAAGATGGCTGCACACGCCGCTAATAAAGCAGGCATGAGGTTTTTATCTTGTCTTTGAGCAATATATTTCATTTGAACCTGCGAACCATTAAGGCGGGATACACCTAACAAAAATCCTATGGCAATCATGCTGCATAACAACGACGTGCCACCGTAACTCGTAAATGGCAACGCCACTCCGGATAAAGGAAGCGCTCCTGTGGAACCACCGGCGATTAATAAGAACTGTACAAATATGCCGATACCTGCACCGGCACATAGATAAAATAAAAAAGGTGGTCCCGCCTGCCGGCCTATAATGATGGAGCGGTGTAACAACACCAGGAATAAAATAAAGATACAGGTGATACCGACCCAGCCGAATTCTTCGCCAATGGCAGGAAGTATCATATCGGTATGGGCTTCGGGAATGGTCCTGGCAAAACCTTCACCGGCGCCCTGGCCGGTAATGCCACCAGTGGAGATAGCCCAAATACCATTGGCCACCTGGTCTCCGCCATACACCTGGTTATTCCATGGATCCGACCAAATTGCTTTCCGGTCTACCAGCCTTTGTATAGGGCCGGGTATTACTTTTGCCAATACCGGAATTTTATCGAGCAATAAAAATCCGCTGACAACTACCAATGCCATCACTGCAGATTCACTTAATTTTCTTTTTGCAATCAACATAAATAAAGCAAGCGCCGCAACCGTAATACCGGTTGCGATCCACACATTTTTGAAAACCCATGTAGCAAGGGCATATAAAATCATTGCAGCAACCACCTGCATAAAATCGCCGCGGGAAAAAGAAAAAAGTATAATGAAAGTAAAACAGCAAATGATTGCCGGACCAAGATCACCTATCACGAGGAACAATAAAATAGTGGCGACTATGGCTATTACCGAAAAAGCAAAAAATGATAAACGTTTATTAAAGGATGGATATCCAGAAATAAACTTTTCATTAAGGGCAAAGAAACCTCCCAGGAAAAGAATGACCATGTATTTTACGATCTCACTCGGCTGAAATCCAAAGAGATTTACTTTAACGCCGCTTCCTTCCGGGCCTTTACCAAATACGATGGTAAGGCACAATAAGCCCATTGCCGCAAGCGCCCAGGGCCAGCCGTTTGCTGCTTTTCGGTTATTCTTGAAAATAAATAAACGGAACATGCCGGAATCGGGTGTAAACTTTTTCAGGTTTACAAACTGGAACATGAGTATAGCAGCCATCCCGATGCAGAAATAAATAAAGGTGCTTTTCACAAGGAAGCGATCGCGTAAAGGATCTTGTAAACTAAATAAGGTTATAAAAGACAACCCGGTTAATATCATAATAACCGGCAACAGTAACTGGTCGGTATTGGGCGAATGAATCGAAAAGATAAGGTGCAGTAAAAAGAATGAACAAAAAAATGTAATCACGATAATGCGGAACCAGTCGGTTACTTCGGTTGGCGTTCTTACAATAAATGCCTTTTCTTTTTTAAGTGTATTAAAATCTTTTGCAGAAAAAAGCGTCATTATGTGTGGCGACTCAACAAAATTAAAAGTTGTATTGCCACGGAGTTTTTCAACACCCTTCGAACGTCCAAATTCGTAACCCGGATACAGCGGAATGATTTCGTAAGACTTGTTTCCCGTCAAACCGGAAAAAATATAATTACCTGAAGCATCTGTACGGGCATATGCATTAAATGAAAGTAACTGCAGGTTTTTGGCAGTGTCACGAATGAATATTTTTCTAACACCGTTTTTAAATTGTATGATATTGTTTTCATCGTCATCACTTGCACTACTGCTATCCTGCGGAACCAACTGCCGCAGTCTCAATAAAACACCCGCAGCAGGCCGGCCATCCTGCTTTTTAATAATGCCTGATATATTATAATTACCTAAGTTTGCATTTGTTTGTGCGGAAACCTGTAATGGATGTTTTTTTTCTTTTTCAAATGATGTGGAATCAGTTTCAGAAAATCCCAGCAGATCTCTTGATAATTCCACTCTATGCTTGAACGATTTTCCCCCTTTCAAAAAAGCATCATCTGCATTAACAAAATATTGCTTCTTATTTAGTGTGCCGATGTTATCTATAACTGAACCGGGTTCTTTTGCTGCCGCTACGGTTGCCACAATAAATGCAATGTCTTTCGGGTCTTCGAAATACATTCCTTTTTTTAGTAGCTCCGTCATCGCATCGGCGGTGTTGCCTGCATTCAGGTTGATCATCGTACCATTCTCAACACGGCTATCCACTTCTGCAAAATCACGTTGCAACACCGTGAAGAGTTTCCAGAAAAGCAAAGTCATAATAACACCAATAAGCACGAGACAAAGGCGTTCTGTTTTTCTGTTGCCAACCCGTTGAACTGCATTTGACATAGCTTATTTGAGTTTTGATTTCGTGATAAATATGGAATCTTTAAATCTTCCGGAGATAGCTGAATCGGGAATTGCCACTAAATACTCTACAGGTATGCGACAGTTAACAAAGCGTACATGCCTGAACGTTATATTATTCTTTTGAACCACCATTCCCACATCAAAATTTTCAAATACAATACTGTCTAACACGACATTTTTAACGGTAGCATTGATAATAAAAGCCGGGCCCTTATATAAATTATCAGCCGTCAGAATCGCGCCGTTACCTGAAAGGCGAAAACTATCTTTCGTAATCACGATCGGTTCTGTTAACTCAAGCTTCGTGTTTCGTTGAGCGAATGCATAACCCTTAGACGAGTCATTCACACGTGCAATCAATTGCAGCAATTGTTCATCTTTTTTCTTTTCCTTTTTTACCGGCATAATAGCAGCCACTGTCGATGTATTTTTTTGAAAACCTACCGTTATAAAAACGGCTGCGACTACAATGGACAGCACTGCTAAAAAAGCAATAGTGTTTTGTTTGTTTTTCTTTGGGGGGTTACGATTTTCATTGGGCACGGATTTATTTGTCTCCAAGGGTGTTGCCGTTTTATTTTTTTTCCTCTCAACAGAAATGGGTTCGGGCTTCTGTTTTGGCCAATTATTATTTTCAATAAGCACAGCCGTAATATTATCATTTCCTCCGGCATCATTCGCCGCATCAACTAATGCCTGCGCTTTTGAGTGAAGATTTTTTTTAGAAGTTAACACCTCCATGATCGAAGCTGAACTGATCATGTCCGTAAGGCCGTCACTGCACAATAGAAGTAGATCTCCCGGAAGAAAAGGAGATTCACCGGTTTCAATAAAATCTTCAGGAGTATCGATATCTTCTTCAAATCCCAACGCCTTTGTGATCTCGTTACGTCTTGGATGACGCATGGCTTCTTCTTCTGATAACCTTCCAGATTCTTCCAGAAATCCCACGACAGAATGATCCCTGGATATTTTTACAAGTGAATGGTCTCTCAGCAGGTAAATCCTTGTATCACCAACATGAGCGTACCAGCATTTATTGTTATGTATATCCGCAACAACGCACGTTAATACACAGGCCATTTGATCATGTACACCCGTTTCCTTTTTTTCTTCATTTATTTTCACATTGGCAGTAATGATGGCATGGCGGAGTAATTCAACAACATTTTCGGAAATGGTTTCAAGGTTTTCCATAATAACAGAGCTGGCGATACCTGCGGCGATATCTCCGCCTTCGTAACCGCCCACACCATCGATAACACCAGCAACAAGGAACCGCTTATCAATAGTTTCCCGGGCGAAAAAAGTGTCTTCATTCTTTTCCCGGCGTTTACCCTTATCCGTTATTCCATAAAAGTATTCAGCCATTTTTGTGCGTTTGCTTAATGTCAGAAAAATGTGCCACTAATAATACAATACTGATGACCAATAATCCTATCGCTAATATTTTATCCATACTATACTTTGAAGATGTTGATTGATACAATTCCATTCAAAACGATCTTCGAGTTCATGGGAAGATCTGTCCAAAAAGGTGCATCCTCGTAACTGTTCTTCACTTCGTTTTCATTCACAATAGTTCTTTCACCAAAAGAAGCGAGGAAGAATTTATCGGTAGTCTTGTCATATCGAATGGAAAGGTGCGGAGAGGAAACCCATTCCGACGGAACGCGGAAAACACCTGCCAGGCCAGGCTTTTCATCAATGCCCGCTACAATTAAGGCTTCGTCTTTTATTAAGTATTCAACCTTTTTACCGGCATATTCTTTTTCGGGGAGCGTGGCTTCCAGGCGGGCAAAATATTTTGGTTTGGCAATATCATTCGTGTCGCCTAATACAAGCGTGTCCTGCCAGGGAATTTCGTAATAGCCATCACTGTAATAAGTAAAGTCTTTTAAAATCTCATCCGCAATGTCGAATGTTTGGGCAATACCTGTTTGGCGCGGAATGAACGTAACACGAAGATTTTCTTCCTTCTGCTGAATGTTGCCCGGCAACAATTTTCCTATAAAACTCTTATCGCCTTTCTCATAATCAGGATGGGAGACAAAGCGGAATACCCATTTGTTAGCCGAAGCGGTAACTTTTTTACCCTTCTGCCTGTATTCCTGTAAAATGGTATAAAATGCTTTTACAGATTCTTTTATGATCAGCGAAAAAATACCCCTGTTATTGTCCATGAATTTGTTGTAATCGGGAGGGCTGAAGCAGATAATATATTCATGATAAAATATTACGCGGTCGGCGAATGAAAGCTCGGCGATAGATTCCCGGAATTTTTCAATGATATACTTATATACAAGGTCGGGTTTCATGGAAGGCGTTTCGGTATAACCGGTTTCTTTTTTAAGAAACCAGCTTTGTACGCCGGAACGTTGCCAGAACGTGGGTTTGGTGGCTACAGGCATGGGCTAATCTTTTGGTTTTGCAGGTGATTAATATTTTGTTCGACCCAAAAAAATGCCTGGTGATACTTCTATCACTCATAACATTTCCTTAAAATTTTCAGCAGTAAAAAATTGCGAGGCCGGGTAGTTTAGTTAAAGTAAAAACTTTTTTATAGGCAGAAGAAGATTTTGAATTAGAAATGAATCACAGCCTTATATTATTATTCCCTTTTATTGACGCAATGAAATTAACAGTTGATTTCTTAAAGCTTTGCCAAATGTGTTCTTTAACTTAGTGAAAAAAAACTTAAAAAAGATGGCCGCCTTGGATTGAAATTAATTTCTTTGTTTTTTGTTCCCTACAAAAGGCATTGATTGACTTAGCTAACAAATATTATTTTGTAGTTTTTTCGTTTACTTAATCTCTGAAAAAAAAACCACGTTAAAATCTATTTGGATATAATAATCATTGCTAACCCTGCTATGTATAAGAGCAGCATTACATTCAACAATGGTTTGGTTCCCTTTGGCGCTTTATCAAATTCTTTCCAAACATAAATACCCCAAAGCGCAGCCACAACGGTGGCGCCCTGGCCTAAGCCATACGATATAGCTGGCCCGGCTTTGCCTGAAGCGATTATGCTGAGCGACATACCTACACTCCATATTACACCTCCTAAAATGCCAATGAAATGATCTTTGACTTTACCTTTAAAATAATCGGCAAACGAAACGCTGTTACCAGTAAATGGATACCTCATTTGTATGGAATTAAAAACGAAACTACTCCCAACAATACCGACTGCAAAAATTACAAGCGCAGTATAGGGTGTAAGTTTTCCTGCTTCCGGCATATTGAAATTGCTTACCATTGAAACCGCCACATATTTGTAAAACAAACCCATTAAACATCCACTTACTACAGACAGGATTAAACCTTTCCGGGAAACTTTACCCACTGAATTGGTTTGTAATTTTTGATAAGCCCTTGCATTGAGTATGATGGCCAAAGCAATTAGCGCAACGCCGCCGAATATCAATAAAGGATTGCCCTGCGGATTTGAAATATAATTTACGATTACACCCAGCACCAAAGCAATGCCGATGCCAACCGGAAAAGCGACAGACATTCCTGCTATACCAATAGCCGCTACCAGTAAGATATTGGCTAAATTAAATATAACACCGCCTGCAAATGATGAAACCATATTGCTCATTTGAGCTTGCTGCATATCTACAATAAAGGGCCTGCCTTCATTGCCATTGCTTCCTAACGTAAACGCCAGTACTAGAGTTGCCAGCAAAATGCCAAACCCATAATCCCAATAAAAAAGTTCAAACCGCCATGTGTTAGTTGTAAGCTTTGTTGTATTGGCCCATGATCCCCAACATAACATAGTAATAACACAAAGTATTATTGCAAGTCCGTAATTTTCTACAATGAACATAAGCAGGTTTTTTTGGTTTGGTTATATTAATATTTCGCTTCTATACGGAACCGAAGATTGTGCTCCTAATCTCGTTACAGAGAGCGAGGCTGCTTCTACCGCAAATCGTATTGCATTTTGCCAGGACATGTTTTCGGTTATGGCCACCGTTAGTGCTCCACTGAAGGTATCTCCGGCGGCAGTTGTATCTACAGCCTGCACAACGGGTGCGTCAATTTTTAATTTTAAATTTTCATTTTGAAAGTAAGCACCTTGCTTGCCCAAAGTGATAATTACATTTTGAACTCCTTTGTTTAAAAAGATCTCAGCAGCATGGGATGCTGATTCTTCGTCAACTACTTTTATCCCTGTAAGGAAATAAGCTTCTGATTCGTTGGGAGTGATAAGGAATAAGCCGCTCAACAATTCATCATTAAGATTATGTGCCGGTGCAGGATTAATAATTACTTTTTGATTATTTGACTTCGCAATTTTTGTAACCGCAATAATTGTCTCCATTGGTATTTCCAGTTGCATTAAAATTATTTCGGCATCTAAGATATTTCTCACCTTTTCAATATCCGCAGGTAACAGTTTAGCATTGGCACCCGGTGCAACAACAATGCAATTCTCGCCATCATTATTTACCATAATTAAGGCAGTGCCGGAAGGTGCGGTATCGTCAACAAAAACATAATCAGTATTAATATTTTCTTTTTGTAAACCTTCGATAGTTTGTTTGCCAAATATATCGTTGCCCACTTTTGCAATCAATTTAACATCGCCGCCTGCCCTCGCCGCAGCAACCGCCTGGTTGGCGCCTTTTCCGCCTGCATTCATAAAAAAAGTGCCACCCAATAAAGTTTCACCCGGCAAAGGAAGTCTTGCGGATTTAACAACCATATCCGTGTTGGCACTTCCTATAACTACAATTCTTTTCATTAATTTTTATTTATTACTGTGCCGGCTACGGTCAATGGCATCCATACTTTAATTGCCCCGCCGGTTTGACTTGCATCGGCAAACGGAACGAGTGTTAGTTGTTCTGTTTCGCCATGGTGTTTACTACCGGTTACGGTTACACTATACACCTGTTTTCCTAT
>Ga0207695_10010725_pt1 | contig 11182 bp, 7 predicted proteins | sample KBSC54metaG_FD_184354 | JGI IMG/M metagenome (GOLD analysis project Ga0207695, IMG submission 184354) | Corn rhizosphere microbial communities from Kellogg Biological Station, Michigan, USA - KBS C5-4 metaG (SPAdes) (version 2) | ecosystem: Host-associated > Plants > Roots > Rhizosphere > Soil... | reverse complement strand
CACGGCGATTTGGCGTAATTCGCTGAAATCCACGCCCACAGCGGGAAAAAAAATTTTTCGCATGTTGATATATTGTTAAAATCCTGACTTATTTTTGCAACCTGTTAATGTGCAGGAAATGCATTTTCAGGCTAAAAACCAATGTATTTCTGCACGTCGGCTGGTATCTGTCCTTCTTCTGAGGTCCAACCTCTCCTCCGGAGAGGCCGCATCTCAATAAAGGTGCGGAGATAGTCGCCAAAGGCGTCCCATAAAGAGATTTTTCCACATTTATACAACATATTGTATATATGATCAACCATAGACCAATAGTTCGAGCGTTAATTTTCAGTATCCTCCTCCCCTCTCTGGTTCTACTAGGAAATACTTCATTTGCTCAGGATGGTAAGGCGTTATTTCAAACCAATTGTGCTTCTTGTCACAGCCCATTTAAAGACATCACCGGCCCCGCTCTGAAAGGAGTTACGTCGAGGGTGACGGATACCAAGCTGCTGCACGAGTGGATCCACAACAACCAAAAGGTGCTCGCTTCGGGAAACAAGTACTTCAACGACCTGTTCGTGAAGTTCAACAAGACCCCGATGAACACCTTTCCTGGTTTGAGCGACGGAGAGATCGACGCCATCCTCAAATATGTGGAAACGGCAACGCCTCCCGGCGGTGGCGGCCAGCCAGCGGTGGACGGCAAATCGCCCGAAGCCCAGAACCAGGAGGGCGATAACACGCTGCTCTATGGGATCCTTTCCCTCATTCTCGCCGTTATCATGTTCGTCCTGCTCCAGGTGAACAGCAGCCTGAAGAAACTCGCCGACGACAGGGAAGGCGTCCCCGCCGCAGAGCCGGTACCCTTCTGGAGAAATAAAGTCTATATCGCTTTTGCCATTCTGATCCTGTTCGTGCTCGGTGGCTACTGGGTAGTACAGGGCGCCATCGGCCTGGGACGCCAGCAGGGCTATCAGCCGGAGCAGCCGATCTTCTACTCACACAAGGTACACGCCGGGATCAACCAGGTGAGCTGTCTGTATTGCCACAGCAACGCACTGGATTCCAAACACGCTACCGTACCGCCGCTGAACGTTTGTATGAACTGTCATGCAGCGATCAACGACTACACCCACGGTCCCAAGCTGTACCGCGAAGACGGCAGCGAAGTCGACGGAACCGCCGAGATCAACAAACTGTACTCCTACACCGGCTACGATCCCAAAACCAGCCGCTACAATACCGAAAAGGCCAAACCCGTCGAATGGATCAAGATCCACAGCCTGCCTGACCACGTATTCTTCAGCCACGCCCAGCACACAAAGGCCGGCAAAGTACAGTGTCAGACCTGCCACGGTCCTATCCAGGAGATGGATGAAGTAAAACAGTTCGCTCCCCTGAGCATGGGCTGGTGTATCAACTGTCACCGTACGACCAAAGTCAACTTCCCCGACAGCACGGGCAACAACGGTAACAAGTTCTACAGCATCTATGAGAAGTTCCACAAAGACCTGAAGAGTGGTAAGATGGACAGCGTGACTGTGGAAAACATCGGCGGTACCGAGTGTCAGAAATGCCACTACTAATCTCCTCCTCCGCTGACCCGGAGACGACAAACGAATTGGAAGAATTATATATCATATAAAATACAAGCCCCCTAAAAAGCTATCCGGTGCTTAGCCCGGAAGTGGGGTTTAGCTTAACTTCTCAGCTATGAGCGACAAAAAATACTGGCAGAGTTTCGGAGAGCGCAATAACAGCGAAGCGTTTCAGAAAGCAGCGGAAAACGAGTTCGACGAGAGCTTGCCGTTGGAAGGCCTGGATGGAAAAGGATTGCTCGACGCCAAGACCCCCCGCAGGGACTTTCTTAAATATTTAGGGTTTTCCACGGCTGCCGCGACCCTCGCCGCCAGCTGCGAAATGCCCGTCCGTCACGTTGTTCCCTATCTCAACAAACCCGAGAACACCATCCCCGGCGTTGCTGACTATTATGCAACGACCTATACGGTTGGCGGGGACGTAGTTCCCGTTGTTGCCAAGGTCCGCGACGGCCGCCCCATCAAGCTGGAAGGCAATACGCTTTCCGGGGCCAGCAGGGGCGCCGCCTCCGCACGCGTTCAGGCATCGGTGCTCGACCTGTATGACACCGCCCGTCTCCGCTTCCCCGTGCAGATCGCGGATGGCAAGGCGCAGGAAGTAAGCACATTCGAAGCATTCGATAAGATGGTCGGGGACGCGCTCGCAGGGGTCGCCGGAGCGCCGCTGGTCCTGCTGACCGGTACGCTGACCTCGCCTACCACCAAACAAGTCATCACAGAATTTCTCGCAAAATATCCGGGCAGCCGTCACGTACAGTATGACGCCGACACTTACAGCGGCATCCTGCTGGCTGCCGAAGCCTCCTATGGGAAGAGAGTGATCCCTTCATACCGGTTCGACAACGCGAAGGTCGTCGTGAGCCTTGGCGCCGACTTCCTCGGCACCTGGCTGGCGCCTGAACAGTTCAGCAGCGACTTCGCCAAAGGAAGAAGGATCGACGAGAAAAATCCGGAGATGAGCAAGCTTTTCCAGTTCGAAAGCCTTCTTTCCGTGACCGGCGCCAACGCCGACGAACGCTTTACGCACCGTCCTTCCGAGACCGGCGCCGTAGCACTCGCTCTGCTGGCCGCACTGGGTGGTTCGGTTACCGCTCCCGCCCTCCCCGAAAACATAAAGGCAGGTATCGCCAAAGCCGCTAAAGAACTGAGCGGGAACAAGGGCAAGGCCCTGGTCGTCAGCGGCAGCAACGATAAGAATGTTCAGACCATCGTCAACGCGATCAACGAGGCTATCGGAGCCAACGGCACCACGGTCGACTGGGCGCTGCCCATAATGACCCGCCAGGGCATCGACGGCGATATGAACCAGCTGGTCACCGACCTCAACGACGGAAAGGTTGGAGCGCTGCTCATCTACGGCGTCAACCCCGCCTATGACTTCTACGCCTCTGACAAGTTCAGGGCAGGTCTGCAGAAGGTAAAGGTCTCCATCTCCTTCAACGAACGCATGGACGAGACCACCGAGCTGGTGAAGTTCGCGCTGCCCGCGCCGCACTTCCTCGAAAGCTGGGGTGACACAGAAGCCAAACCGGGCTACTACTCCTTCATCCAGCCGACCATCGCACCCCTCTTCAAGACCAGGCATTTCGAAGAGAGCCTGATGAAATGGAGCGGCAACAACAACACCTACGAAGCATTCTTCAAACAATACTGGACCGGCAAACTCGGAGGCATGGAAGCTTACGAGAAAGCCCTGCAGGACGGCGTGGTAGAACCCGCCACGGCTCCCGCTGTTGCAGGCGCCGGCTTCAATGCAGGCAGCCTCGGCGCCGCCGCTGCTGCGCTGGCTTCCGCTAAGAAAGGCGGGGCGTATGAAGTTGTGCTGTATCAGAAGATATCACTGGGTGTCGGCGCGCAGGGCAACAACCCCTGGCTGCTGGAACTGCCCGACCCCCTGACCCGCGCCACCTGGGACAACTACGCGATCGTCTCTCCGGAGTTTGCGAAGAAGACCTGGAAGCTCGACCTCTCCGATCGTCGTCAGTCCGACGGCTACGAAGTGTATCCCGAGAAGCAGGTCATCAAGGTAAAGGTCAACGGGAAAGAGATCAGCCTTCCGGCGGTGATCGTCCCCGGCACGCACAACGAAGTAATCGGTATCGCAGTCGGCTATGGCCGTCAGAGCGCAAAAGCCGAGAATACAGCGGCGAACATCGGCCGTGCTGCCGCAGGGGTTGGTAAGAACGCCTTCCCGCTGCTGGGCTTCAACGGCACGACCACGGACTGGTTCGCCACCGACGCAAGCTTTGAGGATACGAAGGAAAAATATAAAGTTGCGATGACCCAGACGCACTTCGGCTATGAAGGCCGTGACGAAGTGGTCCGTGAGGTGAGCCTGGGCGAGTTCAAAAAGAACCCCGAGGTTGTACGGGAAGATCGCGAGGTTGAACTGAAGCCTTATGGCGGTATCGAGCATTTCGAAGAGGATGGTACGTTGTACCCCATCTACGACAAACCCGGCATCAAGTGGGGTATGTCGATCGATATGAACACCTGCTTTGGCTGCGGCGCCTGCGTGGTAGCCTGCCATGCAGAGAACAACGTCCCGATGGTCGGGAAGAGCGAAGTGCTGCGTTTCCACGACATGCACTGGCTGCGTATCGACCGCTACTATTCTACGCCAGGCGGCAAGCTGGACAACCCGGACGACGTTCAGGTAGTCTTCCAGCCCATGCTCTGCCAGCACTGTGACAACGCTCCGTGCGAGAACGTTTGTCCGGTGAATGCTACCAACCACAGCTCGGAAGGCATCAACCAGATGGCCTACAACCGCTGTATCGGTACCCGCTATTGCGCGAACAACTGTCCCTATAAAGTACGCCGTTTCAACTGGGCCGACTATACCGGCGCCGACAGCTTCCCCAACAACCAGGACCAGAGCACGGTTGGCAAGCTTGACCCGGTCATATTCCAGATGACCGACGACCTGACCCGCATGGTGCTGAACCCCGACGTGGTTGTCCGCAGCCGCGGTGTGATGGAAAAGTGCTCCTTCTGTATCCAGCGTTGCCAGGAAGGCAAGCTGAAGGCAAAGAGAGAAGACCGCGTGCTGGAAGACATGGTCGACGTTCAGACTGCCTGCCAGCAGGCCTGCCCCACCAATGCTATCGTTTTCGGTAATGTCAACGACAGCAAGAGCCTGATCAGCAGGACCCGTGTCGAGAACTCGAAGAGGGTGTACGGCGTCATCGAACAGCTGCACACGCTGCCCAACGTCAACTACCTCGCCAAGGTGCGTCACACGGAAGAGGTCTACGGCGCCGAGAAGGAAGTGGAGGGTGCGGCACCCGCTGAAAAGCATTCATAAAAAAATTAGTGATCATAGCAAAAGCTTGAAATAATATGGCATCATTAAGGTACGAATCACAGGTAAGAGCCCCGCTGGTAGATGGAACTAAGGATTATCACCAGGTCACGGAAGACATCATACGCCCGATCGAGGCCGCTCCGACCCGTAGCTGGTGGATAGGCTTTATAGTCGCCGTGGCGTGTCTTACGTTCGGTATTATATCGGTAGCCACTCAGGTCATCTATGGTGTCGGTCAGTGGAACCTGAACAGGACCATCGGCTGGGGCTGGGATATCACCAACTTCGTCTGGTGGGTCGGTATCGGTCACGCCGGAACGCTGATCTCCGCCATCCTTCTGCTGTTCCGCCAGGGCTGGCGTACGGGTGTCAACCGCGCCGCAGAGGCCATGACCATCTTCGCCGTAATGTGCGCGGGACAGTTCCCCATCTGGCACATGGGCCGTGTATGGCTGTGCTTCTTCATCATGCCTTATCCCAACACGCGCGGACCGCTGTGGCCCAACTTCAACTCTCCGCTGCTCTGGGACGTATTCGCTATCTCGACCTACTTTACCGTATCCCTGCTCTTCTGGTATACGGGTCTGCTGCCCGATATCGCAACGGTGCGTGACCGCGCCAGGCTGAAGTGGAGAAAGGCTTTCTATGGCGTCGCCTCCTTCGGCTGGTCCGGTTCTGCAAAGCACTGGCAGCGTCACGAGGCCCTGGCCCTGGTACTGGCCGGTCTCAGCACTCCCCTGGTTCTTTCTGTACACACGATAGTATCCTTTGACTTCGCCACCTCGGTCATCCCCGGCTGGCATACGACCATCTTCCCCCCCTACTTCGTTGCGGGCGCCATCTTCTCAGGTTTCGCCATGGTGCAGACCCTGCTGCTGGTGACCAGGAAGGTGCTCAACCTGAAAGAATATATCACCGTCGAGCACATCGACGTGATGAACAAGGTTATCGTTCTGACCGGTTCGATCGTTGGTATCGCCTACCTCACCGAGCTGTTCATCTCCTGGTATGGTCAGAATAAATATGAAGGATGGGCGTTTGCGCAGAACAGGGTTAACATCTTCAGCCCCTATGGCTGGGCCTACTACCTGATGATGGGTTGCAACGTTCTTTCGCCCCAGATCTTCTGGTTCCGCAAGATGCGCCGCAATATTACCGTGACGATGTTCATGTCGATCCTGGTAAACATCGGTATGTGGTTCGAGCGTTTTGTGATCATCGTAACCTCTATCTACCGCGACTACCTGCCGTCCAGCTGGTCTACCTACTACGCGCCTTCCATCTGGGAGATCGGGTTCTACGTCGGTACCTTCGGCCTGTTCTTCACCTGCTACTTCCTGTTCTCGAAGTTCTTCCCGGTTATCGCGGTTGCCGAGATCAAGCATATCCTGAAGAAATCGGGTCAAAGCTATAAAGAGAAGATGGGTCCCCAGGAAGCGATGCCGGTCGAGGAGTTCGCGCACAATTATACGCACGCCCACTAGGGCCTGGCGGGATGCCGCACGGGCTGGAAATTGCGGCATAATTTAAATAACAAGAGCTAAAAGCTAAATAGTATGGCAGTTAAAAAATTTGTTGTTGGCATTTTTACGGACGAGGAAGTGCTGTTCCCCGCCATCAAGAAGGTTCGTTCTGCAGGCTACAAGATCCATGACATATATACGCCGATGCCGATACACGGCCTCGACCATGCAATGGGCCTGCGGGATACCTCGCTGCATACCGCCGGATTCATCTACGGCATCACGGGGACCACTACGGCGCTCAGTGGTATTGGCTGGGTCTTCAACAGCGACTGGCCCGTAAATATCGGTGGTAAATCCCACTTCGATCTGCCGGCGTGGATACCTATTACATTCGAGCTGACCGTTTTGTTCTCTGCCGTGGGGATGGTGCTGACCTTTTGCTATCTCTGCCAGATGGCGCCTTTTGTGCGCAAGCATCATTTTAACCTGCGGAGCACAGACGACCAGTTCACGATGGTGATCGAGTGCACAGACAAGAACAGCGAGACCGAGATAACGTCATTCCTGCAGAACGTCGGTGCCGTAGGGATCAATACGCAGGTGGCCGAGACGGGCTGGTGGCTGGGAAGCTATGCCAAAGACAAAACCCCATTTCAGAAAGAAGGAAATGTATTAGCGTAAGCTCAAGCATATAAAGCATGAAAAAGTTACTCATAGCATCGTCCATTGTACTTGTAGTCATACTCGCCGTCAGCTGCGGTGGCGTTCAGCGTGATCCGGGCAGGGTCTATATGCCGGATATGGGATACAGCCGTGCCGTCGAGACCTACTCTGTCACCGAAGAGCAAAAGGCCGAGTGGCTCAAACAGGGCATTCACTTCAGCAATACACCTGTGCCGGGAACGATCAAGAGGGGCGAGCTTTTCCCCTTCCTCCTGACCAAGGACAAGGACGGCGATACCACTAACTATTTTGCTTCGCGTCAGGTAAAGAACCCCCTGACCTCGATGGATACGGTTGAGGCCGAGCGGCTCTACCTGGTCAACTGCGGCATCTGCCACGGTCCTAAATTAGATGGCAACGGGCCTTTGTACAGGGGTGGCGACGGTCCTTTCCCCGCCAAGCCCGCTACGCTGGTAGGCGACGCCAAGTATGAGTCGATGCCGGAAGGACAGATGTTCTACTCTGTTACCTATGGTAAGAACAAGATGGGCAGCTATGCTTCCCAGATCAATACCAAACAGCGCTGGATGGTGATCGCTTATATCAAATCTAAACAATCCGCAGGGAAGGCTCCCGCAGCGGCGGCAGCCAGCACTCCCGCGGCAGCAAAGTCCGACTCTACAGCAGCAAAAAAATAACGAACACATTTAAATCATTGTCGAATGGCATCCATTAAAGAACATTTTGAAATACCCGGCCGATACAAGAAGTGGTCTATGGGGTTAATGGCGGTCGGAGTTCTTTCCCTGATCGTTGGATTTGCGCTCTATGGTACGCATGGTGAGGGAACCCGTTTTTGGTCGGCCCTTTTGCAAAATAGTGTATACTTCCTCCTGATCGTGAATGCTGCGATGTTCTTCTTTGCTGCAACAACGCTGGCCTGGGGTGGTTTTCAGATGACCTTCCGCCGCGTGACAGAGGCGATCGCCGCGTCTGTCATCCCTATCGGCACTATTACTTTCGTGATCCTGATGTGTATCGTTTTCGGTGGCAAGGCTACCCTCTACGAATGGCTCGATAAGAACACCGTCGCCAAGGACGAAGTGCTCCTCGGCAAGAGCGGCTTCCTGAGCACCGGCTTCTTTACTGTATATACGATCCTGACCATCGGTCTCTGGATGGTCCTCGGCTGGAAACTGCGTGCGCTGTCCCGGTCCATCGACAGCACCCCGCTGACCGTCGACGAAGGAAGGACATTCATGTTCAAGACCACCATCTGGGCAGCCGTCTTCATCGTCTGGTTCGCGCTGACCGTAGCCTCCGTCACCCCCTGGCTGTGGCTGATGAGTCTCGACGCTCACTGGTTCTCTACCATGTATAGCTGGTATACGTTCGCTTCGACCTTTGTATCGGGTATCGCGCTGATCACGCTCTTCGTGATCTACCTGAAGAACCAGGGCTACCTCGAGCTGGTCAACGAAGAGCACCTGCATGACCTCGGTAAGTTCCAGTTCGCATTCTCGATCTTCTGGACCTATCTGTGGTTCGACCAGTTCATGCTGATCTGGTACGCGAATATCTCGGAAGAGACGGTCTATTTCAAAACCCGTTTCATCGGGCCTTATCAGGGCATCTTCTATCTTAACCTGATAATCAACTTCCTGGCTCCGCTGTTGATCTTCATGAGCCGCGGCTCCAAGCGGAATTGGACTACTGTAACATTTATGTCCGTACTTTTGGTATTCGGTCACTGGCTGGATCTCTACCAGATGGTCTTCGGCTCGACGAGCAAGGACCACGTGCCCATGAACCTGTTCGACTTCGGTATCGCGCTTGGATTTGTAGGGCTGATCATGTGGCAGACGGGAAGGGTACTTGCGAAATTCCCGCTGCTGGAAAGAAACCACCCTTTACTGAAAGAAAGTATTATCCACCATACTTAAAATCTTTTTAATACCATGTCAACGTTTTTTCTGTTACTGATCCTGTTATTCGGCTTCCTGATCACCTTCCAGATCGCGAAGGCCAGTGAGTATGTCGGTGTATTGAAAGGAGAGAAAAAGAACTTTGAATCGAACAACCGTGTCAACGGCTTCCTGATGATCGTTTTCCTCGTACTGGGGCTGATCGGTTGTTATTGGTGCAACGAGCTCTTCAGGGGCAAGATCCTGGGCGAGTCCGCCTCCAAGCATGGCGAGCAGATCGACACCATGCTCTATATCACCATCGCGATCACCGGTGTGGTATTCGTGATCACCCAGATCCTTCTGTTCTGGTTCGCCTACAAATACCAGTATTCAGAAAAAAGGAAGGCGCACTATTTCCCGCATGACAACCGCCTGGAAGTTATCTGGACGGTCGTTCCGGCGATCGCGCTGACGGTGCTGGTTGGTTTCGGCCTGTTCTACTGGTTCCGCATCACCGGCGACGCTCCCGAGAACGCCCTGCAGGTCGAAGTGACCGGCAAGCAGTTCGGCTGGATCTTCCGCTATCCCGGTAAAGACAAGGTCTTTGGCAAGAAATACTACCAGAACATCAGCGACAAGGACAACAACTCCCTCGGTCTGATCTGGGATGACGCGAGCACGCACGACGATATCGTCGTAGGCAACGAAATGTACATCGTAAAGAATCAGCCCGTCAAGCTGATCATCAATTCCCGCGATGTTATCCATGACGTAGGCCTGGTGCAGTTCCGCCAGAAGATGGACGCCGTGCCCGGTACGCCGACCACCATGTGGTTCGTGCCGAAGTATACGACGGACGAGATGAAGAAGAAGACCGGCAATCCCGATTTTGAATACGAATTATCCTGTGACCAGATGTGCGGCCGCGGTCACTATACCATGCGGGCGATCATCAAGGTCGTGGAAGAGGACGAGTACAAGCTGTGGCTGCTGAAGCAGAAACCCAACTACGTGCAGGTATTCCCTGACAAGGACCCGAATGCCGCCAAGCCTGCTGACAGCACGAAGGCTGCTGTGACGCTGCCGGCGCCTGCTGCTACGGCGAGCCTGGCCAAGTAAATTGAATAAGAGTATAGAGTATCCATAAAAAGTTTTCTAATGAGCAACGAAGCAACATTACACGGACATCCTGAGATACAGACCTCCCATGACGCGCATCATGACGAGCATGGTGTGCACCATCATAAGGAGACGTTCATCACGAAATATGTGTTCAGTCAGGATCACAAGATGATCTCCAAGCAGTTCCTGATCACGGGGATGATCTGGGCTATCATCGGGGGCCTGATGTCTGTATTGTTCCGTCTTCAGCTGGGCTATCCCGACTCGCATTTCCAGTTCCTGGAAGACATTCTGGGCAGCAAATGGGCCAAGGGCGGCCAGATCCAGCCTGAGTTCTATTATGCCCTGGTGACCATGCACGGTACCATCCTGGTATTCTTCGTATTGACGGGCGGTCTTAGCGGTACCTTCGCCAACTTCCTCATACCGCTGCAGATCGGAGCCCGCGATATGGCCTCTCCGATGCTGAATATGCTGTCCTACTGGTTCTTCTTCGGCGCCAGCATGGTAATGCTTTCTTCCCTGTTCATCGAGACCGGTCCTGCCAGCGGCGGATGGACCTCCTACCCGCCTCTGAGTGCGCTGGGGGATGCGTCCGAGGGTTCGAAAACGGGTATGGACCTCTGGATCATCTCGATGGCCATGTTCGTCGTCTCTTCCCTGCTCGGTGGTCTGAACTATATCTCTACTGTTCTCAACCTCCGTACGAAGGGGATGAGCATGACGCGTTTGCCGCTGACGATCTGGGCGCTGTTCTTCACCGCGATCCTCGGCGTACTGTCTTTCCCCGTCCTGCTGTCCGGGTTTATCCTGCTGCTGTTCGACCGTCACGGCGGTACGAGCTTTTATCTCTCTGATATTTTCCTTGCTACGACGGGTAAGGCCCTGCCCAATGAGGGCGGTAGCGCCATCCTCTACCAGCACCTGTTCTGGTTCCTGGGTCACCCCGAAGTATATATCATCATCCTGCCTGCGATGGGTCTGGTATCCGAAGTTATGTCGGTGAATGCCCGCAAGCCGATCTTCGGCTATATCGCGATGGTTGGTTCGATGTTCGCGATCGCGATCCTCGCCTTCCTGGTATGGGCGCACCACATGTTCGTTACGGGTCTGAATCCTTTCCTGGGTTCTGTATTC
>Ga0207695_10010724_pt1 | contig 11186 bp, 5 predicted proteins | sample KBSC54metaG_FD_184354 | JGI IMG/M metagenome (GOLD analysis project Ga0207695, IMG submission 184354) | Corn rhizosphere microbial communities from Kellogg Biological Station, Michigan, USA - KBS C5-4 metaG (SPAdes) (version 2) | ecosystem: Host-associated > Plants > Roots > Rhizosphere > Soil... | reverse complement strand
ATGCGTTTGCTTTTCTTTTTCAGTTTTGCGTCACAATCGAAACATCAATGAAACACGCACAATCGAAACAACAATGAAACACGCAAAATGGAAAACCAACGCCAGGACCGCTGTCATAGCCGGTCTTGGCATCTTAAAAATGACGACAGCCGCAGCTCAGCCAATGCCGCCGCCCATCCCCTTCGACAAGATCAGCATTAGCACCACCCGCCTCACGCAGCGCTTCTACACGCTAACCGGTTCCCCGGATACCGACCCCGGTCATCCCGAAGCGGCCGGCGGACGCATAGGCGTCCTCACCGGCAAGGACGGCGTCTTCATGGTCGACTGCAGCTACGCACCCCTCTCGGCTAAGATCACCGAAGCGATCGCAACCATGTCAAAAGGCCCGGTCCGGTTCCTCGTCAACACCCACGAACATCCCGACCACACCGGCGGCAATCCGAATTTTGCCCGGCAGGGCGCCATCCTGCTCGCCCGCCGGGAAACACGCGACGCCCTGGCCCAGCCCCTTCCGCCGGCCATAGCCGCAGCCATCGGCGACGCAGCCCTTAACAACGACCCCGCCCGTCTGCCGCAGCTGACCTTCGATGGCCGGTCTGTCGTGAGATGCTATTTTGACGGGGAGACCATCGACCTGATCCCATTGCCCGACGCGCATACCAATGGCGACCTGATCGTAAGATTCGAAGAGGAGGACGTGATCATGCTCGGCGATTTCTACCGCAACTACGGTTATCCCTTTGTCGACCGTTCACACGGCGGGACGTTTAGCGGCGTACTTAAAGCCCTCGACACCGTCCTGACAATAGCCGGCCCCAACACCCAACTCGTTCCCGGACACGGCACGATCGTCGATCGCAGCGCACTGATCTTTTACCGCGACATGATCACCGATATCCGCCGCAAAGTAGGGGCCATGATCAAAGCCGGAATGACGAAACAGGAAGTGCTGGCCGCGCGGCTCACCGCACCCTATGACGCCCGCACTCCCGGCGGCAACCGACCCCTGCCCGCCAATCTCGGCACAAGCGCCGACAGATTCGTAGCCGCTCTTTACGATGAGCTCAAACCCACTGCAAAATGAAAAAAACTTTAAAAATAGTCTATTGGACAAGCACGATTTTATTCGCAAGCCTGTTCACCACCACCGGCACGCTCTACCTGCTGCATGCCCACACCTTTGTCAAAAGGGCCACCGACCTGCACTATCCGCTGTACGTGCTGGATATCATCGGCACGGCCAAGATACTCGGTGCGATAACACTAGTGATACCGCGGTTCCGGCGACTAAAAGAGTGGGCTTACGCGGGATTCGCCTTCGATTTCATCGGCGCCGTCTGGTCGCACTTATACGTCCAGGGTTTCGGTGAATACCTCCTGATCCTGGTGCCTCTTTCCATCCTGATGCTTTCGTATATCAGCTTTCACCGGCTTCAGCGACTGGCGCCGATCGTGCCCCTGCTGCTCTTGCTCAGCCTGGGGAACATAGCCCGTGCACAACAACCCCAACACTCTCAGGAAACACACCACACCCAGGAACCCCGCCACACCATCAGCGGCACGGTCAAAGCCTCCTCAACCGGTGAAACACTCGTCGGCGCTTCGGTCCGGCTCAAAGAAAATCCCCACAACGGCACAGCCGCCAATGCCTACGGTTTTTATTCCCTTTCCGCGCCGCCCGGCAATTATACCCTGGTAGTCAGCTTTACCGGCTATACGGCCGCAGAGATCCCCATAACACTGGACCGGGACCGCTCGGTGGATATCCCGCTTAACGCCAAAGACCAGCTGCAGGAGGTCGTGGTCGGCGCCAACCGCACCAACAACAACCAGGTCTCCTCCCCCCAAATGGGCGTCGAGCGCCTCAATACGACACAGATCAGGAACGTTCCCGTGCTTTTCGGTGAAAAAGACGTCCTGCGGACGATCTCGCTCTTGCCCGGTGTGCAGGCCGCAGGGGAAGGCAACACCGGCTTCTTCGTCCGCGGCGGCGCCTCGGATCAAAATCTGATACTGCTCGACGAAGCCCCCGTCTACAACGCCTCCCACCTACTCGGCTTCTTTTCGACATTCAATTCCGACGCGATCAAAGACGTAAGCCTTTATAAAGGCGGCATGCCGGCGGAATTCGGCGGCCGCCTCTCCTCTGTTCTCGACGTAAAAATGCTCGACGGGAATAACAGGCAGTTCGGAGTGGAAGGCGGACTCGGACTGATCTCGTCGCGTATCAGACTGGAAGGACCGATCACCGAAGACAAGGGGTCGTTTCTCATTAGCGCCCGCCGGACCTATATCGACCTGTTCGCACACCTCTCAAAAGATTCGCTGGTCAAAGGCAGCTCACTCTATTTCTACGATCTCAACGTCAAGGCAAACTATCACTTCGACAGCCGGAACGCGCTTTTTCTCTCGGGTTATTTTGGCCACGACGATATCGGTCTAAACAACGTCTTTGGGACGAATTGGGGCAATGCCACCGGCACACTGCGATTCAACCACGTTTTCAACAGCCGCCTCTTCTCAAATACATCGCTGATCTTCAGCAACTACAATTACGAAGCGGAAAGCTTCCTCACCAATGACGATTTTCAGGCAACCTCACGGATCACCGACATCAATTTCAAAGAAGACCTGCAGCTTACCGCTTCGCCGGCACATTCGGTGAAACTCGGAATCAATTTCATTCGTCATTCGATCGCTCCCGGCGATATCACCAGTTCCGCAACATCGGCCATCAATAATACCAGCGTCGGCAGACGGTATGGTTTTGAAAATGCCCTTTATATCAGCGACGACTGGAAAGCATCCGGCCGGCTGACTCTGCTGTACGGACTTCGCATCAGCGGTGTAGCGCTATTGGGACCTGGAACCTTCAAAACATACGACGGGACAGGCAAGACCGTGGATTCTATCAACTATTCGTCCGGACAGCTGGTCAGGAACTATATTAACTTCGAACCACGCCTCTCAGCCAGCTACCTGCTGGACGAGACGAGCTCGGTGAAATTATCTTATTACCGGAATACGCAAAATATCCACCTGCTCAATAATTCCACGACATTCAACCCCACGGATATCTATGTGCTCAGCAGCAACAACGTCAGGCCGGAGATTGCCGACCAGCTCTCCCTTGGCTGGTTCAGGAATTTCCACGACAACCAATATGAATTCTCAGCCGAACTGTACTACAAATGGCTTCAAAACCAGATCGACTACCGGAACGGCGCCAACCTGGTAGCCAATCCCGACATAGAATCGCAGCTGGTATTCGGCTCCGGCCGGGCATATGGCCTCGAGCTGTATATAAAAAAGAAATACGGTCGCCTCAACGGCTGGATTAGCTACACGCTTTCGCGGACAGAAGACAAGTTCGACCAGATCAACGATGGCCGGTATTTTCCGGCGTCCCACGACCGGACCCACAGCCTGTCGGTGGTGGGCATCTACCGGTTCAGCAAAAAATGGACCTTTTCCGGCACCTTTATCTACGCCACGGGAAATGCCGTCAGTTACCCCACCGGAAAATACGTCGACGGCGGCCTCACCACTTTTTCTTACTCCGGCCGCAACAATTACCGCGAACCGGCGAACAACCGTCTCGACCTCAGCGCCACCTGGGAAGGCCGGCAACATAAAAAATATCAGTCCAGCTGGACCTTCGGTGTCTATAATGTGTATGGCCACTGGGACCCCTACACGATAACCTTTCGCAACAGCAAGTCCGTGCCGGACAAGACCGAGGCGGTACAGACCAGCCTGTTCCCCCGGCCCATTCCATCCGCCACCTGGAACTTTAAATTTTAAACATGAAAATAGTCTACGCCTGTCTTCTGGCGATCGCCGCCTTTTCCTGCACCAAAATAATATCTCCCAAACTCGACAGCGACGCAGGGCAACTGGACATCGAAGCCAATATCACCGATCAGTATACTCCCCAGCAGATATTTCTCCGGGCCAACACCCCATTTTCCGCCTCTAACCAGTATCCTGCCGTAACCAACGCAACAGTCACCATCACCGACGACGCCGGAAGCAACTACACCTTCACCGCAACACAGCCCGGCACGTATACGGGTCCCGCTTTTTCCGGCATCGCCGGAAGAACATATCGCCTGCAGGTCCAGGTGGACACCCACCAATATACCGCTACTTCCACCATGCCATCCCTCGTGCGCCTGGACTCCCTCACGGCCAGGAACCGGCCGCTCAACCGTCCGCAGTCGGGCCGTGATCAAAAGGTCATCAGTGTTTATTACCACGACCCGTCGGGCACCCCCAATCAATACCGCTTTATCGAATGGGTAAACGGCGCCCAGGTCAACAGCGTCTTCACCTACGACGATCAGCTCACCGATGGACGCTACGTCACCCTCGACCTGCTGGAGCAGGACATCGATATCTATGCCGGCGACACCGTCCGGGTAGAGATGCAATGCATCGACAAGCCCATATACACCTATTGGTTTGCACTGGTGTCGCAGCAGGCCAACAATTTCAACGGCGCCGTCGCCCCCGCGAACCCGCCGACCAACATCGGCCCCCAGACCCTCGGCTATTTCAGCGCCCATACGACCCAGACCATGACGCTCATCGTAAAATAACCATGTAACCTGCACCTCGTAATAGTTGGAGCCTTGCTGTAGTATACAGCGGAAAGCCGTCCGATATTCCACAAATAAAACTAATATTGTATGGACGGATAACGACCACGCACCGCTGCTTATGCTGATACACCTGTTAAGGCTTTTACCGCCTGCTTTCTATTGCCTGTTAGCATATATGCCGACCAATGCACAGACTGGTGCGGGCCGGTATAGTATTATTAACTATAATAGCGACAATGGCCTGCCACAAAACAGCATCAATGGTATGGCTTTCGACCGGAATGGTTTTTTATGGATGGCTACAAAAATGGGCATTGTCCGCTTTGACGGTAGGAATTTTAGGGAATATAACCAGGACAACTGCTCTGCTTTACAGGGGAATGAATACTCTCTGCCGCAGGTAGGCGCATCTGGCAGGATACTTATCAAGCCCGTGAACGATAATCACCATGTCCTGGCAGTCGATGACTTCTGCCAGATCGCGGTCGACAGCCTGCTATCCGGAATTCCGTACAAATTTACCACATCCAACAATCACCTGTTTTATTGCAATAACATCGGGAAAAAACAGGCGCCTGAAAACAGCGTGTCCCTGTTGAATAAGCTGGAATATTCAAAAGGCCTTGTTACTATCGATGAAAGACAGGCTTATTTTAAAGACGGTGATAAGTGTTATTTTCTCAATGAAAATACCGGCAGCATCAGCAGCCTGCCGGACATAGCAGGCCATAGCCTTCGGCTGCAATTTGCCGTGGGCGATATGTTCATTTTTATAGATAGCCTGTATCGCCTGTATGCCTATAAAGAAGGCATACTGCAAAAAAATATAACCGCCGGCGCCGGGCTGCAGCGGCTGCTCAGGGAAGCCGCTGCCGTAGACCCGGATCCTGTGCAGGCTTCATTAAAAATAAGGAGAGATGGTAGCCATACGCTCATGGTGTGTCACGACACCATCAGGCTGATAAGAATGGCGGATAACGTCCTGGAGGACGTGATACTGGCAGCAGGAGCCTCCATCAGGGATATCAAATGCATGGTATACGATGAAAAAGCGGAGGTTTTATTCATAGGCACGATAACCAGCGGCTTGTATGTATTGAAAATGCACCAGTTTGAACGGCTTTTTTTTGATAACCCACGGTTTATGGCCAATAGCCAGTTTGCACAGATTGAGCTCCCCGGCGCCATACTCACCAGCACGGGACTTCTGAGCCGGAACGGAAAGGATAACCGGCCGTTTGCAGCGACAAGCAATCCCGATAAACTGGCCTGGCTGAAGACGTCAGACGGTTTCATCTGGTATTCCGGGGACGGCTTCTTAAAAAGGGCTGACACCAGCCTTCACAAAGTGGTCAGCATAAGGCAAATTGAGGGATCGCTCACCGGGATTATTGAGCTGGCAAACAAGGATGTGCTGTTCAGCACTCAGCACCAGCTATGCCTGGAGACGGAGAATGGGAGAGGCAATACTGTCTTATTCAACAACTCCCCCCTGTTGCAGGGTGCGGAGATCCAAACCATTTGCGAAACCCGCAAGGACATCATATGGATCGGGACCTCAAAAGGGCTCTTTGTTTACAACCTGTCGCTCCACTCGCTACTCAACCTGCATGCTCCGGCTAATGTCTCGGTGGCGTTTGTCTTTATTGCAGCCGACAGCAGTATCTGGATGGGTACGTATGGGCAGGGGTATTATAAGTATTATAACGGCCGTTTTGTGCCGATGCCCATGGATGCGCAAAAAAGCCTTACCAAAACGCACTGCATCCTGGAAGACAGGAAAGGCTTTTTCTGGATTACGACGAACAGGGGGCTATTCAGGGTTGCCAAAAAGGACCTCGACAATTTCGCCCTCGGGACACCCGGGCAGGTATATTATTATTATGTTGATAAGACCTGGGGCTTCAGTACCAATGAATTTAATGGCCGTTGCACTCCATGCGGTATTATAACCCGGGATGGACATTTCTTCTTTCCGTCGCTGGATGGTCTGGTGGGGTTCAATCCCGACAGTTTGCATATAGTAATGCCCGATAAGCCCATATTGATCGAACGGGTGACAACCGACGAAAGAAAAATACCATTACAGGACAAGTTGGTGGAAACTCAGGATTCCACCAGATTAGCTTTCGACATCTCCTCTCCCTTTTTCGGCGGTGACAACAACCTTCGGCTCGAATATTCTATAAAAGAGATCAGCGAACAATGGTATCCCCTGACCGAAAACGGCCGGCTGATATTGACAAGACTGGGCAAAGGCGATTATACCCTTGCCGTAAGAAAACAGCACCGCTATGCGAATTACCCCTATCGCACAGTTCATTTGACCATACTGCCTTATTGGTATGAGACCCTCTGGTTCAGGTGCCTTTTAGTAGGCCTGGGGGTTGGTGTATGCTGGCTTTTCGTCCGGATGCGGTATGATCTGCAGATAAAAAAGGCCGAACTATTGGAACAAAAAATAGAAGAGAGAACGGCCGAACTGTCTGAAAGCAACCGGGTGAAAGAACTGATGGTATCTGTCATCCTGCATGATCTGCGTTCACCGCTCCGGTTTCTGCAAGTGCTGTCCAGCCGTATGTATGACGATTACAAAACGAAGGTCAATAAGGAACTGTCCGGTTTTTTGCTTCAATTCCGGGATGCGACCAACGATATATATGCTTTTACTCAAGCCTTTTTTGTGTATATAAATATGCAGAAAAAGGGCTTTGTCATCAACCGACAGCGCACCGTGCTGAAAGGCCTGATTGACGAAATCGTCGCTTTGTATGAAGTGGGCGCCCTGATACAGCAAAATACATTTGTGAACCTGATCCCGGAAGCGCTTACCCTTGATACAGATGCCGGCCTGTTGGGCCTGGTGATAAGAAACCTGGTAGACAATGCCAACAAATATACCACAGGAGGCGAAATACAACTCGAGGCGTCACAGGATGCCCTGGCTACCCATATTATCATAACCGATGCGAGCCAGAGCATGGACGAGGGACTGATAAAGCGTCTTGTTGATAAAACTTATAACCCGGCGGATTCGGGACACGGCTGGGGATATAAAATTGTTATTGAGATCCTGGGCAGGCTCAATGGCGCGCTGGCCATCGATACATCCGCCGGCAAGGGCAATAAAATAACCATTATTTTAAAAAGAGACCTATAACAAAAAACCTGCTTACAAATTCGCCAGCGCCTCAAAATCACCCGCCAGCTTACCGCTCAGATTCTCAAAAACCGAAAAATACCTGGCATAAACCTTACTGTTACTCACATTCGGACTATAGGTCTCCGTCAGCGACACCGACCTCGACGCTTCCTCTATATTCTTATACACCCCGTTATCGGTAGCGGCCAGAAGATAAGCGCCCATGCTAACGCTGCTTGGATTTGCACTGACGCGTACCGGAAGGTTGAAAACGTCAGCGATCAGCTGAGTGCAAAAAGGTATGGAAGCAAAACTGCCGTTGACCGATATCTCCATGATATTCCGGTGTTCCAGCAACATCCTTTCGATACTATACATCTCGTACAGTATTCCTTCGATAACGGCCCTCGCAAAATGCTTTCTTTCATGATTTATATTAACCCCAAAAAATACGCCCCTCGCCTGCGCGTTCCAGATAGGCGCCCGTTCCCCCAGCAGGTACGGCAAAAACAGCAACCTTTCTGCGCCGGGCTCGGCCGTAGCGGCCTCCTTAATAAGATCTTCCATACAGGTCTCCAGGTCAAAGGCGTTCCTGAAATCCCCGAATTGCTTGGCAAACCATTCGAAGACCACGCCCCCGCTGTTGGACGGACCGCCGGACACATAATGCGCATCATCCAGTACATAGTTGAACAGCCTGCGCTTATCGTCGGATAGGACCTCCCTGCCGATGACCCGAACGGCGGCACTGTCCTCGATAGTGATCGTTGCCTTTTGCGGGTCCCATACGCCGGCGCCCAGCGTTGCAAAACAGCCGTCGCTGGAACCTACCAGTATCTTCGTTGCCGCCGGAACTCCCAGAGAGACCCGGTATTGATTCAACAACTTTCCCGGGCAATAATTGATGGGAACCGGCTCGGGCAACTGATCCGCCCTGATGCCCGCATACCGGAGCGCCGTCTGGTCCCACTCCTTTTTATAGATATTCATCAGGCCGGTGGCAGAAGAAAGACTGTGATCCAGAACAACATGCCCCGTCAGCTGCTGAATAATATAGCTTTTCAGCGACATGAACTTGCTCGTTTGCTCAAAGACCTCAGGGCGTTGATTTTTCAGCCAAACAATTTTCACAAGAGGCGACATCGGGTGAATAGGCGTACCCGTTGCTTTGTATATCTCTTCGGCCATCGGCGATCCCCGCAAAACGCTGGCTTCCTTTTGCCCCCTGTTGTCCGCCCAGGTAATGAGATTGCCCAAAGGCGCGCCGTTCCTGTCGACCGCCAGCAGGCTGTGCATGGAAGCGCTAAAGCACATAGATATCACTTTGTGCTTTTTTGAGTGGATCTTTTCGTTGAGCAGATTCTTCAGTACATACAGCATCGTTATAAAGATCTGCTCGGGATCCTGTTCGCTGTAGTCGGGATTCGGATGAAAGGTAGGATAGGTACCTTTGGCCGATCCGATGATTTGTCCCTGCAGGTCGAAAGCGTAAACCCGTACTGCATTTGTACCTAGCTCGATACTGATGATACAATCCATAATATATTTTTTAGGTGTCCCCTGTGTTTCTTTTTCTAAATTCACTCGGAGTATAGCCGGTAAGCTTTTTAAAAGTGGTCGAGAAATGCTGGGATGAGCAAAACCCCGTGTCCAGCGCAATATCGGTGAGGTTCAGCTCAGGCTTTCTTAAAAGTTTAATGGCTTCCGCAATACGTAAATTGATAAGATAGTTGGTAGGGGTAAATCCGGTATATGACTTTACCCTGACGTTAAAAAGAGTGGTGCCCATCCCAACCGTGGCTGCCATTTCTTCCACCGTCCATTGCCGGTCCAGATTATCCCGGAGCCTTTGTTCCAGTTGGAAAAATATCTTCGAAAAGTCCCTGCCGGGATTAGCCTCTTTTGCCAGCTCGCGGCCTATTACTACCAGAAGTTCATCCAGTAACTGATTTACCCTTGTATGAAATGCTATTCCCTGGTTGAGTAATTCGCTTTGCAATGAGGCCAGGACCCGGCCGGCTTCACAGCCCTTTGATGGAGCAACAGACTTGTTCAGCAATAATATATTTCCGATCGTATAACACTCGCTTTCATCGAGGCTGCTCCATTTCCCCGGAACAAATTTCGTTCGGTCAAAACCATCAATTCTAAAGTGGATCCACGCCAGTGCCCCAATCTCCAAAAATCCTTTCGGGCTGCTAAGTTTCCGGCCTGGGAGTACCAGCACCGTATCGCCAGGGTACAATTGAAGGTTCTCCTCATCTACACTCCACTCATACTTCCCGTCGATAATATTGTATATGCGGAAAAAATCTACCGCCGTTTCCCTGAAGGACTCGAGGTGAATGGCGTTATTTTTTTTGCACCCGGTGCTTACAATATGCGGAAACAACTGCAATTCCCGGGAACTTCCCTGTTGAAGTTCGAATAAATTCATAAGCTGCGCTAACTAAAGGAATGCATTTTAATTGAATATTTCGTATAAAAATCAACGAAGTTATAAAATGGTAGTTTTCAGCATACGATATCCTTAAATTGCCACTTCAGATACGATGCAATATGGAATCAAATAACAGGAATTTAAGAAGTCAGGACTGGTTCGGAGGCAAGGATAAAATGGGTTTTGTACACCGGTCCTGGTTCCGCAACCAGGGATATCCCAATGATTACTTCGAGGGAAGGCCAGTCATCGGAATATGCAATACCTGGAGCGAACTAACACCCTGCAACGGCCATCTCAGGGAATTTGCGGACGTTGTTAAGCGGGGCGTACTGGATGCGGGCGGCTTTCCCCTCGAATTTCCCGTTTCGTCTCTGGGCGAGACGGTAATGCGACCGACAACCATGCTGTTCAGGAATCTGGCCAGCATGGACGTAGAAGAGAATATTCGCGCCAATCCGCTGGACGGCATCGTGTTGCTGACAGGCTGCGATAAGACCACCCCCTCCACCGTCATGGGCGCCTGCAGCGTAGACCTCCCAACAATCGTCGTTCCGGGCGGCCCGATGCTAAATGGGCGTTTCAGGGGCGAGTGCCTCGGCAGCGGGTCATTCAACTGGATGGTAAAGGAAAAAATGCTGGTGGAAAACTATACCGAAGAAGATATCCAGGAAGCCGAAATTGGCGTCGCGAGAAGTGCGGGGCACTGCATGACCATGGGAACCGCATCTACGATGGCCTGTATGGTCGAAGCACTCGGTCTCACACTGCCAGGAGCAGCGGCGATACCCGCCGTAGACTCGAGAAAAAAAGTAATGGCACAGCTCAGCGGACGGACGATCGTCGAAATGGTAAAAAATAACAGAAAACTATCGACCATCCTTACCCGGCAGGCCTTCGAAAACGCAATTATCGTAAACGCAGCCATCGGCGGCTCGACCAATTTTATCCTTCATTTGCTTGCAATAGCAGGCAGGATCGGCGTCCCACTGGATCT
>Ga0207695_10010721_pt1 | contig 11188 bp, 8 predicted proteins | sample KBSC54metaG_FD_184354 | JGI IMG/M metagenome (GOLD analysis project Ga0207695, IMG submission 184354) | Corn rhizosphere microbial communities from Kellogg Biological Station, Michigan, USA - KBS C5-4 metaG (SPAdes) (version 2) | ecosystem: Host-associated > Plants > Roots > Rhizosphere > Soil... | reverse complement strand
TCTTACCGCACCATTTCAACCTTGCCGGGCCTTTAGGGCCTTAGGCGGTGTCATTTCTGTGGCGCTATCCCTGGGGTCGCCCCCGCCGGCCGTTAACCGGCACCGTCTTTCCGTGGAGCCCGGACTTTCCTCGAACAGGTTGCCCTGCTCGCGGCCACCCGGCTGTCTGACAGCGGCGTTATAGGCGGGATTTCAGGCCAGCGCAAAATCCACGATCGCGGCGGCGTGGAGCTGCATGGTGTCGTAAAGCGGCACCGTGGCATCGGCCTGACCCACCAGCAACGGGATTTCCGTGCAACCCAGGATGATCGCCTGGCAGCCTTGCGCCACCAGATCGGCCATCACGGCGCGATAGCGGGCACGGCTTTCGTCCAGGATGACCCCTTTGACCAATTCGGTCTGAATGATGCCGTCGATGGTGTCGCGGCCGGCTTTGTCCGGCACGATCACTTCAAGCCCAAATTTCTTGCGCAACCGGTCGGCGATGATGCCGGGTTCATCCATGGTGAAGCGTGTGCCGATCAGGCCGAGTTTGGTCATGCCCGCCTTCTTCGCCGCCTCGCCCAAAGGATCAGCGATATGGAGCAGCGGCACGCCGGCTTCCTTCTCCACCGCGTCGGCCATCAGATGCATGGTGTTGCAGCAGATGGCGACGAAATCCGAACCACCATCCGCCAGATTGCGGCCCACATCCGCGAGCAATTCGGTCGCTTCATCCCAGCGCGCCGACTGCTGCAGCCGGGAGACCTCGCCGAAATCGAAGGAATACATCAGGATCTTGGCGGAGTGGACGCCACCCAACCGCTTCTGCACACCACGATTGATCAGCTGATAATAGACGGAGGAGGATTCCCAACTCATTCCCGCCAGCAGCCCCATGGTCTTCATGCGCGTTCCCCTTTTTGCGCAGCATAAAGCGCGATCAGACCGGAAAGCACGCGGCGGGTTTCGGCATCAGCCATGCCGTCCACGCGGGACGGGCGGAAATGGCGCTGGAAAGCCGTGATAGCTTTTTCCGGCGGTGCATCGGGATCATAGCCATAATGCGTCAGTAGGCCGGGCACGGCGGCTTCGCCGGGGTCGGTATCACCAGGCTTAGTCCAAAGGCCGATGCCTTCAGCCGCCAGCCGTGCCCACGGAAACAATTCCCCGGGATCATCCTTGCGCGCAGGCGCCACGTCGCTGTGGCCCAGCACACGCCAGGCCGGAATGGCGTGGCGCGCGAGAATATCGTGCGCCAATGTGATCAGGGATGTGATTTGGGCATCTGGAAAAGGCCGATAGCCGAACTCGTGACCGGGATTGACCAACTCGATGCCGATGGAGCGGGCGTTGATGTCTCGCGCGCCAGCCCAATAGGAAAGGCCGGCATGCCAGGCGCGGCGGTCTTGGGGCACCATGGCATACACGGCACCATCCTCGTCGATCGTGTAGTGCGCGGATACCCGCGCCGACGGATCGCACAGACGCGCAAGTGCGTCCGCGCCGCTTTGCATGCCGGTATAGTGCAACACCAGCATGTCGACCGCCGCGCCACCGCGGTCATCCTGATTGGGCGATGGCCGCGGGATGGAATTCATTTGAGGCCCCGTTCCACCAGAATTTTCTCATAAGCGGTGTTGATCGCCGCCAGCTTGTCGGTGGCGAGCTTGATGAATTCTTCCGGCACGCCGCGCGCGATCAAGCTGTCGGGATGATTTTCGCGCACCAGGCGGCGATAAGTGCGGCGGATTTCATCCTCCTCCGCGGCATAGGAAAGACCCAGGATCACATAAGGGTCGGTCAGTTCCGGCGCAAAATGCGACGCCCGGATGCGGCGAAATTCGTTGGGCGCGAACCCGAAGATCTCCGCCACTTTTTCCAGGAAGGCGCTTTCGGCGGGATGGAGCACATCGTCGCTTTTGGCGATCTCGAACAGCCCGTCGAGAATATCTTCCAGCATAGCGGGATTGCCCATGTACAGACGCGCGATCTGTCCGGCATAGGCCTCGTAGCCCGCCACATCCTGGCGCGCCAGATTGAAGATGCGCCGCACATTGGCCTCTTCCTCTTGCGGCACACCGAACACGCGGCGGAAGATGGAGAATTCCTGTTCCGTGGCGATGCCGTCGGCCTGCGCCATCTTCCCCGCCAGCGCGATGATGGCGATGGTGAAGGCCACTTCGGGATCGGCTTCGCGGTCGAACAGGAAGTGACCTGCAAGGGCCCCCACCACCGCACCCACGGGTCCGCCCACCAGCAGACCCGCCGCCGCGCCACTCATTTTTCCCCAGACGGACATGAGGCGTGTTTATCCAAACCTAGGCGCGGGCGCGAGAGCTTTGTCGCTCAGGCCGCGTTCATGGCGCGCGGGTTGTAGTTGAGGAGCGGCGCCAGCCAGCGTTCCGCTTCCGCCACTGTCCAACCCTTGCGCCGGGCGTAATCTTCCACCTGATCGCGCTCGATCTTACCCACACCGAAATACCGGCTTTCGGGATGGGAATAATAGAACCCCGAAACCGAAGAGCCCGGCCACATGGCAAAGCTTTCCGTTAGTTTGACGCCGATCTTGTCTTCGGCGTCCAGCAGCTTGAACAGGGTCGCTTTCTCGCTGTGTTCAGGCTGGGCGGGATAGCCGGGGGCCGGACGGATGCCGCGATATTTCTCCGCGATCAAATCGTTATTGTTGAAGGCTTCGTCCGCGGCGTAACCCCAATAATCTCGGCGCACTTTTTCGTGCATATGCTCGGCAAAGGCCTCCGCCAGCCGGTCCGACAAGGCGCGCAGCAAGATGGCGGAATAGTCGTCCTTGGCAGCTTCGAACGCCTTGATGTGCGGCTCCTCGCCGATTCCGGCGGTGACCACAAAGCCGCCGATATAGTCGGGGGTGCCCACAGGCGCGATGAAATCGGAAAGCGCGAGGTTGGGCCGGCCGGCATCGCGCGCCATCTGCTGGCGTAGCGTGTGCAACGTGGCAATGGGGAATTTCCGCGCCTTGTCGCCATAGACCAGAATATCGTCGTCCAAGGCATTGGCCGGCCAGAAGCCGATCGCGGCGCGGGCCGTCAGCCATTTGCCATCCACGATCTTCTTTAGCATCGCCTGGGCATCGCCATAGAGATCGCGGGCGGCAGCGCCTACCTTCTCGTCTTCCAGGATCTGCGGGAACGGCCCGGCCAGTTCCCAGGTCTGGAAGAACGGTGTCCAGTCGATGTATTTGGCCAACTCCGCAAGATCGTAATTGTCGTAAGTCCGGGTGCCGAAGAATTTCGGCGTCGGCGGAACATAAGTCTCGAAGTCCGGCTTCGCCCGGTTGGCACGCGCCTGGGCTAGCGACAACCGCTTGCCGCCGCTGCGTTGATTGGCATGATTGCGCGCGAGATTTTCATACTCGCTGCGCACATTGGCGGCGTAACCCCCACCATTTTCCTTCGACAACAGGCTGGACGCCACGCCAACGGCACGAGACGCATCCGTGACATAGACGGTCTGGCCGCGGCGGTAATTGGGATCGATTTTGACCGCGGTATGGACGCGGCTGGTGGTGGCGCCACCGATCAAAAGCGGAATGTCGAAACCCTGCCGCTCCATCTCGGATGCGACATGCACCATCTCGTCCAATGAGGGCGTGATCAGACCGGATAGCCCAATGATATTGGCGTTGTGCTCGCGCGCCGCATCCAAAATTTTCTGCGTGGGCGTCATCACGCCCAGGTCGATCACTTCATAGCCATTGCACTGGAGCACCACGCCCACAATGTTCTTGCCGATGTCGTGGACATCGCCTTTTACAGTGGCCATGACGATGCGCCCGGCGCTCTCTTTCGCCTGGGATTTGTCTTCTTCCATGAAGGGCAGAAGATAGGCCACCGCTTTTTTCATCACCCGAGCGGACTTCACCACCTGCGGCAGGAACATCTTGCCGGAGCCGAACAGGTCGCCCACCACATTCATGCCCGCCATCAGCGGACCTTCGATCACATGCAGCGGCTTGTCGGCGGCATGGCGCGCTTCTTCCGTATCCTCGACAATGAAGGCATCGATGCCATGGACCATGGCATGAGTGATGCGGTCGTTGACCGGCAGCGCCCGCCAGGCAGCGTCTTCCACCTCCGCCGCCGTGCCATCTCCCTTAAAGTGCTGGGCAAGGTCCAACAGCCGTTCGGTCGCGTCGGCGCGACGGTTGAACAGAACGTCCTCGATGCCTTCGCGCAAGGGCGTGGGAATGTCTTGATAGACGGTGAGCTGGCCGGCATTGACGATGCCCATGTCCATGCCCGCCTTGATGGCGTGGAACAGAAACACGCTGTGCATCGCTTCGCGCACCTTCTCATTGCCCCTGAAGGAGAAGGAGAAATTGGAGACACCGCCGGAGATATGCGCATAAGGGTTTTCGCGCCGAATGATCTCCGCGGCCTCGATAAAGGCCTTGCCATATTCATTATGTTCTTCGAGGCCGGTGGCGACGGCAAAGATGTTGGGATCGAAGATGATATCTTCGGGCGGAAAGCCCACCTTATTGACCAGGATGTCGTAAGCGCGCTTGCAGATTTCGGTCTTGCGCTGGCGGGTGTCGGCCTGACCGACTTCGTCGAACGCCATCACCACCACGGCGGCGCCGAAACGCAGAATCTCGCGGGCGTGAGCGACGAAGATCTCCTCGCCCTCCTTCAGCGAGATGGAGTTGACGATCGCCTTGCCCTGGCAGCATTTCAGCCCCGCTTCGATCACGCTCCATTTGGAGCTGTCGATCATCAAGGGCACTTTGGCAATGTCCGGCTCGCCGGCGATCAGATTGACGAAGCGGGTCATCGCCGCTTCGGAATCGATCAAACCTTCGTCCATATTGATGTCGATGATCTGGGCGCCATTCTCGACCTGACTGCGCGCCACTTCCAAAGCCGCTTCATAGTCGTTGGCGGCGATCAGCTTGCGGAATTTGGCGGAGCCTGTGATGTTGGTACGTTCGCCCACATTGATGAAGTTGAGATCGGGCGTCAGCGTGAACGGCTCAAGACCTGACAAACGCATATAGCGCGGTTTTTCCGGAATGACGCGCGGCTTGACGCCTGCGATGGCTTCGCCGAAGGCCTTGATATGCTCAGGCCTGGTGCCGCAGCAGCCACCCACGATATTGACCAAGCCGGAGCGGGCGAATTCCCCCATCATCGCCGCCATGGTTTCCGGCGTCTCGTCATAGCCGCCGAATTCATTGGGCAGCCCGGCATTGGGATGGGCGCTGACCAGCGTATCGGCGGCGCTCGCCAGATCGGCGATATAAGGACGCAATTCCTTGGCTCCGAGCGCGCAGTTGAGTCCGATAGCGAAGGGATTGGCGTGACGCACCGAATGCCAGAAGGCTTCCGGCGTCTGGCCGGTCAGGGTGCGGCCAGACAGATCGGTGATAGTGCCTGAAACCCAGACCGGAAGCCGCACACCCAGTTCGCCAAACACTTCCTCGATGGCGAAGATCGCAGCCTTGCAATTCAAAGTGTCGAACACGGTCTCGATCATGATGACGTCCGCTCCGCCACGCACAAGCCCTCGCGTGGCGCCTCTATAAGTGGCGCGCAGATCGTCGAAGGTGATGTTGCGGAAGGCAGGATCGTTGACGTCGGGCGAGATCGAGGCGGTGCGGTTGGCCGGGCCTAAAACCCCCGCCACCAAGCGCGGCCGGTCGGGGGTACCGTAATCGTCACACAGGGCACGCGCCAAGCGTGCACCCTCCTCGTTCAACTCGCCCACCAGATGGCCCAGGCCGTAATCCTCCTGGCTGGTGAAATTGGAATTGAAGGTGTTGGTCTCGATGAAGTCCGCGCCCGCTTCCAGATATTGGCGGCCGATATCGCGAATGATCTCCGGCTTGGTGAGGGTGAGAAGATCGTTGTTGCCTTTCAGCTCCGTAGGATGATTGCCGAAACGGCCGCCGCGGAAATCATCTTCGCCCAGCCTGAAGCCTTGGATCATAACGCCCCAAGAGCCGTCGAGCAGAAGAAGCCGCTTCTTGGCTTCCGCCTTCATCCAGGCAAGACGGGCATTGCGGTCGAAACTCATGACAAATCCTTTGGTCTCAGCCCCAGCAGGCGGCACGCCGCATAGCTGAGATTGGCCTGATTGAGCGTGTAAAAATGAAACTGATCGAAGCCGAGTCTGCGCAGCTGCTGCACTTGATCGGCCAGCACCGCGGCGGCGACGATGCGGCGGCTTTCCACATCCTCATCCAGCCCGTCGTAAGCGCGTGTTAGCCAGGCGGGAATCGAAGCGCCACAGCGCGCCGCCATGCGCTCCACGCCCCGGAAAGACGTGGTGGGCATGAGGCCAGGCACGACGGGAATCGTGATGCCGGCCTTGGCGGCATCGTCGCGGAACCGCGCGGTGGCGTCGTTGTCGAACGCGAACTGCCCCAGCGCCCGGGTGGCGCCCGCGCCGACTTTCGCTTTCAGCAGCTCGACGTCATGGCCATGGCTGGGCGAATCCGGGTGCCGCTCCGGATAAAAAGACACGCTGATCTCGAACGGCGCGATGCGGCGGATGCCTTCGATCAACTCCGGCGTGGTGCGATAGCCATCGGGATGCGGCTGATAAGGCCCCGCCATGCCCGGCATGTCACCGCGTAAGGCCACGATGTGGCGAATGCCCGCGTCCCAATAGGCGCGCACGATCTCGTCGATCTCGGCCTTCGAAGCGCCCACACAAGTGAGATGCGCCGCCGGCTTCAAGGACGTCTCCTCCACGATACGCTTGACAGTGGCATGGGTGCGTTCGCGGGTGGAGCCGCCTGCGCCATAAGTCACCGACACAAAAGACGGGGCAAGTGGCTCCAGCCGCTTGATCGCGGCCCACAGTGACGCTTCCGCCTCTTCCGTCTTGGGCGGGGAAAATTCGAACGACACCGAGAGCGGATTTCCGTCTTTCCGGTTGGCGTTGGCGATAAGATCTTTCAGGCTCATGCGGCTTCTTTGATGCGGGGCGCGCTCTTGGCAGTGGCGAGCCAGAGTTTGACGGTGAGTTTCTCGGCGGAAGGCGGCGCGATGGTCTCGCTGTCGCCGGTCTTGAGCCCGGCGCTGGAAAACCAGCTTTCCACTTCGCGGTCGGAAAAGCCCAGGCGGCGATGGGCATAATCTTCGCGCAGGAATTCCAGCGCATGGGGTGCGAAATCCGCGATCAAAAGCCGTCCGCCCGGCGCCATTACCCTTGCGGCTTCCGCCACCGCGGCGCCCGGATCGTCCAGATAGTGCAGCACCTGATGGAACAGCACGGCGTCGAACGCGTCGGTATCACCGGAGAAAGGCAGCCGGTATGTATCCGCCAGACGCACTTGTGCATTCTTGATGTCTTCGCGCAGCAACCGGTCGCGCGCGATGGCCAGCATTTCCGGGCTGACATCCACGCCCACCGCACGGCGCGCATAAGGCGCCAGCAATTCCAGCATCCGGCCCGTGCCCGTGCCGGCATCCAGCAAATTCTGGATAGGCCTCGCCGTCATCAGTTGGACGATGCCGTCCTCGACATCTTTTTCCGGCGCATGCAAAGCGCGGATGCGCTCCCACTCCGGCGCATTGGCTTTGAAGTAAGCGGCGGCGGCAGCGGCGCGGGCCTGGCGCACATGCGCCAGCCGGGCCGTATCGGCCTGACTGAGGCTGGGATCGGCCAGGTGCGCCAACGCGGCGCCGAGTTCCGCACCCTTGCCCCGGTCGGCAGCGCGATAAAAAACCCAGCTTCCTTCCTTGAAACGTTCCAGCAGCCCCGCCTCGCCCAGGAGCTTCAGGTGCCGGGAGACCCGGGGTTGGCTCTGCCCCACGATCTCGATCAGCTCACTGACCGTAAGCTCGGCCTGCCGGAGCAACAGCAACAGACGCAAACGGGTCGGATCCCCCGCCGCCCGCAGCATGGCCACCAGCCTGTCCATCGCTTCCCCTAAACATATAAACATATCTTTATATGCTGAGAGCGCGGCCGAAAACAAGGGCTTTACCCGGTTAACGGCTGGACAGAACAGGCAAAAAACCGGAAAACCACGCCCGTCTTTGGGGGCTGGTCACACCAAATGCGCGTCTTCCAAGCGCTGGCGATAGGGTTTTGTGGGCTGGCGCTGACGGCCTGCGCCACCACGCCCCCCACGCCCGAGATGGTGGCCAACCGCGATCCCTATGAGACGATCAACCGGGACACATTGAAATTCAACGGCAAGATCGACCGCTATTTCGTCATTCCCACGGTAGCGCTCTATTTCGTGCTGGTGCCGGAGGGTGGCCGGCGCGCCGTGCACCATTTCCTGGAAAACCTCACCCTCCCGACCACCTTCGTCAATGACATGTTGCAGGGGGAACTCAAACGGGGCGGCCAGACGACCGCGCGTTTTCTGGTCAACACCACCATCGGACTCGGTGGCTTCCTCGATCCCGCCAGCAAGATGAAAATTCCCGATCATGGCGAGGATTTCGGCCAGACCTTGGCCGTGTGGGGTATGGATGAAGGCCCCTATCTGGTACTGCCTTTCTTCGGGCCTTCCAATCCGCGCGACGCCTTCGGTATCGCCGCCGATGTCGGCCTCGACCCCACCACTTACATTCATTTCAAGCAGCACATATGGTGGGATTTGGGACGCGAATATTTCACCATCCTGGATCTGAGAGCCCAGACTTTCCAGACAGTGCAAAATATCCAGCGCAGTTCCGTGGACTATTACGCCAGCCTGCGCAGCCTTTATCGGCAATTGCGTGAAAACGAAATCCGCAACGGCCGGGCGCCAAAAACGCAGGATTTGCCGGATTTCTGACGACGATTTCGTGACCGAAGCACAAATACCGCCTTGAACTTGCCACACGGAATCGCGACGCTAGACCCTCTCGAAAGAACGGAACCATGATGCGCTTTTCCCCGATCCCGCGCCGCGCCGTGCTGGCAATGGCTGTGACCCTTGCCTCCGGTCTGGCGCTGACTTCGCCCGCGCTGGCGGCCAATCCGGCCGAGGATTTCGTCCAGGAGAATATTCACAAAGGTCTCGAGATCCTGAACAACAAGGGCCTGGCCGCCGAGCAGCGCCGCACCCAGTTCGAGAGCTTCCTGCTCGGCCTCACCGACATGAAGCGCATCGCCGACTTCACGCTGGGCCAGTATCGCCGAAGCGCCAGCCCCGCCGATGTCGCCGCTTTCGAGGTGGCGTTCCAGAATTATGCGGTGGCGGTCTATCAATCTTATTTTGCCAAATATGCCGGCCAGACCCTCAAGGTAACCGGCAGCCAGGCCCGCACTCCCGACGACTTCATCGTCGCCACGCAGCTGATCGATCCCAATGACAATTCCGGCCAGCAGCCGCTGGAAGTGGATTTCCGGGTCCGTACCGACAGCGGCAAACCGGTGGTGGTGGATTTCTCAGTGGCCGGCATCTGGCTGGCGCTGGAAGAACGCGATCAGTTCACCGCGTTTCTGGGCCAGAACAACGGCAATGTCCGCACGCTGATCGCTCACTTGAGCGATCTGGCGAAGCAGTTTCGCACAGGATGAGTGCGCGGATCTTTTGGACCTTGGGTTCGTCGCGCGTGCTCACGTGCTAACGCACGCTCCGCGCGACGCTCCTGCCCAAGTCCCAAAATCTCTCGCGCTGGCGCGTAGCTGTAATTGGCTAACCTTCCGCATCGGCTGAGGGCCTCTCAGCGCGCGCGGGCTTTCTTCCCCCGCACGGCAAAGCCGCTGGGGGAAGATGTCTGCTAGCGGGCTTGCCCGCGTGGCAGACAGATGGGGGAAAATAAAAAATCAAGCTCTAGCGAAGCGTTTGTACTTGATCCGGTGCGGTTGATCCGCGTCGATCCCCAGGCGGCGCTTCTTGTCGGCTTCATAATCCTGGAAATTGCCTTCGAACCATTCGACATGACTGTCGCCTTCAAAGGCCAGCATGTGGGTGGCGATGCGGTCCAGGAACCAGCGATCATGGCTGATGATCATGGCGCAGCCGGCGAACTCCTCCAGCGCGGATTCCAGTGCCCGCAGCGTGTCCACATCCAGATCATTGGTAGGCTCGTCGAGCAGCAGCAAGTTGGCGCCCGACTTCAGCATTTTGGCCAGATGCACGCGATTCCGCTCGCCGCCCGATAACTGACCGACCTTCTTCTGCTGATCGCCGCCCTTGAAGGCGAAGGCGCCGGTATAAGCCCGGGAATTGATCTTGGTCTTGCCGAATTCGATGATGTCGGTACCGCCGGAGATTTCCTCCCACACATTCTTGTTGGGATCGAGCGCATCGCGCGACTGATCGACATAACCGATCTGCACGGTGGGGCCGACTTTCAAGGTGCCGCCATCGGGCTTTTCCTGGCCGGTCAGCATGCGGAACAGCGTGGTCTTGCCCGCACCGTTGGGGCCGATGACGCCGACAATGCCGCCAGCCGGCAATTTGAAATTCACATTCTCGTACAGCAGGCGATCGCCATATCCCTTGGAGAGATTTTCCGCCTCGATCACCAGATCGCCCAACCGCTCGGCGACCGGGATCATGATCTGGGCCGTAATCGCGCGTTGCTCCTGCGATTTGGCAACCAGCTCTTCATAGGAATTGATACGGGCCTTGGACTTGGCCTGACGCGCCTTGGGCGATTGCTGAATCCATTCCCGCTCGCGGGCGATGGTGCGCTTTTGCGCCGCCTCTTCGTTCGATTCCTGTTTCAGACGCTTTTCCTGAATTTCCAGGAAGGAGGAATAATTGCCCTCATGCGGAATGCCCTTGCCGCGATCCAGCTCAAGGATCCAGCTGGTGACATTGTCGAGAAAGTAGCGGTCATGGGTGACAAGGATGACGCACCCCTTATAGTCACACAGCGTGGCCTCCAGCCATTGCACGGATTCTGCGTCCAAATGGTTGGTGGGCTCATCCAGCAGCAGGATATCGGGCGCATCCAGCAGCAAACGGCAGAGCGCGACGCGGCGGCGTTCGCCACCGGACAAGGTCTCGACTTTGGCGTCGGGATCGGGACAGCGGAGCGCGTCCATCGCCTGCTCCACCTGACTGTCGAGATCCCACAATCCTTGCGCCTCGATCTCGTCCTGCAGTTTCGCCATCTCATCGGCGGTCTCATCGGAATAATTGGCGGCGATCTCGTTGAAGCGATCGACCAGCGCCTGCTTCTTGGCGACGCCTTCCATCACATTGCCGCGCACATCCTTGGTGGGATCGAGCTGCGGCTCCTGGCTGAGATAGCCCATGCGCACGCCA
>Ga0207695_10010718_pt1 | contig 11190 bp, 9 predicted proteins | sample KBSC54metaG_FD_184354 | JGI IMG/M metagenome (GOLD analysis project Ga0207695, IMG submission 184354) | Corn rhizosphere microbial communities from Kellogg Biological Station, Michigan, USA - KBS C5-4 metaG (SPAdes) (version 2) | ecosystem: Host-associated > Plants > Roots > Rhizosphere > Soil... | reverse complement strand
GGCTTGCGTGAGGTTCACCGCATCGGTGCCATTGACCGCCGTGGCGACATTGGTGATCCGGCGTTCCTTGCCCACCCGGCCCACGGAGAACGTGTTCGCCGCATCCGCAATCGATCCCGAGCCGATCGCCACCGAGTTGGTCATCGTCGCCGAGGCGCCGCTGCCAATCGCCGTGGAATCCAGGCCGCTCGCGCTCGCCACCTCGCCGGCATCCATCACGCCGTTGCTGTTCGCATCGAACCAGCCGCCGATCGCCACGCCGCCCTTCGTGCTCGCCGTCGCGCCCGCGCCGGCTGCAAAACTCCCCTTGCCGCTCGCCGTGTTGTTGTAACCAAACGCACTCGCGAACTGGCCGCTCGCCACGTCGCTGTAACCAAACGCGCTTGCGTCCAGCCCCGAGGCCAGGTTCTTCGCGCCCACCGCGCTGCTGTGCGTGCCCGAACCCACGTTCTGGAAGCCAAACGCGCTCGCACCATTGGCCGTGGTCGTGTTGTGCCAGCCCATCGCGCTGCCGTTGTTCGCGTTGACCGTGTTGTCGTAACCAAACGCACTGCCGCCGGCGTGCGTCGCTGCGTTGCCCGATCCAAACGCGCTGCTGGCCTTGCCGGCGGTCTGGTTGTTGTAGCCCAGCGCGCTGCTGTCCACGCCGTTGGCGATGTTCTTGTAGCCCAGGGCGCTGCTCGCCTGGCCGTTCGAGCGGCTGATGAAACCCACCGCCGTGCTGTTGGTGCCCGTCGCCAGGCTCTTGGCGCCGAATGCGCTGCTGTCCATGCCCGAGGCGGTCGTCGCGTAGCCGACTGCACTGCTGCCGTCGCTGCTGGCATACGACAAAGTACCGATTGCAGTGCTGTAAATGCCTTTGGCGCGCGTGCGTTCGGTCGCATCGATCGTGTAGTCGCCGTTGCCTTTCTGGAACCAGTTGCCGATAGCAATGTCGCCCTTGCCGTAGGCCTCTGCGCCACTTCCCATCGCCAGGCCGCGGGTGCCTAATGCGATGCTCTTGTAGCCGAACGAACTGCTGGAAGATCCGCTCGCATAGCTGCTCACGCCAAACGCGCTGCTGAAACTACCATTGGCATGGTTGCCCGTACCGAATGCGTTGCTTCCAAAACCGGCTGCATAGTTGTTGAAACCGAACGCGCTGCTGGCGGCGCCGTATGCGTGGTTGACGAACCCGAATGCGCTGCCATCGGATCCCGATGCGATGTTCTCGAAGCCAAACGCGCTGACATCGCTGTTGCTTGCGGTGTTCTTGTAGCCGATCGCGTTGGCGCTGGCGCCGCTGGCGGTGTTGTTGTAACCGAACGCACTCGTATTCGACTTGCTCGCCGTGTTGTAACTGCCGATCGCATTCGCGTGGGAGTACGTGTCGGCTGCACCGGCAACGGTACCGACCTTGTTGTTGTCGCCCAGCGCATTGCTCCTCTTCGCGGAGGCATATCCATGGTTACGGTAGCCAAACGAGCTGCTTTCATAACCTGCAGCCAAGTTCTGGGAGCCGAACGCGTTCGATTCCGTATTGGATGCAGTGTTGTGGACACCAATCGCGCTGCTGGAAAGCGTACCTGATGCGGTGTTCAAGCTGCCGATCGCGTTGTTGAAAGGGCCACTCGATACATTGTTGTTGTAACCGACCGCAGTGCTGTAATTCGTGGGTGCGGTGTTGTTGTATCCGAACGCGCTACTCTTGTATCCCGATGCCGTGTTCTTGTAGCCGAACGCACTGGCGTCGCTAGCGCTTGCAGTGTTGTAGCTACCTACCGCATTGGCGTGGGAGTACGCGTCGGCTGCGCCGGCGCTGGTGCCGACCTTGTTGTGGTCGCCCAGCGCGTTGCTCAGCTTCGCGGAGGCATATCCATGGTTAAGGTTGCCGAACGCGCTGCTTTTACTGCCAGATGCGGTGTTGCCGTAACCGAAGGCGCTGGCCATGGCATTGCTTGCAGTATTGTTGCTACCGAACGCGTTGGCGTAGAAGTACGTTCCGGCCGCGCCGGCGCTGGTGCCGACCTTGTTGTGGTAGCCCACCGCATTGCTCTTGTAGGCTGAGGCATATACCTGATTGGATACCCCAACCCCGTTGCTTCTGATGCCAGCTACATTATTGCCAAAACCAAACGCATTGCTGGTATGGCCGCTGACCGAGTTGACGTCTCCGAATGCGCTGCTGCTATAGCCGGTCACATTCTCCCCATAACCGAACGCGCTGCTGTAACCGCCAGATGCCGTGTCGTAGTAACCGCAGGCGCTGGCATTGTATCCCCCAGCGGTCGTGCCAAAACCATTGCATGCGACGATGCCGGCGTTGGCGGTTGTCGTAGCGGCGCCGCCGCTCAATGCGAACAGGATGCACAGTGCCAGTTGCGCGGTTTGCTTGCGATTCGAAATGTTCATGCGTTGTCTCCTTTTGATGTTCGCCAGCCAGCCATGAACAAGCCGGTCGCGGCGCGCGTTTAACGCCAATGAAGGCGCGATTGTTTTCAGGCTTGACGCTCCCCACGCTGCTCGTACTCCGTCCCCCATTCCGCCAGGCCATGAGCAACTCGGCCTTCCCACATTTGGCAACGCAGAAGCAATCGGCGACCGGACAAGGGCCCTCGTTGCGGCGATGCGGTTGATCGCCATCCAGCCAGCAAACTTGTATCCGACGCGTTTTGTTCAGAAAGACTTCAGTCTTTTCCGATCTTTTTCACGAACGGCTAGCGATGTTTTAACGAGTGGGCGCTTAAGGTTGACCCATCCTGCTAATGCGGGATTTGGCGACAAGGACGTGGCCAAGCAAGGAAGCCTTCCACACCGGGAACCTCTCCCCCCTACCCGGCACCACTGGAGGACAACATGGGACGGAAGCAACCGAAGTATCCCGACGGCAGCAACACGCATCAGATACACACGCCCACCAGTGACCACCGCATGGATGCGGAAGGCAAGGATGCGAAGCAGAAGGATTTGAACCAGCGTCAGACTGGGCATCAGCAGACCGGCGATCCCCCTGGCAAACGCCGAACAAGCAACAAGCCAGCCGAACGCCCAGAGACAGAACCGCTGATGTAACCAGGTTCAGGACGAGCCTACGGCACGCCCGCGATCCCTGTCGCGGGCGTGCTTCTTTCAACAACCCACATGGAGGTGCGTGATGCCACGCGGCGACAAGTCCAGCTACACCGACAAGCAAAAACGCCAGGCCGAACACATCGAACACAGCGAAGAAGCGAGCGGTAAGTCGAAGGAAACCGCCGAGCGCATCGCGTGGGCGACGGTCAACAAGCAGGATGGCGGCGGCAAGAAATCGGGTTCCGGGCGGGCGACGTCGAAGCACCACTGACGCTCGCAGCTTGAATGCAACACGGCAGGTTGAGGCGATCGATCAGCTCGGACGCGCTCGACTCCACGGCCACCAATCCTTGCCTGTCGCGGCATAACGATCCGCAGCCTGCTCGAAGCGGTTGTGCGCTGAAATACCGCCGCAGATGAAATAAATCGGCAGGAAGAAAATGCCGAGCACCATCGCCTGATACACGTGCGCGCGTTCGTGATCGCCGAGTCGATGCATTGCGCTGCCCGGTTCGCACAATCCAAATCGTTGTGCGTAGCTGCGGCACATGCCATCGAGCGATGCGTGCGTGCACAGCATCGTGTTGCCGAGCGTGAGCGCGCCGCCCGGACCCCACGGATAACTCAGGAACACGAGTGCGTCGTCGCTGATGCGAAGACGCGCGCCGAACAGCAGCGCAGGCAATCCGATCAGCAGGCCGATGATGGTGTTCGGCAAAGCCCAGATCGCGCCGGGCACGAACAATGCGCGGCGCATCCAGGTCTTCATCAACGTGCGTTGGCGATCAGCGCGAGCGCTGCGCCAGCCAGTTGTGGATCGCGCTCGGCACTTCGCGTTGCGCGCGACCGGAAACGTAGATGCCGATATGGCCGCCCTTGAACGACAATTCGCTGTAATCCTTCGTGCCCGCGAGAGTCTTCAGCGGACGCGACGCGCTCGGCGGCACCAGGTGATCTTGTTCCGCGAACACGTTGAGCACCGGCATGCGCACGTTCTTCAGCGATACGTCCTTGTCGCCAATCGTCAGGCCGCCTTCGACAAAACCATTCTTCTGGTAGAACTTGGTGATGAACTGTCGGAACGCCTCGCCCGCCTGGTCCGGCGAATCGAAGATCCACTTTTCCATGCGCAGGAAATCTTCCATCGCGTGCTTGTCGTCGAGGATGTCGGTCATGCCGACGTATTTCTGCACGTTCAGGCGGAACGGCTTCAACGTGAGGTAGCAGTAGTTCATCAATTCGGCCGGCACGTTGCCGAGCGCGTTGACGAACGCATCCACGTCCATGCCGCGCGTCCAGTGCGAGAGCATGTTGTCGGCGGTGTGGAAATCCACCGGCGTGACCATCGTGATCAGGTTCTTGATCTTGTCCGGATGCAGCGATGCGTAGCACAGCGAAAACACGCCGCCCTGGCAGATGCCGAGCAAGTTGATCGCGTCGAGCTTGTGCTTCGCGCGCAGGAAATCCACGCAGCCGCCGAGGAAGCGCTCGATGTAGTCGCTGAGGTCGAGGTAGCGATCGGACAGATCCGGATAGCCCCAGTCGATGATGTAGATGTCTTCGCCTTGCGCGAGCAATTGCTTGACGATCGAACGATCGGCCTGCAGGTCGACCATGTACGGGCGATTGACCAGCGCATAGCTGATCAACAGAGGGACTTTCGCGGTCGGCGCCTTGTCGCCGCGATAGCGGTACAGCACGAGCTTGCCGTCGGTATACACGGCTTCCTTTTCGGTCGCGCCGTAATGCACGTCGTCGAGGTTGCGCAGCGTGGTCAGGCCGGCGGCGAGCTTGCGCTGCATGGTTTGCGCTTCATGCGCGAGCTTGTCCGGGGAAAGATTCAGCGGTCCGTACATGGCGTGTCCTTACTTCTTCGCGCGGCGCGATGCCGGCGTTGGCTTGGTCGCTTTCGCGGCGGGCTTGCGTGCAACGGACGCCGGCTTCTTCGCAACAGGCTTCGGCGCCGCTTTGGTTTCCACGCGCGGCGCGGCATGCGTTGCGGATTTCGCAGAAGCACCCATCGCGGATTCGAGCTCGGCGAAACGCTGCTTCAGCTCGCGCAGATCGCGTTCGAGTTGGGTGACCTTCTTGTGGCTCGAATTGACTTCTGTGCGCGTCGGCATGCCGAACATGCCCGTCGTGCGTTCGACTTCGCCCTGCACGCCCGCGCGCACGCGGCTCTGCGCGTTGACGAGATCGCCGTAGGCGTTGCGGAATTCCGGCGTCATCGCGACTTCGCCCCACGATTCCTCGGCGGCGTCGATCCACAGGTCGAACAATGCGCGCGTCGAATCGAGCTGGCGACCCGGCTCGCTGCGTTCGGCAAGCTTGTCCTCGAACTTCGCGAACGCGCGCTTGCCGCATTCCATCAGTTGCGCGTTGTAGCCCGACATCGCCTTCTGGTATTCCATCTGCGATTTGCCGAGCGCCTGCCAGCGTTCCTGCTGCTCGCGCTGCAAACCGAACGCGGGCATGTTGAACATGCCGCCGAATTCGCCGCGCAATGCGTCCATCCACGGCGCGGCTTGTTTCATCCATTGATCCATGCCGTGCGCGTTCTGTCCCGACATCTGCTCGAACATGCTCGCGAACGGATTGGAGAAGCCGCCGTTCTCGATGCCCAACGCCTTCTTCCATTCCGATGCGATGTCGGATGCGTTCGATTGGCCGCCGGAGAATTGCCTCGCGAGTTCCTGCATCTGCCCGAACCACGCGCCGGTCTGCGCGTTCATGCGCGAGATCGTGTCGTCGGTCTGCGCGCGTCCGTCACGCGCCCACGGCGCCCAGAGATCCATCGCTTCCTGCCACCCGGGCACTTGCTGCTGCTGGCCGGTGCCTGCCTGCCGCGCCATCTCGCTCCACGCATTCCAGTACTGGCGCGAAAGCGCCTCGAAATCCTGCGTCCAGTCGTTGTCGGTAGCGCTCATGCGTCACTCCTGAAATCCAGTCGCGATGCTAGCACCGGCCGATGCTGCACCGCAACATACATGACTCTGGCTTACTCAACACATTCACACTCGACCACATCCATGCCCCACAAAAAGAACGCAAAAAAAACGGGCCGAAGCCCGTTTTTTGTAGCGCATCGAAGCCGTGAATCAGACTGCAGCGGCAGCCGCGTCTTCCTCGACAGCCTTGATCGACAGGCGGATGCGGCCCTGCTTGTCGACTTCGAGTACCTTGACCTTGACGACGTCGCCTTCCTTCAACTTGTCGGAGACTTTCTCGACGCGCTCGCTGGAAATCTGCGAAACATGCACGAGTCCGTCCTTGCCCGGGGCGATCGTGACGAACGCGCCGAAGTCCATGATCTTCGCGACCTTGCCTTCGTAGATGCGGCCCGGCTCGACGTCGGAGGTGATCTGCTCGATGCGCGACTTGGCGGCCTGCGCCGCGATCGCGTTGACCGAGGCGATGATGATCGTGCCGTCGTCCTGAATGTCGATCTGGGTGCCAGTTTCCTTGGTGATCGCCTGGATCACCGAACCGCCCTTGCCGATCACTTCGCGGATCTTGTCCGGATGGATCTTCATGGTGATCAGGCGCGGCGCGTATTCGCTCATCTCGGCACGCGGAGCCGACAGGCCCTTCGCCATCTCGCCGAGGATGTGGATGCGGCCGGCCTTCGCCTGCTGCAACGCCACCTGCATGATCTCCTCGGTGATGCCGTCGATCTTGATGTCCATCTGTAGCGCGGAGATGCCGTTGGTGGTGCCCGCCACCTTGAAATCCATGTCGCCGAGGTGGTCTTCGTCGCCGAGGATGTCGGACAGCACGGCGAAGTCGCCGCCTTCCTTGATCAGGCCCATCGCGATGCCCGCGACCGGAGCCTTCAGCGGGATGCCCGCGTCCATCATCGCCAGCGACGATCCGCAGACCGAAGCCATCGACGAGGAACCGTTCGACTCGGTGATTTCCGAGACCGTGCGGATCGTGTACGGGAACGACTCCATCGACGGCATCACCGCGAGCACGCCGCGCTTGGCGAGGCGGCCGTGGCCGATTTCGCGACGCTTCGGGCCCATCATGCGGCCGGCTTCACCGACCGAGTACGGCGGGAAGTTGTAGTGGAACAGGAAGTGGTCCTTGTACTCGCCCGAGACGGCATCGATGATCTGGCCGTCGCGCGCGGTGCCGAGCGTGGTGACGACCAGCGCCTGGGTTTCGCCGCGGGTGAACAGCGCCGAGCCGTGGGTGCGCGGCAGGACGCCGACGCGGACGGTGATCGGACGCACGGTATCCAGCTGGCGGCCGTCGATGCGCACCTTGCTGGACAGCACCGAGTGACGCAGGGTGCTGTATTCGAGATCGTGGAATTCCTTGGCGAGATCGGCAGTCGCCCAGGCATGCGTCTCGGCATCGGACTTCAACGAGGCGAGAACTTCCTTCTTCAACGCGGAAATCGCATCGCGACGTTCGAGCTTGTCGCGCACGCCGTAAGCCTGGATCAAGCTGTCGCCCACTGCGCCTTTGACGGCAGCAGCAAGCGCCTCGTTGCGCTCCGGCGCTTTCCACATCCACGACTTCACGCCGACTTCGGTGGTGAGTTCGTTGATCGCGCGGATCGCAGCCTGCATTTCGCGATGACCGAACATCACTGCGCCGAGCATCACGTCTTCCGACAATTCCTTCGCTTCGGACTCGACCATCAGCACCGCGTTCGCGGTACCGGCGACGACGAGTTCAAGCTGCGAATCCTTCAGCTCGGTGGCGCTCGGGTTGAGGATGTACTGGCCATCCTTGTAACCGACCTTCGCAGCGCCGATCGGACCGTTGAATGGCGCGCCGGTGAGTGCGAGCGCGGCGGATGCGCCGAGCAGAGCCGGGATGTCGCCGTCCACTTCCGGATTCATCGACATCACGGTGGCGATGATCTGTACTTCGTTGCGGAACTCTTCCGGGAACAGCGGGCGGATCGGGCGATCGATCAGGCGCGAGATCAGCGTTTCCTTCTCGGTCTGGCGACCTTCACGCTTGAAGAAGCCGCCCGGGATGCGGCCGCCGGCGTAGAACTTTTCCTGGTAGTCGACGGTGAGCGGGAAGAAATCCTGCCCCTCGCGCGCCGACTTGTTGGCGACTGCGGTGACCAGCACGACCGTGCCGTCCACCGAAACCATGACTGCGCCGCCAGCCTGGCGGGCGATTTCGCCCGTTTCCAGCGTGACCTTGTGTTTGCCGTACTGGAACGTCTTGGTTACTTTCGCCACGTGATGTTTGTCCTGGTTTAATTTCAGAGTGCGACAAGGCGTCGCTTTTGGAACCCGCGCTCAGCGATCGATGCGAAGCAAATCTTATTACCTACGAATTCCGAGCTTGCCAATCAGCGTCTTGTAACGCTCGGCGTCCTTGCCATGCAGATAGTCGAGCAGGCTGCGGCGCTGGTTGACCAGCATCAGCAAGCCACGACGCGAATGGTGGTCTTTCTTGTGGGTCTTGAAATGGCCAGTGAGCATTTCGATGCGCGCGGTGATCAGCGCGACCTGCACTTCGGGCGAACCCGTGTCGCCGGGGCCACGCTTGAATTCTTCGATGATCTTGCCGGTGTCGATGGACATCTTTAACTACCTCGGATGATGCGTGACCTGCAGGAATGTCGTGCGACACACCGCGTGGCCCGCCGATTGGGGAATGAATCGTTTGTATGCAGCGTTGAAGCGGAGCCGCGATGGCTCGGAAAAAGCAGGCCATTGTAGCCCGCGGATGCCTGCCGGAACAAGGCTTTACGTCGCGCTTTCATATCGAGCAATTAGAGCAATTGCCCCGAATGCGCCGCCCAGACGAACAGGCGCTGCGCGCGCAGCATGCCATCAAGCGATAGCGCGCCCAGCCCCAACGCGCGACCTGCCGCGTCGTACAGCGCAACGGTCGTGGCGTCGCCAATCCACGGTGGTGCCTCAGGCTGGACACCGGCTTGCGATGGCGCGATGCGAACCGGCTCGACCTGCTGCGGCTTCACCCACGTCGGTTGTCCTTGCCCGAGCCGCTGCGCCTGCTCCGTGTCGAGGCGCACTCCCGGCAATCCGGCCATACCGTCCTCGATTGGCAGCAGGCACGCTTCCAGCGCGGCTTCGCCCGTCGCGGCCAGCTCCTGCAATTCAGCCATGCCGTACATGCGCGGCGCTCGGAACGGCTCGACCCATAGCCTGCGCAGTTCGGCGACATGCGCACCGCATCCAAGCGCTTCGCCAAGATCGCGCACAAGGCTGCGGACATAGGTACCGCTGCCGCAATCGATTTCGAGCCGCAGCCAATCGTCGCCTCGTTCGACGCATGCGATGCGGAATACATGCGCTTCGCGCTCGGCGACTTCGACGACCTCGCCGCGCCGCGCCTTCGCATACAACGGTTCGCCGCCCTGCTTGAGCGCGGCGTAGATCGGCGGTCGCTGCATGATGCGTCCGCGCAACGGCGCGAGCGCGGCTTCGAGCGTCGTATCGTCGAATGCCGGAATCGGCCGCGTGCGCAGCACCGTGCCGTCGGCATCGTCGGTATCGGTGGTCGTGCCGAGGCGCGCGAGCGTGGCGTAGGACTTGGATTCGCCGAGCAGCACGCCAGCGATCTTGGTCGCTTCGCCGAAGCAGATCGGCAGCAAGCCGGTCGCGAGCGGATCGAGGCTGCCGGTATGCCCGGCTTTTTCGGCGCGGAACAATCGTCGCACCTGCTGCAAGGCGTGGTTGGAACTGACGCCTGTCGGCTTGTCCAGCAGCAGGATGCCGTGCAGCGGCCGGAACGCGATGCGGCTCATCCGCGAGGCTCGTTCAATCGCCGTCGGACTCTGTTTCGCCGGCAGGCTCCGCGTCCTCATCGGAGGAAACGAGATCGGTTCCGGACGCGCGCAACAGCTTTTCGATCTTCTCGCCGCGATCGACCGAATCGTCGTAATGGAAATGCAGCTCGGGCACGTGGCGCATCTTCACCAGCTGCGCGAGCTTGTAGCGAATTTCCTTCGCGTGCGTCTTGAGCCCTTTCACCGCTTCGGCCGAACGCTCCGCCTGCAACGCAGTCACGAAGACTTTCGCGTGCTCAAGGTCTCGAGTGATCTCGACGTCCGACACGCTCACCGACGGCAGGGCGTGGTCGCGCACTGCGTCGTGGACGAGTTGCCCGAGTTCGCGGCGCAGCTGGGCTGCGACGCGGTCGGAACGATGGAAGGATTTGGCTGGCATCGCGGGCTCGGATTACAGCGTGCGCTGGATCTCGATGCGCTCGAAGCATTCGATCTGGTCGCCCACCTTGACGTCGTTGTACTGCTTCACGGCGATGCCGCACTCGGTGCCGTTGCGCACTTCCTCGACGAGTTCCTTGAAGCGACGCAGCGATTCGAGTTCGCCTTCGAAGACGACCACGTTGTTGCGCAACACGCGGATCGGCTTGCCGCGGCGGATCACGCCCTCGGTCACGATGCTGCCGGCGACCGCGCCGAACTTCGAGCTGCGGAACACATCGCGCACTTCTGCCGTGCCGATGATTTCCTCGCGGACTTCGACGCCCAGCAAGCCGGACGCGACCTGCTTCACCTGGTCGATCACGTCGTAGATGATCGAGAAGTAGCGCAGGTCGAGGCCGTTCGCTTCGATCACGCGGCGCGCGGACGCATCGGCGCGCACGTTGAAGCCGATGATGACGGCCTTCGACGCGGCGGCGAGCGTCGCGTCGGATTCGGTGATGCCACCGACGCCCGACGACACGACGTTGATCTTGATCTGCTCGTTCGACAATCCGACCAGCGATTCGCGCAATGCCTGCACCGAACCCTGCACGTCGGCCTTGACGACGAGCGCGAGCGACAACTGCGCCGTGCCCTGGCCCATCTGCGCCATGATGTCTTCCATGCGGTTGCCGGCCTGGCCAACCAGGCGCGATTCGCGACGCTTGGCATCGCGCTGTTGCGCGACGTCTTTTGCGAGGCGCTCGTCGGCGACCACGGTGAAATCGTCGCCCGCATCGGGCACGCCCGACAAGCCGAGCAACTGCACCGGAATCGACGGACCGGCTTCATCGACCTGCGATCCGTTCTCGTCGAACAACGCACGCACGCGGCCGTATTGCACGCCGCAGACGAGGTAATCGCCCTTCTTCAGCGTGCCTTGCTGCACAAGCACGGTCGCGACCGGGCCCCGGCCCTTGTCGAGGCTCGAT
>Ga0207695_10010715_pt1 | contig 11193 bp, 11 predicted proteins | sample KBSC54metaG_FD_184354 | JGI IMG/M metagenome (GOLD analysis project Ga0207695, IMG submission 184354) | Corn rhizosphere microbial communities from Kellogg Biological Station, Michigan, USA - KBS C5-4 metaG (SPAdes) (version 2) | ecosystem: Host-associated > Plants > Roots > Rhizosphere > Soil... | reverse complement strand
TCCACTCGAACGAGTACAGCACGAGCACACAGAGCATGTTGCGTACCGCGACGCGCGTGCTGCCCGAGAACACGAGGTAGGCACAGCCGTAGATGATGTAACCCTGCGCGCCCGGGTTGACCGGCGTGACCAAGAAGCCGAGCGCGACCATGCCCAGCGCGCACCAGATCACCTGCTTGCGGTCGCGGTAGTAGACGCGGAAGAACAGCCACAGGAACACGGCGAAACTGGCCAGCGTCGGCCACAGCCAGTTCGGGAAGCTGTCTCCGGTCTGGAATATCGGCGTGGCGAAGATCCAGAACGTCCACACCAGCATCAGCAGCGGCAGCCAGTGCACCGTGCGCTTCGCACCGACGCTGTGCGCGTAGTCGGACAGCAGCGAATCGTCACCCGGTTTGATGTAGTCGAGGATCATGATTGCGTGCGCCGTCGCTTCAGCCCTTCGACGACGCCGACCGATGCTGCACGCCGAGCCCGATCAGGATCGCAGCCGTGGTTCTGTTTGCCGATTGCATGCCCTGCTCCTCCTTCAGACAACCCATTGTCGCATCGCCTGCGCGCGATGTGCGGGCACTGCCGCTTTCACGCAGTCCGCGCCAGCCAGCGCCGCGCGATCGCGAAGCAGACGAGCGTGAATATCGCCAGAAACCCAAGATGACCGAATGCGCTGCCCGCATGCTCGCGCCCGATCGCCGCGAGCGCAAGCTGGGCGAGATGGTATGGCGGCCAGAGCACGGCGATGTCGCGAATGAACTGCGGCAGCATGCTCAGCGGCATCCACAGCCCGGACAGGAACGCCATCGGCAGATAGATGAAGTTGACGATCGCCGGCGACGCGGCAGCGTTGGCGCGACTGCCGACCAGCAAGCCCAGCGTGCAGAACGGCAGCACGCCGAACGCCGCGATCGCACCGAGCAGCAGCCATTGCGCGGGATCGAGGCGTACGCCGCCGAGCATGGCCGCCATCGCCGCCAGCATCGCGTAGATGATCAGCGCAAATGCCATGGCCATGAGCATCTTCGCCATGAGATAGGCGCCCGGCGGCATCGGTGCCACGCGTTTCAGCGCCAGCCAGCCGCGTTCGCGCTCGATTGCGACCGACACGCCGAAACCGAACAGCCCGGGCGCCATCACGCCGAAAACGCTGTAAGTGGCGAACAGGTAATGTGCCGCGGCGCTGTTGCCGCGATTGAGCAGGACGCCGAACAGCAAATAGAACAGCGGCGGAAACAGCAGCGAGGGAATCGCGAACGCGGGCGTGCGCAGCACGCGCAGGAATTCGTATTTGGCCTCGAGCGCGTAGGCGCGCCAGATGTGGAACGAGGCGTGATCCGATGCGGGCGATGCGGCAAGGATCGCGTCCATCATGCAGCCTCCCTCGTGATTTCGACAAACGCTTCGGCCAGTCCCGCGCGACGCACTTCGAGTTCGCTGAGTTGCGCATCCTCGAACAGGAGCTGGCGCACCACCATCTCGGCCGCATCGGTGACGATTTCGACACGCCCGCCGTCGCGCGCGACGCTGCGCACCTCGGGCCAAAGCGCAATCGCGGCGTCGGCGAGCGTGGTGACGCAGCGGATGCGCCTCCAAGCGACGCGCGCGCGAATCTCGGCAACCGTGCCCTGCGCGACGACGCGCCCCTGCGCGAGCACGACGACGCGATCGGCCAGCGCCTCGGCTTCTTCCAGATAATGCGTGGTCAGCACCACCGCGCAGCCCTCGGCGACGAGCTGGTGGATCGCACGCCACATCGTTTCGCGCGCATCGATATCGAGGCCGGTGGTCGGCTCGTCGAGGAACAGCAGTTCCGCACGCCCGCAGATCGCGAGCGCGAACTGGGCGCGGCGCTGCTGGCCGCCGGAAAGCCGCGCATAGCGACGCTCGAGCAGATCGTCCACGCCGGCCAGCGCGACCACGTCGGCAACCGTGCGCGGCCGCGCGTAGTAGTTGCGGAACAGATCGATCAGTTCGCCGACGGTCAGCGTTTCCGGCAGCGAAGTGGCCTGCAGCATCGCGCCGATACGGCGGCGCGCGGCCAGCGCGTTCGGCTCTCCATCGAACAGGGTCGCGCTGCCGGCGTCGGTACGCTGCAGGCCGACCAGCAGCGAGATCGCCGTGGTCTTGCCGGCGCCGTTCGGTCCGAGCAGGGCGAGCACTTCGCCGCGATGCACTTCGAGGTCGACGCCGGCCAGCGCCTGCGTCTGCCCGTAGCGTTTGACGGCATTGGCCAGTCGGGCGACGGGATGGGGTGCGGAATTCATGCCTTGCTCCTGCTGCGATGAATGAATTCTCGGCCGCGCGACGCGGGCGCGCACAGTCAGGGATATCAGCCATGCAGGGTGACGAGCGTCATGTCAGGGGGCGCCAAATTGGCCCCATCAAACCCACTTGGCACTGGCACTCGGCCATACCAAATAGGGGTTCTATCATGCCTCCCACAATCAGCAATTGTTTGCCTATTGGTCACTTGGCGCCGCCTGTTGGCGCCGTTCGCATTTCCGCGGGGTACCTCGAAAAACCGTAGCGAGCGAAGAGCCGATCCTATCTAAGATCGGGCGCGACGCCGGAGCGCAGGAACCAGAGCATACAAACAGTATGTGAGGATTCCGAGCACCGCCGGCGCGCAAATTATCGAGCGCAGTAGGTTTTTCGAGGTGCCCGCATTGCAAAGGGAGAACACCATGTCATCCATCACCCAACTCAACGAACTGCGCAGCTTCGGCGGCGCGATCCGCACGCGCGGCCTGGACGACGCGACGGTCGAACGCTTCGCGCGCGAAGACCGTGACCTCGCCGTCGCGATCGACGCGGCGCACGTGCTGTTCACCCAGTTGAAGAACGAAATGCCCGACCTGCTCAAGCTCGACGAAACCGAGCAGCTCGCGCGCGTGCAGGCCGACTACGTCAATTTCTACGCCGCCGACGCGATCAACCCCTACGTCGCGCTCGCCGCGCGCGGACCATGGATCGTCACGCTCAAGGGCGCGGTGATCTACGACGTCGGCGGCTACGGCATGCTCGGCCTCGGCCACACGCCGCAACGGTACTCGACGCGCTGGCCAAGCCACAGGTGATGGCCAATATCATGACGCCGAATCTGTCCCAGCTGCGCTTCGCCAACGCGATCAAGCAGGAAATCGGCCATACGCGCACCGCGCAGGAAGCCCCGTATTCGAACTTCCTCTGCCTCAATTCCGGTTCGGAAGCGGTCGGCCTCGCCCTGCGCATCGCTGACGTCAACGCGAAGCTCGCGACCGACGCGAACGGCAAGCACGCGGGCAAGACAATAAAGCGCCTCGCGGTCAAGGGCGCGTTCCACGGCCGCACCGATCGCCCGGCGATCTATTCGGATTCCTCGCGCAAGGCCTATGCGCAGAACCTCGCCAGCTTCCGCGACGAAAAAAGCCTCGTAACGGTCGAGCCGTACAACGTAGAGCAGCTGCGCGCCGCGTTCGCCGACGCCGAGAAGAACGGCTGGTTCATCGAAGCAATGCTGCTCGAGCCGGTGATGGGCGAAGGCGATCCGGGCCGCGCAGTGACGCCGGAGTTCTATGCCGCCGCGCGCGAACTCACGCGCGCGCACGGCACGCTGTTCATGGTCGACTCGATCCAGGCTGGCCTGCGCGCGCACGGCGTGCTCTCGGTCGTCGACTATCCCGGCTTCGAGAAGCTCGACGCGCCGGACATGGAGACCTATTCGAAGGCGCTCAGCGCCGGCCAGTACCCGCTGTCGGTGCTCGCCGTGAACGCGCGCGCCGCCGCGCTGTACAAGACCGGCATCTACGGCAACACGATGACCGCCAACCCGCGCGCGCTCGACACGGCCTGCGCCGTGCTCGCCTCGATCACGCCAGAGCTGCGCGCCAACGTGCGTGCGCGCGGCGTCGAATTCATCGACAAGCTGCAGAAGCTGCAGAAGGAACTGCCCGGCCTGATCACCAAGGTGCAGGGCACGGGTCTGTTGTTCTCGTGCGAGCTCGCGCCGCAATTCAAGTGCTACGGCGCGGGCAGCACCGAGGAATGGCTGCGCGAGAACGGCGTCGGCGTGATCCACGGCGGCACCAATTCGCTGCGTTTCACCCCGCACTTCGCGGTCTCGAGCGCCGAGGCCGACCTCGTCGTCGCGGGCGTGCGTCAAGCGCTGCTGCATGGGCCGCGACAAAGCGTCGACGCAGCCGCCTAGGGGTCCGCTGCGTAGGGCTCTCGATTCATCGAGCCCCTACGATGCCAATGGAGTGATTCCTACACGGAGCCGCGCGATGCGGCTGTTTCCCGTCACGGCAACCGGCGTAAACTAGCCGTCGATCCGGCATGAAGCCGGCCACGCCACTGGAGACAGCCATGAGAACCGCAACAGCCATGTTCGCCGCTTTCGCTTTCGCCGCCGTCCTTGCTTCCGGCTCCGCCTTCGCCGCGGAGAAGCAATTGACCCCGCAGCAGGAACGCATGAAATCCTGCAATGCCGACCCGAAGGCGAAGACGCTCAAGGGCGACGAGCGCAAGGCGTTCATGAGTTCGTGCCTCAAGGGTGATTCGACTGCTGCCGCGCCGGCCGCAGCCGCCGCGCCGGCCAAGCCGATGACGCAGCAGGAAAAGATGAAGGCCTGCAACGCCGATCCGAAGGCAAAGACCCTGCATGGCGACGAGCGCAAGACCTTCATGAGCTCCTGTCTGAAGGGTGATGCCGCCGCTGCCGCGCCGGCACACTGAATTCATCCCGTCATTCGTGACGAGTAAGCGGCCGAACTCAGCCGCAAAAAAACCGGGCCTTGCGCCCGGTTTTTTTGTTTCCCGACCCGCAGACGATCACACCGGAAACGGATTGCGCTCGGCGAAGCCCTGCTGGTGCCAATACGGATAGGCGAATGTCTTTGCGCTGGCCGTATCGAGCTTGGCGATCTGTTCCTTGGTCAGGCTCCAGCCCACCGCACCGAGGTTCTGCTTGAGCTGCTCCTCATTGCGCGCGCCGATGATGACGCTCGAAACGGTCGGCCGCTGCAACAGCCAGTTGATCGCGATCTGCGGAATCGTCTTGCCGGTTTCCTTGGCGACTTCGTCGAGCGCATCGACGACACGATAGAGATAGTCGTCATCGACCGGCGGCCCGAAATCCGCGGTCTTGTGCAGCCGGCTCGTCTTCGGCAGCTTGGCGCCACGACGCAACTTGCCGGTGAGGCGGCCCCAGCCGAGCGGACTCCAGACGATGGCGCCGATGCCTTGGTCGACGCCGAGCGGCATCAGTTCCCATTCGTAGTCGCGGCCGATCAGCGAGTAGTAGGTCTGGTTGGCGACATGGCGCGGATACCCGTACTTGTCCGCGACCGCGAGCGACTTCATCAACTGCCAGCCGGAGAAATTCGATACGCCGGTGTAGCGGATCTTGCCGGCACGCACGAGCGTGTCGAGCGTGTACAGCACTTCCTCGATCGGCGTCTGTGCATCGAAACCGTGCAGCTGGAACAGGTCGATATGATCGGTGCCGAGCCGGTCGAGTTGATCGTCCACCGTCTTGAGCAGATGGAAGCGCGAGGAGCCGACCGCATTGGGATCGTCGCCGAAACGGAACGTCGCCTTGGTCGAAATGATCGCCTTGTCGCGCTTGCCCTTGAGCGCCGCGCCGAGGATCGACTCCGATGCGCCGCGCGAGTACACGTCGGCCGTGTCGAACATGGTCACGCCATGGTCGAGGCAGAGGTCAATCAGCCGCTTCGCCTGTTTGACGTCGGTATTGCCCCAGGCGCTGAACAACTCGCCCTTGCCGCCGAACGTGCCGGTGCCGAAACTCAGGGCAGGCACCGTGAAGCCCGATGCACCCAATCGCCGATGTTCCATCTCGAATCTCCAAGTAACCGTGGGGAAACGGTGTCATCGGGCGCGATCGCGCGGAATTCAACCGCCAGGCGACCGAATTAAGGATTTGTCATGGATCACCCCGAATCACCCCGTGTCTGAACACAGCGCGACAAACTGCCACACAACCGCAGCAGCGGCTTCATCACGCACGGCGTTGCGCGTACACTGGACGATGGTTCGATTCAGGCGATCCCCGCTTGGTTGGCATGCTTGCCTCCAACGGACACGCGCTGAACCAACCATCTCCATAGCCAGCATCTCCACAGCAAGCAAAGGTGACCTCATGAAGAAGACCGATGCATCGAATATTCCCGGGGCCGACCAGAGCCGCCGCCGTTTCCTCGCCGGTGCCAGCACCGCGATCGGCGCCGCCGCTCTCGTCGGCGCCTTGCCGCGCCAGGCACGCGCGGACGACCTGCCGCATCTTTCGCCGACCGATGCGACCGCACAGACCCTCGGCTACGTCGAGGACGCGACCAAGGCCGACAAGGCCAAATTCCCGACCTATGTTGCGGGCAACACCTGCGCCAACTGCAATTTCTACCAGGGCGGCACGGCCGCCTGGGGCGGCTGCCAGTTGTTCCCGGGCAAGGCCGTCAACGCCAAGGGCTGGTGCTCCGCGCACGCGAAGAAAGCCTGATTGCAACCGTAGGCAAGTTCAAGCGTAGGGGCGCGATTCATCGCGCCCTTCTTGTTTTGTTCGCTCGTCGAAGCACGTACGGCCTTGAACTTTTCCTAGCGCAAGGCGCGCGAACGGCGCAGGCGCGCTAGAATTTCCCGCTCGACTTCCTTCCTGCTTCACGACGCATGCTCCCCGAACTCGGCCAATTCGCGCTGATCCTTGCGCTCCTGCTCGCGCTCGCGCAATGCACGCTGCCATTGCTCGGCGCCTGGCGCGGCAACGCCGCATTGATCGCGACGGCGCGTCCGGTCGCCACTGGCCAGTTCGTTTTCGTCGCGCTCGCGTTCGGCGTATTGACCTGCGCATTCCTGACCCAGGACTTCTCGGTCAAGTACGTCGCGCAGAATTCCAATCTCGCCCTGCCCTGGTACTACCGCTTCTCGGCCGTGTGGGGCGCGCACGAAGGTTCGCTGCTCCTGTGGGTGCTGATCCTCAACGTATGGACGCTCGCGCTCGCCGCGTTCAGCCGGCGCCTCCCCGATGCGTTCATCGCGCGCGTACTCGGCGTGCTCGGCTTCGTTTCGCTCGGCTTCCTCGCGTTCACGATCTTCACTTCGAACCCGTTCGCGCGCCACCTGCCCGCATTGGCCGACGGCGTCGATCTCAACCCGATCCTGCAGGACCCGGGCCTGATCATCCATCCGCCGATGCTCTACATGGGCTACGTCGGCTTCTCGGTGGCGTTCGCGTTCGCGATCGCCGCGCTGCTCGGCGGCGAACTCGACGTCGCCTGGATCCGCTGGGCGCGGCCTTGGACGAACGTCGCCTGGGCTTTCCTCACGCTCGGCATCACGCTCGGCAGCTGGTGGGCCTACTACGTACTCGGCTGGGGCGGCTGGTGGTTCTGGGATCCGGTCGAGAACGCCTCGTTCATGCCATGGCTGGTCGGCACCGCGCTGATCCACTCGCAGGCGGTGACCGAGAAACGCGGCTCGTTCCGCGCGTGGACGCTGCTGCTGTCGATCTTCGCGTTTTCGCTGTCGCTGCTCGGCACCTTTCTCGTGCGTTCGGGCGTGCTTACGAGCGTGCATGCGTTCGCGAGCGATCCGAGGCGCGGCCTGTTCATCCTCGCCTTCCTCACGCTCGTCGTCGGCGGCTCGCTGACGATCTATGCGCTGCGCGCACCGAAGGTCGCCGGCGGCAAGCCGTTCCAGATGCTGTCGCGCGAGACGCTACTGCTGATCAACAACCTGTTGTTCACCTGCGCGGCGGCGATGGTGTTGCTTGGCACGCTGTATCCGCTGATCGGCGATGCGCTCGGCGTCGGCCGCATCTCGGTCGGGCCACCGTACTTCGGTTTCATGTTCGTGCTGCTGATGTTGCCGGTCGTGCTGCTGATTCCGTTCGGACCGTTCTTCCGCTGGGCCGCCGGCGACTGGCGCACAACGTTGCGCGCACTCGCACCCGCGCTCGCATTGGCTGTCGTCTGCGCACTGATCGCATGGCTGCTCGTCGGCGCCCTGCCGCTGCGTGGCATCACCGGCGTTGGCGCGAGCCTGTGGGTCGGCGCCGGCATCGCGCTGTACGCGCTCAAGCGCTGGCGCGAGGCACCTCGTGGGCGCCGCTACACGCCGGAAATGCTCGGCATGATCGCCGCGCATTTCGGCGTCGCGATCTTCCTCGCCGGCGTGCTCGTGACCGAGGCAACCAGCGTGGAATCCGACGTGCGCATGGCGCCGGGCGAGACCAAACACATCGCCGGTCTCGATTTCAAATTCAATGGCGTCGCAGCGGCACAAGGGCCAAACTTCCGCGCCGAACAAGGCGTGATCGAGGTTTTGCATGATGGCAAAGTCATCAGCACGCTCAATCCGCAAAAGCGCCAGTACTCCGGTAATGCGCCGGCGCAGACCAAGGCCGACATCCAGCCCGGCCTGTTCCGCGATGTCTATGTCGCGCTCGGCGAATCACTCGACGACAAGGGCGCGTGGGCCGTGCGCATCTACGTCAAGCCGTTCGTGCGCTGGATCTGGCTCGGCGGCTTGTTGATGATGCTCGGCGGCTTCGTCGCGGCGACCGACCGGCGTTTTCGCGCGCTGCCGGCGCGCATCGAAGCGCCCGCGACCACGCCTGCACCGGCCGCGACCGCAACGGCGCTCGCGCAATGAACCGCCTGCTCCCTCTGCTCGGCTTCTTCGCCCTGGTCGGCCTGCTCGGCTTCGGCATCTGGTGGAACACGCACCACGAAACCAACGAGGTGCCCTCGCCGCTGATCGGCAAGCCGGCGCCCGAGTTCACTCTTCCACTTTTATACGATTCCACAAAGTCGCTTTCCAAGGCCGACCTGCTCGGCCAGCCGTACATCGTCAACGTGTTCGGCTCGTGGTGCGTCACCTGCCAGGATGAACACCCGATTCTGATCAAAAAGGTCAAGCCGCTCGGCATCAAGCTGATCGGCATGGCATGGAAGGACCAGCCCGAGGACTCGAAACGCTGGCTCGCCCATTTCGGCGATCCTTACGATGCGATCGTCAGTGACGTGGACGGTCGCACCGGCATCGACTTCGGCGTGTACATGGCGCCGGAAAGTTTCCTCGTCGATGCGCAGGGCACGATCCGCTATAAGCGCATCGGCATGTTCACGCCGGAACTGATCGAGCGCGAGCTGTTGCCGGAGCTGACCAAGTTGCAACAGGTCAAGCCATGATGCGCCGCGCGTTTTTTGCTTTCGCGATGATCCTGGCGATTGCCCTGCTTGGCAGCGCCGCACACGCGATCGATCCGCTGCCATTCAAGGACCGCGCCGAAGAAGTGCGCTTCCAGAATCTCGCGCGTCAGCTGCGTTGCCTGGTCTGTCAGAACCAGGATCTCGCCGACTCCGACGCCGACCTGGCCAAGGACTTGCGCAAGCAGGTGTTCGAGATGATGCGCGCGGGCAAGAGCGACGCCGAGATCAAGGACTTCCTCGTCGCGCGCTACAACGATTTCGTGCTCTACGACCCGCCGCTGAAACCGGGAACCTGGCTGCTCTGGTTCACGCCGTTCGCGCTCGTTGCGATCGGCGCGATCGCCCTTGTGCGCATCCTGCGCCGGCGCGCGCGCGCGGCCGTGGGCGAGGCGCTCACGCGCGCTACGCCCAACGAAAACCGGGACGACGACTGGTGACCTCCGCCTTCCTGATCCTCGCCGCGCTGATGCTGATCGCGGCGCTCGCCTTCGTGCTCGTGCCGCTGCTGCGCGCGCGCGTCGGCGACGATTCGCGGAATGAGGCACGGCGCAGGCGCAAGGCGCTGGAAGCAGCGCGTGCCGATGACATTCTCACCGACGCAGAATACGCCGCGAAGCGCGCCGCGCTCGACCAGGCAGAGCCCGCGTCTGCGTCTGCACGCACGCGCACAGGTTTTGCCGTCGCATTGGCGGTGACACTGCTGCTGCCGGCCGCGGCCATCCTGCTCTATCGTCAACTCGGTGCGCCGCAGGCGCTCGACCCGGCCAACCTCGTCGCACGATCGAGTGACGGCGCCGACATCGAAGCGGCGATTGCGCAGCTCGCCGAGAAGATGAAGCAGAACCCGGACAACGCCGAAGGCTGGGCCCTGCTCGGCCGCGCGTACAAGTCGACACGGCGTTTCGCCGATGCGCGTGAGGCGCTCAAGCATGCCCACGATCTTGCGCCTGACGATGCCGATCTGATGGTCGAATACGCCGAGACTCTGGTGCTCTCCGGCTCGGACCGACGCATCCAGGGCGAAGCGCTCGTGCTGATCGAAAAAGCAATCCAGACGAATCCGCAGAACCAGAAAGGCCTGTGGCTGGCTGGCATCGCCGACTCGCAGGCGGGCAAGTACGACGAGGCGGTGAAGAAGTGGAATACGTTGCTGCCCCTGCTACCGCCGGGTTCGGAAGTGGCTAGCTCCGTGCAGGAACAAATTGCGCAGGCGGAGGCGTTGCGTGACGGCAAGCCGCTGTCAACGCCTTCCACGCAATCCTCGCCGGAGACATCCAAGGCGGCGGCCGCCACCGAAGCCGGTGCGAGCAACGATTCGGCAGCCGCTAGCACCGGCCCGCGCATCCTCGTCACGGTCGCACTCGACCCTCGCCTCAAGGACAAAGTCGCGCCGGGCGATACCCTGTTCGTCTTCGCCAAGGCGGCGAGCGGCCCGCCGATGCCGCTGGCAATCGCCAAGCTCTCCGCTGCGCAGTTGCCGACCAGCGTGACGCTGACCGACGCAATGAGCATGATGCCGAACATGAAGATTTCCGCCTTCGCCCAGATCGTGGTGGGGGCGCGCATCTCGAAATCCGGTCAGGCAATCGCGCAGAGCGGAGACCTGCAGGCGCTGTCCGCGCCGCTGCCGAACTCGCGTGCCGAGCCGGTCGCGCTGACGATCGACCAAGTCGTGCCCTGATTCCGGCGCGACCTGTCGCTGGAACCTTGGCGCAACCGTGGGCGCGATATAAGCTCGCGCGGCCGCATTCCCAATCCGCTCATACCTTCGCATGTCTGACGCACGCCAGTATTTCCCCCTGCCCTCGCCGTTTCCGATGCGCCGCGGCGGCGAACTCGTCGGCGCGCAACTCGCCTACGAAACCTGGGGCGCGCTCAGCGCGGCCCGCGACAATGCGATTCTGATCCTGACCGGTCTCTCGCCCGACGCGCATGCGGCGTCGAACGCGGCGGATCCCTCGCCCGGCTGGTGGGAAGACATGGTCGGCCC
>Ga0207695_10010713_pt1 | contig 11194 bp, 9 predicted proteins | sample KBSC54metaG_FD_184354 | JGI IMG/M metagenome (GOLD analysis project Ga0207695, IMG submission 184354) | Corn rhizosphere microbial communities from Kellogg Biological Station, Michigan, USA - KBS C5-4 metaG (SPAdes) (version 2) | ecosystem: Host-associated > Plants > Roots > Rhizosphere > Soil... | reverse complement strand
TGGCACGAGGGCAACTACCAGGAGTACATCGAGGATCTCAAGCGGCGGAAGGGCGCCGACGCCGATCAACCGCACCGCATCAAGTACCGCCGGCTCGTCCGCGCCTAACGGTTAGGCGCCGCGGCGGCCGCCCGCCGCTCACGGCCGCGCCGGCAGACTGAGCCTGAACGTCGAGCCCGCGCCCAATGTGCTGGTCACGGTGAGGTCGCCGTTCATGCCCCGCGCCAGGTCCCGGCTGATCGCCAGGCCTAACCCGACGCCCGCGTGCTCGCGCACCAGCCGCTGGTCGACCTGCACGAATGGGTCGAAGATCACGTCGAGCTTGTCCGGCGGAATCCCGGCTCCGGTGTCGGTGACGTAGAAATACGCGCGCTCGGCGTCCCGTGTGCACCGCAGCGTGATCGTGCCGCCCGGGTCCGTGAACTTGATCGCGTTCGACAGCAGGTTGAGCAGTATCTGCTTCACTTTGTCGGAGTCCGCGTGCACCATGACTTTCGTGGGACACGGCACCTTCACGAACGTCACCGATTTCGCCCGCACCTGCAGCTCGACGAATTCGCTCGCGGCCTCGATCGCTTCGTCCGCCGCCATCTCGGTGATCGTGTACTGAATCGATCCGCTCTCGAGCTTTGCAAAGCTGAGCAGGTCGTTGATCAACGTGAGCAGCGTCATCTCGCTCTTGCGGATGCGCTCCAGATCGTTGAGCTGGTCCTGCGTGACCGGCCCGCGCACGCCAAGTGAGATCAGCTCCGTGAAGCCGGCGATCGCATTCAACGGGGTGCGCAGCTCGTGCGACATCACGGCGAGGAAATCGCTCTTGGCACGGTTCGCCGATTCCGCTTCGCGCCGCGCATCCTCGGCATCGCGCAACGCCTGCGCTGTGCGCGCCAGCAACCCTTCGTGCTCGATCTGCGCCGCCTTCCGCGACGTGATGTCGGACAGCACGCAGACGGTGAGCGATTGCTCGGGCGAGCGGGCGACGACGCGATCGGTCGACACGCTCAGCCACCGCCCGCGCCGCGCCACCTCGACATCGCGCAGCGCCGGGCCGCCCACGATGCCCGCGAGCGCATCCGGGCGTTCGATGCCGAGGTCGTCAATCACTTGCGTCCACGGCTGCCCAACGAGCGTCCGCGGATGGCCGCGGACCAGCGCGCTGCCGGCGCGGTTGCAACGCCTAACGATCCCGCCTTCATCGATGAGAAAGATCGCCTCGCCGATGGCGTCGAACGTGGTCCGCCATTCCACCGCCGCGCGCCGAAAGGCCGACTCCGCGCGTCCGGCGCGCAGGAGGGCGCGCGCCGTGGCCAGGAACAACGGCGGATCGATCGGATGCGTCAGATATGCATCGGCGCCGGCGTCCAGGCCGTACGCGCGATCCGCGCTGCCGGTGTAGCTCGCCGAGAGATACATCAGCGGAATGAACTTCGTTTCCGGATCGGCCTTCAGTCGCTGACAAACATCGTAGCCCGTCATGTCGGGCAGTCGAATGTCCAGCACGATGAGATCCGGTTGCGCCTTCGCGAAGCGGAGCGCCTCGGCGCCGGTCTCGGCTTCCGTGACACGCATGCCGGCGCCGCGCAGCACGCGTCCGGCAGTGTACCGGTTGCCGGGCGTGTCGTCCACCACGAGCACCGACGGAACTCCGCCGTCGCCGAGGGACTCCGGCACGTCGTCCACCGGCCCGTGGATCTCGATGACCGTGCGATCCGCGTTCGGAGGCAGATCGTTGCGCGGCGCGGGATCGACGGGCACGCCGCCTTCCGTGTGCATGCTCATCATACCGTTGCCTCATGCGGTGCGGGCTCGTTAGGCGCGGGCTGCTCGGCCCAACCGGAGTGCCGCCGTGGAACGATGACGCTGAAGGTCGACCCGCGTCCCGGCGCGCTCACCAGCTCGATCCGGCCGCCGAGCAGCGTGGCGAGCGTGCGCGACAGACGCAATCCGAGACCGCTGCCGTGCACGCGCCGCTGCAAGCGGCTGTCGATTTGCGTGAACTCCTCGAAGACGCGCTCCTGATCCGCGGCCGCGATGCCGATGCCGGTGTCCCGGACATCGAAGCGCACCGTGTCTCCGATCTCGACGCGCGCCGACACGCGGATCTCGCCGCGCTCGGTGAACTTGATGGCGTTCGACAGCAGGTTGCGCAGAATTTGCGCGAGCCGGGTGTCGTCCGTCTCGAGCAGCGTATTCGACTCATCGTCGTCGAACGAGAGATTCACGGCATCGGACGTGAGGAGCGGACGAGAAATCCCGCGCAGCGCGGCAAACAACTCGCCCACCGTGACCGCGCGATAGCGGAGCGTGCTGTGTCCCGCTTCGATGCGCGCGATGTCCAACAGGTCGTTCACAAGGCCGGTCACGGTCTGCACCGATTGCTGGATCAGTTCCACTTGCCGCTCCTGTTCCTCGGTGAGCGGTCCGTCCGCGCGATCGAGCAGGAGACGCGCGAGGTTGAGCACCGACGTCATCGGCGTGCGAAGCTCGTGACTCACGTCCGAGAGAAACCGCGTCTTGTGCTCCGAGGCGCGCTTGAGATCCTCGGCGCGATCCTCGAGCTCCGCATACAGCGCCATGACGCCGCGGTTGGTCGCCTCGAGCTCGCCGTTCAGCCACTCGATCTGCATTTCGCGTCGGCGACCGGCGCCGATCGCTCGCAGCAATTCTCGGTTTTCATGCCGCGCCTCCGACACGGCGTCTAACGACGCGTGCGGCGGGAGGGCGCCGGCAACGCGCGCGGCATCCGCCGCACCGAACGGTTGGGCGGAGACGGGCAGTGGATGCCCGAGCTCGAATACCGTCGCTCCGTCGTCGGCGCGGTAGCAATGGAAATGCGCGACGATCTGCGTGGCAGCCGCGACGTCGGCGTCGGGATTCGCGGGGTCGTCGCTCGACAGGATGGCATCGAAGTCACGTATCGCCGTCGGGGCGGCAGCGACGCGTGCAACGAGCCACTGGCCGCCGCCGCTCCGGCGCTCCACCGAAAATCGCACCGCGGCGCCGCCGGATGCATGGGCGTGCATCGCGATCTCGCCCACGGCGGTCGCGAAGCAGCTGCAATCGTCACTGCCCACGCCGGCTGCATCGGCGAGCTGCCGCGCGTCGCGGCGCGCGCGCACGACATCCCTGGCCGTCGAGATCACGGACTCGAGCAGCGAGAGCGCAACCGGCGTCGCAGTCATGACGAACGCACGCGAACGGCCATGATGGTCGCATCGTCGCGCCCACGCGTGAAGTCGCGAAACAGCGTGCCGGCGACCAGCGCCGGATGCCGCGATGCCAGGCCCGGATACGCGCCTAACTGCCAACGCGTTCTGATCCCATCGGAGTGCACCACCAGGAGCGACGCGTCGGACCACGGATACGTGAACTCGTGCACGGTCCGCAACTCGTGCCCAACGATGCCGTTGTGCGATGCCAGGCTCCTCGCGCCGTCCGGTGCGACGATGACGGCGGAGATGTTTCCGATGCCGGCGAACGTGAGCCGACTCTCGGACGGCGCGACCACGGCGACGGCGACCGCGGCTCCGCGCGTCGACCGCATGGCGTTGTGCGCCGCCTCGAGGATCTGGCCGGGCGAATTGTGGTGGCGTTCGCGCGCGACGTGCACGGCCAGTTCAGCGGCCCGCGCGGCATCGAATCCATGTCCCAGTCCATCCGCCAGCACGACGAGCGTTCGATGTGCCGAGCGATCGATGAGCCACGCGTCGCCGCACGCCCGTTCGGCGCCGAGTGGAAGACACACGACTCCGGCCGCGTCGCGCTCCGCGTCCCCGTCGTCGCCGCGCGCTTTCGCGATCACCCGCGCGAAGAGCGCCGTGCCGGTGTCGGGCGACGAGTACAGATCGAACTCGCCTGCCATGCGCCGAATCGCGCCTAACCCATGGCCCGCGGATCCGGCCGTGGAGAATCCGTCAGCCATCGCCTTGCCGAGGTCCGCGATTCCGGGCCCTTTGTCGAGCGCGAGCAGCTCCACGCCGGACGGCCGCCGACCCACCGTGCGCAGGAGCAGCAGCCCCTGCGACGCGTGGCGGACGAGGTTGGTCGCCGCTTCGGTCACGACGACGGCCAGAGTGCCGCGCTCGGTCTCGCTCATGCCCGCGGCTACGCCCAGCGGCGCGGCGCGCCGGCGCGCTTCGCCGATGTGGCTCTGCTCAGTGACCTCGAGCGCGACAGATGCCGGCCCGCCTAACGCATCGTCCAAAGCCGGGAGCGCGGTCGATTCCGGCACCATCACGTCACTTCCACTTGGTAATGGTCACGCGCGTGCCTTCGCCGGCGCGCGACCAGAGGTCGAAATCGTTGGACAGCCGCTTGGCCCCGCCCAGGCCGAGGCCCAAGCCCTTGCCCGTGGAGTAGCCATCGGTCATCGCCAGCGAAATGTCTGCAATTCCCGGCCCGCGGTCCTCGAACGTGAGCCGCAGGCCCGCGCGTCCGTCGTCGCTTACTGCCTCGAGGCGCGCCGTGCCGCCGCCCCCGTGGTCCAGCGTATTGCGCGCCAGCTCGCTCGCCGCCGTCACAATTTTCGTCTGATCGACGAGACTCAGCCCCTGTGCGACGGCCCATGATCGCACGCTCTGCCGAACCGCGACCACGTCTTGTTGCGAACGAACCGGCATGGTCTCACATCGCAGCACTGCCATCGGCATTCTCGGACAATGTGTCGGAGCCCGCACCTCCTTCCCGCTGGTTGGTATCGCCCGTCGCCGCGCGGAGCAGCACCATTCCCTTTTCTATGTTGAGCGCCGTACGCACCCCAGGCAGCGACAGTCCAAGTTCGACGAGCGTGATCGCTACCGCGGGTTGGATGCCCACAACGACCGTTTCAGCATCCAGCACCCGCGACGTGGCCGCGATGTCTGAAATCATTCGTCCGATGAACGAATCCACTACCTCGAGCGACGAGATGTCTAGCAGCACACCGCGTGCGCCCGTCTCCGAGATGCGCGACGCGAGATCTGCCTGCAGCGTGAGCGCCAGCCGGTCGTGCATGTCGACCTGAATGCTGACGATGAGAAACGGCCCCATCCGGAGGATCGGGATGCGCTCCATCGACTGATGCTCAGGCGCGCTCGCGAGCGCGCGATTCGGGGGGGGGAGCGGAAGCCGTGACTCGGGCCACAGTCCGACCCATGCGCTGCAGCGCGGCCTTGAAGGCATCCGCCAGACTCGCTTTGGTCACGACACCGGTGAGGTCGACACCCAGGTGCACGATGGTCTGCGCGATCTGCGGGCGAATCCCGCTGATGATGCACTCGGCGCCCATCAGGTGCACGGCGTTCACCGTCTTGAGAAGATGCTGCGCCGTGAGTGTGTCCACCGTCGGGACGCCGGTGATGTCCAGGATTGCGACGTCCGAACCCGTTTCCACGATGCGCTGGAGCAGCGCTTCCATGGCGATCTGGGTGCGGCTGCTGTCGAGCGTGCCGACCATCGGCAGCGCGAGAATCCCGTCCCAGAGCTTGACGACGGGCGTCGACAGCTCGAGCAGATCCTGTTGTTGTCGGGCGATCACCGCTTCGCGGTTCTTCTGATAGACCTCGGTGGTGTAGAGGCCGAGCTCGTCGAGAATGGCGGTGGCGTTCCACACATCGTTCGCGAGCACGTCCGCATCGGAGCCCGCGAGGCGGCGCAGGCTGGTGAACAAGGGCTCCTTGAGCGAGAACACAAATGTCGCCGTCTCGGACGGAGAGAACCCTTGTGTCGCGCGCGACCTGGAGAGGTCTGACAGGAAACCACGGACCTCGTCAAACCCAGCCCCGCCGAGGTCCGCTGGGTTGTTGGCTGCCGCCTTCTGGAGCAGCGCGATGAATTCGCGCGATTGGGCGCGCAGCTCGTTGGGGGAGATGCTGCCGCGCGCCGATCTGACGGCAGACTGGGCAGCAACCCAGGCATCGACGAGGCTCGCGCCGTCTTGCTCGAGAACGCGTGCGATTCGAGTGTAGTCGGAGCGAGCCGTGCGGCTCGTGTCAGCCACCGTGAACCTCCACGTCGTGAAAGAAGCGAGACCGGCCGCGATCTGCGGGCGCCGGACGGACGAGGTGCCGAGATGCGTGGACCTCCGCGCAGCGCGCGCATGCAGGTCTCGTACCCGTCACGACGAGCGTTCCGCAAGGTATTCGTGGACAAATTTCACGGCCATCGCCCCTTCGCCGACGGCGGATGCCACCCGTTTGACGGAGCCGAGTCGCACGTCGCCGGCGGCAAACACGCCGGGCCAGCTGGTCTCGAGGAGGAACGGCGGCCGCGATCCGGCCCAGTTAGGCGAATTTGCTGCCGCGCGTCCGGTGCGGATGTAGCCGTCGTCGTCGGTCTGGATCCCGTCCGGCAGCCAGTCGGTGCGCGGCACCGCGCCGATGAAGGTGAAGACGGCCGGTGTGTCGATCGTGCGCGTGGCCCCGGTGCGGGTGTTCGCGACGACGATGCGTTCCAGGCGCTCTCCGCCCTGCATCTCGCGAATTTCGGTGTGGCCGAGCACTTCGATGTTGTCGCAGCCTTCGATGCGCTCGGCGAGGTAGCTCGACATGTCGGCGCGCAGGTCGCCGCCGCGCATGAGCAGGAACACGTGCGGCAGATGCTCGGCCAGAAACACAGCCGCCTGGCCGGCCGAGTTGCCGCCGCCGACGAGCACGACGTCGATGTCCCGGCACTCGCCTAACTCGGTGGCCGTCGCTTCATAGTACACGCCTAACCCGTCGAAGCGCTCGCGGCCGGGCACCTCGAGCCGCCGGTAGTCGGCGCCGGTGGCAATGAGGACGCACCGCGCGGTGGCGCGCTCGCCGCCATCGATGTCGATCCCGACGTGCTCGCCGTCGCGCCGGAGCGTCGATACGGGCGATGGGACGGAAAACCGCGCGTCGAATTTCTGCGCCTGGAGCGTCGCGCGAGCGGTGAGCTGCGCGCCCGTGATGCCGGTGGGGAATCCGAGGTAGTTCTCGATTTTCATCGACGCGCCCGCCTGTCCGCCCGGCGATGACCGGTCGAGCACGAGCGTGCGCAGCCCTTCCGATGCGCCGTACACCGCGGCGGCGAGGCCCGCCGGACCGGCGCCGATGATCACGAGGTCGTACACATCGGTGCCGAGCGGCGGCTTGAGACCCACGGCTTCGGCGAGCTGGCGGATGCTCGGGTTGCGCATGAGCGGCTGGCCGTCGCACGCGACCGCGGGCAAATCGTGTTCGCCTAACCCAAAGTGCGCGAGGAGCTCGCCCACGCCCGGATCCTCGTCGGTGTCGATCCAGGTGACCGGCACCTGGTTGCGGCTCAGGAATTCGCGCAGGTGATAGGCATCGCGGGAGCGTCCGGATCCGATGACGCGGACGCCCTGGAACCCCGAGTCGAGCAGCAGTTGGCGGCGCGCGATGAACGCGCGCAGGATCAACTCGCCGACGGCCGGCCGCTCGGCGATGATGCGGCGCACGTCGGGCGGGGCGATCTCGAGCACACGCGTGTCGCCGCGCGCCACGGCGGTGACCAGGGGGCGGCGGCGGGTGAGGAGGTCCACGTCGCCGGTGAATTCGCCGGGCTGATGCACGGCCACGGTTTTCTCCTCGTCGCCGGAACGGTCGACGATCTCCACCTGGCCGGAGACGACGACGAAGAACGCGTTGCGGGTTCCGCCGGCCTCAAAGAGGCGTTCGCCTTCGTGGAAGTCGCGGCGTGCGGCGAACTCGGCGAGGGTCGCGAGCTGGTCGGCCGAGAGGCGGGGGAACGCGATCTCGTTCCGCGGGTCATCGGGGGACACCGTGGGGCGCGATGCGGTTCGCGATTCGCTCATGCGACGGTTCCTTGCAGACGGGGCACTGCAATGTACCCACACGCGTGGAAGGGCGGCGTGCCGGCCGCCGCCCTGCGTGCTATACTATCTTGATAGTATAGTATTGTGATAGTATAGTATTGCGATGCGAGGAACCATCACATGAGCGACCTTATCGACCGCGAGCTGGAGCACCGCGAACTGCGCGCGCTCCTCGAGCGGAATGTTCCCCAGCTCGCACTCCTCTACGGTCGCCGGCAGGTGGGCAAGACTTGGCTTCTCACACACACATGGCCTGAGGATCGCACGTTTTATTGGACGGCGTCCGCGACGACAGCAGCACAGAACAGAGCGCAGATCGTCCGCGATCTGGCCCAGTGGTCCGGAGACAATTTGCGTCCGGATGATTATCCAACATGGCGGACCGTGTTCAATCTCCTGCTCGACCTCCGGTCGCCGGCGCCCGTTGTCGTCGTGTTGGACGAGTTCCAGTACTTCGGCGACGACGAGAACCATCTGACCCAAGTCGCATCCGAGCTCAACGCAGCGTGGGAGCGCCGCCGGCCGAGCCGCCCGTTCGTGCTCGTCGTTTCGGGTTCCGCCATGGGAACCCTCGAGGGATTCGACGCCGGCGGTGCGCCGCTGCACGGGCGCTTCGCGTGGAAAGGCGAGCTGCGGCCGTTCGACTATTGGTATGCAGCGCAGATGACCCGCTTTCGATCGCTTCGGGACCGCGTGCGGTCGTACGCCGTCTTCGGCGGAACGCCGCGCTATCTCGCTGCCGTGCGCGCGAACGACCCGTTAGGCGACAATGTCGCGCGTCTGATGCTCGCCCCGCGCGGCGAGGTGAGAGGACTCGTGGAAACGGCGATCCTGCAGGAGCAGGGTCTGCGCGAGATTCCGAAATACGAGGCCATCATGCGCGCCATCGGCAGCGGTCGAACCGGACTGAACGAGATTGGCCAACGGTCGGGATTGCCCACGGACACTTCGCTTCGAGACAAGCTGCAACGGCTCATCTCCCTTGGCTACGTACAGCAATTCCGTAATCTCGGCGCGAAGTCGACTGTGCCCTTCAGGTATCGAATCGCAGACCCGGCCTTCACGTTTTACTATGAATTTGTGGCTCGCCACGAGACGGCGCTGGAGCGTCACGATGCCAAGACCGTCTGGCGGGAAGCCGTGGCGCCACATCTCGACGCGTATATCGGCCGAATCTTCGAGCGTGTCGCGGAGCAAGCGTACAGCCGCCTGCAACGCCGGCTACGCCTCCCGATAGTTGAAGAGTGGGGCACCTGGGAGGGGCGAGATCGCAACGGAGCGTCGCTGGAGATGGACGTGGCCGCATCCTTGACCGACGGACGCGTAATGACGGGCGCCGTGAAGTGGAACAGCGTTCCACTGGACGAACGCTGGCATACAACGCACATGAGTATGTTGGATCGGCTCGCGGCGTCGGGCGTGAAATGGGCACACGCCGCGCACCGTGATGACGCGCCGCTCCTGTACATCGCTGCCGGCGGATTTAGCAAGGCGTTCGAGCGCGCCGCGAGAGCGAGCCGTCGCGATGTGTATCTCTTCACGCTCTCGGACCTCTTCGGGAAGGCCGGGCCCAAGCGCCGGACCGCCGGTTGACCCATGACTTTGTTGGACGACGCCAGCCCCCGCTACTTTGCCCGCACGCCGAAGCTGCCGTCGCCGCTCCGTGAGTGAGGCAGGGCATTCTCGGGCACGGCGATCGCCGGTGTGGGCGGTGCCGGCGGGATCGCGCCGTCGAGGATGCCCCCGCGGGACACGAGCTGCGCCGCGAGCACCGTCTGGATCACGCTGGCAATGTTGTTGGTCGTGGTCTCGGGGGCGCCGCCGCTCGATCCGCCGGCGATCGTGACCATTCTGGCGTCGGACAGCGCGTCGGCGATCACCGGCGCGATCTGCGGGAGGAGCTCGATCTGGCGGTAGCGGAAGTAGCTCTCGCCGCCGGCGGCGATCGCCTGGTTCACTTTCTGGATGCTCTCGGCGGTTGCTTCGGCGATGCGGCGGATGCGAATCGCCTCGGCGTCGGCGTTTGCTTCCGCTTCGATGCGGACGCGCGCCGCGTCCGCTTTGGCCTGGGCGATCTGCGTCGCGTCGAGCTCCGCTTCGCGCTGGACGCCCATCGCTTCCTGCCGCTTTGCTTCCGCCTGGGCGACTAACGCAGCGTTAGACGCTTTGGTCTGCTCGAGCTCGCGCTGTTTGTCGGAGATGGCGCGCTCGGCGTCGAGCTGCGCTTCCTTGGCGCGGCGCGACTGGTTGGCGGCGACGATCTCGGCGTTGGCCTGCGCTTCGGCGGCCGATTGGCGGCGGCGCGCCTCGGCCACTTCGGACTGGACGACTTTGATGTTGAGCGAATTGAAGATGAGTCCCAGGTCGGTGAGCTCGCGCGAGCACGCTTTGCGGATGATCACGGCGAGCGGGTCGTCTTCGTCTTCGATGACCCCGTCGGCGGCGGGAATGATGGCGACCGGTGTCGGGTTAGGCTTGGCGAGGGCGGCGGCGCCGGCGCCGCCTTCGGCGAGTAGCGCGCGCTGCGGCGGCGCCGCCTTGGCGGAGAAGAGCTGGTCGTGCGTGAGCAGGTTGATCGCGCGCCGTCCGGAGCTCGAGAGCAGATCGGTGAGCGTGCTGATCTGATCGGCTTCGGACTTGGAGAAGAAGCGGTTGGCGGCGGTTTTGATGAGCGTGTCGGTGTCGCCCACGCAGACGATGGCGCTCGCGAGCACGCGGACTTTGATCGGGCGTGCCGTGCCGGTGTCATCGACGTCGGCCGTCTGGTCGGTGATGTCGAGGTCGACGTTGATCACCTTGCTCGAGATGGTGGTGCCGGTGGTGAGGAGCGGGATCTCTTTGGACTTGCCCGGTCCGCGGTAGATGACGGTGCCTCCGTGCAGCCAGCTGACGAGGCGGATGGTGCCCGCCTCGACGTTGCGGAGGAATCCGGCGACGATGAGCGGCATGCCGACGAAGACGATGCCTAACACAATCGCGATGACGACCCAGCTCGACAGGATGCCCGACATGGTTCCGACTCCGTGGGATGAAAGAAAGGACCGGTTGTGTCAGAGCAGCGACACGGTGCATCGATTGTGGTCGGCGTCGACCGCGGCGATGCGGACGCGGTCGCCCGCGTGCACCGTTGCTCCCGCTGCGCGCTCGGCCGGCAGCAGGGTGGCGAGCACCTGGACCATCTGTCCATCGAGCTCGACGGCGACGACGCCCTGGCCGCGCGCGTCGAACGACGTGACGGCGGTGGCGGGATCGGTGACGCAGCTTTCGAGGGTGAGTGCCGGGTGGGAGGCGAAGCGCATCGACGCGTTCCATACCGGCCTAACGAGCACCGCCTCGAACACCACGCCGCCTGCGACGGCCGCGGCGGCGAGCAGGCCCGAGGTGAGGGTGTGACGG
>Ga0207695_10010710_pt1 | contig 11195 bp, 8 predicted proteins | sample KBSC54metaG_FD_184354 | JGI IMG/M metagenome (GOLD analysis project Ga0207695, IMG submission 184354) | Corn rhizosphere microbial communities from Kellogg Biological Station, Michigan, USA - KBS C5-4 metaG (SPAdes) (version 2) | ecosystem: Host-associated > Plants > Roots > Rhizosphere > Soil... | reverse complement strand
CGAGGAGTTCGAGGCGCTGTTCGATGAGGCGGTGAATTGCCGCCTGATGGGCGAGGTGCCGCTGGGGGCCTTTCTGTCCGGTGGTCTCGACAGCTCACTGGTGGTCTCCTCCATGGCGAAGCTCATGGGGCGCCCGGTCATCACCAACTCCATCGGCTTCGACGACCGCGAATTCAACGAGCTGGCGCTCGCCGGCCAGGTGTCGGCGCACTTCAAGACCCAACACCATGAATTCACCGTCCAGCCGCGAGCCGCGGACGTCCTCGGCAAGATCGCCTGGCATTTCGACGAGCCGGTGGCGGACTCGAGCGCTGTGCCGACCTGGTATGTCTGCGAGATGGCGCGCAAGACGGTCACCGTCGCGCTCTCGGGGGACGGGGGCGACGAGGGCTTCGGCGGCTACACGTTCCGTTATGTCCCGCACCTCATGGAGGCGCGGGTCCGCGCGGCCATCCCACCGGCGTTGCGCTCGCCTGCGTTCGGGGGCCTGGGGCGCGTTTGGCCGGCTTCGGCACGGCTGCCGCGCCCGCTGCGACTGAAGACGATTTTCGAGAATCTCGCGGTCGCCGACAGCGAGGCCTATTTCCGTGATCTCGCCTGGCTGCGCCCCGATGCCCGTACGCGGCTCTACAACCCGGGTTTCCAACAGAGTTTGAAAGGCTTCACGCCGGCCGAGACGGTCATTCCCTATTATTTACATAATGATGCGACCGACGCGCTGAGTCGCAGTCAGTACGCGGATATTCACTTTTACATGACGGACGACGTGCTGGTGAAAGTCGACCGCATGAGCATGGCCCACTCCCTGGAGGTTCGATGCCCTCTCCTGGATCACCGGATCCTCGAGTTCGCCGCACGGCTGCCTGCGAAGCTCAAGATCGAGGGAGGGCAGGGCAAGCAGGTCCTGCGGCGCCTGGGCGCCCGGAGGCTTCCACAGGCCCTTCTGGAGGCTCCCAAGCGGGGCTTCTCGATCCCGGCCGCCCGCTGGCTGCGCGAGGACCTGCGTCCGCTGATGGAAGAGGTGGCGCTGCGCCCGGATGGCGTGGCCGCCAGCGTGCTCGAGATGGCCGAGGTGCGGCGCATGTGGAACGAGCATCTCTCGGGCTCCCGCGACCACCATGTGTTCCTCTGGGGCCTGCTGATGCTCGGCCTGTGGAAGACCGCCCGTCCGCCGGCTTGAACCCCGCATCATGATCATGTCCACCCACCGTCCACTGCGAGTGTTGCAGCTCGGCAGTCCCGCCGGGCTGTACGGCGCCGAGCGTTGGATCCTGGCCCTGGTGAAGCACCTGGCACCCGAGGCGGTGACCTCCATCGTCGGCTCGGTGCAGGACCAGCCGGGCCCCGAGCCGGAGATCTGCCAGTACGCGGCGCGCCAGTCCTTGCAGACGCAGGTCTTCCACTCGCACGGCCGGATGAGTTGGTCCGCGGTCGGACAGATCAAGCGCTTCATCCGCGACGCGCAAATCGACATCCTCCACACGCACTTTTATAAGACCGATCTGCTCGGTCTGCTGGCGACCCGCGGCACTGACTGCCGCCTGGTGTCCACGCCGCACGGCTGGAGCGCCAAGGCGGGCCTGAAACTGGCGGCCTACGAGGCGCTCGACCGGGCCATCTTTCCGTTTTTCGATGCGGTGGCGCCGCTGTCGCAGGACCTGTACGACGGGCTGCGGCACATTCCCGGCTTGTCGGGGCGACGGTTGCGGTTGATTCCCAACGGCGTCGACCTCTCGGAGGTGGAAGCGGCTCGTGCACCCGCTCCCGGCAGTGACCCCGCGCTGCCGCCTGGACGCTTCGTCATCGGCTACATCGGCCAGCTCATCTCCCGTAAACGCATCGACACGCTCATCGAAGCCTTCGCGCGGGCCCAGGTGCCGGGAAAATACCTGTGCCTGATCGGCCAGGGGCCGCAGCGCGAGGAGTTCGAGCGACAGGCGCAGGCGCTGGGTGTCGCCGGGGATATCAGGTTCTGCGGTTACCGTGAAGACCGGCTGGCACTGTTGAAAGGCTTCGACGCGTTCGTGTTGCCTTCCGAGCTCGAGGGCATCCCGCGTTGCCTGATGGAATCGATGGGTGCGGGCGTGGCCACGGTGGCCAGTGACGTTCCGGGCTGCAGGGACATCGTGACGCACGAGAAGACCGGTTTGTTGTTTCCTCTCGGCGATGCCAACGCGCTGTCCGCGTGTCTCGAGCGGCTGGCCGGCGATACCGGGTTGCGTCGTACCCTGGCGCAGTCGGGCCAGCGGTATGTTTATGAGAAATATTCCGCGGCGAGCATGGCCAGGGCCTACACGGAGTTGTTTCAAACTCTCGCGGGCGCACGGCCCCTCGCGGGCGTCGCATGACACTGCCTTTCGTCGTGTTCTCCGACGACTGGGGCGAGCATCCTTCGAGCTCCCAGCACCTGTTTGGTCAATTGGCCGGTGAGCACCGGATCCTGTGGGTGAACACGATCGGCATGCGCCGTCCGACGCTCTCGCTCACGGACCTGGGCAAGGTCGTGAGCAAAGTATCGCGGATGTTGAATCGCTCTGCGGCCGGCGCGGTTTCGAAGGCGCCGTCGAACATCAGGGTCTGTCAGCCTTTCATGTTGCCCTACAGCAACATCGGCGCGGTGCGCCGGCTGAACAAAGCCTCCGTGGTGCGCAGTGTGGGCCAGGCTGCACGGGCGGCGGGCATCGTCGATCCCGTGCTCGTGACCACCGTGCCGAACGCTTGTGATTACGCAGCCACCGTGCCTAAAGACCTCGTGGTTTACTATTGCGTCGACGACTTCTCGGCGTGGCCCGGACTGGATGCCTCGTTGGTGCGTGGGATGGAGGACATGCTCGTCCAGCGCGCCGACGTGCTGCTCGCGACCTCCCGAAAGCTGTACGAACGACTCTCGGCCTCGGGAAAGCCGGTACACATGCTCACTCATGGCGTCGACATCGATCTTTTCGGGCGGGAGGCGCCGGCCGAGCACCCCTGCCTGGCGGGCCTGCGGCGGCCGCGGGCGGGCTATTTCGGGTTGATCGACGACCGGACGGATAAGAGGCTGCTCGAGGCCGTGGCGCGCCGTATGCCCGATTTCGAGCTCGTGCTGACGGGAAGGGTCGAGACGGCCGTGGACGCCTTGAGCGCGCTGGGCAATGTGCATTTCACCGGACCGGTGCCTTACCGGGACCTTCCGGCTCTCATCGCTGGACTCGACGTCCTGTTACTGCCCTACGCGGTGAACGAATTCTCCGACACCCTCTCGCCGCTGAAGATGAAGGAGTATCTCGCGACCGGGAAGCCGGTCATCAGCACGCCGATCGCCGAGGCCCGGGCGATGAGCGAGTACGTCACCTTGGCAGGAACGGCCGAAGAGTGGGAAGCCGCGCTACGAGCGGCGCTGAGTGTGGACGTCGCGCAACGTAAGAGGGCGCTCGCCACAGTCATGCGCGGTGAGTCCTGGGGCGCCAAGGCCGAGCGCTTGCAGATGTTGTGCAAGGAGGCGCTCCAACAGAGGCGCCGCGTCAATGCGTAATCTCCTCTTCACCTTCCTCATCCTCGGTGCGCTCGGCTGGGGCTTCGTATCCGCGGAAGGGTCGGTGATGGCGCTCATCTGGATCTGTTTCCAGCGACCCCAGGACTTCTCGGACTGGTGGGGTGGGACGCCGCTCTTCCAGGCGGCGCTGGCGATCTGCATCGTGTCGAACATCGCCCGGGGCAAGTTCCATCTGAAATTTCCGGCGGTGCTCCTTCTCTACGAGTGGTTGATGTTCTGGCTCGTGCTCAGCGCGTGTTTTGCCTTCGATACCGACCACTCGCTGGATTACGCCAAGTCGTATCTGCCCTCCATGATCGTGACACCCATCGTCCTGTTCGCGGTCATCAATGATCTGGAGCTGCTCAAGCGTGTCATGTGGATTGCCGCGGGAGCCCTCGGCGTCAACGCCGCCAAGGTGGCCATAGTGCTGTCACTGCATGGCGGTTATCACATCACGGAGGCCGTGACGGGATTCGTCGGCGACAACAACGGCTTCGGCCTCGTGTTGTGTCTTGCAGTGCCCATCCTCATTGGCCTGAAGAGCACGCTGCCGCCGAGGAAATGGCTACATCGCGGGCTCATCGTCGTCATCGTCGGAGCCTCTCTATGCATCATTTACACGGAGTCCCGCGGCGCATTGATCACGCTGGCGACCATTATTTTCATCCGCTCGATCATCGGTAAGAACGCGATTCGCAACACCTCGATTTTCGTCGGCGTCGTGATTCTCGCGTACCTGGTGATCCCGTCGCACTTCTTCGAGCGTCTGGACACGCTCAAGAACGTTCAAGGGGACGAGTCCGCCATGGGTCGCGTGGAGAACTGGGGACTGTCGTGGGAGGAGGCGAAGCAATATCCCTTCTTCGGTGTGGGTCCCGACAACCACCAGCTCTACAACCACGCTCTGGGCGTTTCAGTCCAGGTGCGCGTGGCCCACAGTACCTATTTCGAGCTCCTGGGGGAGAACGGCTTCCTCGGGCTCTTCTTTTACCTGGTCTTCCTGTTCACCGGGATCGGCGTGTTGTTTGCGACCTGGGGCCGCGCCGCGCGAGTGGCCGTCACGCGCCCGGAATTCGCGTGGGTCCGGGATGCGTCGTCGTGGATGGCCTGTGCCGGCGTAGGCTACGTGCTAGGCTCCGCGTTCCTGAACATGTTGTATTTCGAGTTCCCGTTCTACATGTTTTTCTTCGGGGCGATGTTGCGGTATTTCCTGCCCGCCGACCGACCCGATCCCGTCCCGGCCCGCCGGGGCTTGCCCAGGTCGGCTGCGGGCCGCCCGCGTAGCAATCTCGCTCGCCGCGGGACTCCGTAACTCGCTGGATAACGATTATGAGCGGCCATCCCGCCACACGAGACCGATCGCTTGACCTGTTGCGCGCGATGGCCATCGCGCTGGTGATTACCGCGCACTCGGTGCTCGCGTATGGCGCGCCGGACGCCCTCGCGCCGCTGCAGTTGGGTGGTACCGGTGTCGACCTGTTCTTCGTCCTGAGCGGTTGGTTGCTCGGCGGGCAGCTCGCCAAGGAGCTCAGCCGCACCGGCTCGATCGATCTGCGGCGCTTCTGGGTACGGCGTTGGATGCGGACCTTGCCGGCGTACTACGTCGTGTTGGCTTTCACCATGCTGCAGCAACTGCTGGCGCATCCGGACCATCCGTTCCGGCCGGACTACCTGGTGTTCCTGCAGAATTATCATGGCCCGGAGCCCTTCTTCGCGGTGAGCTGGTCGCTGTGCGTGGAGGAGCATTTCTACCTGTTCATCGCCCCGGCGCTGCTGCTGTTGGTCCGGATGGGGAGCTGGCGTTGGATTCCGGTGGCGCTGCTGTTCGCCATGCCCTACGTGTGCCGCCACATGGGTTGGTACAGCACGCACGAGGAGACTCACGTGCACTGCGACGGCTGCCTGTTGGGAGTCGCGCTCGCGATGTGCCGGCAGAATGCGCCGCAGTTGTGGCGGGCGCTCACCCGGGCCGCGCCGGTGTTGGTTGTGGTTGCGACCTTGCTCTATGCCGCCGATTTCCTCGGGCGCTGGTGGCCGAGCCTGGGTTGGCAGGACTTCTCGCCCGGAATCTTCGCCCTGATCTTCGGCACCTGGGTGCTGCTGGCCTGCCGCAGCGACTGGTGGCGTGAGCACCTGTACGTCCCTGGCGCACGTTACATCGCGCTGCGCTCCTACTCCATCTACCTCCTGCACCCGGAGGTCCTGGCCCTGCTGAAGCGCTTTGCGCTGCACACCCCGTTTCTGCTGTTCTACCTGGTTGCGTGGGTGGGAAGCTGCCTGGTGGCGGAGGTCCTGTATCGGGCGGTCGAGAAGCCGATCATGGACGCCCGGGAGAAGCTGGCGATGAGCTCGTCGAGCTCTGCCGTGAGAGAAGCGGGCCGCGAGAACCGCAGCCCGCCGGGTGGGACAGTGAAGACTATTGAACCGTGACCGAAGAGGGCGGTTCCGGGGTCGTCGCCGTTGGCGTGCTGCTGCCGCCTGAGGAAGCGCCCGCCGTGGCTTTCGCCACCTTGAACGCGTGGATCACGGGCGAGGAGTTGGTGTCCGCCGCTTCCTGGGACACGTAGATCGTCGACGTTGCCGGATCGTAGGCCGCGCCGCCGATCAGGTTCATGCCATTGGCATTCTCGAAGGGCAGGGTGAAGCTCCAGATCGAATAGGGCTTCAGCGCACTCCAGAGCTTGGTGCCATTCTTGACGGCAACGAGATCGTTCGCGTCATACGCCCACACCTGGTAGACGTAGGGATACGCGTGCGTGCCCTTGGAGTCGTCCGCCGGATCGTTGCAGTCCGCACCGGTTCCATAGCAGTAAGGGCCGGTGCCCTGGCGGCCGAAGAACAACACGCTACGTGTGCCGGGTGGGAACACCACGCCGGTGATCTTCGTCGTGAGGTTGAATTGCGTGTTCTGGGTCGAGACACCCGGCCCGAGCTGTGAGCCGTTGGGGTAACCCAACACCTTCAATCCCGCGGCGCTCGAGCCGCCCAGGGACGCGGGGTTGAATACCGTGACCGACGGGCCCTGCGACTGGATCGAAGTAATGGCCTGGCAGCAATTGCCGGTGAGCGCCGGACCGCCCAGCGCCGCCTGCCACTCGCTCGGAATGAGCGTCATGTAGCCGTCGACATAGTGCGGATCGGTGCCCACGAGCAGCGGGCCCTGGACCTGCCCCGTGGTGGAGAGCGACAGCGGACGCACGAAGTGGGAGTACTTCTGCGTGTCGGAGCCGTCGTAGTAGGAGAACCCGGTGACGTACAGCTTGCCGTTGTAGACGAGCTGGCCGCCGATCTTCTGCGGGTTCGGGTCCCCGGGGTTGATCTGGGTCAGCTTGCCTTCGGTGGCGTCGGCGAAGTTCTGGATGATCGAGGCCGTCTGCAGCGAGCCGATGCTGCTGCTGTTGACGAGGCCCGGGATCTTGATCTCGGCGCTCTGCTGGTACCAGTCGTGGCCGACGATGAAGAGCGAGTTGTTGGCTGGGTTATAGCCCAACGCGGTGCCACCGTAATTGAAGGTGCCCGTGCTGCTGGAGGTCTGCGGGACGCGGAATGCGCCGGCGTAGGCGAGGTCGGCCTGTTGCAATAACGGTTCCGTCGTTTGTGCAAGCGCCGCCACGCTCACCCCGAGGCTACCCAACCCTAACAGTGCGTACGCACAAGCTCTGCGAATAGACGCGTGCGGCACGCGACTGAAGGTAGCGGTCATAGTGTTCTCCGAAATCGATGAATATCGACTGTGAATGTTGATGTGCAATGGTTGAGGACAGGTCGCTATTGGTGTTATTGAACGGTGACGCCCGTAGGGGGCATGGGCACGACACTGGCGCTGCCGCCCGAGCCGGTCGAACCCGAGGAATACTCGTCCGCGCCGATGTCGATCCCGGCGCCGATCGGGCGCGCCTGGTTGTCGAAGTCGTCGGTCAGGCCGCTGATCGCCTTGCCGGCATCCACCACGCCGGCCACGGCGCTGGCGAGGTGCAGGTTGCCGGAGGTCGGGGCGACGAACATCGCCGCGGTGGCGTTGCCAAGGTTGGTCGAGACCGTGCCGGTCGCGCCGTCGCGCTGTTGCACGGGCAGGTTCGACAGGTTGTTCTCGATCAGCACGCCGGTGGTCTGCGTGAAGCGGTATTCGATGGACCACGCGAAGTTGTGCAACAGGTAGGTCGTGTTGTTGTAGACCTGGCTGTTCGGGCTGTCGGCGAGCGCAATCGCCACGTCCGCGTACGGCGCGCCATTGTTGGCGTGGTAGATCATGTTGTTACGGATGATACCGCCGGTGTTTGCGCTGTTCTGCAGGCCGAATCCGATACCACGGTCGCAATTGATGATGGTGTTGTCCTCGACCGTATTATTGGCCGAACCGTCCCAGAAATGCACTGCAAATTCGGCCACGTCCGTATTCGGGCTGGCGATGCTCTGGAACGTATTATGACGCACGACCCAGCCGGTCGTCGCGTGGCCGTCGATCCCGCCTATGTAATATTCCGGCCCGATGCCGGCGGTGTACTGGAACAGGCAGTTTTCGACGCGACCATTGTCCGAGGCGACTCCCGGGGTGGCGGCGTTGTAGCTCACCTTGAGGAGCTGCTCGTAGGCGTCGCGCAGGACGCAGTCGTGGATGTACGGGCTATCGGCATTGCTCTCACCGGCGATCTGGATGGTGTGCCAGCCGCCCTTCTGCAGGGTGACGTGGTGGAGCGTGAAGTTGGAGCCTGCGACGCGGATGACGTTGCCCACCTTCGCGTCGGCGGCCATGGCATCCCCCTGGATGATGACGTTCTCGCGCACGTTCGACTTGCCGGCGATCGTGACGTTGGGGACATTGACGTACAGCGTGTCGCTCAACGTGTAGGTGCCGTCGTCGACGAGGATGGTGACGTTGCCTCCGGAGTTGTTCGCCGTGGCGACGGCGTTCACCAGTGCGGTGACGTTGTTGACTTCGATCGTGGTGGCCGCGCTGGCCACCGAAGCGACGAGTGCGAGCGCCATCAGGCACGAAGCGGAAAGAAGAGAATGATTGCGGCCGGACGGATCTCTGCGCACGTCGGTGGCTCCTGTCTGCGGTGAGTTGAGAACGATCTGCTGTCGTTGTCGCCTCATGGAGACAGGCAAACCAACACACAGCGAGAGATTATTGTTGCCTGAAGCCGTGTTGGCAATACATCCAGTCCTATTTACGTGACAAAAGTCGCAGCAAAGGTTGCGGCCACGTGGCATGTGTCTGCAATGTGCGTCACTTAGGAGCGCGTGCAACAGGTCCGCGAGCGTGCTCGTGCGCACAGTGTCGCCGGATGTAACACGTGTGCGCTCACACCGCGCCGCACGAGCGCTCGCAGCGATTGCACTCGCGCGATTAAAAAAACGCCGTGGCGAAGCGATTGCGCAGATTTGGCGGCTGGATTTCCGCTTCCCGCCGAGCTCGACGTACACTAGTGGAAAACGTGAAAACGAGCCTTACATGACAGATTCTGGTGCGCCCCGGGTCACTGTAATCATTCCGACATTCAACGCCGCGGAATACGTAGTCCACGCGGTGAATTCGGCGCTCGCCTCGCGGGACGTCGAGGTCGAGGTGATCGTCGTGGACGACGGCTCGAAGGACGATACGTGGCGCTTGTTGGAGAGCTTCGACGCGCGCGTACGCCGCTTCCGGCAGGATCACGGTGGTCCTTATCGGGCGCGTAATCTCGGCGCCCGGGAGGCCCGTGGCGAGTGGCTTGCGTTCCTGGATGCGGACGATGACTGGACCGCGGACAAGCTTTCCAAGCAGCTCGCCCTGGCCGATGAGCGCACGAATCTCATCTACACGGACCGTCTTAATTTCGGCGAGCTGGGCCGGCTCGCGGAGCGCCAGTCCGATGGCATCAAGCTCTGGGACGGCGATATTTTCGAGCCGTTGTTGCGGGGCAATTTCATTACCCTCTCGAGCGTCCTCATGCGCAAGACGGCGTTCGACAAGCTTGGCGGGTTTCAGACCGAGCGCACGGGCGTGCAGGACTGGGACATGTGGCTGCGGTACTCCGCCGCTGGCGGGCGTATCGGCCTGGTGCGGGAGCCGCTCACGCGCTACCGGCTGCACCCGGGCCAGATGACCAATGACCTCGACCAACGGGTAGCCGACCGGGAGTCCGTGCTACGGCACGCCCTGGCGCTGCCCAGGGGCAAGGAGGTGCCCGCGAGCGTCGTCCGGCAGGCTTTCGCCAGCGTCTGGGAGATCGGCGCCTGGCAGGCCGCCCCGCGCCAGCGGGCCAAGGCGATCCGCTGGTACCTGCGGGCCGCGGCCTATTGGCCCTGGAAATTGCAGGTCTACAAGGAAGTCCTGAAGTGCTGTATCGGCCGCGTGTGAGTCGATGAGAGCACGATCACACGACCGCAAGATGGGTCTAAAGTCCTGAGCTGCCTGTGGCATCCTAGGGGGAACTAATAAGCTAATGTGACGGCGTGCACGGGGCACGCGACGCACTGACCTGGAGAATCTCGCTTGCTGCGTCTCGGTTGGGGAGGCTTAACGCAGGCGCCGACCATATTATGTATCGGCGCTCACTGTGACGACATCGAGATCGGCTGCGGCGGTGCGCTGGCCCAGTGGGCCTCCCTTTATCCGCAGGCCCGTTTTGTCTGGGCGGTGTTCTCCGGCACCGAGGAGCGGGTTGCCGAGAGCCGCGCGGCAGCCAGGGCGCTGCTGGGCCCGGATCACCGCGTCGACCTGCATTTCTACGGCTTTCGTGACAGCTATTTTCCCGCGCAGTTTGCCGAGATCAAGGACGCATTCGCCGGCCTCGGTCGCCAGGTACAGCCCGACCTGGTCCTGACCCACTACGAGCGCGACCGTCACCAGGATCATCGGGTCCTGGCGGAGCTCACCTGGAACGTGTTCCGCAATCACCTCGTGCTGGAATATGAGATTCCCAAGTACGACGGCGACCTGGGCGCCCCCAATCTCTTCGTTCCCCTGAACACCGCGGTCGCGGCTCGCAAGGTGGAGGCGCTGCTCACGAGCTTCGCTTCCCAACGTGGTCGCGACTGGTTCACCGCCGATACCTTCAACGCGCTGCTGCGCTTGCGCGGCATCGAGAGCAAGGCGCCATCCGGTCTCGCCGAGGCGTTCTACGCCCGCAAGCTCGTGTTGGCCTCCTGAGCATCCGCTTCAATCAACTTCAAACAGACTCGAGACAGGACCTGCACACATGAAAATCCTGGTGACCGGAACCGAGGGATATATCGGTACGCGGCTCGCGCCGCTGCTGTTGGCCGAGGGGCACGAGGTCGTCGGCCTCGACACGGGTTATTACCGCGACGGTTGGCTGTACAGCCCCGCACCGCAGCCCTACATCACGCCGCGCCTGGTCAACAAGGACCTGCGCGAGATCGGCCCCAAGGACCTCGAGGGCTTCGATGCGGTGGTGCACCTGGCGGAGCTCTCCAACGATCCGCTCGGGGAGAACAAGCCCGAGGTCACCTACAAGATCAATCATCTCGGTTCGGTCAACATTGCAACAGTCGCCAAGCAGGCGGGCGTGAAGCGCTTCGTCTATGCCTCGTCCTGCAGCGTCTACGGCCTCGGCACGGGCAACTGGCTGGATGAAACCTCGCCGGTGAACCCGCAGACCGCGTATGCCAAGTGCAAGGTGATGGTCGAGCGCGACGTGACCCCGTTGGCTGGACCGGATTTCAGTGTCAC
>Ga0207695_10010709_pt1 | contig 11196 bp, 12 predicted proteins | sample KBSC54metaG_FD_184354 | JGI IMG/M metagenome (GOLD analysis project Ga0207695, IMG submission 184354) | Corn rhizosphere microbial communities from Kellogg Biological Station, Michigan, USA - KBS C5-4 metaG (SPAdes) (version 2) | ecosystem: Host-associated > Plants > Roots > Rhizosphere > Soil... | reverse complement strand
TTTGCCCTGTCCACCCGCGCCGATTAACACTTTTGAGGCTTTGACCGGCCATCGGAGCCGTCCCATATTTCAGGCCATGATCCTGAAAATTGCCCGCATGGGCCATCCCGTTCTGAGCCAGATCGCTGCCCCGGTTCCCAATCCCCGGGCGCCGGAAATTCAGCGCCTGATCAATGACATGGTGGAAACCATGGTCGATGCCAACGGGGCCGGGCTGGCGGCCCCCCAGGTCCATGTTCCCTTGCGGCTGGTGATTTTCCAGGCCCCGGGCGAGCGCGCCGATCCCGGCCTGTCCGAGGAGGAGCGTTTCGATCACACCGCGCCCCTCACCGTACTTATCAACCCCGAAATCACCGTTCTGGACGGTCCGGCCGAAGGCGGCTGGGAAGGATGCCTGTCGGTTCCCGGCCTGCGCGGCTGGGTCGAGCGTCCGGCCCATATCCGCTACCGGGGTTTGGGGGCGGACGGCCAGCCGATCGAGCGGACCGCGCGCGGCTTTCATGCCCGTGTCGTACAGCATGAGGTAGACCATCTGGACGGCCGGCTTTATCCCGGCCGGATGGCAGATCTGTCCAAGCTGATCTTCGAATCGGAAATCCGCCATTTCGCGCCGGCGCAATAACAGGGGCAGAGTGACATGACCGAAAAGCCCGCGAGCCCCAGAAAAAAGAAAGCCGCGCCCAAGCCGGACGCAGGCGAATCCGATGCGGCGCTGAAAAAAGCCATCCTGAAAGAGACGCTGAAGGATGCCGCCTTCGACGGCTTCACCGACAGCGTGCTGGCCAAGGCGGCCAAGAAAGCCGGCGCGGACAAGGACGTGGTCGCCCGCCTGTTTCCGGAAGGTGTCCTGTCACTGATCGAATATTTTTCGACGTCAGTCGATGATGCGATGGAAGAAAAGCTCAGGGCGCTGGATCTCTCCAAGCGCAAGATTCGCGAGCGGATCAAGCTGGCCGTTCTCACCCGCCTGGCGCTCTTGGCGCCCAACAAGGAAGCAGCGCGGCGCGCCGCCGCCGCCATGACCTTGCCGATGCATGCCGGGCGCGGCGCCAAGATGATGTACCGCACCGTGGATGCGATGTGGCGGGCAGCAGGCGACACCGCCACCGATTTCAATTTCTACACCAAGCGCGGCATTCTGGCCGGCGTTTACGGCTCGGTGCTGGTGCGCTGGTTCAACGACACCGGCGAAGATGAAACCGCCACCGAAGCCTTTCTCGATGCTCGCATCGAAAACGTGATGCAGTTCGAGAAGTTCAAGGCGAAAGCCAAGGAAGCCTTCGCGAACCTCCCCGCCTTCGCCGCTTGGGCGAAACCGAAATAGAAGCAGCCACCGGCTTTCTTCCCCCGCGCGGCAAAGCCGCTGGCGGGGGAAGATGTGCGGTAGCGGGCTTGCCCGCGTGCCGCACAGATGAGGGCAAACTAAAGAAGTTCAGCAATCTGAACTGCGTTAAGCGCAGCGCCCTTCAGCAACTGATCCGCCGCCACGAACATCGAGATCGCCTTGCCGCTATTGTCGGAAAGGTCGCGGCGGATACGGCCCGCCAGCACATCGCCCTGGCCCGATGCATCCTTGGGCATGGGGAAGTAATTGTTGGCCCAATCGTCCACCAGCTTCACGCCCGGCGCTTTCGACAACAGGCCGCGCACTTCTTCGGGCGTAATGCGCCGCTCGCATTCGAATGTGATCGAAACAGAGTGAGCACGCAGCACCGGCACCCGGATGCAGGTGGCGTTGATCGCCATGTTTTCGTCTTCGAAGATTTTCCGCGATTCCCGGATCACCTTGGTCTCTTCGTCATTGTAGCCGGTCGCCATGTCGATGGCGGTGTTGTGGCTGAAGAGATTGAAGGCATAGGGATACTTCACCACCTTGGGCGCGTATTCCTTTCCATTCAGATAGGCGCGGGTGGATTCTTCCAACTCCTCCATCAGCGCCGCGCCGCCGCCTGACGCTGCCTGATAGGTCGACACGATCAGCCGCTTCACCGGATTGACCTGATGCACCGGCCAGAGCGGCACCAGGGTGGTGATCGCCGAGCAATTGGGATTGGCGATGATGCCTTTGTGATCCTTGATCCGCCGGGCGTTGATTTCAGGAATGACCAGCGGGATCGCCGGATCGGCGCGGAAAGCGGAACTGTTGTCCACCACCACGGCGCCCGCCTTCACGGCGATGGGCGCATATTGCTTGGAAATACCGCTGCCCGCGGAGAAGAGCGCAATATCGACGCCATTGAAGGAATCGTCCTTCAATTCCTCGACGATCAGATCCTTGCCGCGGAACGGATAAGTCTTGCCCGCCGACCGCGCCGACGCCAGAAGCTTCAGAGCTTTGATATCGATGCCCCGGCTTTCGATGCAGCCGATGAACTCGCGCCCCACCGCACCGGTGGCGCCCACAATTGCGACAGTCTTGTTCTTCACGGTCTTCGTTCCTCTGTTTCAAATTCCAATTCGGGCAATAAAAAAGCCCCGTCCGGTTTGGAGCGGGGCTTGGGTGTTTCGCTGTTCTGACTTTTCAGTCGCGCGCGACACGCCCAGCCCCATCGGGCTTGGTCGTCTTCGTCTTGGTCGTGGTGGTGCGCGTCGTCATGGGCCGGGAACTTATGGGCGGGTCTTTATTTCGTCAACGGCTTCAACTGCGTCATGTGGCCCATTTTGCGGCCCAACCGGGCCTCCCGCTTGCCGTAAAGGTGAAGCGCACCGGCTCGGGCCATGCTTTCCCAGGCATGGGCCTCGGCCCCGATGATGTTTTCCATCACCGCATCGGCATGACGGGTGGGATCGCCCAACGGCCAGCCCGCCACCGCCCGGATATGCTGTTCGAACTGGGAACAGGCGCAGGCTTCGATGGTCCAATGACCGCTGTTGTGCACCCGGGGGGCGATCTCATTGACGGTCAGCGATCCGTCCCTGCCCACGAACAGCTCGACCGCCAGCACGCCCACATAGTCCAGCGCATCGGCAATTTTTCGCGCGATCGCTTTGGCTTCGTCGCCTTGCGCTTTGCTCAGGCGCCCCGGCACGATGGAGCGGCGCAGGATATGGTTTTCGTGAATATTCTCCGGCGGGTCATAGGCGGCGAAGCTGCCATCCGCACCGCGCGCCGCCACCACCGATGCCTCAAAGGCGAAATCGACAAACCCTTCCAAAATGGAGGGCTGGGATTTGAAATGCTGGAAGGCCGCTTCGGTCTCACCGGCGCTGGTGACTTTGACCTGCCCCTTGCCGTCATAACCCAGGCGGCGGGTCTTGAGGATCGCAGGTCCGCCGATCTCAGCGAAAGCCGTCTTGGCATCGTCCGCCGACGACACATCCGCGAAAGGCGCTGTCTTCAATCCCAGCCCGCGCACGAAATTCTTTTCGCTAAAACGGTCCTGGGTGATTTCCAGCGCCCGTTGGCCCGGCCGCACCGGCTTCAGACTGGCAAGATGCGCAATCGCCTCCGACGGCAGATTCTCGAATTCAAACGTGATGGCGTCGCAGATTTCGGCAAAACCCGTGAGCATATTGGTTTCGTCATAGGGCGCAGCGATCTGCAACGGCGTCACCTGAAAAGCTGGCGCATGCAGTTCGTCGTTATAGATCGCCGCTTTCAGGCCCAGCCGCGCCGCCGCCATCGCCAGCATGCGGCCCAACTGTCCGCCGCCGATAATGCCGATGACGCCGCCGGGCGGGACGGGCTTGGTCAGCGTTTTGATCTCGCTCATTTCGGTGACTTGGCAACGGATTTGGTCTGTTTGGCACGCCAGGCTTTCAGCCGCTTGTCGATCCCGGCATCGTTCAACGCCAGGATGGCGGCGACATGCAGGGCCGCATTCTTTGCGCCCGCTTCGCCGATGGCAAAGGTCGCCACCGGCACGCCGCCCGGCATCTGGGCGATGGACAAAAGCGAATCCAAACCCTTCAACGCCCGGCTTTCCACCGGCACGCCCAGCACGGGCAAGGTCGTCATGCTGGCCACCATGCCGGGCAGATGCGCCGCGCCGCCCGCGCCCGCGATGATCGCCTTCAGGCCGCGTTCGCCCGCGCTCTTGGCATAGTCGGCCATCCGGTCGGGGGTGCGGTGGGCCGAAACGATGCGCGTCTCATAACCGACACCCAAGGCGTCCAGCATGTCGGCCGCCGCCTTGAGGGTGGGCCAGTCGGACTGGCTGCCCATGATGATGCCGATGGTGGGACGGGGGGGCATGCTTCGAATCGCCTTGTGTGGGCTACTTCAGGAAGCGGCGCAGTATAGGGGGCAAAAGTCCCAAGGAAAGAGGTGCATTTAAACTTCATTAACCATTGGGCTACACTCATAAATGAGGGCGCACTAATCTGTGGTTGCGAAGGGGGACCGGACATCATGAAAATCGACCGGCCTTCCGCACCCCGCCCCGTGCGTGCCGCGACATCCGCCTATGCCCGCCGGGCCGAAGCTGCGTCGCCGTCCGAGACCATGGACGCCGTCTTGCCGGCCAGCGTGCTTGGTATCACCGAAGCCGAATTCACGCCCCGGGTGCGCGACGCCATCATGGGGTTGATGAATGAAGTGGACAATCTGCGCCGCGAGCTGGCCCAGACGCGCGTTCGCCTGGACGAGGCGGAAAAAACCGCCGACCAGGATCACATGCTGCCGCTGCTCAACCGGCGCGCTTTCGTGCGCGAGTTGACGCGCTATATCGCTTTCGCGGACCGCTACAACACGCCCGCTTCGCTGATTTATTTCGATCTCAACAATCTGAAACTCACCAACGACACATTCGGTCATGCCGCCGGCGACGCGGTGCTGATGCAATTCTCCAAAGTGCTGCTGGCGCATGTACGCGAAACTGATTGCGTGGGACGGCTGGGCGGTGACGAATTCGCCATCCTGTTGTCGCACGCCACACATGAGCATGCGTTGCGCAAAGCCGACACATTGGCTGATGCGGTCCAGGCGCAACCCGCCGAGTGGGGCAGCCATACCATTCCCGTCAGCTTCGCCTATGGCGCTTTCGAGCTGAAGGCCGGCGACAATGCCGACGCCGCCATCGCCCGCGCCGATGAAGCGATGTACGCGCAGAAACGAGCGAGTAAAACTTCCGAATAAAAAAGCCGGACCTTGCGGCCCGGCCTTTTCAAAACAAACATGGCGCGAGGGATTTTGGCCGCTGGCCAGGAGCGTCGCGCGGAGCGTGCGAATAGCACGTGAGCACGCGCGACACCGCCAGCGGTCAAAAGAACCGCGCCCCTGTTAGCTCATCGCCTTCTGAAGATTGGAGTCGACCTTGTCGAGGAACCCTTCGGTCGTGAGCCACTTCTGGTCCGGACCGACCAGCAAAGCCAAGTCTTTCGTCATATCGCCAGCTTCAACGGTATCGACGCAGACCTTTTCCAACGTGTTGGCGAACTTGGCCAGCTTGGCGTTGTCGTCCAGCTTGGCGCGATGGGCCAGGCCGCGCGTCCAGGCAAAGATCGACGCGATGGAATTGGTCGAGGTCGATTTGCCCTTCTGATGCTCGCGATAATGGCGCGTCACCGTGCCATGCGCGGCTTCGGCTTCCACCGTCTTGCCATCCGGGGTCATCAGCACCGACGTCATCAGGCCCAGCGAGCCGAAGCCCTGCGCCACCGTGTCGGACTGCACGTCGCCGTCATAGTTTTTGCAGGCCCAAACATAACCGCCGCTCCACTTCAGAGCAGACGCCACCATGTCGTCGATCAGGCGGTGTTCATAGATGATGCCGGCTTCCTTGAACTTGGCCGCGAATTCCGCATCGAACACTTCCTGGAACAGATCCTTGAAGCGGCCGTCATAGGCCTTGAGGATGGTGTTCTTGGTCGACAGATAGACCGGGTATTTCCGGTTGAGGCCGTAATTCATCGAGGCGCGCGCGAAGTCACGGATGCTGTCGTCCAGATTGTACATCGCCATGGCGACGCCCGAACCCGGCGCCTTGAACACTTCATGCTCGATGACATTGCCGTCTTCGCCCACGAACTTGATCGTCAAGGTGCCCTTGCCGGGGAACTTGAAATCGGTGGCGCGATATTGATCGCCGTAAGCATGGCGGCCGATCACGATGGGCTGGGTCCAGCCCGGCACCAGGCGCGGGACATTCTTGCAGATGATGGGCTCGCGGAAGATCACGCCGCCCAGGATGTTGCGGATGGTGCCGTTGGGCGACTTCCACATCTTCTTGAGCTTGAATTCCTCCACCCGCGCTTCGTCGGGGGTGATGGTGGCGCACTTCACGCCCACGCCGTATTTCTTGATCGCCTCGGCGCTGTCCACCGTGACCTTGTCGTCGGTGGCGTCGCGGTGCTCGACCGAGAGATCGTAATAATGCAGGTCCACGTCCAGATAGGGCAGGATCAGCTTCTTCTTGATGAGATCCCAGATAATGCGGGTCATCTCGTCGCCATCGAGCTCGACGACCGGGTTGGCGACCTTGATCTTGTCCATGAACGTCTGTCCTCTGATGGGGACCCCGGGAGGGGCCTCGAAAGATGGGGCGGGAGTGGCTATAGCGGGGCCTCAAATAGCCCGTGGAAACCGACCCGTCAAAGGCACAGATGACCGCCCCCGCCGTGATCCTCAGCCGCCCCCAATTGGGCGAAAATATCGGCTCCGCCGCCCGGGCGATGAAGAATTTCGGGCTGTCGGACCTGCGGCTGATCGCACCCCAATGTGAATGGCCCAATGACCGGGCCATGATCCTGGCCTCGGGCGCGGGCGACATCATCGAAGCGGCCCGCGTCTATCCCACCGCCGCCGAAGCCCTGGCCGACATTCGTATCCTGTTCGCCACCACGGCGCGGGCCCGGGACGTGCTGCGCGAAATCCTCACTCCGGAAGCCGCCGCGCGGAGGCTGCGCACCGCAGAATCCGAAGGCCTGGCCACGGCCATTCTGTTCGGCAGCGAGCGGGCCGGATTGGACAATGACGAAATCTCACTGGCGGACGCGGCCATCACCATTCCCACCTCGAAATTCTCCTCGCTCAATCTGGGCCAGTCGGTGCTGCTTCTGGGCTATGAATGGCTGAAATCCGCCGACGCCACGCCTGCCAGCCGCACCCGCAAGACGGTCGCGGTCCCCTCTTCGCGCGCCGATCTGATCGACATGTTCGAGCATCTGGAGCGCGAATTGGACGCAGCCAAGTTCTTCTATCCCCCCGAGAAGAAAGAGGCGATGGTGCGTAATATCCGCGCCATGATCCTGCGTTCGCAATTGAACGACCAGGAAGTGCGCACCATTCGCGGCATGATCGTGGCGCTGGCGAAAAACAAATGGCGGGGCAGTCCCCGCTGATGGGAAATACGTGAAAGCGGTTCTTTATATTGGCGTGCTTGTGGTGGTGCTGGCGGCGATTGCTTTCGCCATCCTGCCGCTATTGCGTGTCAAGGCGATGAAGGGTCGAGCGGTTCTGATGGCCGCACTCGCCCTGTTTCTGCTGGGTATTGGCGGCGGCACCTATTGGATGCTGGGCCAGCCTTATCTCGCCTGGCGCTCCGCGCAGGGCACCGAGACCCGCGACGTCAATGGCCTGATCGGACTTCTGATCAAGCGCGTCCGTGCCGCGCCGGATGATCTGCAAGCCTGGGTCTATCTGGGGCGCGGCTATATGGGCGTGGGCGATCCCGGTGACGCCGCCAAAGCCTATGCCCGCGCCGTTACTTTGGCCAACAACAGCGGCCATCCCGATGCCGGCCTCGATACGCTGTATGGCGAAGCGCTGGTGGCCCAGGCCAATGGCGTGGTGGGCCCGGAAGCGGAAGCCGCGTTTCGCGCCGCGTTGAAGCTGGACCCCAAGGAACAGGCGGCGCGCTATTTCATCGCCCAGGCGCAGGCCGCGCGTGGCGACAAGGAAGGCGCGCTGACGATCCTGAATGAATTGCTGGCGGAAACGCCGGACAAATCTCCGCTGCACCAGACCCTGGTCGACCGCATCGCGCTTTTGACGGCGCAGGGCGGCGGCGCAGCGCCCGATCCCAAAGCGATGGTGGCGGGACTGGCGGCGCGCTTGAAGGAAAATCCCGACGACGCCGCCGGATGGCAGCGGTTGATCCGCGCCTATAGCGTGCTGAACCAGCGCGCCGAAGCGCAGGATGCACTAACCACCGCCCGCAAGACCTTCGCGGGCAAAAGCGACGTGCTGGCGCAATTGAATGCGCAGGCGCAGGAACTGAAATTGAACTAGCGGGCCGGAACCGTGACCTCCACCATCACCGGACATGTTTTCATCGCCGCCAGTCTTGATGGCTATATCGCGCGCAGCGATGGCGATATCGGCTGGCTCCTCCCCTATTCCGAAACCGGGGAGGATCACGGCTATAACGCCTTCATAAATACCATCGACGGCATTGTGATGGGGCGCGGCAGCTTCGAGAAAGTGCAGACATTCAGCACATGGCCCTACGACAGGCCCGTCACCGTCATGAGCCGTTCCTTGAACGAAGTTCCCGCCTCGCTTGCCGGCAAGGCCACCATCGTTGCTCAGTCTCCGGAAACGGTGATGCAGAATCTGGCGGCGCAGGGCATGCGCCGGGTCTATGTCGATGGCGGGAAAATCATCCAGTCCTTCCTGCGGGCGAAATTGATCGCCGATATGATCGTGACGCATGTTCCCGTGCTGCTGGGAAGCGGCATCCCGCTTTTCGGCGAACAGGAGGCGGATATCGCGCTGCGCCATGTCAGCACCGCCTCGTTCCCGTCAGGGCTGGTGCAGTCAAAATACGAGATAACGCGCTAGAGCCCGAACCTTGGGTCAGACCCGTTCGGGCACCGCACCCAGTTCCACGATCATCGCTTCGATGGCTTTTGCCGCTGCTTCGACCGCATCGCCATCACGCGACCGCGCCACCAACTGCGCGCCGAAACGTCCATCGCGATACCAGGGATAGGACCCAATGGCGGTCTGCGGATAGGCTTTCTGGATATCCGCCAATCCGGCCGCGATGGCGCCTTCCGGCAGATCCGCCGACACGGTGATGGATTTTACGGTTTCTCCCCTCGGCAGGCGCGTGACCACTTCTTCCATCATCGCCCGCATCACCATCGGCACGCCCGCCATTACAAAAACATTGCCGACCTGAAATCCCGGCGCCACGGAGGCGCTGTTCTTGATCAATGTACCGCCATCAGGAATGCGGGCCATCCGCTTGCGCGCCTCATTGAACTGACCCTTTTCGTAGCGCGCTTCCAGCGCCGCATAGGCTTCCGGGTGATACCCGATGCCCACACCGAACGCTTTGGCCACCGCATCGGCGGTGATGTCGTCATGGGTGGGGCCGATGCCGCCGGTGGTGAAAACAAAATCATAGCGCGACCGGAGCGCGTTCAGGGCGGCCACGATCTCGTCCTCGTCATCCCCCACCACCCGCACTTCCTTCAGGTCGATACCCAGACTAGTGAGCTGGCGGGCGACATAATTGCTGTTGCTGTCCTGGGTGCGGCCCGACAGGATTTCATCGCCGATCACCAGCATCGCCGCGGTCGAAACAGTCATGAAACTTTTTCCTGCCAGCGTTGGGCCTAGAAATTGTTGGCCCTAGAAAAACCCCAGCTTTTGCTTATATTCAAGCCCGATGACCCTTATTCCCGATACCGACACATTCGAGGCCGCCCGCAAGGCGCATTTCGCCGTGACTTTGCACAGCCCGGCGGAATTCGAAGGCATGCGCCGGGCCGGTCGCCTGGCCGCCGAAGTGCTGGACCTGATGGTTCCCCTGGTGAAGCCAGGCGTCACCACGGCCGCGCTGGACAAGGTCGCTTATGATTACGTCGTCTCCCATGGCGCCATCCCCGCCTGCCTGGGCTATCGCGGCTATCGTCACACGGTCTGCACCTCGATCAATCATGTGGTCTGCCACGGCATCCCCAACGACAAACCGCTGCGTGACGGCGATATTGTGAATATCGACGTCACCGTCATTCTCGATGGTTGGCATGGCGACACCAGCCGCATGTACCCGGTGGGCGATGTGAAGCTGAAGCCGATGCGGCTGATCGACATCACCTATGAATCCATGATGCGCGGCATCGCGGCAGTGAAACCCGGCGCCACCACCGGCGATATCGGCCATGCCATTCAAAGCTATGCCGAAGGCCAGGAACGCTGCGCCGTGGTGCGCGATTTCTGCGGCCACGGACTTGGACGCATTTTCCACGCCCTGCCCAACATCGTGCATTACGGCAAACCGGGACATGGCATGGCGCTGAAGCCCGGCATGTTCTTCACGGTCGAGCCGATGATCAATCTGGGCAATTACGGCGTCAAAGTCCTGGGCGATGGCTGGACCGCGGTGACGCGCGACCGTTCGCTGTCGGCGCAGTTCGAACATTCGGTGGGGGTCACGGAGAATGGGGTCGAAATCTTCACCCTCTCGCCCAAAGGGCTCGACAAGCCCCCTTACGCCATCTGACGGCGCATCACCGCCAACCGATCCCAACGCGGGCCATCGCGAACGCTTGCGTGCGCGCTTCGTCAAAGGCGGGGCAGCCGCGATGCCCGATTACGAATTGCTGGAGTTGACGCTTTTCTCCGCGCTGCCGCGCAAGGACACCAAACCCCTGGCCAAGCAATTGCTGGCGCGGTTCGGCAGTTTCGCCGAAGTGATCGCCGCACCGCGCGAACGGTTGCTGGAAATTCCCGGCGTCGGCGATGCCGTGGTGAGTCAGTTGAAAATCGTTGAAGCCGCCGCCGCTCGCCTGGCCCAGACCCGTGTGATCGGCCGCCCCGCGCTGTCATCCTGGACGGCGCTGCTGGATTACTGCATGGCGGCGATGGCCCGCGCCCCGGCCGAAGAATTCCGCGTGCTGTTCCTGGACCGCAAGAATGTCCTGATCGCCGACGAAGTGCAGGCGCGCGGCACGGTGGACCATACGCCGGTCTATCCCCGTGAGATCGTCAAGCGGGCGCTGGACCATGGCGCATCGGCGATCATCCTGGTGCACAATCACCCCAGCGGCGATCCCACCCCGTCAAAGGCAGACATCACGATGACGCGCGAGGTTGCGGCAGCGGCCAAGGCGCTGGGAATCGCCATTCACGATCATCTGGTGATCGGCCGCGGCGGCCATGCCAGCTTCAAGAGCCTGGGCCTGCTCTGAACGGTCAGCCTTTTGAAAACAACCGGCGCACGACATGGCCTTTCCACATCCACAGGCCCGACAGGACCATGGCTGGGAAAAAGACGAACCTTGTAGGGAACGCATAATCCGGAA
>Ga0207695_10010708_pt1 | contig 11196 bp, 8 predicted proteins | sample KBSC54metaG_FD_184354 | JGI IMG/M metagenome (GOLD analysis project Ga0207695, IMG submission 184354) | Corn rhizosphere microbial communities from Kellogg Biological Station, Michigan, USA - KBS C5-4 metaG (SPAdes) (version 2) | ecosystem: Host-associated > Plants > Roots > Rhizosphere > Soil... | reverse complement strand
TTCGACAGCCCGTTCATGTGTGGTCGGAGTACAAGGATTCGAACCTTGGACCCCCTGGTCCCAAACCAGGTGCGCTACCGGGCTGCGCTACACTCCGAGAAGCGAGATAATATCCCGACATGGGGGTTCGGTCAACACCTTCTTCACATTTTCTTCAATATTTTTAAATTTTCTCCTATGAGCGGACGTGAAGTTTCATGTTTCATGCGTTCGACGCAATCGTGCTGCGCGCTCTGCGGCCGGATTCGGAAGCTGAAACATCCCTTGCAGTTTGGTTACACCTTGTTGCGATTTCCTGACCGAAGATAAGAACATCTGCGCGCGAGTCGCATTGCCTGGATTTCAATCTGTTTCTTGTATTTCAGGTGCAAGACTGGCAATGACGTAAATCGTTTATCACGGATTGTCGATACATCGCGCGCTCCCAGTCCAAAGGAGAATCGCCGTGAACAAGAAAACCCTCGCCTGGATCGCCTCCGCTCTTTTTTCGCTGGCATCCGGCATGTCCAATGTTTCCGCGCAGGACATGAATCGTCCCCCTGCCGTCTTCACGCAGGAAGAACTGGATCAGATGCTGGCGCCGGTTGCGTTGTATCCCGATTCATTGCTGGCGCAAGTATTGATGGCCGCCACCTATCCGCTGGAAGTTGTGCAGGCAGCGCGCTTCGTCGACAGCCGCCCCGGCCTGCAAGGCGATGCACTGGCGCGCGCGATCGCGCCGATGCCTTGGGACCCCAGCGTGAAATCGCTGGCGCAGTTTCCTTCGGTGCTGGCGATGATGAACGACAAGCTGGATTGGACCCAGCGCCTGGGCGATGCCTTCCTGTCGCAGCAGGCCAATGTGATGGACACTGTGCAGAACCTCCGTGTGAAAGCGCAGATCGCCGGCAACCTGCAATCGAGCAATCAGCAACGCATCGTGCAGCAAGAGCAGATCATCGTGATCGAACCGGTCAATCCGCAAGTCATCTACGTGCCTTATTACAATCCGACCGTGGTGTACGGCGGCTGGTGGTGGCCGCAGCGCCCGCCGGTCTATTGGGCGCCGCCGCCGCGTTATCGACCACCCAGCTATAACGTGTCGGTCGGCATCTCGTTCGGATCGGCCGTCGGCATTGTGCGCTCTGTCTACAGCGAGGCACGGCCTGACTGGCGCCAGCATCACGTGCTGGTCAACAACGTACGCATCAATAACGTCAACGTCACCAACAACGTGACCAGGAATGTCGTCGTCAACAACAAACCAGTGGTCTGGCAGCATAGCCCGCGCAACGGTCGGGACGAGCGCCGTCCTGACGCCGGCAACATTGCGCGCGCCAACGCGGCCCCGGGTATCGCCGCGCCGGTACCGCCGAATCAGGGCAACCGCCCGGATCAACACCCCGGCCAGGCTGAGCGCGACAACCGCGTCGACCACGACCGTAACGATCGCAATGACCGCAACGACAGGGACAATCGCCGCGACCAGAATCGCCCTGCGCAAGCCAATCTGATGGCACCGAACAACGTTCCGGCTGCGCCGCGACCTGCGCCGGTACCGCAATCGCAGGCGCCGCAGCAAGCTCCACAAGCTCGCCCTGCGCCTGCCGCGCCGACTCCTTCCGCCGTGCATCAGAATCGTCCGGAACGCATCGAGCGGCCGGACAACGCACCTCGCCAGGAACATCGACCGGAACCGCAAGCAGCGCATCGCGCCCCGCCGCCTCAAGCCATGCCGCGACCAGAGCCGCAAGCGCAGGCGCAGCGTCCGGTGCCTGCGGTTCACGCCGCACCGCCGCAGGAACGCCGCGAACAAGCCCAGCGTCCCGAACCACGTCCGCAGCAACGCGAGGAGCGTCCGGACCGCCCCGATCGTCCCGACAGGAAATAGTGCCTGCCTGAAACCCGGGACCTGCGCCTGGAACCAGGAAAATAGCCGCGAATACGCTATAATCGCGGCTTCCGAGACGTGACCAGGCGCCGAATGCGCCGGGAAACAAAAGGGTTGGATCTTCCAGCCCTTTTTCTATTTCTGTCACATACCCATGAACGACGGCAGCGCCGCACGCCGGCTGCTTGTCGTGCTGGGCGCTCACCGCTTTCAACGCCTTCGACCTACCGACTCACGATGCAAGACATGACTCCCGATTCCGCGACCGAAGACTCCGGCTCGAACAGCAAGGCCCCGCTTGAACTGATCGCGCGCGAAGTTGCGCGTCGCCGCACCTTTGGCATCATTTCCCACCCTGATGCGGGTAAAACCACGCTGACCGAAAAGCTCCTGCTGTTCTCGGGCGCGATCCAGCTGGCCGGCACCGTGAAGGCCCGCAAGAGCGGCCGCCACGCCACCTCCGACTGGATGGAAATCGAAAAACAGCGCGGCATCTCGGTGGCCAGTTCGGTCATGCAATTCGAATACCGCGACCACGTGGTGAACCTTCTCGACACCCCGGGCCACCAGGACTTCTCCGAAGACACCTATCGCGTGCTGACGGCGGTCGACTCGGCGCTGATGGTAATCGACGCCGCCAAGGGCGTGGAAGAGCAGACCATCAAGCTGCTCAACGTCTGTCGCATGCGCAACACGCCGATCATCACGTTCATGAACAAGATGGACCGTGAAACGCGCGACCCGCTGGAACTGCTCGACGAGCTCGAATCGGTACTCAAGATCCAATGCGCGCCGGTGACCTGGCCGATCGGCATGGGCAAGAATTTCCGCGGCGTGTATCACCTGCTGCGCGACGAGATCATGTTGTTCAAGGCCGGTGAAGAACGCGCCGACGGCAACGTCGAAATCATCAAGGGCATCGATAACCCGAAACTGGTCGAGATGTTCCCGCTGGAGATCGAACAGCTCAAGATGGAAGTCGAGCTGGTGCACGGCGCGTCGCATCCGTTCAACCTGGACGAGTTCCTGGCAGGCATCCAGACGCCGGTGTTTTTCGGTTCCGCCATCAATAACTTCGGTGTGCGTGAAATTCTCAACGCCCTGCTCGACTGGGCGCCTGCGCCGGGCAGCCGCGATGCGACCGTGCGCAGCGTCGAACCGAAGGAAGCGCCGTTCTCCGGTTTCGTGTTCAAAATCCAAGCCAACATGGACCCGGCCCACCGCGACCGCATCGCTTTCCTGCGCGTGTGTTCGGGACGCTTCGAACGCGGCATGAAACTCAAGCACCTGCGCCTGAACCGCGAGATCAAGGTTTCGTCCGTGGTGACTTTCATGGCGTCGAGCCGCGAGCAGGTGGAAGAAGCCTACGCCGGCGACATCATCGGCCTGCCCAACCACGGCAACATGCAGATCGGCGACAGTTTCTCGGAAGGCGAGCTGCTGCAGTTCACCGGCATCCCTTATTTCGCGCCGGACTTCTTCCGCGTCGCGCGCATCCGCAACCCGCTCAAGATCAAGCAACTGCACAAGGGCTTGCAACAGCTCGGTGAAGAAGGCGCAGTGCAGGTCTTCAAGCCAACCAACAACAGCGACCTGATCCTCGGTGCGGTCGGCGTGCTGCAGTTTGAAGTGGTGGCGAGCCGCTTGCTCAACGAGTATGGTGTCGACGCCGTGTTTGAAGGCACCAGCATCAGCAGCGCGCGCTGGGTCACTTGCGACGACAAGAAGAAGCTGGCCGATTTCGAAAAATCGTCCGCCGGTTTCAACCTGGCCCACGATGCGGCCGGCAACCTGGCCTATCTGGCGACCTCGGGCGTGAACCTGCGCCTGACCCAGGAGCGTTGGCCGGAAGTGACCTTCCACGCCACGCGCGAGCATGCCGCCAAGCTTGACTGAACTTCCGCTGCATCAATAAAAAATCCCCGCCAGGTGCGGGGATTTTTTATGCGGGTGCACTTGTTTCAGGCATTCACGCGGATGGAGAAATCGACGCCGATGCCGCTCCACCACTCCTGCTCTTTCTGCATCCAGTACGACACGGTCGGGTGGTCGCGCAGCCAGTCGCGCTTGATTTCGATATCAATGCGGTTCTTCATCTTGAGGCGGACATCGTCGAGATCGAGCGTGATGTGAGCGTGCATGAACATCACAGCCAGACGCAGCGCCAGCACCGCCTTGGCAAAATCCGGATCGGACACTACTTCACCGATCTTGCGCAGGTTGCCTTTCTGGCCGAGGATCAGCGTGCTCATCACGCGCTGCTCGCGTGTGGTGAAACCAGGCAAGTCGGCGTTAGCAATCAGGTAGGATGAATGCTTGTGATAGCTGCTCTGCGACACGATCAGGCCGGCTTCGTGCAGCAAGGCGCTCCAGTTCAGGTACTTGGCGTAGGCTTCGTTGCCGGGCTTGAGCATCTGGAAGAAACCCAGCGCGGTCTCGGCCACCTGGCGTGCGCGCAGCGCATCGATATGGAAACGACGGCTGAAATCGTCCACCGATTGTTCGCGTCGGTCGCGCTGCGTGGCGCGCAATTGCAGGTCCCACATCACGCCCATGCGCAGGCCGGCTTCGACCGGCGAGATGACGGAAATATTCAGTTCCTGCATCAGGCCGATCAGCACCGCCAGGCCGCCCATGATGACGGCGGCGCGGTCCGGCTTCATGCCGGCCAGCTCGATATGGTCGACATGGCCGAAGGCGATCAGGCGCTGCTTCAGTTCTTCCACGCTCGCTGGTGTGATGCGGCCGTCGCCCATGCCATTCTTGGCGATCGTGTCGGCGATCGCGCGCATGGTACCCGACGAGCCGTAGACCTTGCTGCGATGCTGGGCGCCGAACGGCACCACGACGTCTTCCACGTTCGAGCGTGCCGACAGGATGGCGCGCTCGAACGCCGCTTCATTGATATAGCCGTCGCCGAAAAAAGCCTGGCTCTGGTTGACGGTGCCGATGCCGAAGGATTCGACGCGGCGCACGTCGCTGCCGTGGCCGAGGATGACTTCGGTCGAACCGCCGCCGATGTCGATCACCAGGCGGTCTTCGTCGGGCAAGGCCAAGGCGCCTGCGACGCCCATGTAGATCAGGCGGCCTTCTTCTTCGCCGGAAATGATTTCCACCGGATAACCGATCGCGCGTTCCGCGTCGGGCAGGAATTCGTGCGCGTTCCTGGCCACGCGCAAGGTATTGGTCGCGACCACGCGCACGGCATCGAGCTGGTAGTCGCGCAGGATGGTGCGAAAGCGGGCCAGCGACTCGACCGCCCCGGCAATCGCCTGTGGCGTCAGCTTGCCGTTCTTGTCCAGGCCGGCCGCCAGGCGAATCGGATCGCGTGCGCTTTTGATGACGCGAATCGAATCTCCTTCGTGCTTGCCGATATGCATGCGGAAGCTGTTCGAACCAAGATCTACTGCTGCAAACATTCATTCCCTTTCGGAGGGTGTTAAGGCTGTACGGAAATTATTTAGCCAATTTCTGCTTTTGCCGAACCGACACAATAGTTGCCTAGCATGACAGTTTCATGACAACCGTATAAAACTTGCCCGGCAAACCCCTGTGAAAGCTCGCAGGCAGCGGTGAAATCAGGTCTAATAGCGCCAGCCCTTATTTTAACGACTTAGACATGCCCGGTATTCTTTATCTTGTGCCCAATACGCTGGGCCCCGCCGATGTGGCGGACAGCAATGTGCTTGCCTCCATCTTGCCGACCGAAGTGCAGGCGCTGGCTGCGCGTCTCGAGTATTTCATCGCGGAAAACGCCAAGACCACGCGCGCCTTCCTCAAGCTGGTCAATGCACATCATCCGCTGGCCAAGCCGCTGCAGGAAATCCACATCGCCGAACTCAACGTCAACACCGACGCCGCTGCGCTGCCGGCCTTGCTGGCGCCGTTGCTGGCCGGCCAGGACGCCGGATTGATCTCGGAAGCCGGCGTACCTGCCGTGGCCGATCCGGGCGCCAACCTGGTGCGCCTGGCCCATCAGCACGGCATCCAGGTGCGCCCGCTGGTGGGGCCGTCGTCGCTGTTGCTGGCGGTCATGAGCAGCGGCCTCAACGGCCAGAGTTTCGCCTTCAACGGCTACCTGCCGACCGATGCCGCACAACGCGCCAAACGCATCAAGCAGCTGGAAGACCGCTCGCGCCAGGAAAAGCAGACGCAATTGCTGATCGAAACGCCCTACCGCAACGGCGCCATGCTGGAAGCGCTGGCCACCGCCTGCAACGGCACTACGCTTATCAGCGTGGCCACCGACCTGACCTTGGCGACCGAAGCGATCCGCACGCAGACTGCCGCCAAATGGAAGAGCGAACTTGGCGCTGGTAAAGCGCCTGATTTCCACAAAAAACCAACGGTTTTCCTGCTGCTGGCGGAGTAAGAACAAGTGCTGGAAAGCAAACAGCCGGCGGAGATGCCATCATCTCCGCCGGCTGTTTTACGCGAAAGGGTGAATCAGCGCAGTTGCAATCCGTTGCTGCCCACCATCGACTTGGCGACGCCGCTGCCGACCGCCACGCCGAACTTCTTGAGCACGCGCTCAGGCAAGCCTTCGGTCTGGGTGTAGTCAACCAGGTCTTCCGCCTTGATGACGTCACGCGCCACACTGTCGACGGTGCCGAAGCCATCGGCCAGGCCCATCTCAACCGCCTTGGAACCGGTCCAGAACAGGCCGGAGAAGGTCTCCGGCGTTTCCTTCAGGCGCTGGCCGCGGCCCTTGCGCACCACGTCGATGAATTGCTGGTGGATTTCGTTGAGCATCTGCTGGGCGTATTCCTTCTGCTTCGGATTCTGGGCGCTGAATGGATCAAGGAAGCCCTTGTTCTCGCCGGCGGTCAGCAGGCGACGTTCGACACCGACCTTGTCCATCAGGCCGGTGAAGCCGAAACCATCCATCAGCACGCCGATGGAGCCAACAATGCTGGCCTTGTTGACGTAGATCTTGTCGGCCGCTGCGGCAATGTAGTAACCGCCGGACGCACACATTTCCTCGACCACGACGTACAGCGGCTTCTTCGGATACTCCTTGCGCAGGCGCACGATTTCATCGTTGATCATGCCGGCCTGGACCGGGCTGCCGCCGGGGCTGTTGATCTTGAGGATCACGCCCATCGAATCGTCGGCGGCGAACGCCTTGTCCAGCGCCGGGATCACGGCCGCGGCCGAACCGCGGCCTTCGGCTTCGATGGTGCCGGAGATTTCCACCAGCGCGGTATGGGTGCCGACCGGCTCCGCTTCCGACTTGGTGTAGTTGAAGGCGCTCCAGACCACGAACACGAACACGGCCAGACCGGCGATCTTGAAGAAGATGCTCCAGCGGCGACGCGCACGTTGTTCCTTGACCGCGAACAGGGCCAGCTTTTCCAGCACGTCGCGTTCCCAGCCGCCCTTCTTTTCTTCCGTTGCTACCGTTGCAGCGGTGCCGGTAGTAGGCGGTACCGGCTCTGCCGGTTTGGGCGGTTGCGCTTCGGGATTCTCAAATTCGTTATTGCTCATATCGTCACTCGGAACGGCAGCCTGACGATGCCAACTGATGCACTGCTGGCGAGGGCTGCCGGGGTTCCCGCATGGCTTATGCCAGCGCGGGCCTTACATAATCATCGGGCGCCCAGAAGATGGCGCCGTCTTTTTCAAACACCATGATCTTACGCAAACGCGCGCCGGTACAGGGACCGCCTTCGCATTTGCCGGTATCGGGCGCATACACGGCGCCATGTGTTGCGCACATGAGATACAGGCCGCTGGACTCGAAAAACTCGCCTTCGGACCAGTCCAGTTCGATGGGCACGTGGGCGCAGCGGTTCAGGTAGCCGTAGACGGCGCCGCCGTAGCGCACCACGAAGCCGGTGGCGTCGTCGCCGTGCACCGATACCGCGAAGCGGCGGCCTTTGCCACCCTCCTCGATCTCAGCCGAGGCGCATACCGGGATCAACACTTCTTCCATAGCCGGGTTTCCTAAGCGTTGTCATTGAGCCATTGGTGCAGCACTTTGATGGAACCGGCGGAATACAGCGGATTGAGCGCCTGCAACTGTTCCACCGGATGCGCGCCGAATTCTACCGCAACCCCGGCCGCACCTGCATTAAGCGCCATCTGCAGATCGTGGGTGGTGTCGCCGATCATCAGCGTGCGACCCATTTCCTGGCCGAGTTCGCGCGTGAGTTCCTGCAACATGGCCGGATGCGGCTTGGAAAAAGTCTCGTCGGCGCAGCGCGTGGCGTCAAACGCCGACAGCAACTTGGTGCTGTTGAGCGCGCGATTGAGGCCGACGCGGCTCTTGCCTGTCGCGACCGCAAGAAAATAGCCTTGCTGGCCGAGGTCGTCGAGCATCTCGCGCACGCCATCAAACAGGCTCAGGTCTTTGTCCTGGCCCAGATAGTGGTGACGGTAGCGCTCGACGATGCGCGGATAGTATTTGGGGTCGACGTCCGGAATTGCCGCCTGCATGGCGTCCTGCAGGCCCAGGCCGATCACGTAGGAAGCGGCGCTCTTGTCGGGAATCGGCAGGCCCAGGTCCCGCGCGGCGGCCTGGATGCAACGCACGATCGTCGAGGTGCTGTCCATCAGCGTGCCATCCCAATCGAAAACGATCAGGTCAAATTGCTTTCTTGCCATGTTTCACTTTTCAACATATTCAAAAATCGTTTGCCGGCCGGCGCAGCCGACCCGAGGTCCGATCAAACTGCCGCCGCCGCATCAAGGCCTTCCAGGCTCTTGAGGAAGCGCTGGCATTCGGGCGGCAAACCGGCCTTCAGGGTCACGGTCTTGCCACTGTCGGGATGCGTAAAGCTGATCTGGTGCGCGTGCAGGAACATGCGCCTGAACGCGACCCGCTCGCCATCGGCCTTTTGCAAGGCTTTGTTCAGCGTAAAGTCGCCGTATTTGTCGTCGCCCACGATGGGAAAACCGCTGGCCGACAAATGCACGCGTATCTGATGGGTACGGCCGGTTTTCAGTTCCGCTTCCAGCAAAGCGAACTCGCCATAGCGCCGGATCAGGGAAAACACGGTATGCGACACCTGGCCGTCTTCCTGCACCCGCACGCGACGCTCGCCATCGGCGGTGCTGTACTTGTGCAGCGGCAATTTGATGTGCTGACGGGCGTTCTTCCAGTCGCCATGGATCAGCGTCAGGTAGCGCTTGTCGGTCAGGCCGTCACGGATCTGCTCGTGCAGGTTGGTCAACGCCGAACGTTTCTTGGCCAGCAGCAACACACCCGACGTATCGCGGTCAAGGCGGTGCACCAGCTCCAGGAATTTGGCGTCCGGACGCGAGGCGCGCAACTGTTCGATCACGCCATAGCTGACCCCGGAGCCGCCATGCACGGCCACGCCGGCAGGCTTGTCGATGATCAGCAAATGATTGTCTTCGAGCAATATCTTGAATTCGGCGCCGGGAGCGACCGCAGCAGATGCCTTTTCGGCAATACGGATCGGCGGCACGCGCAGGATATCCCCGTCTTGCAGACGATAAGTCTGGTCGATACGGCCTTTGTTGACACGCACTTCGCCAGAACGCAGGACACGGTAGATATGGCTTTTGGGCACGCCTTTGCAGACGCGCAAGAGGAAATTGTCGATGCGTTGACCGGCCTCCTCTTCCGAAATCGTGAGCAGCTGGACTTGCGGCGAAGCAGGTGCAGATTGGGTCGACGCGGGTGATTCAGGCTTTTCAGGCGTCTTCCCAGAAAATCTCGCTAAGTCCTTCATTTTGAATATATAATCGCTCGACGCTGGTCAGAAAACCGGTGTCAGTGTAAGAATAAAAAAGACCATTCTACACAGAGGCGTCTTCATCAGCCTCGCTAATTTGCAAATTTGATGGGGGGAACCACGAAAAATCGCAGCATGCGGCGACAGGGTCCTGTCGGCAAGCCTCGTACACCCTACGAAGACATTGTGGACGCGACATTTCTCCGCGCGGATTGGACGGTTCCTTAAAAACGTGTACGCATCATCCCTGCGCGAGTCCAGTTTGCACCGCAGTTGCAATCGGATAACGCACTTGGATGTTGAACAGATGTGCTTGGATTATCAGGATAAAGTCTGGCAAGACCTTCAGTTGAAAAACGCAGTGCTTGCCGGTTGATGCGTTGAACCCGATTCGCCGATTTGCCAACTTTTAGAAAAATGCTTCGTTTGGCTCTTAATGACAACTTACCGTCCACAGCGACCGTGACCGCCTCATGCGGAACGGAAAGCATGGATACGGAGTTGCTCGGCTTCCCGGTTCACCGCATCCGCGCCCCGTTGTGCATGAGTGCCGCCGCCATCAAGGCGCACTTCACACACTAAGGCAATTCCCTCCCCCAATCACTTCGTTCTCGCGTACATCCTTGTACTTTATGGCGTACTTTTAAAAAGCGCCATTACGGCCTCAGTGCCACGGAGTGAAACATGAAACGTATGTTGTTCAACGCTACGCAGCAGGAAGAATTGCGCGTAGCCATCGTTGACGGTCAAAAACTGATCGACATCGATATTGAAGCCACCGGACGCGAACAGCGTAAATCCAACATTTACAAAGGCGTCATCACCCGCATCGAACCTTCTTTGGAAGCCTGCTTCGTCAATTACGGCGAAGAACGCCACGGCTTTTTGCCGTTCAAGGAAGTTGCCCGCACCTATTTCAAGGAAGGCATCGATGTCCGCAACGCTTCCATCAAGGAAGCCCTGCGCGAAGGCCAGGAAATCATTGTCCAGGTCGAGAAGGAAGAACGCGGCAACAAGGGCGCAGCCCTGACCTCGTTCATCTCCCTGGCAGGCCGTTATCTGGTCCTGATGCCGAACAATCCACGCGGCGGCGGCGTATCCCGTCGTGTCGAAGGTGAAGATCGCCAGGAACTGCGCGAAACCATGGACAAACTGGACCTGCCCAACGGCATGTCCGTCATCGCCCGCACCGCAGGCATCGGCCGCAACGTCGACGAACTGCAATGGGACTTGAACTACCTGATGCAACTCTGGCGCGCCATCGAAGGCGCCGGCCAGTCCGGTTCCGGCGCTTTCCTGATTTATCAGGAATCCTCGCTGGTGATCCGCGCGATCCGCGACTATTTCCAGCCTGATATCGGCGAAATCCTGATCGATACCGACGACATCCACGAGCAAGCCCAGCAGTTCATGGCGCACGTGATGCCGGACATGGTTCACCGCGTCAAGCGTTACCACGACGACGTGCCGCTGTTCTCGCGCTTCCAGATCGAACACCAGATCGAAACCGCGTACTCGCGCACCGTGCCGTTGCCATCCGGCGGCGCCATCGTGATTGACCACACCGAAGCCCTGGTCTCCGTCGACGTCAACTCGGCGCGCGCCACCCGCGGCTCCGACATC
>Ga0207695_10010707_pt1 | contig 11197 bp, 9 predicted proteins | sample KBSC54metaG_FD_184354 | JGI IMG/M metagenome (GOLD analysis project Ga0207695, IMG submission 184354) | Corn rhizosphere microbial communities from Kellogg Biological Station, Michigan, USA - KBS C5-4 metaG (SPAdes) (version 2) | ecosystem: Host-associated > Plants > Roots > Rhizosphere > Soil... | reverse complement strand
TTCTGACACGATGTTAGAAATAATACAGCTCCTATGATTAAATATAGTATATTTTTCATGTTTATGATCTTTAAAACTGTGCATTAAACCCTAGACTATATTGGCGCGGAAGCGGGTAGTCACCGGCATCCGGATCAATACCAATCTTGTTCGCCCGCCATAAAATACCTACGTTGCTGACATGTCCGCTAATAGTAATACTTTTGATGAAATTTTTGGAATTTGTACTCAAGGCATAAGAAAGATTTATTTCTTGCAACCGAATATTATCGCCCCTTTGAACATTAACATCTGAAAATTGATAAATTTGATCCCTCAATCCAATATTATCAAACACTTCAGATGGAACGTTGGTATGCAATTGATCACCCGGTTTTTTCCAACGGTTGCCAAACTCGGCGCCGGAAGGCTCTGCATATAAAAACAAGTTTGAGTAATTAGCTAGCGTAGATAATGGACGCCTGAAATAATAACCGAACTCGCCTTTGATAAACAGGGATAGTTGAAACTGTTTATAAGTAAACGTGTTATTGAAATTGCCATATTCGACTGGGACAGATGAACCAAAATAATGCGCATCGGATAAACTAATAGAATTTAATGCATTATATGGATCGCCAAAGTCGCTATCAGTCCCATTGAAAGTCACAATGGATTTATTGGGCCCGTAAATTCTCGGATCGCCTGTTTGCGGATCCAGCCCGGCCCATTTAAAGGCATACAAGCGACTTAAACTGGCACCAGCGTTATACGCAGGCAGTCCCAAAATCTGATAATATACTGAATATGAAGGGGGAATAAAAAGCTTCGTAACAACGTTGGTATTGTAACTCACGTATGCCGATGATAGCCAGTTAAAATTGGCAGAATTAATATTCTTCCAGTGTAGCTCCAATTCTAAACCCTGACTGCGAAGGTTTGCAATATTATAGGTTAGATAATCGAACCCGGTACTTGGGTCAATTCCACTATTAGTTTCCAAATCAGTGGTAATTTTACGGTAGTATGCGAAAGTACCTGCAATACGGTTACCTTTCGTTCCAAAGTCCAAAGCCAGGTTGAGTTCACCCGTACGCTCCGGCCGCAAATCTTTGTTAGTAGCGCCCGAGGGGATCTGGATCGGTAAATTAGTGCGCGGGTCGTATTGTTGCCCGTATTGAACAAGGGTTTGCACCGGCAATACAGCCGGGTTCACGTTTCCGTTATAACCAAAAGTAGCCCTCAGCTTCAGGTACGGTAAATCAGAAAAATTGTAAAATCTCTCGTTACTGATGATCCAGCCGGCACCGAAAGAATAATAAGGTGTACCAGTATGATTCGTGCCAATGCCGAATGCGTTCGAGCCATCTTTTCGAACACTTGCGGAGAGCAGGTATTTCTTATCATAATTATAATCAAAGTTTGCAAATTCGCTCAGGGTCCTGGAAACTACCCGGTAAAATTGATTGGGCGATAATTGCACTGCTTGTTGTAAGCTTTCCTGATTTTGTCCGCTAGACAAAGCAAATAACAATGGTTTTTGTATTGTATAATTGAGAAGCGGAGCAGTAGTTAGGGTTTGCGGATCATAACCGAGATAAGTGATTTGATTAAGCAATGAAGCCGTTTGACTAATATCCGTCCCTGCTATAGCGGTCAACTCGCTTTTACCCCAGCTCTTGTTGAAATTCAACTGTCCGCGGCCGGTCTGGCTGGTTCCCTTCGTACGGTTTGGCGAATAAATACCTCCAGCTGGAAAACTGCTGGTTAAAGAATTGGGGTCAGTAAACAAATCGTTGAGATTTCTGACATACCAGGAATCTGGGCTCATATATGTAGTATTGTCTATCAACGATAGGCTATAATCATAACTCACATTTGCGTTCAAAAAAGGGGTCACATTATAATTTAGGTTAACAAGGCCATTCATAACCTGATTTTTGCCTTTCGTATATTGCGTGTTAATGTTTTCTAATGGTTTGTAATCCAAACTTTGAATTTTACTGCCATAAGTGGAAGTTAATAAGCTTTCAAAGCCCGGGCGATAACCGCCGATGCCAACCTGCTCTACACTCAACGGAGTTCCATCAGGTGAAGCTAATTGATCATATAGATAAAATGGATAAATACCTGACCCACCAATTATGCCTCTGGGCCCTTGAGAATCATTATTCTGCTGCGCATAGGTTAAATTAGCAGACACACTCAACTTTTTTGAAATATTAAAAGTCGTGTTATAAGTAAAATTCGCCCGGTTGCCATCTGAATGAATGGTATTATTCTGGTTCTTATCATAACCAAAGGATAAATTATAAGCCAGTTTTTCGGAGCCGCCGCTAATGCCTAAGTGATAGTCTTGCGTAATGGCAGGCCGTTCAAAATATTTTTCGAGGTCCCGCCTGACATCATTTCCCCGCAAAGCATCCAATTGGGCGTTTGCCTGAGCCTGGCTGATCTGCCCGGTTTGCAGCTCGCTCATGATCTCAAAAACGGGCTGGACAGCACGTTGCGATTGTGTCAACGAATAGGGTGGCAATGTCATGTTACTTTGATTATAAGCAAAAACCTGAGAATTGATAAAATCGGAGGTGGTCATCAATTTTTGATAAAAAAGGTCTAACTTCCCTTCTACATTAATATTACTACTAAAGGAAATGGAGGGGGGCTGGTTAAATTTCCCTTTTTTGGTTTTGATGACGATCACGCCGTTGGCTGCCCGGGATCCCCAGATGGAAGCGGCCGCGGCGTCTTTTAATAGCGTAATGCTTTCCACATCCTCAGGGTTAATGGCGTCAACATTATATGCGCTGGCTATGCCATCAATCACTATAAGGGGTTGACCGCTCGTATTATATTGTCCATTAGCATCAATGCTGTTACTTGAATTAACCTGTGCATAATTCAACGTGTTTTGCCCCCTGATGGTTAATGATGTAAGAGGCGATGCGCCGAACCCGGCAGCTGCCGAATTAGCCAAGTTAAAAGGGTTATCCACCGTATGTCCAAACTGAACACTGGTCGTGATCCCATCCAGTCTCTTCAATATATTAGGGTCGGTACTATGCTGGAGGTCCTTGGCGGTGATCTGCTGGAACTCACCGGTAGAATATTCTTTGTCCTTATTCTGGTAACCGGTACTGACGATCACTTCTTTCAAATCACTGCTTCCGCGGGCCATTTTAATGATGATATCCCTGGAAGGGTCTTGTTTAGCCAGCGAATATTCCCGGGTAATATAACCCACGTAACTAATAACCAGTATACTTTTTGGTGTCCCATATCGCCCGAAATGGCCATCAGGATCGATCGATACCGATCCGTTTGTACCTCCTTTCAGGTGAATGGTGGCGCCGATCAGCGGTTTCCCGTTTTCATCCAGGATGTTGCCGTGATAAAGGGTTGAGTCGACAACCTGTACTTTCGAATCAACGATGTCTGCTTTCTTCTCAGTTTCCTTTATCACTATCACCTTATCTTCAATGGTATAAGACAAGTTCTGGCCTTCCAGGATGACATTAAGAGCTTCGTTGAGTTGGATATTGTGAAGATGTACGGTGACAGGTTTGGTATGGCTAACCTGATCACTATTGTAAAAAATGTCATACCCGGTCTGTTTCCGGACTTCCCCGAAGACTTTTTTTAAGCTCGATTTACTTTCATTCAAGGTAACCTGTTGGGCTTTTGTGGAAGCACTTACCTGTAAAAAGCCGAGGGTTATGATAACTATGACAAGTTTCATAATTCGAAGGATTTTGCCCGGTATTTTATAGCATTTAAAATATCCGGGTATCGGATAAAAATTCATAAATTTGATTCGTTTTGTGAGTTGGCGCCGCCCGGAACCTCGAAAATTACTGGCGGCAGCCATGGTTTAAACTAATACGTTAAATGTTAGGGAAGCCATCAAAACTTAACCGGGAGCAGGTCGAAGCGCTTCCGGTTCTTTTTTGGCTTTTATTTTTTTGTAAACTTATGGTGTCGCTATAATCTTCCTCCCTTCTATTTTAAAGTGAACTTTTTGGGTTAATTCTATTTTATGTAAAAGTTTTGATAATTCTCCGTAACGCGAAAGGGTACCGCCGAACATGACCTGAGGATTGACTCCCCGATATTCCACATCGACATCGTACCACCTGGAAACTTTTCGCATAATGCTTGCCAACGGCTCATCGTTGAAAATAAACCTTCCATCTTTCCAGGCCACAGCTTCCTCAATATCTGCTTCCTGTACACTTAGGGTATTATTAGTTAACAAAGCCTGTTCACCGGGTTTTATTTGCACCGAATGCATTAAATGAAATACATTTACCGAGCCTTCCAACAGTGTAGTTTTTACTATGGGTTCATCGGTATAACAATTTATATTAAAATGCGTGCCCAATACACGGACATTTTCTTTAGCCGTTTCTACAATGAATGGGTGCTTTTTATCTTTAGTCACTTCAAAATAACCTTCCCCAGTCAGTTTAACACGTCGTTCACTGCCATTAAAAGCGGTAGGATAACGCAACGACGACGCTGCGTTTAACCAGACATTTGTACCATCGCTTAAAATCAGGTGCCATTGTCCGCCTTTAGGCGTTACTGTTGAGTTATATTGCACCGGTTGATCTTTACTTTCTACCACATAGGTAATCTGACCCTTTTTATCCTTTATAATACGAATACCGGCAGACTTAGCCAATTGGCCGCTCTTTGCATCGTTCAGGTTAATCTTTTGCCCATTGGCCAAAGTTAATATCGCTTTATTACTACCGGGCAAGATCTGCTGAGCTGAATATTGACGTGCCGGTTTTGAATGAAATAAAAATAAACTACCTATCCCTAATACTAAAATAACAGAAGCGGCGGCGGCGAGCCACGGCCAGTTACGGCGCTTATAGAAAACAGGGATTTCAAGGTTTTCTTTTGAGGCTTCTTCGGTTAAGCAGGCCTTAAGCTCCTCGTCCATGTCGGTTGATTGAAGGAGTGAAAAAAATGCTTCCAGTTCGTCTTCAGTTGCCTGGTTAGTTACGTAACGGTGAATTAGCTGCTTATGAAACTCCTTTTTGTCCATGCCTGTATTTGCCGATTTTATACCAGACAATCGGTAGGGTATCAAAGGGTACCCCAACTTAAATATATTTTTTCGGTGGATTAGTGGACTTGAGTCAGAATGGCAAGGAGGATGGTAAGTGAAATGCCCAGGTCACGTTCTACGGAATCGCTCAATATACGCATGGTCCTTACCATGTGTTTTTTTACGGTATTACGGCTGATTCCAAGCAACGCTGCGGTTTCTTCGTAACTTTTACACTCGTGGCGACATAAACGAAAAACCTCACGGCTTTGAGGTGTAAGCGTTGCTATTAATTCTTGCAGGTAGCGGTTATAATCACGCGCAAAAATCACATTTTCCAGTGAGTGCCCCTCAGTGGAATAATGTTTTAATATTTCGGATTTCGCGTTTTGGTCAATGCCGGCACGTTTTAAAAAATTAAACGCATGGTTCCTTCCGACCGTAAAAAGATAAGACCGGATAGAGTCCAAAGCAGGAATTTCCTCATGTCTTTCCCAAACTTTAATAAAAACTTCTTGTACAATATCCTCTGTTAAGTCCGGCGACTTTAGGAACTTTTGAAGGAACGAATAAAGCGACTTGCAGTATCGCTGGTATAGCTGTTTAAAAGCCGTATCATCGCCTTTCCGCAACTGCAGTAACAATTCTTGATCGTTAAGGAGATGAATTTCAGTCATTTTATAAACGAATTTACAAATAAATTCGGGATAAAATAAACAAATGATCGGCGAATAACGAAACAAGATCAATACAATACTGGAAGATTTTGCAACGGGTAAGCGAATGGCTGCGCCCCGATTAGAAGGCGTAAAACCTATTAAAATTTAATTTGCCAATCCAGTAAATTACGCTTGAATAGGTTTTCAAAATTTCAAGAACATCGCTGTAAATGAATAATATTAGTCGATTTTCACCAGCTCAATCTGGCCAGTTCAAGCAGAGCCGGGCGGAACATCATCGTAACCCATAGGACCATAACCCAGCCCAGGCGGCAGACTTCATATATTTAGCCTGATGTATTAAAGTCACAGCTCCCGCCATGCCTTGCAAGGCATAGATCAAATGAGGTTCAAAAAAGTATTTAAGAATAAACGGTCCGGCCAATATTTTGCTATTCGGTATTATTAATGCAAAAATACGATACCATTATCTGAGGGTATTAGCGTCAGTCCATTATTGTTCAAGTTGATTGGCATACAATACAGCCGAAACGATGTACCTACAGTATAGATACACGGGCATGCGGTTAACTCATCTCTACCTACTATGTCACTTTTCTGTTTACCGAATCAAAAGCCAGGTATAACTTTGGGCAGGTATGGTCACCGGATATTCTACGTCATAATCTCTATTTAGGCGGTATATTTTTGACCGACTGTCTTTCTCTTGTATAAACGCCGTCCGTGTCAATCCTGTATAGAATAAGGGTAGATTGATCGTTTTATGTATAGGCTGGTCAGTCGGATTGTACAGCATTACTAGCCCTTTATCTTTCAACCCGGGGTTAGCATGCATGATCCCATCCCATTCCTTACCATCTGCCCTGCGCAAGTGGATAATATTAGAATTGAGTATTTCACGGTATTTTTTATACCATTTGATAACACGAGTAACTAATTTCTTAGTGGTTGGCGTATCGTATAAGCGGGGGCCACGGTAACAAGCTTGTATCCCGGCGCCATAGTATTGCATCATTAACTGCTCGTAGTCATCAAGATGCTGGGACAACGGCTCTATTGTTGCTGCTGACCCACCGCCATGATATTCGGTCAGCGGAACAAATCCCCAGCCCATTGAAGGCATTTTTTCCCATGTCGCGTCATAGATATTCTGACGATTGAGTATTTTTTGCTGCGCACGCGGTAATGAAAAATTTTCTTCGCGGTATCCCATAGCTATCTTATTGCTCCCGTCAAGAAAGTACCAATCAGGCGAATTAATATACACGCCTCTATGATTCAGCCAATGATATAATTCTTTTTGGATCTCCACTTGCGCCCATTGGGAATCATCCACGTTTTTATGGCCCGGGTGGCTTGTCGAGGCGCAAATATCACCGGGATACGGGCCGTCATTTTCCCAGATATCAAATCCGGTCCCGATAAAAAAAGCTTTGATTTTGTCACGAAAACCCAATCCCCATTTACTTCCAAAACATGGCGCATTTCCAAAAATGGTCCCGCCGGTTTTTCCTGTTTTTGGATTGATTATATCATCGGATTCACTGATATGCCGCGAACTGAATAGCGCGTAACAACCCAATTTTATATTTTTGGAATGTGCATAATCTGCTATATTTTTCCATCGCAGTAAATTCGCTGCGGAAGTGTCTTCCATGTTAAGGTCACTGCCGAAACTAATAATAATTGCTTCATAACCCGTCGCTGCACATTGATCGATGGCTGTCATTATCTCCCTGTCATCATTGGTTATCAGGTGCATGAATATAGGATTTTCAGTTACCCAAGGGGCGATCACTGCATACATTTTGCGAACAGCCAAGCCTCTTGCCTCCCGGTCATAACTATCCATCATTAGTTCATTTGTCCTTACGGAATGGACTGTATCACCAGGTGCAAGCAACACCCCCGGCGCATCATCCTCGTAGACCTCGAGTAACACGGGAGCCGCTTTTGGCTCACCAACCTTTGTGACATAGGTAGAATCACCTTCCCAATGCGTCGATTGGTCACTATAGGGGTAGCTGAAATTATTATTGAACGCATAATTACTTTCAATATATAAACCCTGGGGTGGTTTGTTCAATGTAAGATTGGTGCTTATTGGACCTTCCTCTTCAGCCATTCCCAGTATTTCGTTCTTTACCCTGTTCAATTTTAAATTCATGGAACCTAGGTTGGTAATAATCAATGATTTATTGATCAAAGGTATACCGTCGTATAATTCATAATTGATATCTACATTCAATCCGGCCAATTCAGGCACTGTAGCTACATAATGAAAGACAATGGTTTTACCAGTGGCCTGAGAAATTTTAGGCATCCACATCCGGGATTTCCAGTTGAGTGCTGCCTTAATTGTTGTGACGGCGTAACCTGTGCACTTGAAACCGTCCTCCCCAGGCCTAAGATGTACTACTTCATCAGGTAATAAATAGGCATTTTCCGTCTGCCCATATAATCCGCCCAAGTTATATACTTTCCCATTTATTGTCAGGATTGCTTCGGGTTTGACCGCCCGCAACAATTCTTTTTGTATCGTCAGGTTCTCATAACTGATACAACCGACATCCGGACTGATCCGAAAGACCCTTTTTAATAAGCCATTATAAAGCGTTAATTCTTTTCCGTCGGCACTTTTGATCACCTGCGCCTTGATGGATGGCGGTTTCACCAGCCAATCATTTTTTTGTGCGTGTAAGGCGGGCTGTAATAAAACAACCATTGCTGCAGTAATTATTAAGTTTTTCATATTTTTCACAAACATCTAAAGAATAAATCACAACTGATGCGTCCTTCCGATGGGGCCAATTTTTAGATATGAATTGGATAAGGATCAACATTCACCGGATCATATTATTTGATTGGCTTGAAATAGATCATGCTGTGTTGGTAATCAAGGATCACGTTAAATTTCTTGATGATTTGGATACCCAACAGGCCGATTTCACCTGCTTGTTTCGGAGCCTTGTCATCTATCTCAACCGGAACCGTCACGGACCCGAACGTATAACCCGCAACTGTTAGGGATTTAAGCGTCACACTCATGCTGGTGTTGGCACCTGAAAGGCCTTGCCCATTAGAAACGAAGCCGCCGGAAACCTTTTGTTGAAGGCCGTAGAAATTGCTAAAAGGGGCAAAGATCAACATAGCTGTATTAGCACCGGAATCAAAGATGGCATGTCCGGTATATGATTCCCCATTGTCCAGAATAATAGCTACGGGAATTCTCGGGACTTTGACACCTTCATCAAAGGTAAATGGAACGGCTTTATAACCGGCGGTATCAACATCGCCGATCTTTTTATAAAGCAATAACCGGCTATGCTCGAAATCGATCAGGGTCACATATTTGACGAACAAATCATATCCCATTATACCGCTTACTGGCATATTACTATAAGCATTCATGCCCGTAAGATTCATTAAAGTAAGGTCTACATCTTTCAAGCTGACCTTTCCGGGTAAGCCCACTTTCTGGTGCAGAATGTCTACAGATGCTGCAGATCCACCAGCTCCGGCAGCAACAGTTTGCAGACGATTTGCTTTGTCCAATCCGGCATTTTCCGCGGTGAGTGAATCGATCAGTACACCTTCGCCGCCTGTGTCAAATAAAAACCTTAGTGAATCGCTGTGACCAACCTGTACTTTGACATACATTCGGTCCTGGTTGAATTCAAAGGGAATAGTGGCGACCTGGGCTTTTGAAGATAGAATTGAGGTTAGCAATAGAATTGCCAGTATACAGTATCTATAGATTTTCATTGATTTTATGGTAATTATACAATCAGCAAAATTAGGCTTTGTCAACCCTTAACTTACCCCTGCCTTCTACAATTTGGGCACTATTTCGAAAGGGCCTGGTGATTGATGTGGTAATTGTGAAAAGATCATTAGTCCGGCTACAGGCAGACTACCAGACTCTGGATAGCCAAGTACAAATGCTATAACGGTAAGGATAAAAAAACAAGTAAATTTCACCCCTAAAACTAATGAGGTATTTTTGATTGATGATAAAGAGATCACCATAGGGCCGGGCATTATTTCTACGGAAAAAGTTAATTCATGCCTGTTTGAGTAGTTTAACCTGCATGATAAAAAAGCCCTTGCCTTTATAGGATGAGACAATACCCTGTTTCTTCAGGGTATTGTATGCCTTCTCTACCGTGTTCTTTGAAACGTCCAATGCGACGCAAAAATCGTGTATGGATGGCAATACGTCCCCGTCTACGATCTTTTCGGCTGCTAAGCCTTCGCTTATTGCATCTACAAGTTGCAAATATTTTGGTTTAACCGAATCACTATCGATCTTCACTATTTTTAGATAATTTTTCATATACAATACTATTTATCTTTTGTAATTTCCGGGTCCTGCGCAAATGGCACTTTATACATTTTGTTCGGCTTTAAATAGATCTTCTTGTCTGCATAATCAAAGATCACATTGAATTTCCGGATGATCTCGATCCCGATCATGCCCAGGTATCCTTCCGAAGCCTCTGCCTTGTCGTTCATCGTCAGGTCAATTGGCATCTCCCCGAGTTCAAAGCCGTCAAACTGCATGCCTTTGATCGCTGCCCGCTCTTCGGTATTGGTGGTATTCAATCCCTGCATCTTCCGTAAGGTACGGTTGGGCAGCTTCTGGCTCAGCCCGTGAAACTTGTTATAGCCTATGCTCACCAGCAGCGTAAAAAAGCCGCCGCTGTCAAACATGACCCGCCCGGTGAACTGCTCCCCGTCCGGCAGGGTGATCGTTACCGGGAAACGCGGGATCAGAACGCCTTTGTTGAATTCAAAAGGGATCCCGGTATAGCCGCTGGTATCTATTTCTTTGATATTATTATAGAGAGACAACTCTTTTTGCTCAAAGTCAATCTTGGTTACATAAGCGTTTAATAACTCGTAGCCGATCAGGCCATCCAGTTTCATGCCGGTTGCACGGGTCATGCTGCTGAAGTCCACCAGTACAGGGTTTACATGTTCAAGCTTTACCCCTCCTACCCGGAAAGTTTGGTCTTTGGCCATCAGATAAAACCGGGCGCCGCCATGCCCGCCTACTTGTACACGTTCGCAGTTTTCCATACTGATCCCCGCTTTGTATGCAGCAGCCGAGTCTATAGACATATTGGTCGCCCCGCTGTCAAATACGAAGCGCAGCGAATCACTTTTGCCTGTGCCCGCCTTGATAAAAACATGGTTATTGTTGAATTCTATCGGAAGGGTGGTAACCTGGGCTTGTAAATTCAAAGCGCCCGTTAACAGCATAAACAGGATGGCCGCACCAGGCACAGGTAAAGGAATAGTTATATAAAATCTTCTCTTATCGCTCATTTTATTTTAGTTATTGAATTCTATCTCTTTGCAGCCAGTTCAAAAGCATCGTAAAGATTTACAATACCGCCCGAACTGCAGGTCTCCGAAAACGGGATAGTCCCATTGATGGTTTTTATGTTATGGTTCACTTTCTTCACCGAGCCTA
>Ga0207695_10010704_pt1 | contig 11199 bp, 9 predicted proteins | sample KBSC54metaG_FD_184354 | JGI IMG/M metagenome (GOLD analysis project Ga0207695, IMG submission 184354) | Corn rhizosphere microbial communities from Kellogg Biological Station, Michigan, USA - KBS C5-4 metaG (SPAdes) (version 2) | ecosystem: Host-associated > Plants > Roots > Rhizosphere > Soil... | reverse complement strand
CACAGCACCACAGCACCACCCCACCGTGCCCCCACCGCCAGGCCCCGGCACCACCGCGTCCGGGACCCGCCACCAGCGAAAGGCATCGACCCATGACCACCGCCACCGCCGCCCCCTCCGCATCGTCCGGCTCCCGTCTGGCCCGTCCGCTCGCCGTCGGGTCCGGCGTCGTGGCCGCCGTGATCGCCTGGGCGGCGATCCACTCGATCGGCCACGTCAAGCTCGAAGTGAAGAACTCCGGCAAGGTGCAGACCGTGAACCTGGCCGCCGTCATCGTGGCCAGCCTGGTGGCCGGCCTGCTCGCCTGGCTGGTCGTCGCGGTGCTCGCGCGCCGCTCGGCCAACGCCCGCCGGACCTGGCAGATCCTGGGCTGGCTGGGCCTGCTGGTCTCGCTGAGCGGCCCGCTGAGCCTGGCCACCACCTCCTCGGCGAAGGCCGGGCTGGCCTGCATGCACCTGGTCACCGCGATCATCCTCGTCCCGAGCCTCGCCCGAACCCTGCCCCGCCGGTAGCCGCCGGCCGGGCCGCCGCACCCGTCAGGAGAGCGCCATGACAGCCCCCGCCGAGCTCGTCCACCGCGGCCCGGCCGACGTGCCGAACCCGCTGACCGACCGGTACCGGGCCCGCTCCGGGCCGGTGGCGCTGACCGGGGTCCAGGCCCTGGCCCGGCTCCTGATCGACCAGCGGCACGCCGACGCCGCGCGCGGCTGGCGCACCGGCGGCCTGGTCTCCGGATACCGCGGCTCGCCGCTGGCCGGACTGGACCTGGTCCTGCAGGGCCAGTCCGGCCTGCTGGCGGACCTCGGCATCCGGTTCGTGCCCGCGGTGAACGAGGAGCTCGGCGCGACCATCGTCTACGGGTCGCAGTCCGTCACCCAGCGGCCGGGCTCGCGCTACGACGGCGTCTTCGGGCTCTGGTACGGCAAGGCCCCGGGCGTGGACCGCTCGGCCGACGCCTTCAAGCACGGCACGTGGATGGGCACGACGCCGCGCGGCGGAGTGCTGGCCGTGGCCGGCGACGACCCGTCGTCGAAGTCCTCCACACTGCCGTCGAACTCGGTCCCGGCGCTGGCCGAGGCCTACATGCCGGTCCTGTCCCCGGCCGGCGTCGGCGACCTGCTCTGGCTGGGACGGCACGGCTTCGAGCTGTCCCGCTACTGCGGGGCGTGGGTCGGCTTCCAGATCGTGACCAACGTCGCCGACAGCCTCGACGTGGTCGAGCTCGGCGCGGGTCCGCGGATCGTCGACCCCGGATTCGAGTGGAACGGCAAGCCCTGGCAGCCCAGCCGCCGCCCCGGCGTCGACCTGCCGGCCGCCCGCGCGATGGAGGACGAAGTACTGGCCGGCCGGCTCGCGGCGGCGCGCGCCTACGCCTCGGCGCACCGCCTGGACCGGGTCGAGGTCGCCGCCGCCGGCGCCCGCCTCGGGCTGGTCGCGGCCGGGCGGACGTACGTGGAGCTGCGCCAGGCGCTGGACCGGCTCGGCCTGGACACCGCGGCGCTGAACCGGCTCGGAATACGGGTCCTGCGACTGGGCATGGTGTATCCGCTGGACGGCGCGGCGCTGCGCTCCTTCGCCGCGGGGCTCGACGCCGTGATCGTGGTCGAGGAGAAGCGCTCCTTTATCGAGACTCAGGTGAAGGAAGCTCTTTACGCGCTGCCGGACCGGCCGCTGGTGTACGGCAAGCTCGGTCCCACCGGCCAGCCGCTGGTTCCGGTGCACGGCGAGCTCGACGCCGACCGGATCACCACCGCCCTGGCCCGCCTCCTGGCCGACCGCCTGGGATCCGAGCACATCGACCTGCGACATCCGGCGTTGCGCCCGGAGCTGCCGCGCCTGACGCTGACGCCGGTGGCGCGCACTCCGTTCTTCTGCTCCGGTTGCCCCCACAACCGCTCGACCGAGGTCCCCGAGGGCTCGCGCGCCGGCGCCGGCATCGGCTGCCACACCATGACCACGTTCATGGACCGCAGCGAGGGCGTGACCCAGATGGGCGGCGAGGGCGTCACGTGGGTCGGGGAGGCGCCGTTCACCGACACCCCGCACATGTTCCAGAACCTCGGCGACGGCACCTTCTTCCACTCGGGAAGCCTGGCCATCCGGCAAGCCGTGGCCGCCGGGACGACCATCACCTTCAAGCTGCTGCACAACTCGGCGGTCGCGATGACCGGCGGGCAGAGCGCCGACGGCGCGGCCGACCCGCCGGCGATCTCATGGATGATGCACGCCGAGGGCGTCGCGCGGACCGTTGTCGTCACCGACGATCCGCGCCGCTACGGACGCCGGGCCCGCTGGGCCCCGGGCGTGCGGGTGCGGCATCGCGACGACCTGGACGAGGTGCAGCGGGAGCTGCGCGAGGTGCCGGGTGTCACGGTCCTGATCTACGACCAGGCGTGCGCGGCCGAGACGCGCCGCAAGCGCAGACGCGGGATCGCGCCGCAGCCGACGGAGCTGGTGGTCGTCAACGAGGCGGTGTGCGAGGGCTGCGGGGACTGCGGCCGGGCCTCGAACTGCCTGAGCGTCGAGCCGGTCGAGACCGAGTTCGGGCGCAAGACCCGGATCGATCAGGCTTCTTGCAACTCGGATCTGTCGTGTCTGCGCGGGGACTGCCCCTCGTTCGTGATGGTGACGCCGCGGCCGGGTGGCGCGAAGCCGAAGGCGAAGCCGTCGGGCGGCGCGGCCCCGCTCGTCGTCCCGGAGCCGTCCGCGCTGCCCGAACCCGAGCGGCCCGAGCGCGCGAACATCGTGCTGACCGGCATCGGCGGGACCGGGGTCGTGACGGTGAACCAGATCCTCGCCACCGCGGCGCTGCTGGACGGGCTCGGCGCGAACGGCCTGGACCAGACCGGGCTGAGCCAGAAGGCCGGCTCGGTGGTGTCGCACCTGCGGATCCACCCGGAACCGGCCGAGGGCTCGGGGCTGGTCGGAGCCGGGGAGGCCGACGTGTACCTGGCCTTCGACGCGCTGACCGGCGCGGCGGCGGCGAACCTGGCCCGCTGCGCGCCGGAGCGGACCGCGGCGGTGGTCTCCTCCAGCGAGGTGCCGACCGGACGGATGGTCGCCGACCCGGCGGTGGCGCGCCCGGACTTCGGGGCGCACGTCGCGCGGATCGCCGAGCGGACGACCGAGCGGCTGGCGGTCTTCGACGCGGTCGCGGCGGCCGCCGCTCTGGGCGCTGCGGCGGCGGCGAACTTCCTCGTGGTCGGGGCGGCGTATCAGCTCGGGCTGCTGCCGGTGTCGGCGGACGCGATCGAGCAGGCCATCGCTGTCAACGGCGTGGGCGTGGCTGCCACGGTGCGGGCCTTCCGGGCCGGGCGGGGGTGGGTGGCTGCTCCGCCGGCTGCGACCGGCTCGGCGGGGCCGGAGCAGGGGTTGGCGGGGACGGAACAGGGCCTGCGGCGGCTGCTGGACATACGGGTGCCGGAACTGGTCGCGTATCAGAACGCTGCTTACGCCGAGCGCTACCTGAAGACGGTCACGCGCGCCGCGAACGTGGACGAGAGGTTCGGCGAGGCTGTGGCGCGCGGGTTGTTCAAGCTGATGGCGTACAAGGACGAGTACGAGGTCGCCAGGCTGCATCTGGATGCCGACTGGTCGGCGTACGGGCCGGCGAAGGTGAAGGTCCTCCTGCATCCGCCGGTTCTTCGCGCCCTGGGGATGCGGCGGAAGGTGGCGCTGGGCCGCTCGGCGCGGCCGGCGTTCAGGGTACTTCGAGCACTGCGATTCCTGCGCGGGACGCCCTTCGATCCGTTCGGGCACACCGTGGTGCGCCGCACCGAGCGGGCTCTGATCGGCGAGTATCTCTATGCCGTGGATCAGGCGGTCGCGCACTTCCGGCCCGACCGCGCGGACCAGGCGACGGCACTGGCCGAGCTGCCCGATGTGGTGCGGGGGTACGAGCAGATCAAGCTGGACAGCGTGGCCGAGTTCCGGCGGCGGCTGGCGGCGGCGGTCGACGACCTGCGCGCGGTGCCGGTGCCCGCGGTCGGGGCGGATGCGGAGCAGGGGGTGCGGTAGGTCTGGTGTAACCCGGACAACCAGCGTGGGCGGGCCGGCCGCTTCAGCCTGGCTGAAGCGGCCGGCCGACACTCACCCCGGCGCCCCGGCGTGCGGCAGGATCGTCCGCAGCACCGTGGTCGCGCCGCCCCGCCGCCGCCAATCGCGCGGGTAGCCGACCGACACCTCCTCGAAACGCACGCCGTCCTGCCAAGCCGTGTACGGCATATGCAGGTGCCCGTGGACGACAGCGACCGCCCGGAATCGCACATGCCAGTCGGAGGTCCGCTCGGTGCCGCGACGCGGGGCAGCCTTCGGATCCAGCAGGTTTCCGGCCAGGTCCCGCATCAGGGGGAAGTGGCTGATCAGGACCGTGGGCAGCGTGGGGTCGCAGGCGTTCAGGCGGCGTTCCGTCACCTCCACGCGCGCCGCGCGCCATGCCGCGTAGCACGGGCAGCCTCCTCGGTGGCGGGTGAGGCCGCCGGCGCAGACGTCGCCGAAGTGAATGGTTTCAACGACGTCCACGACGGAGCCGGCATGTTCCGTGCAGGAGGCGTCCTCCTCCAGGAGGAACAGCGGCGCCAGGGTCACCGGGCCGTCGGGGCCGGGCCAGACGGCGTAGGGGTCCTCGGGGGTGAGCACTCCGAGTCTGCGGCAGGCGGCGACCAGGCTCAGGTACCGCGCCTCTCCCCCGGAGGCGCAGGCTCCGCGTGTGGCCCACAGTTCGTGGTCGCCCGGGGCCCAGATCACCTGGGCGAACCGTTCGCTGAGGAGCCGTAACGCCCATTCGGTCTCGGCGGGGGTCTGGCCCACGTCGCCGGCGACGATCAGCCAGTCCTGGTCCGAGGACGGGAACAGGCCCTCGATCAGCTCTCGGTTGTCCACGTAGGCCACGTGCAGGTCGCTGATCGCCACCAGCGATCCCGGCACTAGAGCGACCGCCGGTCGGCGCGCGGCCGGCAGGACGGCGCGGCGGTCCGCCTATATCGGCCCCGCCCGACGGGCGGGATGTCTTGCCGACCGTGGCCGAGCAGGCGGAACCGCCGCCCGCGGCCGGCCGGCTCCGCGTGCCGTCGCGGATCGTGCCGGGTCCCGATACCCGGATCCGCGGCGGGCCGGAGCCCGGACCGTGTCGCTGTGTCGCCATGGACCGTCGTCATGTTGTCGTCATCTCGCCGTCGTCGGGTTTGCCGGACCGCCGGTGGCTCGCGGCCCGGGACATGCCGGGGTGGCCATGGCGAGATCGACTCGACAGATCGCCCCCGGACACATGGTGGACAAGAAAGATTGGGGAATGCCCCACAGCAACAGCCCTGACGTGCGCCGGATCCCCTGGCCGGAACCGGCCGACCGTCCACCCGTTCATCTGCGGGGAGCAGTGGGGCGGGCCCAGGGCGAAATCTCCTATATCCGCTCCTGGATCACCACAGGTCAAGATATTGTTCAGTGCAAGGGTTTTCACCGAACATTCTCTTGACCGCCTGCCTGAAGATGGCCCATTGTGGACCCGCTGGAAGCGTCAAAGCACTCTGAGTTTCCTTGCGGAGGTGGGACCGCATGAGGCTGCTGCTTGTAGAGGACGATTTGGGGCTACGGGGAGCACTACGCGTGGCGTTGAACCGCCATGGTTATGAAGTGGTCGGTGTCGGTACGGGAGAGGACGCGATGCGCCGCCTCCGTGCGGACCCTTCCCCGGAACTCGTCTTGTTAGACCTAGGTCTGCCCGATCTCGACGGATTCGCTCTGTGCGAGCAGATCCGGAAGATCTCCCGGGTGCCGATCATCATGGTGACGGCGCAGGCCGCCGTCGAGGCGCGGGTCCGGGGGCTGAACGTCGGGGCCGACGACTATCTGGCCAAGCCCTTCAAGCTGGCCGAGCTGATCGCGCGCATCCAGTCCCTGGTCCGGCGCAGCGACTGGGGCCGCATGGGCGCCGAGAACGGCGGCGAATCGCTGGTGAAGACCGTCGGAGAGCTGGTGGTGGACCCCGCGAGCCGCACCGCGACGGTGAGCGGCGTGCCCAAGCCGCTGACCCGCAAGGAGTTCGACGTCCTGGACCTGCTGGCCAGCCGGCCCGGCGTGGTGTTCCGCCGCGAGGAGATCATCGCGCGGGTCTGGCAGAGCGGGGTGGAGGCCGGGGAGCGGACGCTCGAGGTCCACATCGCCTCGCTGCGCACCAAGCTCGGAAGCCGGGACCTGATAGAGACGGCGCGCGGCGTCGGCTATCGGGTCAGGCTCGGGTAGCGGCGCGCGCATGAGGCTGAGGCTGACCGTCTTCCTGATGTCCGTGTTCGCCTCGCTTCTGGTGATCGTCGCCATTCCGCTGGCCATCACCATCGCGCACGGCGACGAGCAGCACATGTTCGCCGACCGCCTGCAGGACGCGGTGCGGATGGCCGGCGTGGCCCAGCAGGCCGACACGCCGATCGACACCAAGGAGCTGGACAGCCAGCTCGCCCGGTACAGCGAGGTCTACGAGGTGTCCGCGGCGATGGTCGGGAGCTCGGGGGTCGTGGAGCTGCAGGAGGGCGCGGCGCTGGACCTGAACGACTCGGCCGTGCAGCAGGCCCTCGGCGTGGCGATGGGCGGCCGGCCGAGCCGGGACGACAAGGCGATCTGGCCGTGGCAGCGGACGAACATGGTCGTGGCGGTGCCGGTGCTGCGCGGCGACGACGTGGTGGGGATCGTCGTCACGGTCTCGCCGAGCACGGCGCTGCGCGCCGAGGTCCGGAACAAGCTGCTCACCCTCGGCGCCGGCGCGCTGGCGACCATTTTGTTCAGCATGCTGCTGGCGATGCGGTTGTCCCGGTGGGTGCTGCACCCGGTCGACGAGCTCGCCGCGGCCGCCGAGGAGATCGCCGAGGGCCGGCTGAACGCCCGGGTCGGCACCGTCGACGGGCCGCCGGAGCTGCGCCTGCTGGCCGGGTCCTTCGACCGCATGGCGCAGCGGGTGCAGCAGATGATGGACCACCAGATCGCCTTCGTCGCCGACGCCTCGCACCAGCTGCGCACCCCGCTGGCCACCCTGACGCTGCAGATCGAGAACCTGGAGGCGCAGGTCGATCCGGTGTGGCTGCACGAGTTCGAAGCCCTGTCCGACGAGGTGGCGCGGCTCAGCTCGATCCTGGACTGCCTGCTGCGGCTGGCGGCCGTGGACAAGGTCCAGCCGGTCGTGGAGGAGGTCGACGTCGCCGGGCTGATCCAGTGCCGCGTCCGCTCCTGGCAGCCCCAGGCGCTGGCGCGGCTGGTCTCGATCCGCCTGGACACCGGGCCCGGCGCGGACCGGCCGGTCCTGGCGCTCATCGACCCCACGCTGTTCGGCTCCGCGCTGGACGCCATCTTGGACAACGCGATCAAGTTCAGCCCGCCGCAGGGCACGGTCGCCGTGCGGGTCCTGCTGGAGCCGGCCACAGTGCGCTGCGTGGTCTCCGACACCGGCGCGGGCCTGCTGGACAGCGAGTTCGAGCGGATCGGCGACCGGTTCTGGCGCAGCAAGCGCCACCAGAACGTCCACGGGACCGGGCTCGGCCTGGCCATCGTCAGGGTTCTGCAAGAGGCGGTCGGCGGCGACCTGACCTTCGCCCCGAACACGCCGTCCGGCCTGAGCGTGACCCTCAGCCTGCCCCGGAGCACCGGGGACAAGGGCGACCCGCACCGGAACCGGCCGCGCCCGGTGATGGCGCGCTCGGAGGGACCGGCTCCCTCCGGTTCCCAGGACCACCAGGTGGGGGTGGTGTGATGCGCGGGCCGGTCCGGATCGTGAGAACCCTGTTGGCGGCGCTGGTTCTGCTGCTGCCGGCCGGCTGTGACGGCCACACCCCGCAAGCGCCCGCGGCGACCATCTACACCGGCGGCACATCAGGGGTCTACTACCAGTACGGCGAGGCGTTGCGCACGTCCCTGGGCACCGCCTACCGGCCGCTCAACGTGGTGCCGACCTCCGGTTCGGTGGACAACGTCGGCCGGCTGGCGACGATGCCGTCCGGGTTCGCGATCGTCGCCGCCGACGTCGCCGCCGCGGCCGGCAGCGGCCAGCCGCCCTTCAGCGGGGACGTGCCGATCCGCGCCGTCGCGCGCCTGTACGACGACTACATCCACCTGGTGGTCCCGGCCAACTCCCCGATCTACACCGGCTCGCAGCTGCGCGGGTACCGGGTGTCGCTCGGCGGGGAGGGCTCGGGGACCCAGCTGATCGCCGACCGGGTCCTGACCGCGGACGGCCTCGACGTCGACCGGGACGTGCAGGCTGAGGAGCTCGACCTGACCGGGTCGGCGGCGGCGCTGCGACAGCACAAGATCGACGCCTTCTTCTGGTCCGGCGGCCTGCCGACCCCGGGGATCTCCGCACTCGCCGCGGCCATGCCGATCCGCATGGTCGATCTGAAGCCGGAGGCGACGAAACTGAGGACGCAGTACGGGTCCTCCTACCGGTCCGGGACGATTCCCGCCGACACCTACCCCGGCGGCTACATGGTGACCACGATCGCGATACCCAACCTGTTGATCACCTCCGCGAGCGCCCCCGAGGAGGACATCCGGCGGTTCACCGCGGCGCTGTTCTCGAGCAAGGGCGCGCTGCAGCGGCTGGTGCCGACGGCCCGGGAGCTGGATCCGTCGATCGCCATCTACACCGAGCCCGTGCCGCTGCATCCCGGGGCGGTGGACTACTACCGGTCGGTCAAGCCGGCGTTGTGACGCGGAGTCGCGATTCGGCACTGTGATGCGCGGTTGCGATTCGCGGTTGTGATCCGGCGGGTCACAACCACGCCGGCTCCCGCCACGCCAGTACCGGATCGCAGGTCAGGATCCTGCGATGCAGGGTACGCAGCTCGACTCCGGGCTGGACGCCCTCGTCGTCCAGGGTGCCGCAGACCCGCACGTAGGCCTTAACAGCGTCGGCGCGGCGACACGAACGGAACAACGCCATCATGAGGTGCGCGTGGAAGGGCTCGTACCGCGGGTACTGCTGCGTCAAGGCCATCAGCTCGCCGGTCAGCTCCGCATGCCGGCCCAGGCGCAGGTCCGCGGTGATCCGGTGGTCCAAGGCGGTCAGCCGCAGGTCCTCCAGGCATTCGGCGGCCCGCGCCAGAACCGGCCCATGGCCCACGCCGGACAATGCCGGTCCGCACCACAGATCAAGCGCCGAACGGAGCACCTCGGCGCCGAAGCCGTACTCGCCGCGCTCCACGGCCCGGCAGCCCTCGTGGGACAGCGCCTCGAACACAGTCAGGTCGAGATCGTCGGGCGCGATGTGCAGCCGGTAGCCGGAGAGATCGGTGGACAGCAGCCGGCGGCCGTCTTCCTTCAGGACACGGCGCAGCTGCGAGATGTAGACCTGCAAAGCGCTCACGGCGGTCCGTGGCGGCGTGTCCCCCCACAGCTCGTCCGTCAACGTCAGGGCCGACACGGGCTGGTTCGTGCGCGTCAACAGCACGGCCAGGACGGACCGCACCTTGGGCGCCGTCGGAGTCTGCGGCGCGGCGGTCACCGAGCCCAGGACACGGAATCTCATGGTGGAGTCACTTTCGTGGTCTGCGCGGTCACTCTCAGTGTGCCCGGACCACTTTGGTGGATCCTCCAGTCCTCACCGGACGACCGCGCCGTGACGTCACGACTCAGGGCTCGACGATGATCTCCACGACGGCGACCGTCCAGTTGGACCCGGCGCCGGCACCGAACCCGCGCAGGTCTGCCCGGGTTCGAGGCTCCCCTCGGAGACCAGGCTCGTCGTGGCCCTCGTCGACGACGACGACGCGGTCGGCCTTCATCGCCGTGGAGAGCCGGTGCGCGATCAGGATCGCGGTGCGCCCCTCCGGCAGCACGTCCAGAGCCGCCTCGATCTTGGCCTCGGAGCGCAGGTCCAGGTTGGACGTCGGCAATTGAGGTGGCGGGGCTTGGCCCGGCTGCACGGCGCGCGGCTGGGCCAAGCCGTTCTTCACTTCGTGCCGTTCGGTCCTAGCCGACGCCCTGTCCGCAGGCGGGCGGGGGCGGTCCCGGGTCGGTGACCGAGGCGTGGATCTGCTCGCCGTCGCCGAGGTTCGTGGCGTCCGCGGTCATGACCTGGTCGACGCCGCCCTGGTCGGGGGTGTTGGACATCGCGGTGATGCCCGCGGCGGTGGAGGTCAGGATCTTGTCGAAGAAGACGACGCCGTTGTCGGCCAGCTGGACGTGCCACTGCTGGCCGGCGGCCTCGGTGTTGATCTGGAACTCCTCGCCGACGACCACGCCGGGCTTGGCGCCGTCGTCGTCGTACTTGGACTTCAGGGTCCAGCCGGTGCCCTGGGAGCCCTTGCCCTGGGTGCTGTGAGTGGGGCCGCAGGGGCGGCCGCCGCCTCCGCCACCACCCCCGCCGCCGCCGCTGGCGTAGGCGTTCGGGCCCACAAGCACGGCGGTCGCGAGCGCGGCCGCGCCGAGCGCGATGCCGGCGCCCCGTTTGCGATAACGCATAGATCCTCCTCTTGGATGGCAGAAAGCTCTGCCACTCAGAGATAGGCTCGGGGGATACACGAGCACTGACATGCTCGATGTGCGGCCGGGGAGCGTCGGAGGTTTCGCGATGCGGGAGTGGGGCGGGGCCGACGGTCCTGAGGACATGCCTGACGGGGTCGGAAGTCCTGGCGACAGGCCGGGCGACAGGCCCGGCAACGGGCCCGGCGATGGTCACCGCCGCGGCGGCTTCACGCTCTGGGCGGCGCGTCACCCGATTCCCGCCGCGCTGCTGGTGTCCGTCGTGCTGACCCTCCTGGGCATCGCCAAGATCGCTTTTCTCACCCTGGACTCCGGCCGGTCGCCACACTCGTCGCACGTGTCGGCCCGGAAGTTGTGGACCGCCGCCGGAGTCATGGAGCTGGTCTTCTTCGCCATGTCCGCCGGGCTGACCCTCGCGGCGGCCAGGGCGCGGAAACGGCGCGGCATACCGTTGACGGCCGAAGGCTTGAACCTCCCGTTCGAGGAGGACCGCGACACCGCCGCGCGTCGGCCGCCGCCGTTGCTCGTCGTCCGGCTGAGCCTGCGAACCCCGATCGGACTGGTGACGATGTTTCCGCTGGCGGTCGGCGTGCTGTCGCTTGTCGCGGGGCTGGTGGACATGGACACCGGACACGGCGGGGCGGCGCTGTGGTTCGGCATGGCCCTTCTATGGCTCGCGAGCGGAGTCTGGGCGACGGTCGGCTATCGGAGGCAGAGGATCGTGGTGGACAGCGA
>Ga0207695_10010702_pt1 | contig 11200 bp, 13 predicted proteins | sample KBSC54metaG_FD_184354 | JGI IMG/M metagenome (GOLD analysis project Ga0207695, IMG submission 184354) | Corn rhizosphere microbial communities from Kellogg Biological Station, Michigan, USA - KBS C5-4 metaG (SPAdes) (version 2) | ecosystem: Host-associated > Plants > Roots > Rhizosphere > Soil... | reverse complement strand
AATCTGCCGGGCCAGCGAGGCGACCGCACCGTTGCGGCTGTAATACAGGACCAGGATTTCCGTCATGCGCGAAGACTAGCGGAAAAGAACGCGTTCGGGTTTCGATGATCCCCAATGCGCGAATTTCCTACGACTGTTTTTGCGCATCGGCTATGCTTCATCGATGCAGCTCTTCGATAGATGCAGGCATTGGGCGCGCCGCGCGGACGCTACGCGCGCGGGGGCGTTCCTGCGCTTCCTGTTCAAGCGCTTCCTCGACGACAACTGCCTGCTGACCGCCGGTGCGTTGAGTTACACGAGCCTGCTCGCCGTGGTGCCGCTGACCGCGACCGTGCTTGGCGTGGTCGCGATGTTTCCGATCTACCAGCGTTGGGGCGACGCGCTGACGATCTTCCTGTTCAACCATTTCGTTCCGCGGTCGGCGGCGAGCGTCGCGGATTACATCCGCACGTTCGCGAGCAGCGCGCGCGGCCTTACCGGTTTCGGCGCGGTCGGCGTGCTGGTGACATCGTTGTTGACGATGTGGAGCATCGAGGATGCATTCAACCGTATCTGGCGCGACTCGCGCCCGCGGCGTCCGCACGCGCGCTTCCTGATCTACTGCGTCGCGCTGACGCTCGGCCCGCTGCTGGCGGTGTTGAGCCTCGCGATTTCCTCGTACCTGTTTTCGCTGCCGCTGGTCGCGGCCGCCGAGCAATCGCCACTGGCGAAGTACGGCTTGCGCCTTGTGCCCGTACTGCTCGAACTGATCGCCTTTGGCGCGGCGTACAAGGTGATCCCGAACCATCGCGTGAAGCCGCGACACGCGCTGGCCGGTGGCGCGCTCGCGACGCTGTTGTTCGAATGCGCGAAATACGCCATCGCTTACTATCTGAAACGCGCTTCGTACCAGCAGATTTACGGCGCGCTCGCGGCGATCCCGATTTTCCTGTTGTGGATCTGGGTGTCGTGGCTGGTGGTTCTGCTTGGCGCAACATTTACCGCAGCGCTGTCGGCGTTCGACCATCAACCACCTTCCGCGGCCGATCAACCCTTGGAGAAACCTGCGCCATGACGACGCAACGCACGCAAGCTGCAACGCTCGTTTCCACCATCGCCTGCGCGCTCGCATTGGGCGCCTGCCAGCGTGCAGCGCAGCCTGCGGCTACTGCACCGGTACCGGCTGCGAAACCGCAAGCCGCAGCCAGCGCGCCAGCCGCGCCAGCGACGCCAGCGGACAAGAACCATCCGACTCTCAAGCTCTCCACGTTCGACGGCCAGCCCTACGACCTCGCATCGCAACGCGGGCATTGGGTACTGGTGAATTTCTGGGCGACGTGGTGCGGCCCGTGCCTGCAGGAAATGCCCGATCTCACCGCTTTAGTGAAGCGGCGCAACGACGTGGCCGTGATAGGCCTGGATTTCGAGGAAATCGAGAAGCCCGAGCTGGAAGCTTTCCTCAAGGAACACAAGCCGGGTTATCCGATCGCGCTCGTGGATACCTACCATCCGCCGCAGGATTTCGACACGCCGCGCGCGTTGCCGGCCTCGTACCTGATCGGCCCCGATGGCGCGGTCGTGCACAAGTTCCTCGGCCCGATCACGGTCAAGGAAATCGAGCAGCAGATCGATCGCGCGAGTAAACCTTCGGGTTGAAATGGAAGCCGCGCGTTTCTTCGTGGGCGGTCGCGTGCAGGGCGTCGGCTTTCGCGCCGCCACGCGCCGTTTCGCGGTCGGGATCGGGTTGAACGGCTACGTGCGCAATCTCGCCGATGGACGCGTCGAAGTGTTCGCGCAGGGCGATTCCGCGGCGATCGAGGTGCTCGCGCAATGGCTGCAACATGGGCCGCCGCTCGCGCGCGTGGATGATGTGCGGCGGTTGCCTGCGACCGTAGAAGAAACCTCGTCCTTCGACTTCGGTTGAACGGCTTTCGTTCGTATCGAACGAGTCGCTGCGCGTCAGTCGTCGTGCGACCCGGTATCGAAATCCGGTAGCGGCTTGAGCGGGCCGCCAAAACTTTCGTCCAGCGGCGCGTGCTTCAGCGGCGGCAACTCGATCGGCGTTTCCGGCACCTGCGTGTCGGGAACGGTATCGAGCAGGTGGCGGATCAAGGTGAGCCGACCGCGTTTCTGGTCGTTGAAATCCACCAGCGCCCACGGTGCGTTCGCGGTGTGCGTTGCCTTGAGCATCGCATCGCGCGCGTCGCCGTATTCGGCGTAATGCGAACGCGCCTTGAGGTCGATCGGCGAGAGTTTCCAGCGCTTGAGAGGATCGTCGGCGCGTTCGGCGAAACGTTTTTCCTGCTGCTCCTGGTCGACGCACAACCAGTACTTGAACAACAGGATGCCGTCGTCGGTCAGCAATCTTTCGAACGCAGGCGCCTGTTCGAGGAAGGCGTGGTACTGCGCATCGGTGCAATAGCCCATCACTCTCTCGACACCCGCGCGGTTGTACCAGCTGCGATCGAACAGCACGATCTCGCCGGCGGCAGGCAGGTGTTCGATGTAACGCTGGAAATACCACTGTGTCTGCTCGCGGTCGTTCGGCTTCGCGAGCGCGACGGTGTGGCATTGGCGCGGATTGAGCGTGCCCGCGATGTCGCCGATCACGCCGCCCTTGCCGGCGGTGTCGCGGCCTTCGAACAGGATCAGCAGGCGCTGCCCGGTCTGCTCGACCCAGCGCGCCATCTGCAGCAATTCGCCCTGCATCGGCTCGAACAGTTTTGCGTATTTCTTGCGCTTGATCTTGTGCATGTTCTTACCGTTTGTCCTTGCGCACATCGGCCATGCCGCGCGCGACTTCCAACAATGCGCCTTGCTGCTTCGTGGTCAGTTCGCGATACGCCGCGAGCAGCGCGTGTTCGCCCTTGGTACGCGCCGGATCGAGCGTGCTCGCGATTTCGCCGAGCAACGCGCCGGCCGGAACGCCGAACGTTTTCGCCAACGCGTCGAGTTGTTCGCGGCCGGGCATCTTGTCGCCGCGCAGCCATGCGGATACGGTCGCGACCCCTGCGCGTGGAATCGCCGTCGCGATATCGGTCGCGCTGAGGCCGCGCGCCTTGGCCAGCAATCGCAGGGTGGAGTCGATTCCCATCGCTTACTCCTTCAGTCGCGGGCGCAATGCCGCAAGATTGCAGGGTTTCGTGCGCGTGTCGAGTTGCGCGCGGATCAATTGTTCCCACGCGGTGCGGCAGGCCGAGGTCGAACCCGGCAGGCAGAACACGAACGTTCCGTTGGCAATTCCAGCGAATGCGCGCGACTGCAACGAGCTCGTACCGATTTCCGCGAAGCTGATCGCGCGAAAGATTTCGCCGAAGCCCGGCATCGTCTTGTCGAGCAAAGGCAACAACGCTTCCGGCGTGGAATCGCGGCCAGTGAATCCGGTGCCGCCGGTGACCAGGATGCCATCGATGTTTTCGTCGGCGATCCAGCGCGAAACCAGCGCACGCAGCTTGTAGCGATCATCGGGAAGGATCGCGCGCTCGTGCAGGCGATGGCCGGCGGACGCGAGCGACTCGACCAGGTAGTCGCCTGATGTATCGTTTGCCGGCTTACGCGTATCGGAAACGGTGAGTACGCACAGGTTCAAGGATGCCATTGCGTCGCTCATGCGTGGCTCGCGAAGTCGATATGGAAATGCAGGTTCTCGCCGAGTGTCCATCCGGCGCCGTGATAAAGCGCTTGCGCGGCGGCATTGTCGGGGCCGGTTTCGAGTTCGAGGCCCAACGCGCCATGTTCGCGCGCGAATGCGCAAGCCGCATCGAGCAGGGCGCGCGCTGCGCCCAGCCGGCGCGCCTGCGACGCGACATACAGATCGTTGAGCAACCACGTGCGACCGAGACGCACCGATGAAAACAGCGGGTACAACTGGGTGAATCCGATTGCTGCGCCGTCGTGTTCGGCGATCAGCACGACCGATTCCTTGTTGGCGATGCGCCCGGCGAGGAAGGCGCGCGCCGCGTCCACGTCGCTGGGTTGTTTGTAGAACTGCCGATACGCATCGAACAATCCGGCTAGCGCATCGAGATCGCTCGCATCGGCGCGGCGTACTGCGACGTTCATGCAGCCTCCGTCAACAACTTGAGTTCATCGGCCTGGTGTTCGTGGGTCAGGCGATCGACGAGGTCGTCGAGATCGCCTTCAAGAATTTCCGGCAAGCGATAGAGCGTCAACCCTTCGACGCGATGATCGGTGATGCGCCCCTGTGGAAAATTGTAGGTGCGGATACGCTGGCTGCGGTCGCCGCTGCCGACTTGCAGGCGACGCGATGCTGCCGTCACCGCTGCTGCGCGCGAACGTTCGGCTTCCAGCAACATCGCCTTCAAGCGCTGCATCGCTTTCTCGCGGTTCGCGTGCTGCGAACGCTCGGTCTGGTTTTCGACGACGACACCGGTCGGTACATGGGTAATGCGGATCGCCGACTCGGTCTTGTTGACGTGCTGGCCGCCGGCGCCCGAGCTGCGGAACGTGTCGACCTTCAGATCGGCCGGATTGATCTGCACCTCGCTGACTTCGTCGTCGTCCGGCAGGATCGCGACGGTCGCGGCCGAGGTATGGATGCGTCCCTGCGTTTCCGTATCGGGGACGCGCTGCACGCGGTGCGTGCCGGATTCGAACTTGAGCTTCGAATACGCGCCGCGACCTTCGATGCGCGCGACGATTTCCTTGTAGCCGCCATGCTCGCCGGGGCTGGAAGACTCGACCTCGACCTTCCAGCGGTTGCGCTCCGCGTAACGCGCGTACATGCGGAACAGGTCGCCCGCGAAGATCGCCGCCTCATCGCCGCCGGTGCCGGCACGGACTTCGAGGAAGAGGTTGGCGTCGTCGCGCGGATCGACCGGAATCAGCAGCAGGCCGAGCGATTCTTCCAGCGTCGCGATGCGATGTTCGATCGATGGAATTTCTGCATCGGCCAATTCGCGCATTTCGGGATCGTCGCGCATCGCGACTGCGGATGCGAGATCCGCGCGCGAACGGTCGTAGTCGGCGAGCGCGTTGGCGATCGGCTCGAGTTGCGCGAATTCGCGCGAGAGTTCGCGAAAGCGTTTCTGGTCGGCGAGCGCGTCAGGCTCGGCGAGCAGGCGCGCGACTTCCTCGCGGCGCTCGGCGAGCGCCTCAAGTTTGCGCAGGAGGCTCGGCGTCATCGGAGCTTTCCCTGCTGCTATCGAGATCGACGCTGGCGTCGAATGAGTTTTCCGAGGCGTGGTCGAACAATCGCGCGGCGGCGCTCAGCAGTTGCGCGTCGCCCTCGCGTGCGGCGCGATGCAGGCCTGCGGTCGGTGCGTGCAGCAGTTTGTTGGTCAGCCCATGCGCGAGTTTTTCGAGCACGTCGTGCGGGTCGCGGCCGGCGGCAAGTTGTTCCTTCGCGCGCACCAGCAATGCATCGCGGGTCGCTTCGCTGCGCGCGCGCAGCGATTTCAGCGTGTCCTGCCGCGTGCTGCCGCGCCACCACGCCATGAATTGCTCCACCTGCAAATCGATCAGGGTTTCCGCTTCGCCAGCCGCCTGTTGGCGCGAGCGACGGTTCTCGCCGATCACTTGTTCGAGGTCGTCGACGGTATACAGATACACGTCATCGAGAGTCGTGGTTTCCGGTTCGATATCGCGCGGCACGGCGAGGTCGAGCAGGAACATCGGCGCATGCCGACGCGCGCGGATCGCGCGTTCGACGGCCGATCTCGTAATGACGGGATCGCGGCTCGCGGTCGCGCAGATCACGATATCGGCTTCGGCGAGATGACGTTCGAGGTCTTCCAGCGGCAAGGCGACGCCGCCGAACCGGTGTGCGAGTTGCTGCGCGTGTTCGAGCGTGCGGTTGGCGACGAGGATGCGTTTGGCTTTCGCATCGAGCAGGTGGCGTGCAGCGAGTTCGATGGTTTCGCCGGCGCCGACCAGCAGCACCGTCGCCTGGTCGAGTCGCGCAAACACCTGCTGCGCGAGCCGCACCGCTGCATACGCGACGGACACCGGATGCGCGCCGATGCGCGTGTCGGTGCGCACGCGCTTGGCGACCGCAAAGCAGTGCTGGAACAAGCGGTCGAGCCCGGTCTTGAGCGCATGCGCGCCGCGTGCGGTCTGCCATGCATGTTTGACCTGGCCGAGGATCTGCGGCTCGCCAAGAACGAGCGAATCCAGGCCGATGGCAACCCGGAACAGATGCCGCACGGCCGCCGCGTCAGTGTGCCGATACAGGTACGCATCGAGATCGGTGACGCCGAGCTGGTGGTGCTCGGCAAGCCAGCGCACGACGTCCGCCTCGGCCTGCGGCTCGATTCGCGCGTACAGCTCGGTGCGGTTGCAGGTCGAAAGCAGCGCGGCTTCATGCACCCCGTCGACCGCGCGCAACGATGCCAGCGCGTCTGGCAGCGCTTCTTCGGCGAACGCGACCTTCTCGCGCAGTGCGATCGGGGCGGTCTGGTGGTTCAGGCCAAGGGCCAGCAATGCCATGGTGCTCGGGACGATGCGATAAGCTTATGGAATGGATGGATTTGTTGCCGCCAATTGTAACTTGTACGGCCTTCGGGCGTGGCGCAAGGGCCGCGCTTGCGTGCGGCGCAGCGCCGTCGCGGAGTGTTCGACGCGATGAGTCTGGGTTCGTTGGCTGCTCGTTATCGAACTGCTTCCTGCGTGCTGGCGATGTCGCTGCTCGGCATGCAGGCCCATGCGGCGATCGAGGATGCGTTGGCGCCGACCTTGCGCGGCGAGTTCGCGCTGCAGGCTGGCGACGGTGCGACGGCCGCACGTAACTATCTCGAGGCCTCGCAGAAAAGCGACGATCCTGCGCTCGCGCGACGCGCGACCGAAGTCGCGTTGCTTGCGCACCAGGATGCGCTCGCGACGCGTGCGCTGGCGCGCTGGCGACAGCTCGATCCGAAATCGGACGATCCCGCTACTGCGGATGCCTTGATCGCGTTGCGCAAGGGCGATCGCGCGAATGCGAGTCGCGTGCTGCTTGCGATGCTCGATTCCGGCAGTGAAGGCAGCAAGCGCGCGATCCGCGTGCTCGCGCTGGCGACCGACAGTGCGACTTCCGCGTTGGTCGCGAACGACCTGTTCAAGCGCGGCCATTGGCCGCAGGACATCGATGCATGGCTTGCGTTCGGCGAGCTCTCGCGGCGGCTCGGCGATCCGGCGCTGACGCGGAGCATCGTTGGTGATGTCGTGCGGCGTTTCCCGAACGAACCGCGCGCGTGGCTGCTCGAATCGGCGCGCTTGCGCGAGCAGGGCGATCCGGTCGCGGCGCGGCATGCGATCGAACATGCGCTGGCGCTTGCCACGGTCGACGCGAAGGTGCGCACGGCGGCGGCCGAAGAACTTGCGCTCCTCGGCGACACAAAGGCGGCCGCGGATGCGCTGTCCAAGGGGCCGCAGGACGACACCAGCTATATCGCGCGCGCGGCTTATCTCGCGCAGGCCGATGACGAGGGCGGGCTAGCCGCGTTGTATGCCGAGGTCAAATCGCTCGCGCGGGCGCCCGACGCGGAGCGCAGCCTGCTGCTCGGCCAGCTCGCCGAATACCTCAAGCACGACGACGAGGCGCTTGCGTGGTATCGCGGCATTCCGCATGGCATCGCGGCGAACCAGGCGCAGAACCGGATTGCGATCGTGCTCGACAGTCGCGGCGACCTCGACGGCGCACTCGCGGTGTTGCACGCGCAACAACACGACAGCAGTGCCGATGAGGACGAACAGCGCGACAGCTTCCAGACCGAGGCCGAACTGCTCGCCAGCCACGGGCGCAAGGACGAAGCGCTGGCGGTGTACGGTCGCGCGCTGGCGTTCTTCGATGACGACCAGGCCTTGTTGTATGGTCGCGCGGTCCTGCTTGTCGGCATGGATCGCGTTGCCGAGGCGGAAGCCGACCTGCGCAATATCGTCGCCCAGGATCCGGACAATGCCGAAGCGCTGAATGCGCTGGGTTACACGCTCGCCGATCGCACCGATCGCTACGCCGAGGCGCAGGTGCTGATCGAGAAGGCGCTGCGTTTGCAGCCCGATTCGCCGGCATTCCTCGACAGCCTCGGCTGGGTGCAGCATCGACTGGGGCGCAATGCCGAGGCATTGCGCAACCTGCGTCGCGCATTCGCATTGCAGAAGGATCCGGAGATCGCCGCTCACCTCGGCGAAGTGCTATGGCTGGGTGGCGACAAGGACGGAGCGCGCACGATATGGAAGCAGGGATTGACGATCGACAAGGACAACGGCGCATTGCATCGCATGCTGCAGACCTACCATCCATGACCGCGCCATTCACCACCGCGCTGCGTCGTTGCATGCTGTTGCTGATCGTCTTCGCGCTCGCCGCATGCGTACCGCCACCGGTGCGTCGCGCGCCGGATGTCGCGCTCTTGCAGGCGCAAGCCGCGCGTGAGGCAGCGCTTGCCGCGCGTCCGGATTGGTCGCTGTCGGGTCGCATCGCGATATCCAATAGCAAGGACGGCGGCAGCGGACGCATCGACTGGAAACAGCACGGCAGCGATTTCGACATCCGCCTGAGCGCGCCGGTGACGCGCCAGAGCTGGCGGCTCGTGCGTGAAGGAACAAGCGTGCGCCTGGAAGGGCTCGAAGGCGGCACCCTCGAAGGCACCGACGCGCAGGCGTTGCTGTACCAGGCGCTGGGCTGGATGGTGCCGGTCGATGCGCTCGCGGCGTGGGCGCGTGGCGCGCGGGCGAACAGCAATGAGGCGCAACTGCAATTCGGCGCCGACGGCCTGCCGTCGTTGTTGACCGAAGACGATTGGTCGGTGGACTATCGCGCATGGGACACGGCCAGCGATCCGCCGCGCCCGAAGAAAGTGTTCGCCAGCCAGGGCGATGCCAAGGTGCGCCTGTCCGTGGACAGCTGGGGCACGCAGTAAGCGATGTCTGCGCTGCCCGCCGACGCTGGCTGGAGCGAGTGGCCGGCGCCCGCCAAGTTGAACCTGTTCCTGCGGATCGTCGGCCGGCGTGCTGACGGTTATCACGAGCTGCAAACCGTATTCCAGTTGCTGGATTGGGGCGACAGCGTGCGCTTGCGGGTGCGCGCCGATGGCGGCATCCAGCGGTCGGCTTCGCGGGATGGCGCGGGCGGCTATGGCGTGGCCGAGGCCGACGATTTGACGGTTCGCGCAGCGAAGTTGTTGCAATCCGAATCCGGCTGCGCGCTTGGTTGCGAGATCGCGGTCGAGAAGCGCATTCCGCTGGGCGGCGGCTTTGGCGGCGGTTCGTCGGATGCGGCGACCGTGCTGGCGGTACTGAATGTCTTGTGGGAAACCGGCTTCGGAACCGATCGGTTGGCGGCGCTGGGACTCAGGCTGGGCGCCGATGTGCCGGTGTTCGTGCATGGCCAGAACGCCTGGGCCGAGGGCATCGGCGAACGGCTGGCGCCGATCGAACTTCCGCCGCGTTGGTACCTGATTGTCGATCCCGGCGTGCATGTGCCGACCGCCGAGTTGTTCCAAGCGCCTGATTTGACCCGGAATGCGACCCCGGCGACAATACGCGGCTTCGCGTCCGGTGCTGCGCTCGGCAATGCCTTCGAGCTGGTGCTACGTCGGCGCGAGCCGAAGATCGCTGCGGCGCTGGATGTGCTGACGCAGTTCGGCACGGCCTGCGTGACGGGTAGCGGTGGCGGCTGCTTCGTCGCGTTCGATGCGCGCGAACCAGCCGAATCCGCGCTCGCCGCATTGCCGAAACGCTGTAAAGCCTGGATCGCAGCGGGTGCGTCGCGTTCGCTGCTGCTGGATCGGCTGGAACAGATTTCAACATGAATCGGTGGGGCGTCGCCAAGCGGTAAGGCACCGGGTTTTGATCCCGGCATTCGTAGGTTCGATTCCTACCGCCCCAGCCACTTCGGTGGCGATCGGATGGTTGCAACACGCAAGACGTTCAATGCACGGCACGGATTCACTGGCGGCTTCACCACACAGGCGCAGGCAGATCGCGATGAACGACGAAAACCTGATGCTGTTCACCGGCAATGCGAACCGGCCGCTCGCGCAAGCCGTGTGCCGCGAACTCGGTATCCGTCTCGGCAAGGCGCTGGTCGGCACGTTCTCCGACGGCGAAGTGCAGGTCGAGATCGAGGAGAACGTGCGTCGGCAGGAAGTGTTCGTGATCCAGTCCACGTCCGCACCGAGCGCGGAAAACCTGTTCGAGGTGCTGGTGCTGATCGACGCGCTCAAGCGCGCATCGGCTGCCAGCGTGACTGCCGTGATTCCGTATTTCGGTTATGCGCGGCAGGATCGTCGCCCGCGTTCGGCGCGCGTGCCGATCACTGCGAAGGTCGCCGCGAAAATGTTTGGCGCGATCGGCGCGGATCGCGTGCTGACAGTCGACCTGCATGCCGACCAGATCCAGGGCTTCTTCGACATGCCGGTGGACAACGTGTACGCCTCGCCGCTGCTGCTCGCGGACATCTGGCGCATGCAGGGTACCGACAACCTGGTGGTGGTCAGCCCCGACGTCGGCGGCGTGGTGCGCGCGCGCGCGATCGCAAAGCGCCTCGACGACGCGGATCTCGCGATCATCGACAAGCGCCGTCCGCGTGCGAACGTGGCGACGGTGATGAACATCATCGGCGACGTCGCCGACCGCACCTGCGTGCTGGTCGACGACATCGTGGATACCGCCGGAACGCTGTGCGCGGCGTCGGCAGCATTGAAGGAGCAGGGCGCGCGCAAGGTGCTCGCGTACTGCACGCATCCGGTGCTGTCGGGCGCGGCGATCGACAACATCACCAAGTCGCAGCTCGACGAACTGGTGGTCACCGACACGATTCCGCTGAGCGACGCGGCGCGCAATTGCGCGAAGATCCGCCAGCTCAGCGTCGCCGAGTTGCTGGCCGAGACGATCCGCCGGATTGCGTTCGGCGAATCGGTGAGTTCGTTGTATGTGGACTGAAAGCAGGATCGCTGTCGCGTGCGTGCTGTTGAGCGCGTCGGCGATGGCTTCACCTGCGCCGCAGGGCGCGAGTGAATCCAACCCGGGTGAACTCAGGATCGGGCTGGCGCAGTTGTGCGCCGACGACACGCCGCAATCGAGCAGGATCGAGGTAACGATTGCGCAGTCCATGGTTGGCCGGGATGTCGAGCCCAAGGGTGCTGGCGAGCTTTGCATCGTGCGCGATACCCGGATTGACCTGTCGGTGGCAGCGATCGATACCCATGAAGACAAATGGAAAATCGGGTCGGTAAGGATTTCCATTGCGCCGAAGGACGAGGCGGCTCTTGCCAAGGCGATG
>Ga0207695_10010698_pt1 | contig 11203 bp, 12 predicted proteins | sample KBSC54metaG_FD_184354 | JGI IMG/M metagenome (GOLD analysis project Ga0207695, IMG submission 184354) | Corn rhizosphere microbial communities from Kellogg Biological Station, Michigan, USA - KBS C5-4 metaG (SPAdes) (version 2) | ecosystem: Host-associated > Plants > Roots > Rhizosphere > Soil... | reverse complement strand
CCGTCCCCCCGGAATCCCGAATCTCTGCCACGGTGCGGTCGATCTTGTTCTGCGTGCGGCCGACCACCACGACCTTGGCGCCTTCGCGCGCGAAGCGGAGCGCGATGCCGTGGCCCATGCCCTGCCCCCCACCGGTGACGAGCGCGACGCCGTCCTTCAGCTTTGCCATTTCAAACCCTCTCTCACGCTAAACTGAATGACCCGGCTGCTCCGGACCAGATTCCAAAAGACGGGCTGTTAGCGTTCCAGCGTAACGTCGAACGCCTTCAGATAATCCCCGGTGAGCCGGTCGATGTCGGCCTCGGTCATGCCGATGTCCGCCAAGGAATATTGATGATGCTTGCGCCCGGATCGCTCGGTCGTGTCGCTGGCGAGCCAGGCTTCCATCGCGGCCGCGCGGGCGTCGCTGAACTCGAGGCCAAGCTGCGAATAGATGGATCGTACGGTGCCGATCGGATCGGCCCGAAAATCGAGGAAGCGCACGTCGACGAACCGCTCCGCCATGCCGGGCCGGTGCCGGAACTCCAGCGCTTTTTCCCAGGTGTCGTCATAATCGCCGACGATGCTCTTTTCGCCCGGCGCGGCGGCGGCGAACTTGCTGTGCAGCACGGTCGCCATGTTGGCGATCGACGGATAGATCTTGGCCGTGTCGCGATGACAATGAATGAACATGGCGTCGGGGAAGACCTCGACAATCTCTTCGAGGAAGCGCACGTGCAGCGGGGTCTTCAGCACCCACCGGCGTGGCGGCAGCCCATGCTGCAGGTATTTGAGGAAATCGCGCTGTTCACGATAGATCGCGCGGAAGTCCTGCTGGAACAAGACCTCCTGATAGGTCGGCAGTTCGGCAAGGGCGGTGAACGTCGCCGAGGCCAGAAGCAGCTCCCAGAAGAACAGGCATTCCTCCGCGCGGTCGGCACCCATGGGGTGGACGCCCAGCCAGTCGTCGTCGAGCAGGCCGAGGTCGCCGAGCCGTTCCTGACACTTGGTCTCACGCAGACCACGGGCGAAAGCATCGTCGGCGCGCGGAGAGGGATAGTGCATCTCGAACAGGCGCGGCGCGCGGTTCAGCGGGTCGGACCCCAGCAAGTTATGGAGGAAGGTCGTGCCCGAACGCGGCAGGCCTAGGATGAAGATCGGCGCCTTGACCGTCTCGTCGCGCCATCCCGGATGGCGCTTGCGATCGGCGACATATTTGAGGCGTGAGGTCAGGATATCCATCAGGAAACGGTAGAACCGCATCTCCCCGCGCGGATGCAGGTTCGAGGGCTGGTTGAGATCATTGACGAAAGTGGTCAGCAGGCGCTCGGGCGTGCCGACATGATCGAGCGCCCAGTCATCGAGCGCGGTTTCGATTTCAGCGGCGCGCATCAGCTCCGCTGGGCTTGGCAAGGCCATGGATCATTTTCCTTTCAGATGCCGTACATGCGGCGAATGCCCGCGCCGCGCTCCGCCACAGTGGCGCGCCGCTCCTCGGGCGAGACCGTGGGCGAGCCGACGTGGAGATGGTTCGGCAGGTCTGCGAGGTTGACCTTGGTGACGACCGGCTCGGGCACCGGATCGCACCAGACCCAGCGCGATGCGCAGACGCCCCGCAGATGACCAACCGTATCCATCCAGTTGGCGATTCCCGGGTCGCGGGCAGAGACGACGATGCGGATCTTGCCGTCCGGATCGACCCTTGTCTGCATGGCGTTCAGCGATGACTGGTTATTGAGATAATCGACTGTGTCGTATTGCAGGTTGGCGAGCTGGAAAGCCCAGAACGTTGAAGTCTTCGGCGGGTCGAACTCAAATACCAGCCCCTCGTCCTCGGCAATGTCGAACACCATGAAATGATAGGCGGCGTGCTGGATCCCACCCAGGTTCTGCTCCTTGCCGGTCCAGAAGACATTGACGCCTACGTCGCCGACGATCTCGTCGTTGCGTCCGATCCAGTGCCGCGCCGACTCACGGGCGAAGTTCGTCAGCTTGCGGATGCGGGTGGCGAGGTCGCGGTTGCTGATCTGGAGGCGGGGCTTGTCGAGGCCGTCAAGGCGCTCGATCTGGACCATTGCCGGTACGTCGTTTGTCCAGTCGTACATCGCGTCGCGAATGACAAGAAGTAACTGGTTCTCGCTCGGGTCGGTCTTGATCCAGTTGCCGTCATGCTGGTCCGGCGAGAGGATGATCTCGAAACTCCTGTCCGATTCGACGTGCATCTTGTCGAACTCGAGGATGGCGACCTGGCGGAACTTGGGATCGCCCCAGAACTCGCTCTGCACGTGGAGCTCGCTCCAACGCGTGGTGCCGGTCTTGCCCGTGATCCGGTAGGTGCCCGCGCCGTCGGCAAAGGCGAACTGATAGTGGAAATCGGGGCAGCACAGGCCCCAGGTGAAGATCATCGGGTGATGGAAGGCGTGCGTCTTGCTGAAGGACGGGTAGTCCTGCCTTGGCGCGACGAAGACGTTGAAGCCGGTGTGCTCAATCGACATGACGTGGAACATCGCCCGATCCTGCTCCTCGGGCGTTTCCGCCCATCCCGAGGCGAACCATTGGGCGCGGATGTCGGCCAGGACCTTGGTGTGCTCGTTCCACACATGCTCGTGCGAATCGGCGCTGCCCGGGGTATTGCCTGCCATCGCTCTCCACTCTTTCTTGCTCGCGCGCCGAGGCCGCATTCGGTGCGGCGGCGATGCATGATGGCGAGACGATAGCGAATCGTCTGGACAGCGGTGTCCCCATATGGGAGGTGCAACGCGCATGGATGATGCCGCGGACCAGTTGATCGCAGCGTTGCACGACGGCCCCTTCGAAACGCCGCCGTGGACGAAATTCCTGGAGCTGCTGCGCGCGGAGCTGGACGCAATCTATTCGGGCATCATCTTCAAGCCGCCGGATCGTGGTCCCGGCGGCGTGGTGGAATTGTTTGCGGGCGACGACGCGCCGCTGGAGGTCCACCAGTTCTACCGGGAAACCTTCTACCGTTCCGACCCGGTCATGGGCGTCACACTGCGCGAAGGACAAGTTTACGACCTGACCGACGTGTTCGACGAGGCGAACGAATTTCACCGCGAATATCGTCGGCATATCCTCGAGCCGCGCGGCGTTCGGCACATGAAGGTGGTGCGAGTCACCGAGCCGAGCGGGGTTACCGGTTGGATGTTCATCGCGCGCCGCGACAAACCGTTCGATAAGCGCGACGCGGAACTGCTGGCGCGTCTCTCGACGCATTTCCGGCGTTCGCTGCGCAACCACATTGCGCTCGAAGGCCAACTGCTCCGTGCCCGCGCAGCGGACAGCATCATTGCTCGGCTAAACATCGGCTGGCTGACTCTCGATGCGACCAGCACCGTCGTCCAGACAAGCGCGCATGCCTCGGCGATCCTCGACCACAGCGCCGCGCTCAAGATTGGAAAGGACGGTCGCCTGGCCGCGATGCGCCCCTCGGTAAACGCAGTGCTGCAATCCGCCATCGCCGCAATTGTCGGTGAGGCATCGACCCGCCCCCAGGCGATCTGCGTTTCGGACGATCCCTGGCTCAACATGATGCTGACGCCCTTTTCCGGCGTGTCGGCATCGCCCGACCGGACCTCGGTCATGATCGCGTTCCTGCAAGGCGAAACGCGGTTCGGCGCGCGTCGGCACGAACAGATCGCCGAGTTGTTCGGCCTGCTCCCCAGCGAGGCGCGGCTGGCCCTGCTCATCAGTCAGGGTGCATCGCTGACGGAAGCGGCCCGTAAGCTGTCGATCACGGTGGAGACGGCGCGAAGCTATTCCAAGAGAATCTACGCGAAGATGGGCGTGCGCGGTCAGACCGACCTGGTGCGGTCAATCCTGACCAGCGTTCTGACCCTAGCCTGATCGCGCGCCGTCCCACCCGATTGATAAGCGCGCGGCGCCCGCTACTGTCGGCGTCATGTTGGGAGCGATCCGATAGCAGGAGAGTGAGCCATGACGTTTGATCCCTTCACGCAATATGACCGCCGCACGCTCGTGGCTTCCGACCCCGTCGAGATCGATGCGTCGGCCGCCATGGTTTGGGAGATCCTGACCGACCTGCCGCGCTACGGCGAATGGAACCCCTATTGCGTGCGTGCCGAATCGACGCTGGAAATGGGCGCGCCGGTGAACATGATGTTGGTCGACTATACCGGCTCCGGCTCGCTCATTCCCTGGTGCGAATATCTCTGCGCGTTCGAGCCCGAGCGCCTGCTGTCCTGGGAGCTGCCCGGTACCCCCGAATTCCCTTATGAGGCCCGGCGGGATCAGGTCATCACTCCGCTCGGCCCCTATCGTTGCCGCTATCTGTCCACCGACGCCTTTTTCGGCGAGAACGCGATCCATGTGATGAACTTCACGCAGGGCTGGGTGAAGCGCGCGTTCGACGACACCGCGCGGGCGCTAAAGCGCCGGGCCGAGGCGATGCACCAGGCGTGCACGACGGTCGCCGCCTGAAGTCAGGGCAGCCGCGCGACGGGTCTCGCGCACGATCCGCGCCATCGGGATTGCGCCGCTTGGGGTGAGGACCTCGGCGGTCGCCGATCACCTCTTGCCTGTCATCCAGGGCGTCGTCCGATTGATCATGAGCGCTGGTATCGCCTTCGAAACGCGTGATGGTACTGTTGCGGCACAGATGCAGCGGTTCGCGGAGCTGTGCCGCATGATATGACAAGTGAGGAGGATCGGACCCACGTTGGGGCTGAACATCCCATAGAGTGTGATCATCGGCGCTTCCTAGATGACGGGCGGGTCGTTGCCGCTTCGTCGTCAGCAGGTCAGTCCTTGTGGATGACCTCATGCTGCGTCCTGCCAGCCAGAAAGGCCGGCCAGTCCGGGAAAACGGCGCGGTCGACCATCTCTATATAGGGCCCGTCCTTCATTTCATGATAGGCGAAACCCATCATGGCGCCCTCGTGTAACGCGCAGGCGATCTTCGGGCAGCCCCGCGCTTCGAGATCGGCTGAAGCAGCGGGGAGATCATCGACCCAATATCCCAGATGATGGAGTGGTCGTCCCTCGGTCGGCACCCAGAAGGTGCCAGGCAGCGTTTTCACCAGCTCGATGCACGGCTCCTGCTGGGAATAGATTGCATGGGAATGCAACTCCATCTCCCCATGATCGCGCGTCCAGATCTGCACCGTGACATTGATGAGCGGCGACCAGGTCACCCCCATTTGCCGGCCGTAGCGATCCATCGCGGCTTGGAAGTCATCGACAACGACACCGATGTGGTAGAGATTCGCTTGGTTAAGCATCGTGAATTCTATTCCTGTCGATTTTCAGAAAATGGATCGTCGGAAAATGCCGCAAAGGCATCGTCTCGGCCGACTACGCGTCGAGCCGCCGGATTGCCTCAGATTGGCGTAGCTTCTCTCTCACTCTCGGGGACGTTGCGGGGGCGGAACCGCCCGCAAAAAGGGTCTGCCGCGACATTGGCGCGGCGGAAGGGGGAAGGCTTTCCCCTTAATCAAATCCGAAATTTGCCGCCGATCTTAGCCGTCAACGCGATTTTCGATGGATATGAATTGGAGACGAGTGCGTGCGTGTGACGCTTCGCAACCACGCAAAGCGCAGTAATCCCGCTGATATATCTCTGATATCATTTGGAAAACTGGAGCGGGCGAAGGGATTCGAACCCTCGACCCCAACCTTGGCAAGGTCAGTATCAACCGTTTTCGAGCGTGTTTGTCGTTACTGTCGTTCCCAGATATCCGCCAATCCACAAACTCTAGCGTTTTAGCCGTTTTTGGCAATTCTGGGGGTTTTTGTGCGTCCCCGGTGGGGATACAATGGGGTAGACTTTTTGGCCGATTCGTGGTATAATTATGGTATAGCCCCACTAGTTTCCCCACTGCGAATGTGAGGGGGTGGGAACATCAATCGACCAAAGGAAAAACTATATGACTGGCGCAACTCGCCCTGTCGGTCGGCCACGACGATTCGCGAAATTCGAGCAGTTCGAAGCCGCTCTTCCGGAACGGATGACCAAGCGCCCGCTCTACTGTGACGGCATCGGCCTTTTCAGGGGATCAGGGAGCTTCACCGTCTGGGTAAAGATCAGATTGCCTCGCGGAGGAACCTACCGCGGGCGCACCGTGCCGCACGGAGGCTCAATAGAACACAAGCTGGGCAACCGGGCTTCGTGGGATTGGCCACAGCTAGTTGCCGAGCGAGATCGTCTTCAGGGCTTAGCCGACCGTGGCGAGCCGCTAGAAGCGGTTCAGGTGCCTACCTTCGCAGAATACGCAACCGAGTGGCTGGATCGCAAAAAGGCGACCCTGAAGGGCTACGGAGTGACAAAGGGTCATATCCATTCTGTGCTCAAACCGGCATTCGGCCGCAAAGCGCTGAACACAATTACCCTGGCTGACGTGAACCGATGGATTGGAACACAGAGCAAGGGGCTGAAGGCTGCAACGGTCCAACGCCAGCTCGCAACCTTCAATTCCGTCATGAATGACGCTGTCCGAAATGGGCTGATCGATAGCAACCCATCGGATCGAGCGGATCGGCTGAAGGGAATTGAGCCTCGCCAACGCTTTGTCACTGAACAGGATTGGCAGCGCATTCTCGCGGCGGCTGAAGCAATCGAAGTTGAGCAAGACGCCAACCGGGAGCAAATGCCGCAGCAAATACGCGGGTGGCTGAAGCACTACGTCGTGTGGGCCTACCAATCCGGGATGCGCCGCGCCGAAATCCTTGCGCTGACGTGGGATCACATCCGGCAGGTTGCGGAGGGGCATACGGTCGTGGAGGTTGGCAATACCAAGTCGGGCAAGCCACGATTCGTTACCTGTACCGAGCAGATGGAAGCCATTGCAGCGCAGTTGCGCACAATTGAACGTGAAGAAGGCGACAACCGGCTTTTCCCGGTTTCGATGACGACGCTGAAGCGGAGTTTGACCCGGCTGTGGCGTAAATCTGGACTAGAGGATGTGCGGTTGCATGACCTCCGGCGCACTCACGCCACGATCCTGTTGCAGCGGAATGTCGACCCCCGCACCGTAGCCGGTCGTCTGGGTCATTCGGGGACCGCAATGCTGGCAAAACACTACGCTGTCGATCTCGGTGATCGAGAGGCGGCTAGGCTGTTTGGACAGAGTTAAAGGAATATGCGGCAGTTCATTCCAGCGATAATGCTCTGATTATATTTACTAAATCGAATTACCGTAGAAAAATATTGACAATTGGCATGATTCTTGATATAATGTAGGTAGAGAGTGGGAGTTTGCCCGCGCCTCTGCATCAACAAACAGCACGATCACTGCGCCGACGGAGTCTGCCTCCGGCCGGTGCTTTTGCTCGTCATAATCATATGGAGAGTTCGGGTTGGACCCGGAATTTTACACCGACAAAGATATTGCCCGTAAGCTAAGCCTGTCACCCTCTTGGGTGCGCGGCCAACGACACAAGCGCCGTAGCGGGCTTCCACACATATTGGACATTGATCCCCGCTATATTGGGAGGTGCCCACGCTACCGCAAGGCGGATATCGACGCCTTCATCGCGACGATCGCGGCCTGAACGAACCGACAATGACCTATCACGATCCAAACCTCTTGCTGGGGGCGGCTTCGGCCGTCCCTTCCGCACCCGACATGGCTTTGTCAGCCACTCTATCCGGCCCCCTGCGCGGTACATGGTTTGATGAGAATATCGACCTACGCGACCCCGAAGGCGAACGGTTGACCAATGCCGTTTTGAGCGCCCTAGAAGGCGTGGAAAAGAGAAATCGAAAGCGCCGCGCCCTTGATCAAGAAAACTACCGTAAGCGCGTCAGGAAGCTGTTAGCGAATGGCTTTAGGTGCTTCTTTCACCGGCAGCCGCCGAACGTGGCGTACCTACGGAATGCCCATGCCTATGACGACCGCCCGGATTGGCTGTCAGGAAAGGCTTTAGCGCGCGATGTTGACCTACTGGCGACAACCGGTCTTCTTTCTGCATCAGTTGGCGAACTCGGGAGCGCATCGACGTATCGCGTCAGTAGGACGCTTTCTCAACTCGCGGAAGAGTGCGAGACAACACGTCACAGCATCGTGCAATTGCCCGCGGACTCTCGCCTCGTAAGGGTTCGCTTAGAAGGCCCAGGACGCCGTTTTGGCGACTTCACCCCATCAGATGACACTGACGAATGGATTTCCTCTCTACGGGCCTACAATCGATTCCTAGAGGCGCAGGATATCGCGTTGAATCTCTCGCTTGCCGAGGAGCGCGAGTGGGTAGCCCACGTAAACGAACATGGACGATCAGCAGGCCAATCTCTTTACCGGCCGGAGCTGTTTCAGAAGAGCCTATATCGTCAATTCAATAACGGCAGCTTTGACCAAGGCGGGCGACTCTATGGCGGGTGGTGGATCACCGTACCAAAAACCTATCGGCCGAGGATAACGATCAACGGCAGCCCTACCGTCGAGCTCGACTATGCTGGCTGTGCGATACGCATGCTCTATCAGGCTCGTGGCATTGACTATCTCGATGACCCCTACTGGATACCAGAGATCGCAGAACTTACAGAAAGGCTGGGTCTACCGGCCGACCACTACCGGGGCTGTATCAAGGCGCTTCTTCAGGCGGCAATCAACCATGACGAACATGGCCATCCCGAAAAGATCGGTCTTCCGCTTTCATTCAAAACCCATTTCAAACGCCTCGAAGTCATGGAGTTCATCAAAGCCAGACACTCAAAAGTATCTGACTGTTTCGGAACGAAGGAAGGGCTCAGACTTCAGAGGATTGAATCAGATATTGCGCTGGAGATAATATCCACGGCAATGACAAAAGCAGTAGTGGTGCTCCCAATCCACGATTCTTTCGTGACGACTGTTGACAATCAACCCTATCTACTAGGTATAATGAGAGAGAAATATAATAAGAAAATGGATTTCTATCCAATCATTAAATAAATACATCAAGAGGACTACTCAGGCATTCCTCATTACATAGCACCCGTAAGGAAAATCCTATTAGAAAGCTTACCAATTTCAAGAGACTACCCTATACAGACAGTGTCGAGTAGCGCCCTTTGGACAGAGCCTGCCCCCACCGGATCAAATCGCAATGATGGTGCCAGATAATTCCTGACCAAATTTCCATTTATGTCATACAATCTAAGCATCATTATTGCGGATGATTGCAAATCGCATTTGACCATATACATGGTTTCGGTCTTTGGGTATTGCGCTGAACGGTCGAGCGCCTGATCGGCCATTACAAGAACATTCACATTTTGAGGCAGTCGGGAAATGTTGTTTTTGTCGTAATAGAAGACCGAGCCTGTCGCGCTCTCCGCATATTTGACCCAGAGTGGAGGCCGCAACCCCGGTGCGTTAGTTCCGACGCTGGCAGCGGGCTTCGGAGAGCAGGCCCGGGATATCGAATTGCCCAGGTCGAGCCTTCCCTTTTCATAGGCATACCGGGCTGCGCCCTGACAATCGCCATTAGCGAGCATCTGGCCGACCTTCTTCCGAAAGGCGCTTTCACGGGAGCGGGCAATGAGGTTGCCGATCGCAGTGCCCAGTGCTGCTTGGCCATCGTCGTTTGGTTGGGCCGATGTTGTCGAGGACGGCGGAGGCCCCATGTTCATAGTGTCGCAGTGAACGGCGCCGCCCCCCATCGGAATGCAGTTCGTGCTGCTTAGCTGCGCATTGGCGCTACCGATCCAGAACATGGCGACGCTGGCGACAAGGGCACAAAAGGCGCGATGCAGCTTAGCGTGGTTGCGAGCGATATTCGTGGGCATGCCCCCCACCCCTCTTTTAGAGTCCTCCTTTGTGCCGAGTAGCCCCCGCCTTCCTCAGAACGAAATGAGGTATAATAGGCCGTGGACTGAAAGTCATCATCGCAGGTTTAACCTCGCCGATGGACGAGGTAGCGGTCCTCAGCGCACTTGGCGGCCAAATCAGGACCCGGCGGAAGGCGATCGGCCTTACGCAGGAGAGTCTTGCGCTGATTGCGGGGGTGGATCGGTCTTATTACGGCGCTGTCGAGCGGGGAGAGCGGAATGTCACGTTCACCATGCTTTGCCGGATCAGCCTTGCTTTAGATTGCGACGTCGCGCTGTTGACAGGGGGCATACCGTCAACCCTTGCAAGGTGAGGAATAGCGCGCTTCAGAGCAGCGATCCGGAGTTGGGCGTTTCAACCCAGAGCCCGCCAGTAAATCGACGAAATACCCTTATAGGAATGACCATCGGCTTGCGCGCCTGTAGGTGCTGAATTCGGATTTCGAATTTTTTGGCTTGGTCAAAACAACCGTCAGACAGAATGGTTTGAGGGAATGTTCCGTCAGCCGCCGGGCGGAACGGATAGTAGTGCGTGGCATCCGATTCATGCCTAGAGAAAGTCACTAGGCCGACTTGCTCCCCGGAAGCCAAATCTATCATCGCTTCATATTTCTGGCCGCGCTGCCAGAAGAGTTCGGCGACGTGCTCCCCCGTTTCGACGTCGTACAAGTTCGCACGGAGTTGGCGAGCTGGGAGGACATCCACGACCATGCCCAAACTCAAAAGACCATGAATCTGCTTCCCAAAGAGGGTAGTCGGCGACAGTCGCAAGCCAATGAATCGAGGGAAGTTTGTAAAGAGGAGACTCACGGTCTTTATCTGTCCCCCGCCGCCGCCGTTACCGTGCCGAACGAAATTCGGTCGTGTAACGTAGTAGCTGTGCCAAGTGCTGAGGAACATTCCGAACACTGCCCCGACCACCGCTCCGATCAACAGCGTCGCAATGTCAAAATGGGAGAACCATCGCTCAATTGTGGCCACTCTCGGCCTCCGGTAGTGTCGTTGATTTGCGCTTCACCCTTAGCTCATTCGTTCGGGTTATTTCGATTAAATCGTCCGGGAAGCGCGGCGCCTGATCCTGATTTTTTTTGTAGCCAAGCAGGTCGATTTGTTACGCGATAAGAGCAAAGCACTTTTACCCCCCCCAGAGGGGGCACCCCACCGTACATGGGAGCCAACCCGAGCCGACCCGCCAAGCGCGAAACCGGCCAACGGTGTTGGTCCGATCTAACGATTAAAAACATCAGGGCGTGGGGATATGGTGGGGCTTGCAGCAAACCGGGCGCCACCATCCAGCCTAAGTAGCTGATATTACTGGAGCGGGCGAAGGGATTCGAACCCTCGACCCCAACCTTGGCAAGGTTGTGCTCTACCCCTGAGCTACGCCCGCTCTGGCGCCGGCCCGTGAAGCCACGGGCGGGTAAGGAGCGGGGCCATTAG
>Ga0207695_10010695_pt1 | contig 11204 bp, 5 predicted proteins | sample KBSC54metaG_FD_184354 | JGI IMG/M metagenome (GOLD analysis project Ga0207695, IMG submission 184354) | Corn rhizosphere microbial communities from Kellogg Biological Station, Michigan, USA - KBS C5-4 metaG (SPAdes) (version 2) | ecosystem: Host-associated > Plants > Roots > Rhizosphere > Soil... | reverse complement strand
AAACACAAACTCGTGGTGACCCCAGTCTTGGTTTGCCTGGTCGGTGTAGTTCTGCGGACGCCCATTGTCGCTCGGGTGCATTCCCGGCGAACGCATCAGCGTCAGCCGCAGCGTGTTGTCGTTCGGCTTGTCGGAACCATTCTTGACGTCGGTGAGGATCGTCGTCCCAAAGCTCCCGCTCTTGTCCGTCAAGTCAATCCAACGATGGGAAGCCACTTCGAACTGCCGCTCCGACGCGTTCGGACGCTCGATCGTTCCAACGCCCCAGTTGTAGGTTGCGTTCTCATTGGTTGCGCTGAGCGGGAAGGTAGCCTTGAGGTTCGCCGCCAGCGTTCTCCAGTCAATCGCATTGCCGAACTCGACGCGATTGCCTGCATCGCCCGCCGACAGGCTAACCGTCTGAACGAACTTCGATCCTTCCGTCTCGCGCGTCACCTCAAGGGAGACACGAACTGGTCCCTTCTCCTTGATCCGGATCTTGGCAGGGCCGCTGACATAAGCGCGCGGCGCAGCCTGTTCATCCTCGAAGTCCATGTTCCAGGCCGGATAAACCTTGGGCGTATCCGTCGAGATCGCGAGGCGAATCGGAGCCGAGAGCAGTTCGCGCTTCAACATCTTGTCATAGATGCTGGAGACATCGCCGCCTGCATTGAGCTGCACACGATACCGCTCGTTCTCGAGCGAAGAATCCGTCACCTTCAGCGTCGAAGCCGATTTGGAGGCCGTTGCAGGAAGCACGTCATAGACGGCATATCCGACCGAAGGAGCCTTGGCGAGGAACAGGACTTTGCCGTCCTCCACCTGTGAGGGCACCTCCTGTCCCTCTGCGTCGTTGACGCGTACAGCAGCGGGTGTGCCGTGCGGAAACGCAACGTGAGCCTCAACCAGATCTTCACGCGCAATATTAAGCGCGTTGAAGACCACGATCGGCGTCCCCTTGGTCTCCGTGTTCAGGCCCGCGGCGACGGCCTCGGTTGCATTGGTCAGGACTCCGGCAAACTGGTTCGCCACAATCGTGTCGTCGTTCCAGGCGAACTCATACGCTCGCGGCGTCGCAGTCCCGGCTCCGGTGTCGTGGAAGTGCCCGGCCAGCTCCAGCATCCAGGCATCGTTCAACCGTTTCTGAGGATAAGGCCGCCCTCCCATCCACTCCGCCGCGAGCGATGCCTTCTCCGCTGCGTCGGCTAGCAGTTCGTTCTTGAGAATCCAGCGCTTGTGATACGCCTCCGATGTCAACGAGCCAGCCGAGTGATTGATCAACTCGAGATCGCCCTTGTACTCCGGCAGCCGCGTGCTCATCGCCGGAGTGATGTCTTTAAACATCTGGTCCGCCGCAGACTCGACCACATGTACGGGGCCTTCACCCACTCGCACTGCAGCACCGTTTGCCTGTGGCGCAGGCGCCTCTCCCATAGCGAAGGCAGAACTTGGCGAGGACGGCAGCACCGTCTCGCTCTTCGTTACGATGGCCTCAAGCAGCTTGACGCTCGACTCCAGCGTAGCGCCTCCGACATCTCCGGTACCGACATAGTGATAGTCGGCAAAGACGCCGGTCACCTTGCCATTCAGATCGATCCGCTTGACCCAGTCCTGCTCCATCGCCCTGGGACGAGCAAGCGCACGCTGCTGCTGCGGGGTCAACCGCGCTCTCTCCTCGCTGGTCAGTTGCGGGCCGGAAGCCGTCTGCACAGTCGGCTCCTTGCTCAGGTCGGTATAGACATTGCTGCCATAGCCTCCCGGATTCAGCGCCGCGATCACCGTCGCTCCGTCGGGTCCAACCCATCGGCCTACGTTGAACGGAATTCCCTCTGGCGTCTCTTCCGGCGAACCCGGGCCGCCAATCTTCGGAGCCGGCTGCCATGCCGCGCTCAACTTCTGCGTCGAGAACCCCTTCACCCCGGCGTGGGCGAGAATACTGGGCAGTGAAGCAGGAAAGCCGAAACAGTCGGGCAGCATATACTCCATGCTCGCCTTGCCGAAATCCTTGCGGAAATATTCGTTCCCATAAAGAACCTGCCGGAAGATTCCTTCGGCGCTGGGAAGGTTGACATCTCCCTCTTCGACCGAAGAGCCGGCAGGAAACCATCGCCCCTCGGCAGCGTACTTCTGCATCCGCGCATAGTCCAAGGGATAGTACTCCTTCATCAGCCGATAGCGGTTAGCGCCCGTCCAGTTGAAAACATAGTGCGGATACTTATCGAAGTAGTCAAAGTTCACCCGCATGGTCTTCAGCAGATATTCGCTGATCGTCTGGGGGAACTCCCAACGCCATTGCGTATCGAGATGCGCATACGGCACGACATAGAGCGTAGGAGTCTTCGTGATGTCTGGGGCCTTCATGGTCTGGGCGTGGCCAGCCATCGGCATGGCTAATGCAGCAATCGCGGGCAAAACCCACTTGGAATGCATCCCCCGAGTTCCCTTGCTTCCCGTCACAATAGCCGAACACGAAGAACGCTTCCGCCGCATAGTCTGCCCATCTACCCCGCGCACCCGGAGTCCATTTGAATTTGAAGTAAGGTGAACCGAGATCCCGCACGTTAGCTCGTGCGGGATCTCGGTAGTTTTGGGCTAAAAACCCAGTTCTTCTTCGACTCGCTCACGAAAGGCAGACGAGCCGCGTCGAGTGGAGCTAGAACGCATAGCGCAAGCTGAACTGGAGTTGGCGTTCGGAAGAGTAGGTGCCGCCCTTTCCGGTAACCTGACCAAACGTCTTGCTGGTCGGATTGTTGTCCGGGTTGTCCAGGTTGGGATGGTTGAGGTAGTTGAAGGCTTCTGCCTTGAAGATCAATTGATGATTTTCGTGGCTTGGAATGATGTGGAAGCCCTTCTGGAGCGCAGCGCTGAAGCTGTTGAAGCCGGGACCGTAGACCAGGCCACGCATTCCGCGCGGAGCAAAGGTGTTAAGTGCCGCAGGTGACCAGGCGGTCGATCCTACCCCTTCATACCACTGGTTCGAGTTCTTACCTCCAGAAAACTGGTGAGAAAGAATCGGCATGTGATTGGCGACATACAACTGGTTGCCCGAACCCGGTCCGACTCCAGCCTGGTCAAGGTTCCGCGAAACAGTCTGCGGACGGCCAGACTGCGCCTGGATGGTTCCCGAGAACTGCCAGTCGCCAACAAAGGTACGAACGAACGGGTTGCTGGCGTGCGTGCCGTATGGAATGTCCCAAACGTAGTTCGTCACCAGCACATGGCGTGTGTCGAAGTCGCTGGGACCAAACATAGCAGCGTTGCTCGCTGCGTTGGGGATGCTGAAGCCGTTCGACGATCCATAGTCGAGACTCTTGGACCAGGTGTATGCGACTCCAAAGAGGAAGCCATGGTTAAGACGGCGCTTCAGGTTCGCTTGCATGGAGTGATAGAAGGATCCGCCATTGTTCTGAGCTTCAATAATGGTTGAATAGCCCTTGTACGGACGAAGAGCATCCGGGTTGATGTTCTTGTTGGCCAAGAGATTCCGGGTTCCCAGCGGCAACTGGTTTACGTTCGCCAACTGCTCGAGATGGTAACCACGACGGCCAACGTAGCTCAGGGTGAAGACACCGACTTTCTGGAGTTCCTGTTCCACTGTCAAGTTCCATCCCCATGCTTCAGGGCTGGGATAGGTATAGGAATGGGAGGTGAAGGCGAGCGGCGTGGCATTGATGCCGATGCCGCCAGGATTGTCGACACTGCCAAGAGTAACGTTTGACGCCGGCTGGAAGGGTGCGTTGCCGCCAACGTGAACCGTGTCGCTGATGCCGAGACGCTGCACGTAGCGGCCGACTCCAGCGCGGACCACTGTACCCGGCGTCACCTGATAGGCAAAGCCGAGACGCGGCTGGATATCGCTGTATACGGTGGGAGAGTAGCCGGTGCTATACCCGCGGAAGAGGCGCTTGTAGCCATCGGCCAGGATCGCGTCGGGGACGTGTCCCTTCGCGGCGCTGGGAAAGCCGCTGCCCGGAATGACAACACCGTTCAACGGATCTCCGCCTGTGAGGAAGCCGGTGGTAGGATCGACGGTTGGAGCAAGCGTGGGGTTGTAGTCCTTCTCGCTAAAGAAGGCCTGGTTACCCCAAAGTGCATGGTACGGCGTCATCACGCTGTAGCGAAGGCCGTACTCGAGCACAAGCTTCGAGTTGACGCGCCATTGATCCTGCGCGAAACCCTCGAACATGTTGCCGCGGAACAGCGTGTAGGAGCGCGTGCCGATCTCGCCGTAGGTGTCGAAGAGGCCAAGCGCTGCGTTCGCTACACCCGCCTTCGTGGTGGGGCCACCGCCGCGATTATCGGTAAAGACAAACAGGCCATTCTGATTGTTGGTAGTTCCAGGACGCGTGTTGTCGACGCTGATCTGGTCGTAGTTGTTCTCGCCGGCGTACTCCCAGAGGCCGCCGATCTTGACCGTGTGGTTGCCCCAGACCTTGGTGATCGTATCGCCGAAGTCATAGACGATACCGCCGGAGCGCGACGGGTAGGGACCGCCGTCCAGTGTGCCAAAATTGTTGAGCTGAATGGTCGGAATCTTGTTGGGGACGACCTTGCTGGCGGAGCCATACAGGTAGGGGTAGTTGATACCGTACTTGGTGCGATCGTAGCGGCCCGACGATGTGTCGATGCCGATGGTGACGTGATCCGCCGCGCCTGAGACAAAGGCGTCGTTGACCATGGTGGGGCTGATGGTCCAGGTGTAGTGGAAGACGCCGATCTGGTTCGGCCGATGGAAGATGCGCGGGTTGGTATTGAAGTTGCCGAAGTGCGGCTCGTAGTCGTCGTAGTTGTAGTTCAGCAGGCTGAAGCGGAAGTGATGCGCATCGCTCGGAACGAAGTCAATGACGACCGAGTCCTTGCGCTGCTTCTCGGTGTAGGGCGCCGAGTCGATCCAGTTCTTGGTTGCGGTATGGGCTGCCGTGGGAAGCGGATAGGCGTTGAGCAGGCCGATGCCATTGGGGCTGAGTGCGACACCGCACTTCCCTCCGCTGAAGTCGTTGTTGGGGCACGCCACGCCCGTAGTCGGGTTCACAAGCTGTATTGGAGCGCTGTAGAAGATGTTCGACCCGAGCAACTCGCTGAAGTTGCCGGTACGCATCAGCGCTGTCGGAACTGTCTGCTGAGAGAGATCGTCATGGTTGTAGCGTGTCCACTCCTGCCCAACGAGGAAGAAGAGCTTCTTGCGGTCCTGATTGAAGTGACCGGGAATATAGAGAGGGCCGTTCAGGTTCCAGCCGAACTGGTTGTAGTGGAAGCCCTGTCGCTTGGTGCCGGAATTGTTGCGGGACCAGAGGTTAGCGTTCAGTGCGGTATTGCGGAAGTACTCGAAGGCGCTTCCGTGGTAGTCACTCGTGCCGCTCTTGGGCACCATGCGGACCTGACCGCCCGAGGTGCGACCGTACTCAGCCGGATAGCTGGTGGTAAGAATCTGCACTTGCGACGTGGAGTCGACGTCCGCGACGCCAACGCTGGTACCGTTGGAACGCGTGCGCACCATCGGCGCGCCATCGTATGTAATCACGCTCTCCTGGCTGCGTGCACCGTTGACGTTGATGCCATTGTCGAGACCAAAGCTGAAAGCCGCCATCGACTGGCCGCGCACAACGCCCGGCTCCAGCTGTGAAAGGTAGATAGGATTACGGCCGTTGAGCTGGATGCTCTTAACCTGCTCCTGGGTAATAAGTTGACCGACCGATCCGCTCTCCGTCTGCACGGTGTTGGCGCCCGCCTCAACATTGACCTCGGTGGATGCAGTGCCGACCTTCATGACAAGGTCGATACGGCGACCGATGCTGGGATCCAGGTGCACCCCCGTCAGCGTCGTCGTCTGAAAGCCGGATACCTCAGCGCGAATGTTGTAGTCCCCTGTCGGCAAGTTGGTCAGGGTAAAACTTCCCGCGTCGTTACTCACAAGGGAACGGTCGGCGCCAGTCGCATTGTTGTGAATCGTGATCTTGGCGTTGGGAAGCAATGCTCCCGATGAATCGGTAATCGTGCCGGAGATGGACGAGCTATCGGACTGCGCAGATGCAACAGTCGAAAAGCCAAACATCATCGATAGCATGACGCAGAGACAAAGAATCTGAACTTGAACAACTCTTCTCATGGCGGCTCCTAAGTTAAGTGCTTCCTGGTTAGTGGTCTTTCTTTGGACACGATCGCTTTCCAGCCTTGCGCTGTCTCTTGTATGATTGCGCTATCACATATGATCACTTGTTTACTCGCTTTAGCGATAACTTGTCAATTAAAAAAAGAATAATTTCCCGGGCATTCCTTATTTTGTTATGGTGAAGTCGCTGATAGGCCTATCACAAATATCGGTGAAAGACGCAAGTGTTTAGATCACCCCCTACGAAACGCGCAACGCTGGAAGACGTAGCGAAGGCTGCGGGCGTCGGTCCCATGACCGTCTCCCGCACCATTAACGGCCATCCCTACGTCTCCGTCGAAACCGCCAAAAAAGTCCGGGCAGCCATTCGCCAGTTGGACTACCGCCCCAACCACGCCGCCCGCGTCCTCAGCGGCCAGCTCTCTCGATCCATCGGCTTAATTGTTCCCGACATTGCGGACACTTTCTTTTCCGTCGTCAGTCATGCCGTTCAGGAAACCGCGCGCGAAAGCGGTTACCTCGTCTGGCTTGCGGCTTCCAACGACGACCCGGAGACCGAAGCGGCGCAGGTCGAACTCATGACACATCACCCTGTTGACGGCATTCTGTTGGTGCCCGCCGACGGTCGTAGCAGATACCTCAAGTCGATTGTCACGGGCTCGACGCCCGTCGTGACCATCGACCGTCCCATCGAAGTAGCGACGACCGATTCCGTCGGGGTCGAGAACAGGAAGGGAGCGGGCATCGCCGTGGAACATCTCATCAGTCACGGACACAGAAAGATCTCCTGTGTAGCGACGAATGCCCACCTGATCACCATCAAAGAGCGCATCATCGGTTACGAAGAATTTCTGCGCCATGCGAAGCTCTCCGGCGGAAAGGCTTTGCGCCTGTTGAGCCGGGAGTCCGTGAAATCCTCTCTGTCACAACTGTTTGGCTCGCGCAGCCGACCCGATGCTTTATTCACCGCAAATAACGCTGCCACCATCTGGGTCATTGAGGCGCTTCGCGAGATGAAGATTGAGATGGGCAAAGATGTCGCCCTGGTGGGATTTGACGATGTAGACTTCTTCACCCTGATTACGCCGCCCGTAACGGCCGTTCGTCAGCCCGCCACTGAACTCGGGCGCATGTCCACCCGCCTCCTGCTTCAGCGGATCAAGGGCGAATTCACCGCCTCCAGCGTCAGGACCGTCCTGCCTGTCGAGCTGGTCATTCGCGAATCATGCGGATGCCGAAAGAGCGAATAAATTCCAGATGTTTCTCCGAATCGTCGCTCTCTCCGCCACCAACCTGTGAGACAGAGAAAGCCACGCGACACGATTACCGTTCGAGCGATGGTTACACTAGAGACGTCATGACCTCCTTGAAATCTCCAAACTCTTCGACCGGTGCAAATCGACGCAATTTTCTCAAACAGACTCTGGCAGCCACGGCGGCACTTTCTCTCCCCGCCTACGGGCAGTCGGACACCGCGGCCACCGCAAGCCCGTTATCCGACCGCGAGTTCTGGCTTCTTCTCGTGGAGAAGGTCGCCGACCCGGTGTTGAAGGCTCTCGGACAGCGTCAACTCAAGGAGAAGATGCCCGTTGAAGCAAAGCCCGGGCAGGAGCAGAGCCGACGCGAGTGTACCTATCTCGAAGCCATGGGCCGCCTGCTATCTGGCCTCGCTCCATGGTTGGAAAGCGGCCCCGCCGCGGGAAAGGAAGGAAGTCTGCGGCAGCGGTACTGCGACCTCGCGCGCGCAGGCATCGCCTCCGGCACAGACCCTGCTTCTCCCGACTACATGAACTTCGGTACCACCTCACAGTCCTTAGTCGACACGGCATTTCTCGTGCTTGCGATCTGTCGCGCCCCCACCGAGCTCTGGACGAAGCTGGATCACCGCACCAAAGAGAATCTGATTGCAGCTTTGAAGGCAACTCGAACGGTCCTTCCGGGCGCGAATAACTGGCTCCTCTTCTCTGCCATGGTTGAGATCGGCCTAAATCTCATGGGAGAGCCGTGGGACGCGATGCGCGTCGACTACGCCGTCCGTCAGCATGAAGACTGGTTCCTCGGCGACGGAACCTACGGCGACGGCCCACACTTTCATTGGGACTACTACAACAGCTTCGTCATCCATCCCATGCTGCTCCAGATCATGGATCACGTCTCGGATCGATCCGCCACATGGAAGTCGCTTCGCCCCATCATGCTGGAGCGCTCCCAAAGATATGCCGTCATTCAGGAACGCATGATCAGCCCGGAAGGCACCTTCCCCGCCGTTGGCCGCTCTCTCTCCTACCGCTTCGGCGCATTCCATCTCCTCGCGGACATCTCACTGCGCAACCAGCTTCCTACTGGCCTGTCGCCGGAACAGGTGCGCTGCGCGCTGACAACGGTGATGCGCCGGATGACCGAAGCCCCCGGCACCTTCGACTCGAACGGGTGGCTGACCATCGGCTTCGCCGGACACCAACCCGGCATAGGCGAGCCCTACATTTCAACTGGCAGTTGCTACCTCTGCTCCGCCGCCTGGCTTCCTCTGGGACTTCCCCCGGAACATGTTTTCTGGTCCGGCAAAGCCAGACCATGGACCGCACGAGCGCTCTGGAGCGGCGCGGACATCCAGACGGACCACGCCATCGACGTATAGCGCCTCGGTCAACTTCGCCGATGCTGCCACAATCAGCCTCCATCGAGCGAGGGAACGGCCTCGCTCCCCTGTAAAATAGTGAACAGGAGTCTACGGTCGGAAAGCTCGACGCCGACGATGGCTCGTAGCCGGTTCAACCCTTTGAACTACCTTTTACCAGCCAGCCGCTCCGTTGAAGTTCGGAACGCCACTGGCCCAATGGCTGTTTTACGTCGGGGGATTCTTCTTAATGACACACGCGAGTTTTGACGGTCTACGAGTCTTATCCCTGGAGTCGCGCCGCGCCAAGGAGGTCGAGAAGCTCATCCGCACCTATGGCGGCCAACCCTTCGTCGTTCCTGCCATGCGCGAAGTCTCTCTCGAGTCCAACCATCAGGCCCTCGATTTCGCCGACCGTCTCCTCAAGGGCAGCTTCGATCTGGTCATCTTCTTTACCGGCGTTGGTGTGCGGACTCTGCTCAACATCGTCGAAACCAGGCACAATCGCGAAGAGTTCCTTCAAGCGCTTCGATCGGTCCACATCGCAGCACGCGGCCCCAAACCGCAAGCCGCACTGAAAGAGTTGAAAGTACCCGTCGCCGTCACCGCAGCCGAGCCAAACACGTGGCGCGAACTCATGCAGGGAATCGAAGCGGAGTTCGGCGACTCTCTCTCCGGCATGAGAGTCGCCGTGCAGGAGTACGGAGCCTCGAACCCCGAGTTTCTCTCCGCGCTCACCGAGCGATGCCGCGAAGTGACCAAGGTTCCCGTCTACCAGTGGGCGCTCCCCGAAGACCTCCGCCCCCTCCGTGAGTGCGTTCTCGGCATCGTCAATGGCAACGTAGACGTCGTTCTCTTCATGACGGCCGTGCAGATCATCCATCTCTTCCAGGTTGCGGAGATGATGAACTGCCAGCAGGATCTCCGTACCGGCCTCATGGCGATGGTCGTTATCTCCATCGGCCCGACGACCACGGAGGAACTCGCCCACTACGGACTCACTCCGGACTTCGAACCTTCTCACCCCAAGATGGGCTTTCTGGTCAATGAAGCCGCTCAATACGCAGGCCAGGTTCTGCGGCAGAAGCGCAGCGGCGATGCAGCGATAAAAACCCTGCGCAAACCAGTCTCTCCTGCAGCCTCCCCCCAGGCACCGGCAACTGCCAGCACTCCCATCAACAGTCGAACCACCGGCCGGGTTCGCCGTGTCGCGCCCTCCACGCCCACGATGGCAGGATTCCGCGACGCGCTGATGCCGATCGACTTCCTCCACGAGATCAGCAGCCGCATCGCAGGAGCGGACTCCTTCTACGGTGTGCTCGACCGGATCGTCGACTTCGTCACCACCATCATCCCCTGCGACTCCTGTTTCATCTATGTCCTCGAAGGCGAAAAACTGGTTCTCCGCGCCTCGCAAAATCCCCACGCCGACCTCATCGACAATCTCGGCGTCAAGCTCGGCCAGGGCGTCACGGGATGGTCCGCGGAGCGCCGCGAGCCCGTCGCCATCGCCGCGAACGCATCCAACGATCCGCGCTTCAAAGCCTTCAAGAACGTCCCCGAAGACCACTTCGAGGCCATCCTCTGCACACCGATCCTCTGCGCCAGCAAGGTTGTCGGCGTCATCAATCTGCAACACCGCCTCTCCTACCAGCACACGCCCAACGAGGTGCGTCTCCTCTCGACGATCGGCTATCTGGTCGGCGCGGAGATTGAGCGCGCAAGGCTCGAAAGCGAAAACGCTCAGCTCTCCGACAAGCTGGAGACTCGCAAGATCCTCGACCGCGCCAAGGGCATCCTGCAGCGCGATCTCTCCATCAATGAAGACGAAGCGTATCGCCGCATGCAAAGCGAGAGCCGTCAGCGTCGCAAGTCGATGCGCGAGATCGCCGAGGCCATCCTGCTGGGCGACGATCTGCGCAAAGCGAAGATCGACAGCCCCGAAACAGCCGAAGCCTGAACTCCTTCGATGGAAGCGCGCGTCCTCAGACGCGCCGTAAGTCCTTCACAGACAGCGCGACTTTAGCGGTCGGGGGTACGCTTTTCCTTGCAGTGTCGGACGTTCGGCCCCTCTTCCCTCACAACCTTCCTTAAGCACTTCAGCATACTCGACAAATAGATTGATACCCTATGGGGGTATACTGCATCTAAAGACCAGAAGGAGTCACCTCATGCAAACTCCACTCAACCTCACTCTTACAGGGATGCACTGCGACGCCTGCGTCCGCCGCGTCACAACCGCTCTTCAAGCCGTTCCGGGAGTAGGAGTCGATGCGGTCAAGGTCGGCTCGGCGCAGCTCACCTTCGATCCCAGCCAGGCGACCACGCCGGAAATCGTCAAAGCCATCGAACGCATCGGCTTCTCCGCGCAGATCGAACCATAACCGGAGGCCCCATGAACAGCGCGCCCGTCACCGCCGAACCCTACCGAACGGAGCCGCAGCGAGTCACCCTTCCCGTCACAGGAATGACCTGCGCCGCCTGCCAATCCTTCATTCA
>Ga0207695_10010692_pt1 | contig 11207 bp, 5 predicted proteins | sample KBSC54metaG_FD_184354 | JGI IMG/M metagenome (GOLD analysis project Ga0207695, IMG submission 184354) | Corn rhizosphere microbial communities from Kellogg Biological Station, Michigan, USA - KBS C5-4 metaG (SPAdes) (version 2) | ecosystem: Host-associated > Plants > Roots > Rhizosphere > Soil... | reverse complement strand
GGGCCATCGCCGTCGCCATCGATCGTCGTGAACGTCGCACCGTTGTCGCAGATCGTCTCGGTCGTACCGAACCCAACCTGCGAAACGAAGTCGTAGCCGTCGTTCGTCAGATTGGCCGCAATGTCGTTGTGGTCGAAGCGAATGCCCATGTCGACGGAAGCGACGATGACGCTCGGGCTTCCCGTCGTGATCGCCCACGCTCGCGGAAGATCGATCATTTGCGCCGGCCACAACTGCTCGAAGAATCCGGGATCGTTCGGTACTTTGCCGACGATTGCCGGCGCGCCGAACGTAGCCCGCTGGTCGAGCGATGGCAGTTGCAGCGCCGCCATCGGGCGAGGCGCGCCATCGCGGATCGAAACAATCTGGTCACGCTCGACCCAAGCAACATTCGGGTCGGCGCGCAATGCCGCCATTACCGCTTCGATCTGCGTCGTGTCCGCCACGCGAACGCGCGCCGCGGCGAGCGCCGGCGAAACTTCAGCATTCGCTAAACCATGCGCTCGCGACAGCACCGACACGCGCTGCTGCAACAACCCCTTCGTTTGCTTTGCTGTCGCCATCGAGTGATAGCTCGACGACCCGACGGAGGCCAGCCCGAGTAGCTCGGTCTTGAACCCGATGACGATCCTGTTCGTTGACGGATGACGAGTGATCGTGCGCGCCGGTGCAAGACTCGACGACCGCGACACCGTGCGCGAGAAGCTCGCGCCGAACGGCGTTCCGCCAAGCGAGGTCACCGTGCCGCTGATGACCGCGCCGTTGTTCGCGACGAACGAGACAGACGCACTCGAGATCTGTGTGCTCGTCACCGTAACGACTTGCACGCCGGCCGCCGGCGCGAGAGTCCACGTCACGGTTGCCTTGCCGTCGTTGTCGGTCGTGCTGGTTGCGGCGGAAACAGCGCCGCCGCCGGTGACCGTCCACGCGACCGGTACTCCGGCCACGGACCGGTTCGCGCCGTCGAGTACCTGAACCACGAGGGGCAGCGCAAGCGGCGCCGAGACGTCACCCGACTGATTTCCGCCCGAGACGATGATCAGGTGAGTCGGCGTGTGTGGAATTGGCGCTTGTTCTTTGCAGCCGGCAGCGAGCGCCGCGGCGACAAGCGCAGTGGATACGAGGACGCGCGAAGACATGAAGGCCTTCCGGCAGGAGGGAGCGACTAAAGGGAGTTGGAAAACGAATTCCAGCGGCCGTGCTCACTCGCCGTAAGGAACCCAAATGTTCTTGACCTGTGTGGCGGCCCGCAGGAACTCGCGGCCTTCACCGTCCTTGGTATCGAGCCAATCACGCTCATGCCACGTCGCCCACGTCCGCTTCATGTTCGACGCGGAGGCGAGCTCGGTCATGCGCACACCATCCCGCGTTCCGAAGTACCACACCGCCTCGACGTCATCGTGTTCGGCGAGAACCTTCGCGAGCGCATCTTTGTCGCCAGTGACGATGTTGATGACGCCGGCCGGAACATCGGACGTTTCGAGAACGCTATAAAAATCCGTCGCGGCGAGTGGAGACGTTTGCGACGGAATCACGATGGTCGTATTGCCGGTGGCAATCGCCGGCCCGACGAGTGAGATCATGCCCAATAGAGGATACTCATCGGGACAGGCTAGGCCGATGACACCGATGGGCTCATTCATCGCGATGGCGACGCCGCGAATCGGAACGCTGTGCACCGCGCCATCGTACTTGTCGGCCCATGCGCCGTACGTGAACAGCCGCGAAATCGAAGCGTCCACCTCCTGCTTCGCGCGCCGGCCGCCGCATTCGATCATCTCGTCGATGCGCTCCGCGAACTCCTCCGCGCGCGCCGAGAGATTCTCGGCGATGTAGTACAGGATCTGGCCACGGTTGTGTCCCGTGGCTCGCCCCCATGATTTCGCCGCTGACTGCGCGGCTTCCACGGCGTTACGAATATCCTTACGATTGCCTTCGGGCGACTCGCCGATGCCTCGACCGCTCGGGGAAAGTATGCGACGTGAATAACCTTGATCGGGGCGCGCCTGACGACCGGCGATGAAGAGCTTTGGCGTCCGATCTATTAAAGGCAGGGTGGAGGGTGGAGGGTTGAGGGTGGAGGGGCTGTGTACGGCGCGCTGCGCCGTGAGTGCGTTTGATGGTGCGGCGTTCACGGTGCGGCGCGCAGCGCCGCGTACCTTTCCTCCACCCTCAACCTTCAACCCTCCACCCTGCTTCAAGTATTCCCACATTCCCTCGCGGCCACCCTCGCGGCCAAAACCGCTCTCGCGATAGCCGCCAAAACCCGCCGCCGCGTCGAACATGTTCGTCGAATTCACCCACACGACGCCGGCTTTGATCTTCGGCGCGATGTCGAGCGCGAGGTTGATGCTCTCCGTCCAAATACTCGCCGCGAGACCATACGGGGTGTTGTTCGCCAAGGCGACCGATTCTTCCGGCGTACGGAAGGTCATCGTCACGAGTACAGGACCAAAGATCTCGACCTGCGCGATCGTCGAGGACGGTTGCACGTCGGTGAACAGAGTCGGCGGATAGAAGCATCCCTCAGTCGGGCAGGCCCACGACGGCTGCCACATCGTTGCTCCTTCACTGACACCCTGCTGCACCAATCCCCTGATCCGCTCGAGCTGCACCGGCGCCACGATCGCGCCCATGTCCACCGCTTTGTCGAGCGGCGAACCGACCCGAAGCTTCTCCATCCGCGCGCGCAGCTTGGCCACCAGCCGCTCGGCGATTCCTTCCTGCACGAGCAATCGTGAACCCGCGCAGCACACCTGGCCCTGATTGAACCAGATCGCGTCGACGACGCCTTCGACGACGCTGTCGAGATCCGCGTCGTCATACACGACGAATGGACTCTTTCCACCCAGCTCGAGACTCAGCTTCTTGCCCGAGCCGGCCGTCGCTTTGCGAATGATGCGTCCGACTTCGGTCGAGCCGGTGAACGCGATTTTGTCGACGTCCGGATGCTCGACGATCGCCGCGCCAGTCTCACCGTGACCATTCACGATGTTGATCACGCCCGCGGGAATTCCGATCTCGTGCGCAATCTCCGCGAAGCACAGCGCGGTCAGTGGCGTGAATTCGGCCGGCTTGAGAATAATCGTATTCCCGGCCGCTAATGCCGGCGCGATCTTCCACGCAAGCATGAGCAATGGGAAGTTCCACGGGATGATCTGCCCAACGACGCCGATCGCCTCGTAACCCGCGAACTCGGAGTCGAGGAGCTGCGCCCAACCGGCGTGATGATAGAAGTGGCGTGCGACGAGCGGGATGTCGATGTCCCGCGTCTCGCGAATCGATTTGCCGTTGTCCATGCTCTCGAGCACGGCGAGCAAACGTGAATGCTTCTGCACCCCACGCGCGAGCGCGTACAGAAAGCGCGCACGCGCGTGCGGAGGGAGGGCTTTCCACGCCGGCAATGCGCCCCGCGCCGCATTCACGGCGGCGTCCACGTCTGCCTTGGTTCCTTCGGTCACTCGTGCGATCGTCTTCGACGTCGCTGGATTGATGACGTCGAACAACTGCCCCGGCTCAGTCCATGCGCCCCCGACGTAGTGCCCGAACACGCGCTCATGCTTCCCGAGCCACGACACGACTTCTTTGTCGCTCTCCGGCGCGGGGCCGTACTCCATGGTCTGAAAGATTTCGGCGACAGTGGTCATGGCATTGGTTGACGGTACGCCGCGGAGTAGCGGCCGGTCACGAAATGCTCGAGCTGACGCTCGATGTCGGTGAGCAGAGAGCTTGCACCGAACCGAAATAGGTCGGCACGCAGCCAACGGTCTCCCAATTCTTCTTTCATCATGTACAAGTACTCGAGCGCGTTCTTGGCACTGCGAATTCCACCCGCTGGCTTGAAGCCGACGGCATAGCCCGTCTGCTCGAAGTATTCACGAATCATGCGACACATCACCACGCCGAATGGAATCGTCGCGTTCACGCCTTCCTTGCCGGTCGACGTCTTGATGAAGTCAGCGCCTGCCTGCATAGCAACCATGCTCGCCCGCGCGACGTTCCCGAGCGTAGCAAGTTCGCCGGTGGCGAGGATGGCCTTCATGTGCGCGTCGCCGCAGGCGTCGCGAAAGCGACGAACCTCGTCATATAGCGCTTCGTAGTCGCCGGTCAGGACATGCGCCCGCGTGATGACGATGTCGATCTCCTTGGCGCCCGCTGCCACCGACGCATGAATCTCCTCGATGCGCTGCTCGATCGGACTCAACCCGGCGGGAAAGCCGGTCGAGACTGCGGCAACCGGGATCCCGGAGCCCCCGAGCGCTTCGACCGCCGTCTTCACCAACGAGTGATAGACGCACACCGCCCCGACCTTGATCCCGAGATTCGATACGCCGAGTGCGTCGGCGATGTCGTCGCGCAACGGATGGCGGGCTTTGGCGCACAGACGACGGACGTTGCCCGGCGTATCGTCGCCAGACAGCGTCGTGAGATCGATCAGCGTGATGGCGCGCAGCAACCAGGCTGCTTGCCATTCCTTCTTCACTGTGCGGCGGGTCGGGATCGTCGCGGCACGCCGCTCGACCGCGCTCCGATTGACCCGAATCATCCGGACGATGTCCAGATCGAGCGGCATGCCCGGGTTCCGCTCGACGTGATCGTTCGGCAGAGTCCGTGGCGGACTAACGAGGGTGAGGTTCGGTTTGGCGGTCATCGGAAGGCAGCCGGTGCGGCGCATAGACGGGCGAGTGCGTCCTCGCCAATCCTCTCAATGTATGCCCGGGCACAGACGCTGACGAGAGCGAATGCGAGTCCCTTACCTATCGAGACCTATCGCTCTATTGGCTTCCCATTTGGGTCCACCACGATGACCGGCGCAATTTTCGCCGCTCGCAACGCCGGCTCCAATATCGCGCGATCGCCGGTGACGACGATGACGAGATGCTCCACGTCGATGTATTTGGACGCAGCAGCCCCTACCTCCGCTCCAGTGACGCTCGCGACGCGCGCCGCGTATGTGTCATAGAAGTCGAGCGGGAGACCGTCGCGGACCATCTCGACCACGCGCGTCGCGAGCGAATCAGGACCATCGATCCGCGCCGGAAGCGCACCGATCCGATTGCGTCGAATCGCGTCGAGCTCCTGCGGCGTCACATGCCGGGCGTCGCCCAGGCCTCTGAGCAGCGAGAGCCATTCGACCAACGCACTGTCGGCTTTTGCCGCGTTCACCGACGTCGACCCCACATACGCTGACGGCGCGGACGGCCTCGACACCATTCCGGCGTTGCCCGAGTACATGAACGACCGCTTCTCTCGCAACGTCTGCTGCATGCGCGCTCCCGAAATCGCCGCGGCCACGTCCAATGCGTAGAAGTCAGGCGACTGCCTCGGCGGCCCGGCGCTACCGACGTACAGATAGGCCTGCGTTCCCGGCACGTCGCACAAGTAGATCGTCGTCGGACGAGTGGCTGTCGCCGCCGCGGACTCCTGCGAGGTCGGCGCCGGTCGCGATCGCCAACCGCCGAACACGCGTGTAGCCTCTTTGAGGGCGGCCGCATCGCTCACATCGCCGACAATCACGACCGTCGTCGTATTCGGACGAATGTGTTCGTCGTAGAACCGCAACACCTCGTCGCGCGTGATGCCGCCGACGCTCGCCTCTGTCGGCACCAGCGACCGCACATACGGATCGCTCGCACCGAACAACTCCGCGTAAAACAAGTGTCGAGGCAGCGTGAACGGCGTTTGAGCGACCCGGCGTGCCGTTGCCGCGTGCGCCGCTTTGCGCCGGTCGATGCCCGCTTGGTCGAAGAGAGGATGCATGAGCATATCGCCGGCGAGCGCGAGCGCGCGGGCAAACGCCGGCGTCGTCGTCGCGAATCCAGTTGGCATCACCGTCGTCCCGACGTCCGCGAACGCGTCCGCCAGTTGGTCGGGCGACATCGACGTCGTGCCCTCGCGCAGCGCGCCAACCGTGATCGCGTAGAGTCCCTCTTTGCCGACCGGATCAAGCGTCGAGTCGGCGCCGAGCACGATGCGAGTCGAAACGAGCGGCAGTGCGTGGTCCTCGATAACGACCAAGCGCAACCCGTTCGCGAGCGTATGCGTCTCGAGTTTCGGAAATTTGAACGTCCCAACGTTCGGGCGTTTCGAGCGGTCGATGTTTTGACTCGAACCGCGGCTCGCGAAGAACGCGAGCGCCCCCAGCGCTCCCAGCGCCATCGAGATCATCCGAGATGCAATCACGGCGTCACCTTCGCACGCACGGAGCTCGGAGGCGTGACGTTACTGAACGGCAAGCTCGGCTTGCTGATCAGATCGAGCTTGCCTGCGGGGACGAGACTCATGACTAGACGTCCGGTCGTCAGATAACGAGCAATCGCGCGCTGAACATCGCCCGGAGTGAGCGCTCGAGCAGCAGTCACCTGCTTCGCGTACGCGACGGGATCGCCGGCGAAGATCTCGCCGTGCGCCAGCGTGTCAGCGCGCGCAAAACGTGTCTCGAGCGACGAGACCGCGGTCGTCGCGTTGTAGTTGTTGAATCGCTCGAGCTCCCGTGCAGTCAGCGGCGACGATGGCAACGACGACATCACGCTGTCGACCAGCGTCTCGATGGTCGTCATCGACGCACCGGGTCTCGGGATAACCAAGATCTCGAACACGCCAGCCTTCTCGAAGTCGTAGTAATCGACGCTCACGGTCGTCGCCAGCTGGCGCTGATTGATCAGCAGCGTGCTCAATCGCCCGAATCGATTGAGCGACAACGCCGACGCCAACGCTCGGAGCGCGAGTCGATCGGGATCGGAGAATCCCACGACAGGCCAGTCGATCTGCAATCGCGGCTGGTTCGCCCGGCTATCCTCGAGCACTACGCGCTTCTCGCCAGTCAGCGCAACCGGTGCGGCGGAAGGACGCGCGATCGCGGCGCCGCGCGGAATGCCCCCGAAGTATTTCTGAATCAAGCCGCGCGCAACCGACGCGTCGACGTCGCCACTGATGCTCAATACCGCGTTGCTCGGCACGTAGTACGGAGCACACGAGGTCTGGAGATCGTCGGTCGTTGCGGCGTAGAGATCGGCCATCGGCGGCAACGGCGTCATGTGATACGGATGGCCGCCGGGAAACAACTCGGCGACCGCGAGCTCGCGGGCCACTCCGAATGGAAAATTCTCGACGTTGCGATCGCGCTCTTGCCCAATCACCTCACGCACGCCGGACAATCGCTTTGCGTCAGCCCGCGCGAATGGCGCCGCCATCCGGTCGCTCTCGGCCCACAATACAGTTTCAAGCTCATTACTCGGCACGGCGATGAAGAAATGCGTGATGTCTTCTGTCGTGGCCGCGTAATGCGGCGATGTGCCCCCGATGGAGTTGTAGAATGCCTTCTCCGTCTGGTCGAGATTGGGCGAGCCTTCGTTGAAGAGATGCTCGCAGAGGTGGGCCATACCAGTGCGCCCTGGTTTGTCGTCTTTCGAGCCCACGTGATACCAGACGTCGACCACGACGAGCGGCGACGAATGATCTTCGTTCACCAGCGCGATCAATCCGTTCGGCAGGGCAATGCGCGTGTACGCGAGCGGACGAATGCTCGACGCGCCCGCGGCTGCGTCCGGGCGTTGCGCGTGGCCGACACGACCACCCACGCTCAGCAACACGAGCAAAATCATAAGCTCGATCGTGCGCGCGGGCGCATCTCGGCGAGTGGACAAGGGTATGATGACGAGACGGGGACGAGAACGATGGGCGGGGGCGAATAGAATGTGTTACGAGTCGGCGCAGTCCGCGCAACTCCGGTCGACTTGCCCTCTGGCGCGCTGGCGGTCCGGACAGTTTGTTAGGTGCGCCAGGCACGATCCCGCCGACCCCCCCGCCCATGGATCGCACCGGTTTGGAACACATTCGCCAGCATGGCGCCGCTGCCATTTGGGGTTCGCTGCTCATTGCGGCGATCACCGGCGCCGGAACGGCACAGGTCTCCACAAAATCCGATTCAACCGGCACCGTCGTCGGAATCGTGGTGACGAAGGAAGGCGGCGTCCCACTCCCGTACAGTATCGTCTCAGCGTCATCACACGAGCGCGATCGATTCACGGATGATCACGGCGAGTTCAGGCTGCTCAACGTGCCCGCCGGACTGATTCAGTTGCAGGTCCGTCATCTCGGATACACACCGTTTCGCGTCGCGATCGCGGTGAACGCCAACGGCACCGATACGGTGCGTGTGCAGCTCGAGCACATCGCTGTGCAGCTCACCACAATGCGCGTTCGCGCATATCCGCAATGCTCCGATCCGGGCCCGCCGGGCGCCGAGGCTGATTCATCGTTCGCAACTCTGTTCGACCAACTTCGGCAGAACGCCGAGCAGTACGAGCTGCTGGCGAATGCGTATCCGTTCGAGCTGACAGTCGAGCGCACCATGTTCAAGACGCTCGTCAACCAGGAACTGCGCGTCGAAAGCATCGATACGCTCACGTTGCGGAGCGCCGACCAGTGGACGTATCGGCCCGGCGGCGTGATCACGCGGATGGCCGTGGCGTCTCATCGCCCCAGCGTGACGATCCTCAACATTCCGACGGTCGTCCATTTCGCGGACGACGCGTTTCTCGCCAACCACTGTTTCTACGACGGCGGTGAGGAGACCGTGGACGGATTCAGGCTGCTACGGATCGACTTTGTGGCGGCGGCGCGCATCAAGGATCCGGATGTCGACGGCTCGGTCTATCTCGATCCGACCACCTTTCAGATTCGCCGTTCGTTCCTCCACGTCACGAAGATCCCGCGCGGCATCAGCGGCGTGTTGGAGACCGACGCGACGACGGTCTTCAGAGAGTTGTTTCCGTCGGTTCCCGTCATCGCTGGTATTTCGTCAGTCAACCGAGTCGAAGTCGACCGTCGGCGCGCGAGCGCGGTTGCCACCGCGAACGAGGATCAGCGGCTCATTGGCGTTCGCTTTCTGAAGCGGATGCCCGGTGACGACGCAAAGAGACCGTAAACGTTCAACGAGCCGGACGCTCGTGTGAGGACGGCCTCTGATCCCGATCGTCGCATTCGTAAGCTCAAGCCAGCACAGCTGATAGGTCCGACGAACGGAAGATCGAGCGCGGAACGAAACCGCGCGGCGCTCGTATCCAGGCGAGGGGCAAAGTCCCCACTCTCGTTTACCCACCACGCTACGCACGCGTCTGTTAGTGACGGACTACACTGCCCTCCCACTTCCTTACAAATGAGACATACCTGGACTCGCGTTTCGCTGGTCGCCTTTTCCGTGTTCGCCGCCGCTACTCTTACGGCGCAGCAACCGACGACCAAGGAGCAAGGCGCTAAACTCGCGACGGCCAGCAAAGCGATCGATCGCGCAAATCTCGATACCAGCTGCGCGGCTTGTACTGACTTTTACACGTTCGCGAATGGCGGCTGGCTCAAGCGCAGCGCGATACCAGCGGCATATCCCGAGTGGAGCGCATTCTTCGAGCTGCACGACAAGAACGAAGCGGTCGTTCACGACGTCATCGAAGCCGGCGCCAAGGAGACGCGCGACGGAAAGGCCGCCCGCGGCTCCAATACCTACAAGGTCGGCGCCTACTATGACGCGTGCATGGACACTGTCGCGATCGAAGGCCTCGGCATGAAGCCGATCCAGGCGGCGGCCGCCCGAATCGCCGCGATCAAATCGGCCGATGAGCTGCCGACGGCGCTCGCGGCGCTCGAGAAGAGCAACGGGTTGGCGCCCTTCGGGCTGGGCGTCGGTCCCGATCTCAAGAACTCGAATCGACTGATCACAAGCGCGACGCAAGGTGGGCTCAGCCTCCCCGAGAAGAGCTACTACGTCTCGGCGGACACGAGCATGAAGAAGTTGCGTGACGCGCTCGTCACGCACGCCGCGAACATGTTCAAGCTGTACGGTGAGAGCGACGCTGAAGCGAAGGCGCACGCGCAGACAGTGCTCGATATCGAGACGAAGTTCGCGCAGGCATCGATGGATCGCGTTACGATGCGCAATCCGAATCTGCTGTACCACCTCATGAGCGTCGCACAGTTCGATTCGCTGACGCCGCACATCAAGTGGGAGTCGTTCCTCGCCGCGCAGGGCGCCTCAAAGATCACCGAGATCAACGTCGCGCAGCCAGACTTTTTCAAGGCATTTGACGCCCTCCTGGTCTCGATTCCTCTCGATGATTGGAAGACACTGCTTCGCTGGCGTTTGCTCAACTACTCGGCTGGTGCGCTGCCCAAGCAGTTCGCCGACGAGAACTTCGCGTTCCAGCGATTGTTCACCGGCCAGAGAGAGCGCGTGCCGCGATGGAAGTCGTGCACGAGCAACACCATGGGCGTACTCGGCGAAGCGGTTGGCCAGGAGTACGTCAAGCGCACGTTTACTCCCGCCGCTAAGGCGCGCGCCAAAGCGATCGTCGACAATATGGTGTCCGTGCTGCGCGACCAGATCGGTCAGCTCGATTGGATGAGCGATTCGACCAAAAAGCAAGCGCTCGTCAAGCTCGACGCCTTCACGCGCAAGATCGGTTATCCCGACAAGTGGCGCGACTACTCGAAGCTCGAGGTCGCGCGCGGCGAGTATTACGGCAACCTGCGTCGCGCCACCGACTGGGCGCGAGCGATCAACTGGGCCAAACTCGACAAGCCGGTCGACAAGACCGAATGGCAGTTGACGCCGGATCAGGTGAACGCGTACTACAATCCGATATGGAACGAGATCGTGTTCCCCGCCGGTATCCTGCAGCCGCCGTTCTTCGATCCGAACGCCGACGATGCCGTCAACTATGGCGCAATGGGCGCGGTGATTGGCCATGAGATGTCGCACGGCTTCGACGATCAGGGCCGCCGCTTCGACGCGCAGGGCAACCTTCGCGACTGGTGGACCAAGGAAGACGCCGACAAATACAACACGCAGGCGCAGCGTGTCGTCGATCAGTTCAACGCGTACACGATCGTCGACTCCACCACGCACGTGAACGGCAAGCTCACGCTCGGCGAGAACATTGGCGATTTGGGCGGTCTCAAGATCGCGTACGTCGCGATGGAGAAGGCAATGAAGGAAAAAGGTCGTCAGCCGAGCATCGATGGCTTTACGCCGGAGCAGCGCTTTTTCCTGGGGTGGGCGCAAGTGTGGCGCACACTACAGCGCGACGAAGCGGCGAAGGCGCAGGTCAACACGAATCCGCACGCGCCGGCGAAGTGGCGCGTCAACGGTCCGCTCAGCAACATGCCTGAGTTTGCGAAGGCGTGGGGCTGCAAGGACGGCGACACAATGG
>Ga0207695_10010690_pt1 | contig 11208 bp, 13 predicted proteins | sample KBSC54metaG_FD_184354 | JGI IMG/M metagenome (GOLD analysis project Ga0207695, IMG submission 184354) | Corn rhizosphere microbial communities from Kellogg Biological Station, Michigan, USA - KBS C5-4 metaG (SPAdes) (version 2) | ecosystem: Host-associated > Plants > Roots > Rhizosphere > Soil... | reverse complement strand
CAAGAAGATCCGCGCGGAGGGATTGGAGGACCCGAGCAACCTGGGCGGCTATCTCTATCGGACGGCATGCAAGCTCGCGACGGCGTACTGGCGCGGGGAGCTTTCCCGCAAGCACGACAACGACCGTGAGCTGCTGTCCAGTCTGCAGGATGACGCCCTCTCGCTCGAGGAGCGGCTGGATCACGAGCAGCTCGCGAAATGCGTTCGCGATCTGATGGACCATCTGCCCGTGCAACGCGACCGGGAAGTGCTCGAGCGCTTCTACCTGCGCGAGGAGCCTCGAGTCTCGATTCGAGAGTCGTTGAAGTTGACCGACATGCAGTTCAATCAGGTTTTATGGCGCGCGCGCCAGCGCTTCGGCGACATCCTGCGCCGGCACGGGCTCGCGGCCGCGGCCAACCGTCCGAGCGAGGCCCAATCGGGCGCCGCTCCGACACATGGATAGGGAGAACCATGGATCACTCACAATTCAAGGCGAATCAGACCGCAGCGGTGTACGTGGCGGATGGGCTCGATGCCTCGACTCAGGAGGCTTTCGAGATGCACATGATGGCCTGCCCCGAGTGCGTCGAGGACGTTGAGACCTGGCGGGCCATCAAGATCAACATTCCCGCCAGCGTGCGCCCCGCCAGCAGCCTCAGCCGCAGGTTTCGGGCGGGCCACAACACGGCCCATTGGCGTCTGGCCGCCTCGGTGCTCGTCGCTGCCATCGGCGGACTGGCCGGTGGCTGGTTCAGCCATGCAGCCCGCGGTCCGGAGCTGGAGAGCACGCAGAGCGTGTTTTTCAACATGCCGGCGGTCGAGCGCGGCGGGGACGAGTGCACCGCGCTGCGTTTGTCGCCGGACTCGAAGCTGGCCGTTGTGCGCGTGCCCGGCGTCGCCTCCGGGAGCAGCCTGATCGCCGTGGACTCCGAGAAGCAGGAACTGGGCGGCGGAAGCTATTTCGTGAGCCAACAGCCGGACGGCAGCGAGGTCGTGCGGATTGAGGCGCGTGTGCTGGTGGATCGCGCGATCCACCTGGAAACGCGCTCAGCCGACGGCTCGATCCAGCCCATCGGCTGCATCACTGGCGAGATCCCGCAGTAGATATCCTTAGCTGAGCCTTTCACGGCCTGCTCCCCGGGAGCAGGCCGTGCGTGCTCGTGCACATCGCCTGCGACTAGCGGCGGCTCCGAGCCTGTAGATCTACCGGGAGGCGCGGTCGCTCCCGCTCGTATGCGGCCGTAAGCTGCGACAGGTTGAGCCTGCTGACGACATGGCCGACGGTCACCAGGACGCACTCGCGATAGGCCCTCCAGTTCGTGGGGTACCACTCGGGGGCAGTGTGGCAGACCTGCGAGGCGGCATTGTTGATGCGCATGAGGAGTGCTTTGCCTCCCGCCGGGGTGGACATATCGAGATCGTTGAAGTGGACGGTGACCGACGCGGGAAGCGGCGGCGCCAGCGTGTCATCGGGTTTCCCCGCCACCGCTTGTGAGGTGAGGGCGGCCAGGGCGACGGCGAGCATCGATGCGCGAACACTTTGCGTCATGTTCATGATACGGACTCCCGTTGAAACAGTGGTTGCACGCTCCGGCGCAGGCGGCCGGAGATCACGGGAGCTACAATCCTCCAGGGCGTCTGAATTCGATTTGGAAAGGCCCTGAATCGTTATGAACGGGCGTACGGTTCAGCCGTCATGGGCGGCCAGACCGTGGGGGATGGCCACCGAAGGGCCAGAATGGGCGCGCAAACGCACCAGGTCGGCTACGAGTTCGGCGATTTCCGGGTCGATGTGCGGCAGCGCGCGCTGCTGCTCAAGCCTGACGGCCGCCCGCTACCACTCACCTCGCGAGCGTTCGACACACTGCTGTTCTTCCTGGAGCACCCCGGCGAGCTCCTGGACAAGTCCGCGCTGATGAAGGCCGTCTGGCCGAACGTCATCGTCGAGGAGAACAACCTCAACCAGCACATCTCGGCGCTGCGGCGCGTGCTCGGGGAACGCCCGGACGAGCATCGGTTCATTGTGACGATCCCCGGCCGCGGGTACCGATTCGTCGCCGCCGTGCAGCCCATCGTCGAGGGCGTCGAGCCGGCACCCGCTGCAGCTCCGGCTGACCCGGCCGGTGCTCCGGCGGCGGCCCTCGCACCGGATCCCACGGCCAAGGCACCCGCTGCAGCGTTACCTCCACGGCAACCGCCGCGCCGTCTCTGGGCAGCCATCGCGGCTTCAGCGATTGTGCTGGCAGCCGGTCTCGCGTGGTATGTCACGCATAGCCCAGCCAAGCATCCTGCGACCTCCTTGGAGGTCGTTCCCGTCCGCAAGCCGCGGCTCGCCGTGATGCCCTTCGACAACCTGAGCCCGGATGCGAACAACGCATTCTTCGCCGACGCTCTCCACGAGGAGATCCTGAGCACCATCGCGGAAGAAGTCCCGGGTGTCGATGTCATCTCGCGGACCACCATGATGAGCTACCGGACAAACCCACCGAAGCCCCTCGCAGTGGTGGCGCATGAGCTCGGAGCTTCACACCTGATCGAGGGATCGGTCCGGCGCGAGGGCGACAAGATCCGCCTCACGCTGCAGTTGATCGACGCTCACACTGACGATCACCTCTGGTCGAGAAACTACGACCGGACGCTCGCGGATACGCTCACCCTCGAGTCACAGGTGGCCGAAGAAGTCGCCGGGCAGCTGTCCGTCCAGCTCCTGCGCTCGCAGCCGCCTGGCGTGGCAGCCGTTCAGGACACGCAAACCTTCGATCTCTACCTCAAGGCAATACTGGCCCTGCGCGACTTCGACTTCGTGCCGGGTCAACGCGAGAACATCGAGAATCTGCTCGGACAGATCATTGCAAGGCAGCCCACGTTCGCACGGGCCTACGCCCAGCGCGCCCGTTTGTGGACTCTCGTGTTCATCTCCGGGTCGGATACGAGCGAGGCGTTCGTCGACAAGATTCGCCGCGACCTGGACACCGCACGCCGCCTCGCGCCCAAGGACCCCCTCGTGCTCGCCTCAACGGGCTATTTTCTGATGTGCACGAACGATACTACCGGCGCGCTGGCGGCCTACGACGCCGCCGAAGCGGCCGGACTGGCCGACCCGGAGTTTCTCATCCCCAAGGCGCATCTGCTGCTGCGTCGCTCGCGCATTCAGGAGCTCGACGCCACCACGCAACGGATGCTCTCCCTGGATCCCGCCGACCCGCTCCTGGTGCGCTTCGCCGTTTACCATCTGATGCGCGCCGTGCAGCCGCTCGAGGCTCTGCGCGCCTTGGAGTACGCGCGGCCTTATCCGCCTGTCTATGATGAGTTTCGCGGGTACATTTTTCTTGAATTCGGCGGACGCACGCAGGAGATGCGCGCGGCGCTCGAGCATTGGGCGCCGCCGACCGATACCGCTCACCTGGCCGACGCGCTGTATGACTATTTCCAGGTGTTGAGCTTCGAGAATCGATTCACGGAGCTCAGGGCCCACATCGATCGCGTGCCGGTCGCGAGTGCTCTCTACTTGAACGGCGTCGACTTCGGGCCCATCGGGCCCACGCCCACGGCGTTGTTCCGGGGATGGGCAGACATGCTGCTGGGGGATCGGAGGGAAGCGGAGAAGGATGGCCGGGCGGTACTCGAGTTCGCCGCGCAGCAGCCGCGAACGCGCTGGAACAACATCGCGCTCGGTGTTCTGTCTGCAGAAGGACTTACCTTCGAAGGACAATGTGAGCGCGCCCGTGATACAGCACGCAGCTCCCTCGCGCAGTTGTCGCGGGCGGATAGCGCGGTCATGTGGAACACCTGGGCGATGTACGTCGCCAGCGTGTACGCCTGGTGCGGCGGCGAGGAAGACGCCGTCGACTTGTTGCGAAAGGTGTCCTCGGGGCGGCCCGGAGTCGGACCTGCGCTCGTCGCGCGCAACCCTCTCTACACGCAGCCACTGGGAACGCGCCCGGCGTACCAGGCACTGCAGGCGCAGCTCGAGAGCGAGATCCGGCGTCTGGGCTTGGACTCGGGCCCACACGCGGAATCCCCGAACACTGCACGGTGACTGCGCGCCGCAAGTCGGTGACGCTTCAATGCAGTGTGGGGTGTCAAGCGGCGGCGCCAAGCGCTCGGAGTAGAGGAATGGCACGTGAAAGGTCGCGTGCGACGGCGTAGTCAGTTGAGTGGGAGCGCCGCCAACCGCTCGCCCTGCCGTCGCAGGAAAGGTCCGAACCCCAACCGATCGTACAGGCTCCCAAGCGCTTTCAGATCCGGAGCCCGACGTCGCAGTCCCTCGGGCGGCACCTCGAGCCGCAGGTCGCAGCTGATCCGGGTGAGCTGCCGAGCGAGGAACGCCGCCTCCCGGTGCTCACGCAAGCGCTCGCAGATCCCCTGCTGTCCACGCAACCGCAGTGCGGCCACGCGTCCCAGGCCCGAGTAGAGCGCCTCGAGCGACTCGAACTCCCGCATCAGCGTGGCCGCCGTCTTGTGACCGACACCCGGGACTCCCGGGATGTTGTCCACCGCGTCGCCGGTGAGCGCCAGGTAGTCGGCGAAGCGTTCCGGCGCGACTCCGTAGTGGCGCTGAATGTCGTGATACCCGAACTGCCCCCGAAAACCGTAGTCCCAGAACAAGTCGCCATCGCGCACGAGCTGCGCGATGTCCTTGTCGCGCGTGATGAACGCCGAGCGCACGCCCTCTTCCCGCATCGAGCAGGCCAGGGTGCCGATGATATCGTCAGCCTCGTACTCCGGGCTGACGAACACGGGCACGCCCAGCCGCCGGCACAATTCCCGGCACCACTCGAACTGGGCGATGAGCCCGGGGGGCAGGGGCTCACGATTGGCTTTATAGGCCGGATAGAGGCGGCTGCGATAGGAATCGGCGCGCCGTTGATCGAACGCAATCGCCATGTAGCGCGGACGGATGCGTTCGATGAGATCCCCGACGAAGCGCGCGAAGCCGAACACGGCGTGCACCGGATGGCCGTCGCAGTCCACCATGTCCGGAAGCGTCGAGTGATAGGCGCGGAAGACGTAGACCGAAGCGTCGACCAGGAAGATCAAGGCGGCGGTAAGCCTCAGGAAAGCCAGTGCTGAATACGCGCGTGCAGGGGGCTGGTGCGCGGAAAATGCGCCAGCAGGTACTCCATCTGGTCCGCCAGCACGCGCCGGCCCTTCAAAAAGATGTACTCCGCATACGTAGGTGTGAACGGAACGGCGATGAGCTGCATTTTCGCCTGCTCGGGCGTCCGGGAAGCCTTCTGGTTGTTACAGCGGCGGCACGCGGTGACGACATTCGTCCACACGTCCAGCCCACCCTGGCTGAAGGGACGGATGTGATCCCGCGAGAGCTCGCGCGAGGGGAAGCGCACCGCGCAGTACATGCACAGGAAGGCGTCCCGCCGGAACAGCGTCTGGTTGTTCAGCGGCGGCACATAGTCGTGCCGGGTATTGCCGGGATTTCCCGTGTGGCCGACGGTCGCGACGATGGAATTGACCTCGAGCACCGTCCGCCGTCCGGTCCTGGCGTTGACGCCGCCGAACAGCTTGTAGAGCATCGAGCCGCAGGTATAGGCCACCTGCTCCTGGTGATAGAGCCGTGCCGCTTCCCTGTAGTCGATCCATTCCAGCGGCATGCCCGCGACGTCCGTACGGAGGACAAGCTGGGAGAGCCCGCGAGTCGCCCTGCTGGCGAGAATTCGCAGGTCATCGTGCGATCCCTGATCGGCGCTATCCAGATCGATACCTAGCATGGCTGGTGTAAGATAAGGCAGATATATGCAAGAATTCAACGGCGCAAGGTGTTAATTCAGTTGAGGATTTCACGGTGCGTGGCCGGCCGGCCACGCTACTCCCGATCGCAAGCGAACTAGAAGCGCGAAAACGAGGGGTTTTAGATGCCCGTAACCATAGGCGCGTTGCGCGAGAGCGCGCCGCAAGAGACTCGTGTCAGTCTGGTCCCGGAAGTCGCCGATAAGCTGGCTCAAAGCGGCGCGCGGGTCCTTCTCCAACGGGACGCGGGCAGCCGCGCGCAGTTCCCGGATTCTCTCTACAAGAGCGTGACTTGGGCGGACTCGGCGGGAGCCGTGTTGGCCGAGTCCGATGTCGTGCTCACCGTGCAGCCCTTGTCGGTCGAACAGATCGGACAACTCAAGAGCGGTGCGGTCGTCATCGGCTACATGCAAGCCTACGCCCGCCGCAGTGAGGTGCAGGCACTGCAGCGCCGCGGCGTCGTCAGCTTCGCGATGGAGTTCGTACCGCGAATCTCCCGCGCGCAGTCGATGGATGCGCTGTCCTCGCAGGCTTCTCTGGCCGGATACAAAGCGGTCCTGATCGCAGCCGACAACCTGCAGAAGTTTCTGCCGATGCTCACGACAGCGGCCGGAACCATCCGCCCTTCTCAGGTGCTCATCATCGGAGCGGGCGTGGCTGGCCTTCAGGCAATCGCCACGGCGCGACGCCTGGGCGCCGTCGTTGAGGCCTACGACGTCCGCAGCGCCACGCGCGAACAGGTGAAGTCTCTGGGCGCCAAGTTCGTCGACACGGGCGTCAGCGCCGATGGCGCGGGCGGCTACGCTCGCGAACTCACGGATGAAGAGAAACGGAAGCAACAGGAGGTGCTGGACTCACGCATCGCGGCTGCGGATGCAGTCGTCACGACGGCCTCGGTACCGGGCAGGCCCGCGCCGAAGATCATCTCGCGCGCCGCCGTCGAGCGCATGCGGCCTGGATCGGTGATCGTCGACATTGCCGCCGAGCAGGGGGGCAATTGTGAGCTCACCCGCGCGGGCGAGATCGTCGAGCACCAGGGGGTCAGGATCATCGGCGCCGTGAATCTGCCGGCCGCGCTCGCGTACAACGCCAGTGAGATGTATTCCCGGAACTTGCTCAACTTTCTCAAGCCCGCCCTCAAGAAGGGCGAGCTCGAGATCGACTGGAACGACGAGGTCTTCGCACAGAGTTGTCTCACGCGCGACGGCAAGATCAGCCACGAGCCAACACGCAAAGCGATCGAGGGGGCAGGCACATGACCGGAATGGTGGCGCTCTATATTTTCATGCTCGCGGCCTTCACCGGGTATGAGGTGATTTCGCGGGTACCGGTCATTCTGCACACGCCCCTGATGTCCGGGTCCAACTTCGTGCACGGCATCGTGCTGGTGGGCGCGATCGTCGCCCTCGGTAACTCGCACACAACGCTCGAGAAGTCCATCGGCTTCGTCGGCGTGCTGCTGGCGGCAGGCAACGCCATGGGTGGCTACGTCGTGACGGAGCGCATGCTCGAGATGTTCAAGTCCAGCGGGGCGCGTAAAGGCGGGTCCGGCGCGAGGGCGCACTGATGTCCCTCGATCGCGACCTCCTCATCCAGATCAGCTACTTCGTCACAGCGGTACTGTTCATCCTGGGGTTGAAGCGCATGAGCTCCCCCGTCACCGCCCGCAGCGGCATCCTGTGGGCGGGCGCGGGAATGCTCGTCGCGACGGTGTTCACCCTCGCCTACCCGGGCATCACCAATTATCCGCTGATCGGACTCGCCATCCTCGTCGGCGGCAGCCTGGCGTGGTGGAGCGGCAAAGTCGTCGCCATCACCAACATGCCGCAGATGATCGCGCTCTACAACGGCATGGGTGGCGGCGCCGCCGCGGCCATCGCCGCGGTCGAGCTGTATCGCGGCGATACCGGGAACTACGCTGTCACGACTCTCGCTGTCGTCGGTGGGATCATCGGCGCCGTTTCCTTCAGCGGCAGCGCCATCGCGTTCGGCAAGCTCCAGGGACTGATCAACCGCAGCCTGCGCTTCCGTGGGCAACAGGTCATCAACCTGATCCTGCTGGCGGCCACGCTGATCGTCGGCGGCATCGTGATTGCCCATCTCAGCGGCGGCGAGCCGCTTCCCGGTCACGTGACCTTGTTCTTCGCGCTCGCTCTCCTCCTCGGAATCACCATGACGCTGCCGATCGGCGGCGCGGACATGCCGGTCGTCATCTCTCTGTACAACGCGCTGACGGGTCTGGCCGTGGGCTTCGAGGGCTTCGTGCTGAACAACGCGGCGATGATCATCGCCGGCACCGTCGTGGGCTCCGCCGGTACGCTGCTCACCCAGTTGATGGCGAAGGCGATGAACCGCTCGCTGGGCAACGTGCTGTTCTCGGGATTCGGCGACACCGGAGGCACGGCCGCGAGTGGTACGGTCAGCGGCAGCCTGAAACCCATCGAGGCCGCCGACGTGGGCGTCATGATGGCCTTCGCGCAGAAGGTCATCATCGTGCCCGGCTACGGCATGGCCGTTGCCCAGGCGCAGCACAAGATCTGGGAGCTGTGCCAGTTGCTGATCGATCGCGGCGTGACCGTGAAGTTCGCCATTCATCCAGTGGCGGGCCGCATGCCCGGACACATGAACGTGCTGCTCGCCGAAGCCGGCGTGCCTTATGATCTGATCTCCGATCTGGATGAGATCAACGCCGAGTTCGACACGGCAGACGTGGCGCTCATCATCGGCGCCAACGACGTCGTCAATCCTGTGGCCCGCAACGACAAGTCCAGCCCGATCTACGGCATGCCGATCCTGAACGCCGACAAGGCCAAGAATGTCATCGTGATCAAGCGCGGCCAGGGCGCCGGCTTCTCGGGAATCGAAAATGCCCTGTTCTACCTGGACAACACCCGGATGTTGTATGGGGACGCACAGAAGGCGGGGGCAGAGCTCATTCAGTCCATCAAAGCGGTGGGCTGAACGCCCCGGGGACCTTGGCCCGTGTCGACCGTTGTGACCCGTTTTCTCGCTGCCGCAGCCTGCGTTGCAGCGGTAGCGGGCATCGCTGCGGCTGTCGCCGCCGCCGATGCCCCGGCCCCGGGTGAGACGGCGCCAAGGCCGATGACTTCGGCGGAGGTGCTCGCCGCTTCAACTCCTTCGGACTGGCGGCCTCTGGATCTGCAGAACACCCTCTACCTCGAGCTCGCATCGGGGCGCGTGATCATTGAGCTCGCACCGGATTTTGCGCCCCACCACGTCGCCAACATCGAAGCTCTCGCGCGCGAGCAGTACTACGACGGGCTCGCGATCATCCGCTCGCAGGACAACTATGTCGTCCAGCTGGGTGATCCGGAGGGAAAACGTCCCATTCATCACGCCCACCGCACGCTCGCCGCCGAGTTCGAGCGTACCTCGCGCGGATTGCCGTTCACGGCGCTTCCGGATCCCGACACCTACGCGCCGGAGACTGGGTTCTCCGATGGGTTTCCTGCCGCACGAGACCTGAAGTTCAGCCGCGAGTGGCTCGTCCACTGCTATGGCATGGTGGGTGCTGGACGCGACAACGATGTCGACAGCGGCGGCGGAACCGAGCTGTACGTCGTCATCGGTCAGGCGCCGCGGCATCTCGACCGCAACGTCACACTGGTCGGACGGGTGGTCCAGGGGATGGAGCTGTTATCAACACTTCCCCGGGGCAACGGCGAGCTGGGCTTCTACGACAAAACCCAGCAGCGGGTTCCGATCAAGTCCGTGCGCGTCGCGGCTGACGTTCCGGAGGCTCAGCGCACACCGCTCGAGGAGATGAGGACCGACACGGCCACCTGGGCCGCCTGGGTCGAATCGCGGCGCAATCGGCACGAGGAGTGGTTCAAGGTACCGGCCGGACATGTGGACGTGTGCAACGTACCGGTCGTCGTGCGGCGCGTGGGCGGGAAATAGCCGGAGCCGACCCCGTTTCCCCGACGGCGCCTGGCGCTGACGGCGCGGGCTACCTGCGCCGGCGCCGCTCTCCCGGTGGCGGTCGCCGCTGCATCGGCGGCATCGCCCGTGGTCCCTGCCGGTTCATCCGCCGCTCGCGCATGTTCTGCAGCATCTGCTGCCGCTCGGCGGGCGTCGCTCCATTCCAACGCTGGCGCAACTGCTGGCGCTGCTGCTGCGGCAGCGCGCGGAACTTGCGGTAGTTGTCACGTACAGCGGCCTGCTGATCCGGAGGCAATGAGCGGAATTTCTGCCAGCGCTGCCGCACCATCTCCTTCTGCTGCGGCGGCAGCGAACGAAACTTCTGGAAGCGCTGCGAGGCGAGGTCCTTCTGCTGCGTCGACATCGAGAGCCACCGCTGACTGCCACGCGCCAGCGCCTGTTGCCGCTCCGGCGGCAGGGTGTTCCACTTGTCGCCGAACTTCTGCAACAACTGCTGCTGGCGGGGATTGAGGCTCGACCACGGCACGGGCGAGGATGGGGATGCAGCCGCAGGCGGGGATGGAGGCGGCGGTTGCACCCCGGGCTGCTGCGCAAAGGCAGGCACTGCCGCGATCAGCAGCAGCGCAAGTCCCAGCGCGCAACCCTTACTCATCATCTGACTTCACCTTGGGCGCCCCCGCCTTCGGATCCGAACCCTGCGCACCCGGCGCAGGCCCCTTCTCACCGGGTTGTCCCGGCGCCTTGGCCTTTTTTGCAGCCTTATCGATATCGGTCTGCGACAGATAGTCGATCCAGCTCTGATCGTCCGGCGACGTATTCGCGTCCGCCGCCGAGTCCACCGTACCCAGGAATTCGAGAAACTCCTCGTCCGGGTCGGCCGGCTTCGCCGGTGGATCCGCGTAAATCGAGCCCGACCCCAGCGCTATGGCGGCCAGCGCCAGCGCGCTCAGCACGGAAGTCGGGCGGATCAACTGCTCGTCTCGGCGCCCGCATCGGCCTGCGCCGCTGCCCATTCGTAAAACGCCCCATCGGAATCCTGCAGCATGTCCAGACCGTCGCTGTCGGCGATCAGATCGAGATCCTCGGCCTGGACCTGCCCGCCTTCGCTCACCGGCAGCACGGAGGGCGTGTGCGGCCCATGCTGCCACAGCAGCATCGCGACCAGCGCAGCCGCTGCCACCGCTCCGGCGGCCGGCATGAGAAAAAAACGCGGGCGCCGGCCCGGTCGGGCCACCTCGGCGAGCGCCGCCTGTCGAGCCTGATTCAAACGCGAGCGCACGCGGCTGTCGATACGCGTCACGCTCTCTGTGAGCACCGCTCGAGCCTGATCCTCGAATTTCACCAAACGGTCATCCTGCGGGCTCATGTCTGAAAATCCCCGAGCTGCGCTCGCAACGTCTGCAGGGCGCGAAAGTAATGTGTCTTGACGCTTCCTTCCGAGCAACCCATCGCCACCGCGGTCTGGGCTACGTCCATGCCCTCCAGGTTGCGCAGCATGAACGCCTGCTGCTGCCGGCGGGGAAGGCTCTCCAGGGCCTTGTCCAGGGCCTGCATCGCCTCGTCGATCTCCAGTCA
>Ga0207695_10010687_pt1:7500-11212 | contig 11212 bp, 5 predicted proteins | sample KBSC54metaG_FD_184354 | JGI IMG/M metagenome (GOLD analysis project Ga0207695, IMG submission 184354) | Corn rhizosphere microbial communities from Kellogg Biological Station, Michigan, USA - KBS C5-4 metaG (SPAdes) (version 2) | ecosystem: Host-associated > Plants > Roots >... | reverse complement strand
AGCGGCGCGCAGCCGCGGCGGCGGGCAAAAGCCGATGGAGGATTTGCGAACACCTGTGCTATAAGCGGTTCATCTGTCCCAGGAGAGAATTCAATGGCGGCGGCGACTACTGGTTCGAAAGCTAAGGCTACGGTCAAGAAATCAGTCGTGAAGCAGACCTACGATCCGATCGGCGCGGCATTGGTGCGTGCGAACGAGATGGATTGGATTGGCACGCATGCCGGGGTCAAGATGCTGCGCATCAGCAAGGAGACGGGATGGATCGCGGCACTGGTGCGCGGGCGCGCGGGGCAAGTCAATCCACCGCATACGCATCTCGGGCCGGCGTGCTTCTATGTAATAGAGGGCGGTTTCGAGTTTCGCGGCGGATCGGCGCGCGCAGGCGATTGGGTGTGGGAGCCGGCGGGCGCGGTGCATCCGGCAACGTCGCACCCGGTGGACACCGTGTACCTCTCGAACACATACGGCCCCGTGATGTTCCATGACAAGGACGGCAAAGAGGCACGGGTGATCGATTTTCGGTCGTCGCAGGCGCTGCTCGATCGTGTCAAGAACAACGGCGAGAAGGCTGCGCCGCGGCCGGAGGGCTATTTCGACTCACTCGCGGCGGCGCTGGTGCGGCCCGACGATCTCGATTGGCTCGAGGATGGCAGCGGCAATCAGGTCAAAATATTGCGTATCAACGAGGAGACCGGCTTTTTCCACATTTTGATCAAGGCGAAGGCGGGGCAGGTCAATCCGCCGCATACTCATCTCGGGCCGGCGGACTTCTACGTAATCGAGGGCGGGTTCGACTATCGCGGGGGATCGGCACGGACCGGCGACTGGGTCTATGAGCCGACCGGCGCGGTGCACGACGCCACGACGCATCCGATGGACACGATTTACCTGGCGAACGTTTATGGGCCGGTGGCGTTTCACAAGCCCGACGGGAGTATCGCGGGAATTCTGGACTGGCGGTCAATGAAGGCGATGGCGGAGCGGTCGGCGAAGCGCGGAAGATAGGGCAATTGTTGGGGAACTCGGAGCTTCGCAGGGTATAGCCCTTAGCTAACGCAAGACTTTGCTGCCACTCCCAGCAACGCGGGCAGTGCGAAAAAGCGGTCAAGACTGTTCGTTCAACACAGAAAAATAAAAGAGGCGGAGCCTTGTGAGCTCCGCCTCGTGATTCCCCGGCCGTGTCCTACTCTCCCGTGACACCTAAGGACACAGTACCATCGGCGCTGAAGGGCTTAACTGCCGTGTTCGGGATGGGAACGGGTGTTTCACCTTCGCTATGACGACCGGAAACCTGTTGTTCGCAATCAATATCGCTTTGCGGCGACCGAGATCAAGCGAACCAAGAATCCACTGCTAATTGACAAACTGATAGTAGGGTATATTCAAGTGTGGCCGTCAGAACCTCGTATGGGATCCGACCGTGCCGCGCGCGTCCGTCTAGCGATTAAGAAACGGACACATCTGCGGCGAGTATCAATCATCGGGAAGTTCTTCGGGAACTTCAGGAGATGATACTTAGCGGTCAAGCCTCACGGCCTATTAGTATCGGTCAGCTCCACGCCTTTCAGCGCTTCCACCTCCGACCTATCAACCTCCTTGTCTGGAAGGGGCCTTCAGGGCCTTACGGCCGGGATACCTAATCTTGGGGTGGGCTTCCCGCTTATATGCTTTCAGCGGTTATCCCGTCCGCACTTGGCTACCCGGCGATGCGGCTGGCGCCACAACCGGTACACCAGCGGTGCGTCCGACCCGGTCCTCTCGTACTAAGGTCAGCGCCCCTCAAGTATCCTTCGCCCACGGCGGATAGGGACCGAACTGTCTCACGACGTTCTGAACCCAGCTCGCGTGCCACTTTAATCGGCGAACAGCCGAACCCTTGGGAGCTACTCCACCCCCAGGATGTGACGAGCCGACATCGAGGTGCCAAACCTCCCCGTCTATGTGAACTATTGGGGGAGATAAGCCTGTTATCCCCGGCGTACCTTTTGTCCGATTAGCGATGGCCCTTCCATGCGGGACCACCGGATCACTATGACCTGCTTTCGCACCTGCTCGAGCCGTCGCTCTCGCAGTTAAGCCCTCTTATGCCATTACACTCAACGGCTGGTTTCCACTCAGCCTGAGAGGACCTTCGCGCGCCTCCGTTACAATTTGGGAGGCGACCGCCCCAGTCAAACTACCCGCCATACAGTGTCCCTCACCCGGTAAGAGTGCAGGTTAGAACCCAAGAACCGCAAGGGTGGTATTTCAACGTTGGCTCCACCGGAGCTAGCGCCCCGGTCTCAAAGCCTCCCACCTATCCTACACATGCAATCCCTAAGTTCACTGTAAAGCTATAGTAAAGGTGCACAGGGTCTTTCCGTCCTGCCGCGGGTACTCGGTATCTTCACCGAGAGTGCAGTTTCGCTGAGTCCGTGGTCGAGACAGTTGGGAAATCGTTACGCCATTCGTGCAGGTCGGAACTTACCCGACAAGGAATTTCGCTACCTTAGGACCGTTATAGTTACGGCCGCCGTTTACCGGGGCTTCGGTTTCCCGCCTCGCCCTTGCGGGCTAACGGGTCCCCTTAACCTTCCGGCACCGGGCAGGCGTCAGACCCTATACATCGCCTTGCGGCTTAGCAGAGTCCTGTGTTTTTGCTAAACAGTCGCTACCCACTGCCCTCTGCGACCCACCGATGCTTCACGGCGCGAGGCCGTTGACATCAGCAGGCACACCTTCTTCCGAAGTTACGGTGTCATTTTGCTGAGTTCCTTAACCACGGTTCTCTCAAGCGCCTTGGTATGCTCTACCCGTCCACCTGAGTCGGTTTGCGGTACGGTCACCAGATTGACTCGCTTAGAGGTTTTTCTCGGGAGTTTGGGATCAATCACTTCGCGAAAGCTGACGCAGTCGCTCGACATCACCTCTCGGCGTAATGAAACGGTGGATTTGCCTGCCGTTTCCGCCTACGGGTTTGAACCGGGACATCCAACACCCGGCTGACCTACCCTGCTCCGTCACCCCATCGCTCAAACGTCTCACTGGTGGTGCAGAAATATTAATCTGCTTTCCATCGTCTACGCCTTTCGGCCTCGACTTAGGTACCGACTAACCCTGAGAAGATTAACTTTACCCAGGAAACCTTGGACTCACGGCGAGAGGGTTTCTAACCCTCTTTATCGCTACTCGTGTCTGCATAATCACTTCCAGAACCTCCATACGTCCTTGCCGGTCGTACTTCACAGGCAACTGGAATGCTCCTCTACCGCTCCGTCGGTTAAGACGAAGCCCGCAGCTTCGGCGTAATACTTAAGCCCCGTTACATTTTCGGCGCAGGTTCGCTTGACCAGTGAGCTGTTACGCTTTCTTTAAAAGATGGCTGCTTCTAAGCCAACTTCCTGGTTGTCTGGGCGCTCCCACATCCTTTACCACTTAGTATTAACTTTGGGGCCTTAGCTGGCGGTCTGGGCTGTTTCCCTTTTGACCACGGACCTTATCGCCCGTAGTCTGACTCCCGAGTTAAGCTTGGCGGCATTCGGAGTTTGGTTAGGTTTGGTATCCGGGTAAGGACCCTAGCCCATCCAGTGCTCTACCTCCGCCAGCCATCACTCGAGGCTATACCTCAATATATTTCGAGGAGAACCAGCTATCACGGAATTTGATTAGCCTTTCACCCCTACCCACAGTTCATCCGAGAAGTTTTCAATCTTCACCGGTTCGGACCGCCACG
>Ga0207695_10010687_pt1:0-2500 | contig 11212 bp, 5 predicted proteins | sample KBSC54metaG_FD_184354 | JGI IMG/M metagenome (GOLD analysis project Ga0207695, IMG submission 184354) | Corn rhizosphere microbial communities from Kellogg Biological Station, Michigan, USA - KBS C5-4 metaG (SPAdes) (version 2) | ecosystem: Host-associated > Plants > Roots > Rhizosphere >... | reverse complement strand
CGCGGCCACCGGAAATCACCGGCAGGCCGGTGATTTCCACTGCGGCGCGACGCAGTCCGGGGCTGAACGCGATTACGCCGATGGGCGTGCTCGCGCGTACGGGTGCTGCGAGCCGGATCAAGCGGGCGTCGGCCGCGGCGATAATCCGCGTGAGGCCGTCGCGCACCTCGGCGGCGTTGCGCATGTCGGCGATTTCGCGGTCCGCACTGGCGATCTCGCCGCGCATCGCGGTGAGATTCGAGGAGAGCTGGTGGATGCGGTTATGGTAATGGCGGGTGCGGACGAGTAACGTTGAGGAGAACTCAGCGGCGACCATCGCACACGCGATCGCGACCGCGAAGGCCATGCCGGCGACGGCGCGCCAGAAGGCGACGCGCCGGTACCATGGTGGCACGCTCGCAGACGCCGGCATCCGTTCACCAGCGGCGGCAGGCGGCGCCTCTCCCAGGCGCCCGGCGTTCCCGGCTTCCATAGCTCAACTCTTCGCACGTCATCCGCGAGTAATCCAGTTGTCGAGAAGCGCGGCGCGGTTATTTTACTGAAACCTCACAAGATTTCACTAAACTACAAGCTTTGAGTTCCTCGGCAAGTCGGCTAAAATCTCCGGGTTGTGGCGATTCGACAAATTCAGGATTTACACGTTGTTACGACCAAGGAGCTCGTCGCTCCGCGGGTGCTCAAGGAAGAATTGCGGGTTGACGAGGCGATTGCCCAGACGGTCGTCGATGCGCGCCGCACCGTCCGCGAGATCTTGAGCGGCACGGACCCGCGCCTGCTATGCCTGGTTGGACCCTGTTCGATCCACGATCCGGTGGCGGCGCTCGATTACGCCGAACGCCTCGCCCGACTGCGGCCGGCCGTCGAGCATCGGCTGTTCCTCGTGATGCGCGTGTATTTCGAGAAGCCACGCACCACGGTCGGATGGAAGGGACTGATCAACGACCCGCACATGGACGACAGTTGCGACATGGAGGCAGGCCTGCGCATCGCGCGCCGCTTGTTGATCGACATCAATCGCCTGGGACTGGCGGCGGGCACCGAGATGCTCGATCCGATCACGCCGCAATACATCGCCGACCTGGTTTCGTGGGCCGCGATCGGCGCGCGCACCACCGAGTCGCAAACGCATCGCGAAATGGCGAGTGGACTCTCGATGCCGGTGGGCTTCAAGAATACCACCGAGGGCAACTTGCAAGTGGCCGTTAACGCGATCGAATCGGCGCGGCGGCCGCATTCGTTTCTCGGCATCAACCAGGACGGCGTCACCGCGATCATCAGGACGGCGGGCAATCCCGACACGCACGTGGTCTTGCGTGGCGGCAGGACCTCGAACTACGACGCGAGCAGCATCGAGGAATGTCAGCGGTTGTTGGCGAAGGCCGGGCTCGAGCCGCGCGTGATGGTCGATTGTTCGCATGCGCAGACGTCCAAGGACTATACGCGGCAACCGGCGGTGCTGGCGGCGCTGGTCGATCAGGTGCGCGGGGGCAATCGTGCGATCATGGGGATGATGCTCGAGAGCAATATCGGCGCGGGCAATCAACCGTTGTCGAAGGATCGCGCGGCGCTGAAATACGGCGTGTCGGTGACCGATCCGTGCATCGATTGGGCGGCGACCGAGCAATGCCTCATCGAGGCCGCCCGCACGTTGCAATAGTTAGTCGGCGAAAGGCCGGAGGCGTGCCAACGCGGCCGGGCGATCAAACACCTGCCCAGCACGAGCGAAGTTGACGGAAAAATCAGGACAGAGCGATCGATGAGGGCTTTCCGAATCGTGATCCCGGGCGCCCTCTGGTGCGTTCTTTTACTGTTTACCACCAGCTTCGTTCCAACGCTAAACAATCGGGCTAATAAGAACGATTTCGCAATTTACTATGTAGCGGCCGTCGAATGGCGTTACGGCATCGATCCATACACTACTGATTTCGCCAATATAGCTACTCACAACGGCCTCGAAATCAAGGACGTGCGCAAATCTACGGAACCACCATTTTTTCTTCTATTGTATGCGCCGCTCACGGATTTCCCGATACAGACCGCGTACTGGATTTGGCAGAGTATCAACTTTCTTTCGCTCTCATTCGCATTGATTTTATTGCTGGGGCCTGGTTCGGGACTCTCAGGCCCGGTTGGCTGGACAATAGCGGCACTGGCCTTCATTTATCCACCCGTGCTTAGTCACTTCTGGTACGGGCAAAGTAAACTTCCGATTTTACTGATGCTAGTGCTGATTGCGCGCCTGCTGCGACAGGGATTCGACGGAATCGCAGGTCTTCTTCTCGCACTCGTCGGACTCCTTCGAATATACCCATTTGCGATCGTCGGCTACCTGATGCTCGAACGGCGCTGGCGCGCGATTGCATACGTGGGTGCGGGTGTGGCATCCGGATGTACAGTCTTGATGATAGTCGCGCCGGCAAACTGCATGAGTTTCTTTCGAGCGCTTTCCTACCTGACTTCCGAACAGTGGATATCGCTGTCTGGCGACAATGCACCATTC
>Ga0207695_10010686_pt1 | contig 11212 bp, 12 predicted proteins | sample KBSC54metaG_FD_184354 | JGI IMG/M metagenome (GOLD analysis project Ga0207695, IMG submission 184354) | Corn rhizosphere microbial communities from Kellogg Biological Station, Michigan, USA - KBS C5-4 metaG (SPAdes) (version 2) | ecosystem: Host-associated > Plants > Roots > Rhizosphere > Soil... | reverse complement strand
CCCGCCTCGCGCATGATCAGTCCCAGCAGCAGCGGCATGCGATCCTGCAGCAGATCAGCGGCGCGCTCCAGCATTGCGGCGCGGTCCGCGGCCGGGGCCCCGGCCCAGCCAGAGGCCGCCGCGCGGGCGACCGCCGCCACGGCTTCGTCGGCATTCGCCTCGGTGACGGTGCCGACGACATCGCGATGATCCGCCGGGTTCAGCACGTCGCGCGGCGCGCTCGCGGCGCCGGCGGCCACCGCCGTCCAGCGCCGCCGCGTGCCGTCCACCAGCGCCTCGCCGGCCTTGGCCAGCACCGTCTCGTCGCTGAGATCGAGCCCGCCCGAATTGCGGCGATCGGGATACAGATCGCCAGGCAGCGCGATCTGCGGGTGCGGCGCGCCCGGCTCCGGCATCACGCGCACCACCTCGACCGGATCGGCGATCAGTTCCTCCACCGAGACCGAGTCATCGGCCATGCGGTTCACGAAGGAGGAGTTGGCGCCATTCTCCAGCAGCCGTCGCACCAGATAGGCAAGCAGGGTCTCGTGCGTGCCGACCGGCGCGTAGATGCGGCAGGGGCGGCCCAGCTTTGCGGGCCCCACCACCTGCGCATAAAGCGGCTCGCCCATGCCGTGCAGGCACTGGAACTCGTAGTCGCCGGGTGTGAAATCCTTGCCGGCCAGCTCGTAGATGGTCGCCAGCGTCTGCGCGTTGTGCGTGGCGAACTGCGGGAAGACATGCTCGCGCGCCGCGAGCAGCTTCTTCGCGCAGGCCACATAGGCGATGTCGGTGTGGATCTTGCGGGTGTAGACCGGGAAGCCCGGCAGCCCGTCTACCTGCGCGCGCTTGATCTCCGCGTCCCAATAGGCGCCCTTCACCAGCCGCACCATGATCCGCCGGTTCGCCCGCTTGGCCAGATCGACGATCCAGTCGATCACGAACGGGCAGCGCTTGCCATAGGCCTGCACCACGAAGCCGATGCCGTTCCACCCCGCCAGATCGGGATCGAGCGCGAGGCTCTCCAGCAGATCGAGCGAGATTTCGAGGCGATCCGCCTCTTCCGCATCGATGTTGAGGCCGATGTCGTAGGACTTGGCCAGCGCCGCCAGCGCCTTCACGCGCGGCAGCAGCTCGTCCATCATCCGCTCAACCTTGGCGCGGGCGTAGCGCGGGTGCAACGCCGAAAGCTTGATCGAGATGCCCGGCCCCGCGACGATGCCGCGCCCGGCGGACGCCTTGCCGATCGCGTGGATCGCAGCCTCGTAGTCGCGATAATAGCGATCGGCGTCGGCCGCCGTCATCGCCGCCTCACCCAGCATGTCGTAGCTGTAGGCGAAGCCCCTGGCCTCCATCGCCCTGGCGCGGCGCAGCGCCTCGGCGATCGTCTCGCCGGTGACGAACTGCTCGCCCATCATCCGCATCGCGAGCTCGACGCCCTTGCGGATCACCGGCTCCCCGCAGCGGTGAAGCAACCGGGTGAGAGCCGCGCCCAGCCCCGCTTCGTTGACGCTCGACGTCAGCTTGCCGGTCACGACCAGCCCCCAGGTCGCTGCATTGACGAACAGCGAGCGCTCGTTGCCGATATGCGCCTTCCATTCGCCCGGCGCGATCTTGTCGTGGATCAACGCATCACGCGTCGCATTGTCGGGGATGCGCAGCAGCGCCTCGGCGAGGCACATCAGCGCCACGCCCTCGCGGCTGGAGAGCGCAAATTCCTGCACCAAGGCGGCGACCCCGCTCGCCTGCTGGTTGGTGCGCAGCCCCTCGACCAGCTTGCGCGCCGTCGCGGCGACCGCCTGCCCCGTGGCGGGCGACAGCGTCGCGGCTTTGATCAGCGGCGCCATCGCCTCGGCCTCGGGCCGGCGGTAGGCGGCGGTGATCGCGGCACGCAACGGCGTGGGCTGGCTGACGACGGGCGCGAAGGCGGCGAAGGAGAAGGGTTCGGTCATGGCCGCCAATATAATGGATCGGCGCGCGGAAATTTGCCTTCTTGGAGGCCATCATATACGCATTTTACCTATATTGAGGCCACTTTACGCTTCGATTGCATCGAGAAAAGCCCATGGCTGGTGATTTGGACGAGTTCGACCGCAAGATCGTGGCAGCCCTGCGTGCCGATGGCCGCATGACCGTCACCGATCTCGCCGACCGGATCGGGCTTTCCAAGACGCCGACGCAGATGCGGCTCAAGCGACTGGTCGACAGTCGCGTGATCCGGGGCTTTCGCGCGATCGTGGACCCGGCGCGGCTGGGCCTCGATCATGTCGCCTTCACCGAGGTCAAGCTGTCGGACACGCGAGAGAAGGCACTGGGCGAATTCAACGCCGCCGTGCTCCGCGTGCCCGAGATCGAGGAATGCCACATGCTCGCGAGCAATTTCGATTATCTGCTCAAGGTCCGCACCGCGAACATCCGCGATTATCGCCGTGTGCTGGGCGAGCGCATCTCCAGCCTGCCGCATGTCGCCAGCACCTCCACCTATGTGGCGATGGAAACGATCCGCGAGAGCGCCTGAGGGCTTTGATACAACGCTGTCATGTGCCATCAGCGCGCCATGCTCACCCCCTCCCCCGCACCGCGTACGCTCGGCAAGAGCGGCCTTTCCGTCTCGCCCATCGCCTGGGGCATGTGGCGCTTCCACGGCGACGACGTGGCCGGCGCGCAAGGCCTGATCGAGGCGGCGTTCGCGGCCGGGATCACCCTGTTCGACACGGCCGACATCTATGGCGTCGACACGGACGGTTTCGGCGCGGCGGAAGCGCTGCTGGGCCGGGTGTTCCAGGCTGGGCCGGGCATGCGCGAGCGCATGGTCCTCGCCACCAAGGGCGGCATCATCCCCGGCACGCCGTACGATTCGAGCCCGGACTATCTGGCGCGGGCGCTGGACGCTTCGCTGAAGCGGCTCGGCATCGAACAGGTGGACCTGTGGCAGATCCACCGCCCCGACATCCTCGCCCACCCGCAGGAAACGGCGCGCGCGCTGGAGGACATGGTGACGGGCGGCAAGGTCCGCGCGATCGGCGTTTCCAACTACACGCCCGCGCAGGTTTCGGCGCTGACGTCCTTCCTCACGGTGCCGCTGGCCAGCACCCAGCCCGAATGCTCGCCGCTGCACCTCGCCCCGCTGTGGGACGGCACGCTCGACCAGGCGATGGCGCTGGACCTGGCGGTGCTCGCCTGGTCGCCGCTCGGCGGCGGACGCCTCGGCGATGCCGGCAACGCGGTCGGCGCGCTGCTGGCATCGCAGGGCGAGCGCTTCGGCGTCTCGGCGGCGGCCGCCACCTACAGCTGGCTGCTCGCCCACCCGGCGCGCCCAATCCCGATCGTCGGCAGCCAGCGGCCCGAGCGCATCGCCGAGGCCGCCGACGCCTTCCGCGTCAGCTGGACACGTGCCGAATGGTACGCCGTGCTGCAGGCCTCGATGGGCGAGCCGCTGCCCTGAGGCCCGCCGCTTAGCTGAAGGTTTCGTGCAGATCGCCCATCGGTGCGTAGGGATCAGGCCCAAAGCGGTTCGGCCCCTCGGTTCCACGCATGCAGAACCAGACGAACAGCACGATTCCAATGATACCGCCGATGAGCAGCAGGATGCCGCCGACCACACCCGCGCCGCTCATCCCGCCGCCAGCCAAGGCGCTGCGCATCGCCATGAAGAACAGGATGAAGCCGATCACCATCGGCACCATCGGGCCGACCATCCACCAGCCGGTGCGGTCAAGGTCATGCAGACGGCGGACGCCAACGGCGAGCGACGGTATGAACATCGCGAGCGACCAGATGTTGGACAGCCACCCACCGCTCACTCCGCCTCCAGCGGCAAAGCCGTTGGCGCCCGTGGCCGAATAGCTGTTGGCGTGGCCGCCGAAGCCGAGCGCCGCGTCGATAAGGCTGAGTACGATCGAGACGATGAACGTGAACAGCACGAACATCCAATATTCGCGCCTTGGCGAGCGTCCGCGAAAATCAGCATAGCGCTTGAGTGGCAGGATCATCCATTCCATCGTGTCGTCCCTCCTGTTGTGATCAATTTACCGGTGCCCTCCGCCGGTAACTCAATGCCTCCGCGACATGGGAGCGACCGACGCTATCACTCTGTGCTAGGTCGGCAATAGTCCGCGCGACGCGCAGCACCCGGTGATAGCCGCGCGCGGAGAGCCGCATCTGCTCGGCCGCCTGCGCCAGCAGCTTGCGCCCGGGCTCGTCGGGGGTCGCGACGGCATCGAGCAGGTCGCCGTCCACCTCGGCATTGGTGCGCAGGCCGTGCGCGGCATAGCGTTCGGTCTGGACGGCCCTCGCCTCCGCGACGCGCGCGCCCACCTCGCCCGATCCTTCCGCCGGCGGCGGTAGAACGAGATCGGCGGCGGAAACGGCCCGTACCTCGACATGCAGGTCGATGCGATCGAGCAGCGGACCCGAGACCTTCGCCTGATGGTCGGCGGCGCAGCGCGGCGCCCGGGCGCAGGCCAGCGCCGGATCGCCGAGGTGCCCACAGCGGCACGGATTCATCGCCGCCACCAATTGCACCCGCGCCGGGAATGTGACGTGTGCGTTGGCGCGCGCGACGGTGACCTTCCCGCTCTCCACCGGCTGGCGCAGCGAATCGAGCACGGGGCGCTGGAACTCCGCGAGTTCGTCGAGGAACAGGACGCCGAGGTGCGCGAGGCTCACCTCCCCGGGCCGCGCCTTGAGCCCGCCGCCGGTCAGCGCCGCCATCGAGGCCGAGTGATGAGGGCTCCGGAACGGCCGCGCCCGGATCAGCCGTCCGCCCTGCAACTCACCCGCGACGGAGGCGACCATCGATACTTCCAGCGCCTCGGCCGGCGTCAGGTCGGGCAGGATGCCGGGCAGACAGGCCGCCATCAGCGACTTGCCCGCGCCAGGCGGCCCGACCATCAGCAGATTATGGCCGCCCGCGGCCGCGATCTCGAGCCCGCGCTTGGCGATCTCCTGCCCCTTCACCTGCCGGAGGTCCGGCCCCGGCGCGGGCGGATCGGCCTGCCCCTTCACCGGAGGGGAAAGCTGGCCGGTGCCCTTGAGATGGTTGATCAGCGCCAACAGATCGGGCGCCGCCAGCACCTCGATCCGCCCGGCCCATGCCGCCTCGGGGCCCTGCGCAGCCGGGCAGATCAGGCCGCGATCGAGCTCGGATGCGTGCAGCGCCGCCAGCAGGACGCCGGAGGCCGACGCGATCCGGCCGTCCAGCCCGAGCTCTCCCACCGCGACATATTCGGAGAGCGTCTCGGCATCGATCACGCCCATCGCGCCGAGCAGCGCCAATGCGATCGGCAGATCGAAATGCGAGCCTTCCTTGGGCAGATCGGCGGGCGAGAGGTTGACCGTGATCCGCTTGGGCGGGAGCGACAACCCGATCGCGGCGAGCGCGGCACGCACCCGCTCGCGGCTTTCCGCAACCGCCTTGTCGGGCAAGCCCACGACGATGAAGGCGGGCAGGCCGGGCGCCAGCTGCACCTGCACCTCGACGGCGCGCGCCTCCAGGCCGAGAAACGCCACGGTCGAGACGATCGCGACCACGCAAACCCCTGTACACACCCCTGTGGTGCGCGAACGTAGCGGCAACAGATGGCCTGTCCAGCCAAATCCGACGGAGGCTGTTCCGTTCGGGCAGGCGGATTCGGGCACTTCGCACGCCCACGCCTTGCCCCCGTCACATTCCCCGCCCACATTCTGCCTCATGACGTGGCGCGAGCGATGGCGGGTCTGGAAGCGGACTCATGGCCTCAAGCAGGCGATCCACGCGCTCGGCTGGGTGCTGATCCTGCTTGCTCCGATCGTCGGCCTGCTGCCCGGTCCCGGCGGCATCTTCGTCGCGGCGGCGGGCTTCGCGCTGGTGCTGCAGACCTCCGTATGGGCGAAGCGCGCGTACGTGCGCTTCAAGCGGCGCTGGCCGAAGCTCGGCGCGCTGATCGACCGAGCGATGCGCCGCCCGAGCGAACGCCGCCGCCGCGAGCGCGAAAAGCTGGCATTGGCGGCCGCCGCCAATTGACTCTCGTCCCCACTTTGCCTATCCGCGCCCCGACAGAGGCGGCCGCCCGTTCGGCTGCCCTTTTTCGTTGCAAAGATCAGACGTTCGAGGACCGAGACGATGAAGCGCACTTTCCAGCCCAGCAACCTCGTGCGCAAGCGTCGCCACGGCTTCCGCACCCGCTCGGCCACCGCCGCCGGCCGCAAGGTGCTCGCCGCCCGTCGCGCGCGCGGCCGCAAGTCGCTCTCGGCCTGAGCCAAGACGCTTACGTCATCCTCCGGCGCCGCGCGGATTTCCTCGCGGCGAACGGAGGCGCGCGCCGGGCCATGCCCGGCTTCGTGCTTTTGGTGCGCCGGCGCGACGACGGCGATCCGGCGATGCGCCTCGGCATCACGGTGACCAAGAAGGTCGGCAATGCGGTGGTCCGCAACCGCATGAAGCGCCGCTTCCGCGCGCTCGGCCGCGAACTGCTCCCCGCTTTCGGCATCGCCGGCGCCGATCATGTCCTGATCGGCCGCAACGGCGGGATCGAGCGCGATTATGCGCTGCTTCAGGAAGAGTTGGGCAAGGCGCTGAGGAAGCTTGCGGCATGATGACGCGGGCCCTCGTGCTGGCGGCGAAGGCCTGGCAGGCGGGGCCGTCCGCGATGATGGGGCCGACCTGCCGCTTCACGCCATCCTGTTCGGCCTATGCGATCGAGGCCTGGACGCGCTATGGCGCGGCGCGCGGCTCCTGGCTGGCGGCGCGGCGCTTCTGCCGCTGCCACCCGCTGGGCGGCCACGGCTACGACCCGGTGCCTTGAAGAGGGCGCCATGAGAGACACGGATTCGGGGGTTCTTCGGTGAACGAACAGCGTAACATGATCACCGCGCTGGTGCTGTCGGCGATCGTATTGCTCGGATGGGCCCTGCTCTCCGACAAGTTCTTCCCGACCGCCAACAAGCCCGCGACGCAGATCGTCAACGGCAAGACGGTGGCGCTGCCCCAGCCGACCCCCGTGCCCAACGGCCCCGCGCAGGTTCAGAACCGCGACAAGGTGCTGGCCTCGACGCCGCGCGTGAAGATCGAGACGCCCAAGCTCGCCGGATCGATCGACCTGCACGGCGCCGAGATCGACGACCTCGTCCTCACCACCCAGCGCGAGACGATCGACAAGAACTCGCCCCCGGTCCGCCTGTTCTCGCCGCAGGGCACGCAGGACGCCTATTTCGCCTCGTTCGGCTGGAGCGGCCAGAACGTGAAGCTGCCCGACGCCAATACGGTGTGGACCGCCGCCGGCGACGTGCTGGCGCCCGGCAAGCCGGTCACCCTCACCTGGAACAACGAGCAGGGCCAGGCCTTCGCGATCAAGCTGTCGGTGGACGACAACTACCTCTTCACCGTCCAGCAGAGCGTCACCAATGGCACTGGTGGCGCGATCGCGCTGCGCCCCTACAGCCTCGTCTCGCGCATCGGCCAGTCCAAGGATCCGTCGACCTGGCAGGTCCATGTCGGCCCGATCGGCGTGATGAGCGGCATCGCCCAGTACAAGACCAACTGGAAGGATCTCGACGAGGCCGGCACCGCCGGCCAGAAGTTCCGGTCGACCGGCGGTTGGCTCGGCTTCTCCGACAAATACTGGCTGGCGGCCGTGATCCCCGACCCCAAGGCGCAGGTGGAAGCGGCCTTCGGCGGCGGCAATGGCCAGTATCAGGCGGAATTCACGCCCACCGTCCAGCCGGTCGGCCAGAACCAGACCTCGACGCAGACATCCTACCTGTTCGCGGGCGGCAAGGACGCCTCGCTGCTCGACACCTATGATGACAAATATGGCTTCGACAAGCTGGACCACGCCATCGACTGGGGCTGGTTCCGCGTGATCGAGAAGCCGCTCTTCTACCTGCTCGACTGGCTGTTCCGGCAGGTCGGCAATTTCGGCGTCGCCATCCTGTTGCTCACCCTGATCGTGCGCGCCGTGATGTTCCCGATCGCGCACAAGCAGTTCAAGTCCGGCCAGCAGATGAAAATCGTGCAGCCGAAGATGAAGGCTCTGCAGGAGCGGCACAAGGAGGATAAGACCCGCCTCCAGGAAGAGATGATGAAGCTCTACAAGGAGGAAAAGATCAATCCGCTCGCCGGCTGCGCGCCCGTGCTGCTGCAGATCCCGATCTTCTTCTCGCTCTACAAGGTGCTGACGCTGACGCTGGAGATGCGCCACCAGCCCTTCATCCTGTGGATCAAGGATCTCTCCGCGCCCGATCCGCTGACACCCGTCAACCTGTTCGGCTACCTGCCTTTCCAGCCGACCGGCTTCCTGCATCTGTCGGTGCTGGCGATCCTGCTCGGCTGCACGATGTGGCTGCAGTTCAAGCTCAACCCGCAGATGAACATGGACCCGGCGCAGAAGCAGATCTTCTCGCTGATGCCGTGGTTCATGATGTTCATCATGTCGCCCTTCGCGGCGGGTCTGCAGGTCTATTACATCCTCTCCAACCTGATCACGGTGGGGCAGATGCAGATGCTCAACCGCAAGATGCCGGCGTCCAAGACGTGAGGGACCTGCCCGAGGCGGATGAGCGGCTGGAGGCGGGGCGCCGCCTCTTCGCCGGCCGCGTCGAGTTCCTGAAGTCGGCGCCGGAGCTCAAGTTCCTGCCCGATCCGACCGCGCCGGAGGTGGCCTTCGCCGGCCGCTCCAACGTCGGCAAATCGACCCTGATCAACGCGCTGACCGGCCGTTCCGGCCTCGCCCGCACCTCGAACACACCGGGGCGCACGCAGGAGCTCAACATCTTCGACGTCGGGGAGCCGCTGGCCTTCCGGCTGGTCGACATGCCGGGCTACGGCTTCGCCAGGGCGCCCAAGGATCTGGTGAAACGCTGGAAGTTCCTGGTGAACGACTATCTGCGCGGCCGCGCCGTGCTGGCGCGCGTGCTGGTGCTGATCGATTCGCGCCACGGCATCAAGGACGTCGATCGCGAGTTGATGGAGATGCTCGACAAGGCAGCGGTGTCGTACCAGGTCGTGCTCACCAAGTCGGACAAGGTGAAGGCCACCGAGCTGGCGACGGTGACCGCTCAGGTGGAAGCGGAAGCGCGCAAGCACGTCGCCGCGCATCCCGTGATCTTGCCGACCTCCAGCGAGCTGGGTGGCGGCATCCCCGAATTGCGCGCGGCGGTTCTGGACGCGATCCGCGTCTGATCGCCCCCCCCGGAGTCGAGGAGAATCGGTTCCGACTCTCCTCCGTCGAGCCGGGCGCGATCCGAGTTCCGCGAACCTGGCGACGAATATCGAATCCATCCCGCCCAATTCGGTTTGTCGCGCGGCACGCTCCAGCTATCCGTGCGGCCGATGGCCCTCCCAATAAAGTTAATGTGGGAGACAGGTTGAGTTGAACACGCTCGGCGACCTAGGAATCAAAAGGGACCCCGCCATGCGTGATATTTCCAAGAGGCCGGAAGTTCGCTTCCTGGCTGCCATGCTGACCGTGACTTCTGTCGGTAGCCTGTCCGCACAACAACAGGACGCGCCCGATCCCAACATCGTCGTCAACGGCTCCGTTCCGGCCGAGGCCGCGCCGGCCGCCGCTCCGACCGGCCCCGGACCCGAGATCAAGGGCACCATCACCGCCCGCAACGGCGACAAGATCAAGGTCACCACCGCCGACGGCACCGGCACGGTCATCGCCGTCAACGATGCCACCAGGATCAAGGGTGGATCGGGCCTGTTCGGTGGCGGCGGCAAGCTCAAAACGGATTCGCTGCTCAACGGCCTGCCCGTGACGGTGAAGACGCTGCAGTCGGCCGACGGCCTGACCGCGAGCCAGGTCAGCCTGCGCGGCAGCGATCTGAAGACCGCCAACATGATCCGCAACGGCACCGCCCAGCGCTTCGACGAGCAGACCGCCGCGACCGAGGCCCTGCGCGGCCGCATGGGCGATATCGACAAATACAACATCAAGAGCACGACCAACGTGCACTTCGATACCGGCAAGGCCGTGCTGAGCGATCAGGACAAGGCCGATCTCTGCAACACGGCGAACACCGCTCAAGGCACCGAGAACGCGCTGATGCTGGTGGTCGGCTACACCGATTCGACCGGCGGCGACGATCTCAACCAGGAACTCAGCGAAAAGCGGGCCGCGCGCGTGATCAACTATCTCCAGCAGCGCTGCGGCTGGAAGCCCTACCGCATGCTGACGCCGACCGGGATGGCCAAGGCCGACCCGTTGGCCGACAACGGCACGCCCGAAGGCAAGGCCCAGAACCGCCGTGTCGCGGTGAACATCCTCGTCAGCAAGAGCGTCGACGGGATGTGATCTTCGCGGGGTGGGCACCGCCCACCCCGTAACGCCTCGCGGCGGACAATCCTGCACGCGGCGCTCGACACGCGGTTGACCTTGGCGCCGCCGCCCACCACAACGCCGCCCATGCTCAAGCTCATCATCGGCAACAAGGCCTATTCCAGCTGGTCCATGCGCGGCTGGCTGGCGGTGAAGCAATCCGGTCTCCCGTTCGAGGAGATCGTGGTGCCGCTCTACGACGCCGATTGGGACAAGCGCCGCGAGGGCGACGAGTTCGCGCCTTCGTCCGGCAAGGTGCCGATCCTGTGGGACGGCGACACCGTGGTGTGGGATTCGCTCGCCATCGTCGATTGGCTGGCCGATCGTGTGGGCCGGGAAAAGTTCTGGCCAGAGGACGATGCGGCGCGCGCCATGGCGCGATCGATGGCCGCCGAGATGCACTCCAGCTTCGCCGCGCTGCGCCGCGAATGTTCGTTCAACATCCGCCAGCGCTTCCCGGACTATAAGCTCTCTGCGGCCGTCGAGGCCGATCTCGCGCGCCTGTACGAGCTTTGGGCGCAGGCGCGCGCGCGGTGGGGCACGGGCGGCGAATTCCTGTTCGGCGCATTCGGTGCCGCCGACATCATGTTCGCGCCGGTCTGCACGAGGATCGTCACCTACCAGCTGCCGCTGCCGCGTTTCGCCGTTCCCTACCTGCAGGCGATCTTCTCCCACCCCTTCGTGCAGGAATGGGTAGGCGGCGCGCAGGCCGAGGATTGGGTGATCGAAAAGTTCGAGACGCTGCCGGCGGCTTGAAAGAACGCTCAGTACGGCGTCCCGTCCTTGTGGAGATAGCGCGGCCCCTCGGCGCGCAGGTCGATATCCGGATAGTGGCACGGGCTGGTCTCGGCGATGCCGACCACCACGAAGGTCGCGCCTTCCGGCCCACCGATCAGGTGGTGACCGTTGCGGTCCATCTTAGGGAAGGCCGC
>Ga0207695_10010683_pt1 | contig 11214 bp, 12 predicted proteins | sample KBSC54metaG_FD_184354 | JGI IMG/M metagenome (GOLD analysis project Ga0207695, IMG submission 184354) | Corn rhizosphere microbial communities from Kellogg Biological Station, Michigan, USA - KBS C5-4 metaG (SPAdes) (version 2) | ecosystem: Host-associated > Plants > Roots > Rhizosphere > Soil... | reverse complement strand
GTGGTGGCAGGAAGCGCGGTGATGTCGAAGCCCAGTGCGGCATTGAAGAGATCGGGCTTCTCGTCGGCATCGTCGCGCCTGGCCGCCTCGATGTCAGCGGGGCTGCTGGTGGATGCAAGGGCATGCAATTCGGCCAGTTCCGACTTGGGCCACCTGGATTCGGCGGCCGGCGGCGGGGGCAAAAGACGCGCGGCGTCGATTTCCGCCGGCTCCAGCATTGCGGCACGCCCCTGTCCCAGCATGCAAAACACAAAGAGAAACGAGACAGCGCTGATGGATGAAAATTTCGGCATGACCTTACGCTCCAGAACCGCGGCTTCCATTTGCACCGAGGTTTTGTTGGTTCGGTGACAAATACATTGGCGGATTGCCAGATTGGCAGATTGTAAGACTATGCCGTTCGCGAAGAAGCCTCAACGCTTCTTCTTTTTACGGCCGGACGATTTCCTTTTGCGGCTGGAGGAACGCTTCTTGGGCACCTTCTTGCCTTTCTTGCGGGCTTCCGACAGGCCGATGGCGATCGCCTGTTTGCGGCTTTTCACTTTGCCGCCCTTGCCGCCTTTGCCGCTCTTGAGCTTGCCCTTCTTCTGACGCTTGACGGCGCGCTTCACATCCTTACCCGCGCTCTTGCTGTATCGGGCCATATAACCTCCTAAAAAAACTGCATATGCGAAGTTCGAACGCGTAAGGCGCGGAAAAGTCTCAATTCCCCACACCCGGCGGATCGTGTAAGACATCGGTGATGATGAGATCAGCGAAATCGGTGGTGGTGACGGGGGCGGGCGGCATGATCGGCGGCGCCACGTTGCGGCGCTTGCGCGACATGGGTTGCTCGGTGCTTGCCATCGATATCAGCGAACCGACTGCGAGCTATGTCGGCGTTACCTCTTTCACCGCCGACGTCACCGATCCGAACCAGATCGATTCCATCACCGCCACGGTGCGGCAGCTTTTCGGTCATGCAGATGCGCTGGTGCACATTGCCGGTGGCGCGGGATCGGTCAAAGCGCCCAGTCTTGAAGCCACCGACCTTTCGGTGTGGCAGCAGGTGATGACGCTGAATACCACCAGCGCTTTTCTTCTTTGCCGCGCCTTGGTGCCGCCCATGCGCAAAGCGCGCTTCGGCCGTGTGGTGCTGCTCTCCTCCATCCTGGCCAAAGGCGAGAAAGGTCCACCGACCACGGTCGCGGCCCGCCTTGCCTATGCGACCGCGAAAGCCGCGCTCCAAGGCTTCAGCACGCAACTGGCCAAGGATTGCGCTGCCGATGGCGTAACCGTGAATGCTGTTGCGCCTGGCTTGATCCTGGGCGAACCCGGCACCCGCATTCGCGATCGTTTCGATGCCTTGCCGGAAGCGGAACGCACCCGCGCCCTAGCCGCCATTCCCGCCGGCCGTCCCGGCACGGCGGACGAAATCGCCGCCACCATCGCGTTTCTGCTGACCGGACCCGCGGGCTATATCAACGGCGCCACCATCGCGGCCGACGGCGCAGCCTCTTGAACGGTCTTCAGGCCGGAAGCGCCATCAATAGTCCGGCCAGGAGGCGAGCCCGCTCCGCCAAGCTTTCGATCACGATATGCTCGTCCCGCGTGTGCAGGAAATCGCCACGCGGCCCTAGCCCGTCCAGGGTAGGTATGCCCAACGCGCCGGTGAAATTGCCGTCCGAACCGCCGCCGGACGCCTCCCCCGGCAACTCAAAGCCCAACTCGGCGGCGATGCGGGCCGCCAGGGTGTGCAGCGCCCGGTCACCCTCGGCCGCATGCCAGAAAGGCCTGACCACGCCTGGGATCAACTCCAGATCCGCACCGGGGGCGCTCGGCCGCAAATCCGCCAGAGTGCCACGCCCCCGCGCCAAAGCGTCCTCGCTGGTCGAGACGGACAGAAGCTCGGCTTCACACTCCCGGGCCACGCAATTGACCCATTGCCCGCCCCGCACCACCCCAGTGGAGAATGTGCAATCGGGCTGGCTCAGTCGGTCGATGGCGATGATCTGATGCGCCATCTCCTGGATGGCGGAACGGCCTTCATTGAGGCGCAGACCGGCATGGGCTGGCTTGCCGCGCGTTTTGAGCGTGTAGCGGGCCACTGCATGGCGTCCCACTACCACCCCGCCGCTGCGGCGGGCTGGCTCCGGGATCAGAACATAGCGATGCCGCAAGGCCTCTGCTTCGACCAGCGCCCGGGTGGAAGGACTTCCCACCTCCTCATCCGAATTTAGCAGCACCGTAACGGGCAAGGGGGGCTTGAGCCCGGCACGCTGCAGTGCAGCAATGGCTGCTAGCGCAATCACGATGCCGCCCTTCATGTCCAGGATGCCCGGGCCGTAACAGAGCCCGTCCGTCTCTCGCCAGGGCATCTCGGCCAGGGTCCCCAGGGGGTGGACGGTGTCGAGATGGCCCATCAGCAAGATGCCGCCTTTCGGCGCGCCAGGGTCGGCAAATCGGGCCCGCACGCAATCGCCGAAGCCGCCACTGCCCGGCACGCACTCCGCCACCCCACCCAGCGCCCGGATGTCGCCTGCCGCCAGCTGAGCCATGCGGCTGACGGAAGAAGCGTCATAACTGGGGCTTTCGCATTCCACCCAACGCTTCAGCGTCGCCATCAATTGGGCGGTGTCGAAAGGCAGATCGGCGGGACGAAAAGAGGACATGGGAGGCCAACTTAGAAAGCAGGGCTCCATTGCGTCAACAAAGCCAGCCCAACCCGGAAAAGTCCGGTTATATAGACGCCATTCCGGCCGCGACGCCGCGCGCCCATGAACAAGGAGAGAGCCGATGTCGGCCGCCGCCAATACTAGAAATCTGGAAAATTTCTGGATGCCCTTCACGGCCAATCGGCAGTTCAAGCAGGCGCCGCGCCTGCTCGAAAGCGCCAAGGGCATGTATTACCGCGACGTCGAGGGCAACCAGGTTCTGGACGCGACCGCAGGGCTGTGGTGCGTCAATGCCGGGCATGGCAGGAGCGAGATCACCGAGGCGGTGGCGCGCCAGCTCGAAAAGCTCGATTACGCGCCCGCTTTCCAGATGGGCCACCCCATCGCTTTCGAATTCGCCGAACGGCTGGCGGAAATTGCGCCGGGGGTCGGTGCCGCGAAACTCGACCGCGTGTTCTTTGCCGGTGGCGGGTCGGAAGCGGTGGACACCGCGCTCAAGATCGCCATCGCCTATCAACGCGCCATCGGCCAGGGCACGCGCACCCGGCTGATCGGACGCGAGCGCGGCTATCACGGCGTGGGCTTTGGCGGCATTTCCGTCGGCGGCCTGGTCAACAACCGCCGCGTCTTCCCGCTCCTGCCCGGCGCCGATCATTTGAGCCACACCCACAATCTGGCCAAGAACGCCTTCTCGCAGGATTTGCCCGAGCACGGGGCCGAACTTGCGGATGATCTGGAGAAGATGGTTGCCCTGCACGGGGCCGAAACCATTGCGGCCGTGATCGTGGAGCCGGTGGCATGTTCGACCGGCGTGCTGCTTCCCCCCAAAGGTTATCTGGAGCGGTTGCACGCCATCACCAAGAAGTACGGCATCCTCTTGATCTTCGATGAAGTCATCACCGGCTTCGGCCGCCTGGGCACGCCGTTCGCGGCGGATTATTTCTGCGTCGTGCCGGACATAATGACGACCGCCAAAGGTCTCACCAATGGCGCCATCCCGATGGGCGCGGTGTTCGTCAACCGCGGCGTGTATGACGCCTTGATGCAGGGTCCCGCCGAGCAGATCGAACTGTTCCATGGCTATACCTATTCTGGCCACCCTGCTGCTTGTGCCGCGGGCCTGGCCACGCTCGAAATCTACAAGCGCGAAGGACTTTTGACGCGTGGGGCGACCCTGGCCAAGGATTGGCGCGAGATGATCCATGGCCTCAAAACCCTGCCCAATGTGATCGATATCCGCACCATCGGCCTGATCGCTGGCATCGAATTGCAATCGCGGCCCGGTGCACCCGGTACGCGTGGCTATGACGCTTTTGTCAAATGTTTTGCCGACGGTGTTCTGGTGCGGGTGACCGGTGACATCATCGCGATGTCACCGCCTCTAATTCTGGAGCGCAGTCACATCGAAACCATAGCGGCCAAGCTCGGCAACGCCATTCGCCAGGTTGCCTAAGCGCAACCTTATTGCGAAGCATCGTAAAAATATGCGGATATACGCCTATCGGTTTGACGCCATGGGCCGGCGCCGATAGGTTTTCACAAGATATGCGCACCGCAGAGTGCGTTGGGGAGATGCCGGCCGTGGGCGAGCAATTCAGCAGCGAACAGTTCAGCGTCCAGTTGCTTTGCCCCAAATGCGGCTCCGCCGGTGTCGCCTTATGGGAAAAAACGCCCAATCCGCCGGACGTGATGAAGCTTCTCTCGCTGTCGGATGGGTTTTACCAGCGGCCCTTGATCGGCACTGCGGGCGCACCCGAGATCATCTGCGATCACTGCGGCACCGGCCAGCGCAACTGAGCCAAAATGTACACATGAAAAGCGTTGACCGGTTGCAAGCCGTTGCCCCGGATTTTGCCCGGCCTTAGAGTTCCCCCTGCGGTGCGGACATCGGTCCGGGGGCTCAAAATGCAACGGATGGTCGATCTCGACATTCCGCGCCGTCTTTCCGGTGTGGTGCCCGCATGGGCGACCCGGATTGGTTGCACGATCCTGGGCGTCGGCCTGGCAGTGATCCTGCGCCTGATCGTGGACCGTGTCTCGCCCGGAGTGGGCGCGGCCCCCTATGCTTTCGTCTATCCCGCCTCCTTGGTGGCCACGCTACTGGGCGGATGGCAGTCGGGTATCGGCACCTTGCTGGTGACCGAATGGCTGGCCTGGATCTTCGTCGTTCCACCAGCGCCCGGCGGCGGCCATACTGAGCTTCAGGCCGCGGCCGCGATTCTGGTCGGCCTGACCGTGCTGGCAGTGATCGCGGTCGGCGAAGCGTTCCGCGTTGCCGCACAAAGAATCGTGACGGAGCGCAATGCCAAGCTGGCGGAACGGGAGTTGCTGTTCCGCGAATTGCAGCACCGCGTGAATAATGATTTCACCATCGTCAACAGCCTGCTCGATCTGCAGCGCCGCAAAAGCACCGATCCCGAAACCCGGCGCGCGCTTGAACAGGCGATGGGGCGGATCCGTTCGGTGGCGCGCGTGCATCATCATCTCTATGTCGTGCCCGATATCGGCGCGATCGACTTCAAGCAATATTTGACTGAGCTCTGCACGGCCCTGGCACAGGCGGCTTTTCCGCCTGCCGGCTTAAGCCTGCGCTGCCATTGCGAGGACGCTTATATGCCACGCAGCCGCGCCATCGCCGTGGGCTTGGTGACCAATGAGCTGGTGACCAATGCGGTCAAGCATGCCTTTCCGGACGGGCGCGAAGGCGTTATCGATGTCCGGTTCCAGCGCAGCGAGGCTGGTTGGGCGCTGAGCGTGCGCGACGACGGCATAGGTCTTGTGGACAAGCCAAAATCCGGCCTGGGAACCAGTCTGACGGAAGAGTTCGCGCGCCAGGCCGGAGGCATCCTGTCCGTTCAAAAGGACGGCGGCACGATCGCTCGCCTCGATCTGCCGGCTTCGGCAGCGGGCGCAACGCCAGCCTCCCTCTGAGGAACCTTTAGATACCGAGAGCGTATCCCTTCCTGGTAGTCCAGGGTGATCAAGTGCAAGCCGTCTCTCTTGCCGCGTCTCAGACCGACGAGAGCCGCTATCGGCTGCTGGTCGAAGCCGTCACGGACTACGCCATCTATATGCTCGACGCCGCGGGATCGGTGACAAGCTGGAATTCCGGCGCCCGCCGCATCAAAGGCTATGAGAGCGGCGAAATCATCGGCCAGCACTTCTCGCGCTTTTATACACCGGAGGACCGCCTGAATGGCCTTCCCCAACGCGCGCTCGACATCGCGGTTCGCCACGGAAAATTCGAAAGCGAAGGCTGGCGCGTTCGCAAAGATGGCAGCCGCTTTTGGGCGCATGTCGTGATCGATCCCATCCGCACGTCAGCCGGCGAATTGGTGGGATTCGCCAAAATCACGCGCGACCTCACCGAGAAACAGCAGGCGGAAGCGGCCATCAAGCGCAATGAGGAGCAATTCCGGCTCCTGGTCCAGAGCGTGACCGATTATGCGATCTATATGTTGGACGCACGCGGGCATGTCACAAGCTGGAACCAGGGAGCGCAACGCATCAAGGGCTATGCGCCGGAGGAAATTATCGGCCAGCATTTCTCCCGTTTCTATACGCCGGAAGACCGCGCCCGCGGCGAGCCGGAGCTTGCGCTGAAGACCGCGGCGCGCGAAGGCCGCTATGAGCGAGAAGCGCTTCGGATCCGTAAAGACGGCAGCACCTTCCATGCCCATCTCGTGATCGACCCGATCCGGGACCAAGGCGGTGAATTGATCGGATACGCCAAAGTCACGCGCGACATCAGCGAACGCAAGAAAACACAGCACGATCTGGAACAGGCGCAACAGGCCTTGTTCCAGTCCCAGAAAATGGATGCGATCGGTCAATTGACCGGCGGCGTCGCGCATGACTTCAACAATCTCTTGATGGCCATTCTGGGTAGCCTGGAATTGGCCAAAAAGCGGGTCGCCGCAGATTCGCCCGTGATAAAACTTCTAGACAACGCCATCCAGGGCGCGCAGCGGGGCTCTGCCCTCACCCAGCGCATGCTGGCTTTCGCCAGGCGGCAGTCGCTTGATCCCAAACCTGTCGCGTTGGCCCATCTGGTCGATGGCATAGTGGAACTCTTGCAAAGATCAATCGGTCCCCGCGTCGGCATCCGGACTCGTTTTCCACCGGCGCTCGCACCCGTGGTAGCGGACGAAAACCAGCTCGAGCTGGCGCTTTTGAACCTGACGGTGAACGCTCGCGATGCTTCTCCCGAAGGCAGCACGATTGAGATTTCCGCGCGCGAAGAGACGGTGGATATGCGTCATCCCACCCGATTGGTACCGGGACGTTATGTCTGCTTGGCGGTCAGCGATCATGGCGAAGGCATGGATGCAGAGACGCTGGCGCGCGCCACCGAGCCCTTCTTCACCACCAAGGGCGTGGGCAAGGGTACCGGTCTGGGGCTTCCCATGGTCCATGGCATGGCCGAACAGATTGGCGGCCGTTTCATCCTCAAGAGCCACAGGGGTGAAGGGACGGTTGCCGAGATCTGGCTGCCTTGCGCTGCCTCTGCCCTGGAAACCGACCAGCGCCCCGCATCAGCCGAACCTGGTGACGGGCCAGCGCGCGCCCTTAGGGTCCTGGCCGTGGATGACGACAGCCTGGTTTTGTTCAATACAACCGCCATGCTGGAGGATCTGGGCCATGTGCCGCTGGAAGCCCATTCCGGCGAAGAGGCCCTTTCCATTCTGGACCGGACGGCCGTGGACCTGGTGATCACGGACCAGGCCATGCCGCAAATGTCAGGAGCTCAACTGATTGCCGCTATCAAGGCCTGGCGGCCGGATATGCCCGTTATTTTGGCCACAGGTTATGCCGAACTACCCCCTGGCGTTCAGCAAGATTGGCAAAAATTGAGCAAGCCGTTCAGTGAGCCTGACTTAAAGCAGGCTATCGCCAAATTGTTTGATTGACGTGAGGGCAGACTTTGCTGCCGCAGTGCAGTAGCCAAGTCTTCCGTATGGACAAAACTGTATGGAAGGCCATATCTTTGATTCGGGCGCCGTGTACTGGGCGCTGTCAATTTAGGGGCGTATCGTGCCGAAGGCCAACACTCACGCCATCGACAAATCGATCGGTGGTCGTCTTAAAATGTATCGCCAGCGCGCCAACATCTCGCAGACAGCGTTGGGCAAACATCTCGGCGTTTCATTTCAGCAAGTGCAGAAATATGAGAACGGGACCAATCGCGTCTCCGCCGCGACCTTGATCAAGATCGCCCGCTTTCTGAATATTTCGGTTGGCGAACTGATGGTGCTGGACGGTCAGCAATCCCAGTCCGCCGGCTCTGCCAAGGACATGATGCGGTTTGCGAAGTCGCCGGAAGGCCGAAGCCTGCTGGGCGGCTTCATGGCGATCGATGATCCCTCGCTCCGGCGTCATATTGTGGGTCTGGTGAAAGCCCTGGGGCGCTAACCATCGACCTTACGCGTGTGAGGGCGCCGCATATTTTGCCGCGATGCCTTTGCGGTTCAGTTTCAAATTGGGCCTGAGCATTCCGTTTTGTGCGGAAAAAGGTTCTTCCGCAAACGTGACTTCACCGATCCGTACTTTTCGTCCTGCCATTGCGGTATCGATGTGCTTTCGAATACGGCGGACCGCTTGTTCCGAGCGGTCCTCGCCCTGCACCACCACGCAAGTCAGATGCGCCGCACCGGGCTTCTGAAGAACCACGGACTGCACGATATCATCGCAAGCGTTGAGTTCGCCTTCCAGCACTTCGGGATGAACCTTGTAGCCGGCGGGCGTGATGATGAGTTCTTTCTTCCGCCCGAGGAGAAAGAGATAGCCATCCTCGTCCAACCGGCCGATATCGCCGGTGGCGACATGTGAGCCGTCCAGGAACGTGCTTTCATTCTCTCCGGGCGCGCATTGGAAATAGCGGCGGGTCAGAAAACGCTCGCGTTGGACGATAATCTCACCATCGTCCGCGAACTGGATGATGACGCCATCCATCGGCTTTCCCACAGAACCGTATTTGGATGAAAAAGTAGGGCGATAAGTCAGCGAGCCCGCCTCAGCCAAACCATAGGATTCGCAAAGCGGCAATTGCAGATGGTCGAAGAATTTCGTTGTGTTGCGATTGATCGGCGCCATGCCGGTAACCAGAAGCCGGATGCGCTCGCCGAAGATCGCATAGACGTCTTTGTAGGCCCATTTCGCGATCCGCCTACGAAGCCCACGGCCCAGCGGCAAGGACAGCAGCGGCGAAATCAGTTTCTGGCGCAATGTTCTTGCCGACGGCGCAGCGAAACGGTTGTGCAACAGCTGATAGAAAATTGGCGGCGCGATCATGATCGTGGGACCAAGACTCTTCATCGCCGGATAGAGTTGCGTATAGTCGGTAACGATAATGTCAAAATCGTACCAGGTGGCCGCATAGTACATATTGCGCTGCTGGAAATTCGACATGGGTAGAAACAGCAGCAGGCTGTCTTGGTGCCCAAGCTCAAGCACCTTGGCGACGGACGGCATCATCGATTCCGCGCCACTGCGGCTTATCACCAACCCCTTGAGGCCACCCGCGGAGCCGGAGGAAAACGCCAGGCAAAGGTCATCGGGGCCGTCGCCATTGGCATAAGGGATCCGAGGAATGGCCGTAACAGTACCATTTTCGGCGTCCATGAAGGCAACGAAATGATCGTCCGCACCAAAGCCGTGTTTAACGCCCGAGCCAAGCAGCATCAGAGCGATGTTGTACTGGTCCACTAGGGAGCGGTTGAGCAAGTCGGCAAAATCGTCCGTGAAGGGCACGGAGATGGCGCCAAGATCGACCAGCGCCAAGTCGTAAACGATATAGGCGTAGGAATTGGGCGCGAACATTCCCACCCGCAAACCTGCCTTCACATTCCAGCGGACCAACTCGGCCTTGGCGCGGGCGACATCCTTGGCGAGGACATCAAAACCCTGTCGCACCGCTTTTCCCTGTTGCAGTGTAACGACCGCTCCCTTCTTCGCGGAAAGGCCTGCAACAAGCTGGTCCAGCTTCATGTCCGGGCGCGGCTCGAAGCCATGCGGGGCAAGGATTGCGCGCGCAATCGCTCTGTCGCGGCAATCAGGTCTCCGACTGTGTGACAGCTGACAATGAGGCCTCCCAGTTGATCTGTTCCGACTTGGAATTTCTCGTCAATGGAAAAGATCAAGGAGACCATGGTCATGGAGTCCGCACCCAAATCGCGGGCTAAATCCATATCGCGCGTTATGGTTTTACAAGACCGCTCGGGGAACGTGTCATTCAGCAACAAAAAAATATGATCTTCTACGGACTGCGTTTTCATTTCGCCTCTCGAGTCGGTTCGACTCCGCGGACTCTTACGCCACCCGCTTCTGCCTCCACTTTGCTCAAACTGCCTTGATAAAGCCGGCCAAGCCAAGAATACCGAAATGATCGAATTGTTTGAAGGGTCATCAGCCCACATTCCGGTGTCTGGGGAGGAGCCGGCTCCATTTGGAGCCATCGCTGACCGTCCCGTAGACCGCTATCACCTGGGTTATCGCGTCATGGAAAATCGGAGCCGGAATAGTTTCGCTGGAGCGGCAGATGGTGGCATCCGCAAGATAGGTAAATTTGTGGCGGCGATGATGCGCATCGATCGCCGTTGAAAGGCAAGTCGTTTCGCCGAACATCCCCGCGATCGCGAAATCACCACCCGAATGGTCCATCGCCCGCGAAAATTCCGTGTTCGAATAGCAGGAAGGTTGCAGGAGGTCGAAAACCATGTCCGAGCGCATGGGCTCGAACCCTGCGATCCATGGCGGATAACGCAACCTGTCGCTGACCCCCTTTGGATAAATTCTGCGGGCATGCGCGATGGGAATGTCGTAGGCTTTGGCTCGATCCAGAATCGCGCGGCAATTCGCAAGCATCCGGTTGTAACCGGCGGGATTGCCACCATCGCCTTCCGGATGCTGATGGAGACCCACAAGAACCAAAGTTGGCAAGGTCTCGTAGTTCTTGAAATTCAGAAAATCGATAACCGCAGCCATTTTAACGCTTTCCGACAGAAGGTCGGCTCGCATCCCTAACAGAAGAAGCTTCAAGAACGCCCGGCACGTGCCAGCGCCCCTCCGGGCGGATAACCTTGTAGGGGTCAGTACCCAGGGTGATCGCATCGGGATGCGGTTCCACATGCGCCACCATCTCGACATAGTCAAAATCGGAGAAGGTGAATTCCGGCCGACCCTCCAAGATTCGAAAACCGAATCTGGCGTTGAAATTGATCATGTGTTTCTGGACGTGCGAGTAGAGCACGCGATAGCCCTTCATGCGGGCAAGCTCGATGCTTGCACGCGCTAATTGTACGGCTAGCCGCGTATGGCGGAACTCCTTGCGCACCGCCAGCCTCTCGATCTTTGCGAAATCGGCAAAAAAACGCAGACGGGTGCAGCCGGCAGGCTCGTCGCCGACGAAGCCCAGGATATGGGTACCGGACATATCGTTGCCGTCAATCGGCGAGGCGCGCAGCTTTACGCGCTTTGTTGCGGAATTCCGTGGGCGATGGCCCCGGCCAGACCGAGCTGCAGGCCAACATGTCGAACAACCCGGGCATCGACGTCGGCGAGA
>Ga0207695_10010680_pt1 | contig 11216 bp, 9 predicted proteins | sample KBSC54metaG_FD_184354 | JGI IMG/M metagenome (GOLD analysis project Ga0207695, IMG submission 184354) | Corn rhizosphere microbial communities from Kellogg Biological Station, Michigan, USA - KBS C5-4 metaG (SPAdes) (version 2) | ecosystem: Host-associated > Plants > Roots > Rhizosphere > Soil... | reverse complement strand
GGATACCGATGGTGATGATAAGGCCGATGTGCGGGAAAAGATCATCACAGGATGGGGCACTTTTGATACACATGCAGGGCCATCAAATCTAAAATACGGCCTGGACAATAAGATCTGGGGCACGGTTGGCTATTCGGGATTTAGAGGCACAATAGGCGATAAAAAGTTTGACTTTAACCAGGCTGTTTACCGGTTTACACCGGATGGTAAAAACCTTGAACATTTAGGGTCGACCAGTAACAATACCTGGGGCCTTGGTTTTTCAGAAAACTTTGATGTATTTATTTCTACCGCTAACAATTCGCACAGCGACTATTTGGGTATTCCGCTGCCTTATTTACAAAGACTGGCCATGCCGGGTATGGAGTCTGTTAAAAAGATAGACGGCCATTATGGAATGCACGTGGTAACCAAAAACCTAAGACAAGTTGACGTACATGATGGATTTACCGCTGCCGCCGGACATAATTTATACACCGCGCGTAATTTTCCTGAAGAATACTGGAACAAGATAGCTTTTGTAAACGAGCCAACAGGCCGTGTTATTCACCGTGCAGTGCTGGAACCGGATGGCTCGGGCTTTAAAGAAAAAGATGGCTGGAATTTCCTGGCCAGTGCTGATGAATGGATGGGGCCCGTACAATCAGAGGTCGGTCCGGATGGTGCGCTTTGGGTATGCGACTGGTATAACTTCATTATCCAGCATAACCCTACGCCAAAAGGCTTTGAAAATGGGAAAGGCAATGCCTATATCAATCCGCTGCGCGACCGCACACACGGGCGTATTTACCGGATAGTTTATGACGGAGCTAAACCATCAGCTATTACCAAGCTTGACAAAAATAAGCCCGAAGAATTACTGAATGGTTTAAAAAGCGATAATATGTTTTGGCGCATTACCGCGCAACGGTTAATTGTAGAAGGTGGTTATAAACAACTGGCACCGCAGTTATTTGACCTGGTCCGCAACACGTCTGTAGATGCTATAGGCATTAACGCGCCGGCCATTCATGCCTTATGGACCTTGAACGGATTAGGCTTGTTAAATGGGTCGAATGAAGAGGCGCTTACTGTTGCCGAAGGCGCATTGAGCCACCCATCCGCAGGTGTGCGTAAAGCGGCCATGCAGGTATTACCGTCAACGGCAAGATCCATGGCCGCTATTCAAAAAGCCGGTTTGCTTAACGATGCTAATTTAAACACGCGCCTTGCGGCATTTTTAACCATAGCAGATATGCCCGCTAACGACGAGATGGGCCAATTTTTATTGGCGGCGCAAAAAGTCCCTCAAAATGCAAATGATTATTGGCTTAGTAGGGCAATCCCAATTGCCATGGCCACACATGTAAAAGGTTTTGAAGAAGAAACTAAAAACGCAAACCTGGCAGCCATGGAACGGGCTAATATCTCGAACGCTAAAGTTGATCAGACTGTAAAGATCGCGGTAGTGCAAAACGCAATGAAGTATGATACTAAGACATTTACGGTGAAGGCGGGCAGTATGGTGGAGGTTGATTTTTCAAACCCCGATTTTATGCAGCACAACTTCCTGATACTGAAAAAAGGAAGCCTGGACAAAGTAGGCGCCGCTGCCGATAAACTGGCGCAGGACCCGAAGGGTATTGAGCAAAACTATATCCCGAAAATTCCGGAAGTATTGTTCTCGACCACGCTGGTAGAGCCGCAAAAAAGCTTTAAGCTAAAGTTCAGGGTGCCTGCCGATGCCGGGGATTACCCCTTCATCTGTTCGTTCCCGGGGCACTGGCGCATTATGAACGGTATTATGAAAGTTATTAAATAAGCCTAAATATGACAGCTGCAACAAACGGAAACCAGCCCGACCTGAAACTTTTTTACGCGTGTTTTATATCGCTTGTCACCACCGCATTTGGGTTTATATTACGGGCATTGATCTTGCCGCAATGGGGGCATGATTTTAATCTAACCCAAACCCAGCTTGGCGAGATAGCGGGCGTAGGGCTTTGGCCATTCGCGATAAGTATTGTGCTTTTTAGCCTGGTGATTGATAAGATCGGCTATAAAACGGCCATGATCTTCGCGGTGATATGTCATATTACATCGGCTGTGCTTACCATTTTTGCAAGTGGATATTGGATGCTGTACATCGGCTCATTTATATGTGCCATAGGTAATGGAACTGTCGAGGCGGTGGCCAACCCGGTAGTTGCTACTATGTTCCCAAAACAAAAGATCAAATGGCTCAGCATGCTTCACGCAGGCTGGGCAGGTGGCCTGGTTTTGGGCGGGGTGATGGCTCTATTATTGGGTGCCAATACCCGCTGGGAGTATAAGATCGCGCTGATCCTGATCCCTACGGTTATCTATGCCCTGATGATGATCTCCCGGAAATTCCCGGTAAATGAACGGGTACAGGCCGGCGTATCTTACAAAGAAATGTTGCAGGAAGTTGGTGCCGGTGGCGCATTGATAATTGTGGCGTTGATCATATTTCAATTAGGCGCGGTATTTGGCTGGTCGACTACTACTAACGTCATCATTACTTTATTGATAACCGCGGGTTTTGGTTATTATACCCGCAGTTTCGGGCAGCCGTTATTTATTGTTCTGCTGTTGATCATGATCCCGCTGGCCACTACCGAGTTAGGGACCGATAGCTGGATAACTGACCTGATGACACCCGAAATGAACAAAATTGGTTTTCAGGCGGGGTGGGTGTTGGTTTATACATCGGCCATTATGTTTGTACTGCGGTTCTTTGCCGGGCCAATATCGCACAGGTTCTCTTCGCCGGGGTTATTGGCTATATGTTCTGCAATTGCAGGGGTAGGATTGTATACCATGTCTTTCTCGGCCGGCACCATGATCTTGGTTGCGGCAACCATATACGGGCTGGGCAAATCTTTCTTTTGGCCAACCATGTTGGGTATGGTGTCTGAGCGTTTTCCAAAAGGCGGCGCCTTGACTTTAAATATTACCGGTGGTTTGGGTATGATAGCCGCCGGTGTTATTGGTGCAGGTATCTTAGGTTTTATACAGGATAAATCTGTCGATCAAAAAATTTCTGCTTACGATCAAGCACACCAAACCGCTATACATAGCACCTATGTTACCGAGCAAAAAACCAGTTTTTTTGGAGATTACAAAGCGCTTGATCAAACCAAATTATCTACAGCAAATGCCGGTGAGCAACTAACGGTCACTAACATTCGCGATACGGCAAAAAAAGAAGCGCTACGTTATATCGTATTCTTTCCGCTGATCATGCTGGTGAGTTTCCTGTTGCTTCTCCTTTATTTCAGATCAAAGGGAGGGTATAAACCCGTAACATTAAACCCTGCAGATGAACCTGAAGCTACACCCTATTAAATAGAATACTATGTCATTACCAATAAAATTCGGTGTAAGCACCTGGCTATTTACGTCGCCATTTCAAACATCGTCAATAGAAGAACTATTTCCAAAAATTGCCGCGATGGGCTTTGACGCCGTTGAAATTGCCGTAGAAGATCCGACTTTAATAGACGGCAACGCTGTAAAGATCGCGTTAGCAAAATATAAGCTTAAAGCTATTGTGTGCGGCGCGTTTGGCCCTACGCGCGACCTTACTAACGAAGACCCGGCTATACATGATAACTGCTTTAAATATATAGCAGATTGTTTAGATCTATGCGCCTTGTGGGACACCGGTTTTTTTGCCGGGCCTATGTACTCAGCCGTTGGGAAAGCCCGCATGCTACCGCCGGAACAACGCAAAGTCGAATGGGACCTTGCCGTTAAAAACCTGCGTAAAGTTTGCGATATGGCACAACAGCGCGGATTGGAAATAGCGCTTGAGCCGCTGAACCGTTTTGAATCAGACCTGGTGAATACCGCGCAGGATGTGATAAGATTGATCGATGAGATAGATCACCCAGCTGCAAAAGTGATACTGGATGGTTTTCACATGAACATCGAAGAACCTGATATTGAGGAAGCGATAAAATTGGCGGGTGACAAACTGATCCACGTACAGGTAGCAGAAAATTACAGGGGCACGCCAGGCTCGGGCCAAACAAACTGGGCCGCCTACCGCCGCGGACTGGAAGCGATAAACTATAAAGGAACGGTATCCATAGAAAGCTTTACACCTGACAACAAGGAACTGGCTCAAGCGGTTTGCATCTGGCACCCTTTGGCTTTAAGTCAGGACAAATTTGCGTCGGAAGGATTGGCCTTTTTAAAGCAATGGGCGCAATAACTTTCAAGATTTAACAGAATATTATTACAGATATGGAAAATAAAAAGATCAACATAGCCATAATAGGCTTAGGATTTGGGGCAGAGTTTATCCCCATTTACCAGCATCACCCCGATGCAAATATGTATGCCATTTGCCAGCGCGACCATACCAAACTGCACCAGGTAGGCGATGCCTTCGGAATAGAAAAACGTTATACCGATTACGACGAATTATTACGCGACCCGGAGGTTGACGCCGTGCATATCAATACCCCGATCCAAAGCCATGCCGAGCAATCTATAAAAGCATTGTATGCAGGTAAACACGTGGCTTGTACCGTACCCATGGCCACTACGGTTGATGAATGCCGCCGGATAGTAGAAGCCGTTAAAGAAACGGGGCTTACCTACATGATGATGGAAACGGTGATATACAGCAGGGAGTTTTTATTTGTAAAAGAGCTTTATGAAAATGGTGAACTTGGCCGCCTGCAATTTTTACGGGCATCGCACCAGCAGGAAATGGCGGGTTGGCCTGGCTACTGGGAAGGTTTACCACCCATGCACTATGCCACCCATTGCGTAGGCCCGGTTTTGGCATTAGCTAAAGCAGATGCCGAATATGTTTCATGTTTCGGATCGGGCCGTATAGACGAAGATCTGATCAGTAAGTACGGATCGCCGTTTGCGATTGAAAGCTGCCATATCAAGTTTAAGGATTCTGACCTTGCCGCCGAAGTTACCCGGTCGCTGTTTAACACGGCAAGGCAATACCGCGAAAGCTTTGATGTGTACGGCTCTAAAAAGACATTTGAATGGACATTAGTAGAGCATGAACCATCCGTGATCCACACCGGCGAAACACCCGAAAAAGTAACCATACCTGATTACGCGCACCTGTTGCCGAAAGAGATCCAGGCCTTCACAACAGGCGGCGTTTATGACGCGGATAGCAATCAGCATCTTTCATTTATACAGGGATCAGGCCACGGCGGCTCGCACCCGCATTTGGTTAATGAGTTCGTATCGGCTTTGGTAAATAAGCGCCAGCCTTTCCCAAATGCAAGGCAGTCGGCCAACATTACTTGTGTAGGTATTTTGGCGCATGAGTCGGCTATGGATGGCGGTAAAAAGATAGATCTGCCTGATTTTACTTTAACAAAATAACCGGGTAAAAAGCGATTGAAGTTTTGAGCAAACAAATGCCGGATTAAAAGTAAATTTACCAAGCCATGCATCCGGCAAAGCGCCTACATGCTAAAAACAGAAAGACCAATTACCTGATCGTTATGAAAACTGCCGTTATTACTTTCGCTGTCGTTTTGTTAACCAATGTCGCGTTGCAAGCCCAAAATTACCGGGTGAGTTCGCCGGATAAAGCCCTGCAAATAACGGTAAGCAATAAAGATCTACTCCAATATGCCGTTAACTATAATGGAAAGTCAATTGTAGATCCGTCAGCTTTAGGTTTCGAGTTTACAGGCGAGGAACCGATGGGTAATATGATGAAAGTGGTAAGCCAATCCGCACATGAGTTTAACCAAACATGGCAGCCGGTAGTAAAGTCAAAACATAGCCGGATCACCGATCATTATAACGAACTTGAATTACTGTTGGAAGAAAGTGATGGCCGGCACCGCCAAATGAAAATGTTTTTCAGGGCTTATAATGATGGCGTAGCATTCAGGTACCAGCTTTTTGGCAACTTGAATAAGGCCGAACGGCAAATAACTAAAGAATTAACAAGCTTTAATATTGCCGGTAATGCAAAAGCCTGGGTTGCAGAGTATGGCCGGTATAATTCTTCGCAGGAGTCTGAATTTTGGTCGCATAACATTAATTATGTTACTAATAAAACTATAGCGGCCTTACCGTTTTTAATAGAAACTGCCGAAAAAAAGTATGTAGCTATTACTGAAGCCGATATTAATAATTATCCCGGCTTTTATATAGGTTCATTAAGCAGTGATACCACAGCATCAGACCGTACAACTTTAGTAACCAAATTAGCGCCGCTACCCGGCGAAAAAGAGAACGGGATAAAAGCAAGATTTAGTGATAACTTATTTACGCCCTGGCGGGTAATTATGCTGGCCGACCGGCCGGGTAAATTGATCGAGTCGGAGATCATTCAAAATCTCAACCCGCCTTGTGCTTTAAGCGATGCAAGCTGGATAAAACCTGGTATGAGCGCCTGGGATAACTGGTGGAGCGGCGATGTTAAAATGGATATGCCCACGATCAAAAAATACATTGACCTGGCATCGGCACAACAATGGCCTTATATGCTGATAGACTGGCAGTGGTATGGCCAGTTTAATAAACCGGAAGCTGATATAACCAAACCTGCCCCACAGATCAATATGCCTGAATTATTGGCTTATGCCAAATCAAAAAATGTAAGGTGCTGGGTATGGCTTTACAATACCGATGTTGACCGCAATAATGCTTTTGAAAAAGCATTTCCGTTATATCAGCAATGGGGAATTGCAGGGGTTAAAATAGATTTTATGGATCGTGATGATCAGGAAATGGTTAACTGGTATCGCCGTATTATTACAGCAGCTGCTAAATACCATTTAATGGTTGATTTTCATGGCGCATTTAAACCTGATGGCATCATCCGCACTTATCCCAATATGATAACCCGCGAAGGTGTTATGGGCGAAGAATATTCGAAATTTTCTAACCGGGTAACGCCCGAGCACAATACCACACTGCCGTTTACACGAATGTTGGCGGGCCAGATGGATTACACACCGGGCGGTTTTTTAAATGTGACCAAAGCAAATTTCAAACAGCAGATTCCAACAGTTGTAATGAATACCCGTTGCGCCGAGCTGTCAAAATTTGTGATCTACGAAAGCCCGTTTACGGTTTACTGCGACGCGCCCGAAAATATCCTTGGACAACCTGGCGCCGACTTTTTAAAAGCTATGCCTACGGTTTGGGATGATACAAAAGGTTTAGCCGGCTATCCCGGTGAATATATCGCCATAGCAAAACAAAGCGGAAAAAACTGGTACGTTGGTGCAATGAACAACAGCACTGCCAGGAGCTTTAGTTTAGACCTTACATTTTTACCGGCCGGTAAGTACAGCATTACTACCTGGGCCGATGCACCTGACGCGGATACCAATCCTAAGAAGTTAGTAAAAACTACCCACATTATAAATCCACAACAAGCACTGCAGGTGAAAATGGTTTCGGGTGGTGGTTTTGTAGCGCAGATCACACCTGTAGATTCTAATAAATAAAAAATTATGAAACCATATGGTTTGCTGCTTTCAGTAGTTGTTTTTTGTACCCAGACGGTATTTGCTCAAACAAAACCGGTAAAGCAAACTGCTGTCCCATCACATAAAAAGATTACTACAGCAAAGTCTGCAATATTAGCTGCTACGCCACCTATGGGCTGGAACAGTTATAATTGTTTTGGTTCTGCAGTTCATGAGGATGAGGTGAAGGCAAATGCCAACTATATGGCCAAAAACCTAAAAAAATTTGGCTGGGAATATATTGTAGTGGATTTTTTATGGTCGTATGATAATCCTCCGGGAAGTAAAATAGGCAACCCGTATCAAATGAAAATGCCCGACGGCTCGCTTGTGCCATGGCTTACCATGGATAAATGGGGGCGGCTAATGCCGCAGCCAAATAAATTTCCGTCTGCCTGGGGCGGCTTGGGTTTTAAGCCACTTGCCAATTATATTCATTCAAAAGGCTTAAAATTTGGCATCCACGTAATGCGTGGTATCCCGCGCCAGGCATACTGGGCAAAATCGCCCATAAAAGGTACCAATGGCATAACGGCGGATATGGTTGCAGATACCAATTCAAAATGTAGCTGGATGAACCATATGTACGGTTTAGACATGAAAAAGTCCGGCGCCCAGGAATACCTGAATTCAATATTGGAATTATATGCTTCATGGGGTGTTGATTTTATTAAAGTTGATGACCTGTCAAGACCATACAGCGAGGCTGAAGTTGAAGGCTACCATAAGGCTATTATCAATTGTGGCAGGCCAATTGTTTTGAGCCTATCGCCGGGCAGTACACCAATTGCTGAGGCCGGGCATGCGGCAAGGAACGCGAATATGTGGCGTCTGGCAGATGATTTTTGGGATAACTGGAACGAAATTACCGCAATGATGCGCCAGGCAAAGTTATGGGAAGGAAGGAGTGCCCTGGGTACATGGCCCGATTGCGATATGATCCAGATAGGTAAACTATCTAAACGCGGCCCTGTTGGCGAAGAGCGTTACAGCAGGTTTACCCGGGATGAAGAATATACACATATGACTTTTTGGAGCATCTATCGCTCGCCTTTAATGCTTGGGGGTAATTTGCCCGAAAACCGTCCCTTCGAATTAAGTTTATTTAATAACAGTGAAGTGCTTGCCGTAAACCAGTATGGAGAAAACCCGCGCGAGCTTTATAATAAAAACGGAAAAATGATTTGGTACTCGCACGTGCAGGGAAGTAAAGATCTGTATGTAGCCATGTTTAATTTAGGCGAGGATGCTGATAATATAACACTACCGTTTACAGAGCTTAAGCTTAATGGTAGCGTCAAGGTAAGAGATCTCTGGAAAAAACAAAATATAGGAACTTTTACCAATGCTTATCAGCAACGGATCAATAAACACGGTGCCGCATTATTCAGGTTAACACCAATGTGATTTTGGTTATTCGTCGTGTGAAATAGGATTGTACTAAATAATGATACAGGACAGTTGGTAGGGTTGTCTAAAACTATTGGGATTGAAAGTTTATTAATGTTTTCTTAATACATAGAGAACATAACTTTAACAATATGGCGATATTTTTAAAAACCCGAATTAATGGTTTGATAATCTCGCATCCGGATGTGCTTTAAAGTATTATATCATAAGTTTTTATCAGTTTTTTTAACACTGGTATTTATCTTATTTTCCGTCGGACATGTAGCACTTTCTTCTGCATCTGCCCATCCATTAAGCCATACAATTGTTCAGGATACTTTTAAGAAAGAAAGCACCCCGCTTGCAGGTAAGGTCTTTGCCCATCCCAAAATAGCTGTTCATAAAAAATCAGCATCAGCAGTTACTGCAAGCTTAATATTCAGTTTTACAGCTTACGGGTCAATAAAACCAGGTCAAACAGCCAAATTTGATCTAAGCAGGCCTGCCCTCACTACAGACTTTCAAAAATTGCATTGTATTTGGAAGATTTGATGTTTTAATTAATCACGGACCTTGTATAACACACTAATGTCCTGCTTAAATTAATCATTATCTCACCCCTGTAATTCTGTTAAAGCCAACCGGCTTTTTAACAGTCTATTACAGCATACAATAAAATTATGCTAAAGCTTAATTCAAAGTTTAGCCCGGATGATAACGTCCTGGCCAACTTTGCACAAATCATTTCGTCGCCGGTTTGTTTGGCTGTTATACATTTATTAGCCAATCAACAAAACGTCACTTCACAACATATTTACACGTTGCCTCATCCCTCAACTGTAATAAAAAAGGCAATTATTAAACTTGAATTTGCCGGTTTGATCAGGCTTTCGGGGCACTTTTATACTACTGATGGCATAACCTTAAAGCACTTATCATTAATGTTTAATGCTTTTGCTCATCAATTCGCTGTCAAATAACTCATATGGAAACCATTACTCAAAAAGACACTGACCTGGCCAACTTTGCCAAAGCCATTGCGCTCCCGGTAAGGGTGGGTATCATTCGTTTGATACTTGAAAGAAAAAACGAAGCTACCAGGCTTGAACTTCATGCACTACCCTATAAGCAGGCGACTATTAACCAGCATTTAGCGGAATTGATATACTTAAGAATCCTGAAAAGCAAAAGAGACGGCCGGATGAATAGCTATAAGGTTGATGAGGCGGTTTTTACTAAAATGTCCAATAATTTTCTAAGCCTGTTAAAAACCCTTGATTTTAAAAATGATGTTACCGGTAAAGAAAAAAATGAAACACAGCTTGCTTCAGTTGCTGTTTGCTAAGCACTGTCGAACTAAAAAAATCAGAAATAGATGAAGATTGGAATTTAAACTTTGTAATGTTTATTAAGCCCCGGTATTATTTAACATTGTTAATAAATGAGCTATGTCTTTAGTATAAATATTCCAGGTGGACTGATTTACTTCATATAAAGACTTCTTTCCTTCATTGGTCATTTTAATTAATTGCACAGCCATCAATTCTTTTAAATGATGTGAAACCGTGGCTTGAGCTAAAGGCAATAGTTCAACAATTTCACCGCACGACAAACGCTTGTGGTCTGCCAATATCCTGAGGATAGCTATTCTTGCCGGATGCGACATAGCCCCGGCAATCATTGAAATTTGCTGATCCTGGCTGTTAAAATCTTTTTTCTTATGTATGGCCATTATAAATAGTCGTCTAAGATAAGGGCAAAAAATAGCAACTGCCAAACTTCTAACAATATTATCAAATCTAATTTATTAGATATTATCTAATAAATTAGATTTGATAATATTTAATTAACATCTCCTTAATGAGGCGCAGATACTTTTGAGCGTCATTAAGATTTATGTTAAGAAAACTTTTATTCATAGCCGTATTTGTTTTATCGGCATCGGTGGTATCCGCTCAAAAAACCGGCCGTCTATCCGGGAAAATTACAGACTTTAAAACCGGCGAAACCTTAATTGGCGCTATTATAATGGTTGAGGGTACTACAACCGGTACTGTGACCAATGTTGATGGCCAATACCTGATCACTGGTTTGGCTCCCGGTAAATGCAGCCTATTAATTCGCTATATGGGCTATGATACCAAATCTGTAAGCGATGTAGAGATCAAAGCGGATGCTGTAGCCATCTTTAACCTAACCTTATCGCCTGCATCTGCAAAATCAATCAATGAGGTTATTATACGCGGTTCTTATAAACAGGAATCTGTCAACTCCCTTTACGCTGCGCAAAAAAACAATATCCAGGTTACTGACGGGATTTCTGCGGATATTATCCGCCGTTCGCCTGAC
>Ga0207695_10010678_pt1 | contig 11217 bp, 9 predicted proteins | sample KBSC54metaG_FD_184354 | JGI IMG/M metagenome (GOLD analysis project Ga0207695, IMG submission 184354) | Corn rhizosphere microbial communities from Kellogg Biological Station, Michigan, USA - KBS C5-4 metaG (SPAdes) (version 2) | ecosystem: Host-associated > Plants > Roots > Rhizosphere > Soil... | reverse complement strand
CGATTACCCCCTCAGCAGCTTCAGCGCCGCCTCGTGCTGCTCCGGCGTTGCGGCGGCGACGCGGTTGCCGCCAATCTCTCCGTGATCGTCACCATTCTCTCGGTCCGTCAAGCCCGGCCATGACGGAACGGGGGGAGCGGGGCGGGAGCCGCCCAGCTATTCACGGCTTCTCATGGAGAGGCTGCCGGGAGATTCTGAATGTCCGCCATAGGGCGATCGGGAGTCCGGCGACCATCAGCAGACTGATCCCGGCCCAAAGCACAAGGAATTCCGGCTCCCGGCCATCGAAATCAAAAGACTCTCCGGTCAGTAGGTCACACACCGCACGATGATCGATGAGGTAGTGCTTCGCGAAGCGAGCCGTCCAGACCAAGTGGTATGCGAAGCCCGCCAGCGCTGGAATCATCATCAGCCATTTACGCCGTGGCAGAGGTTGGGCGATCAATGCACCGAAGCCGACGACAAGCAGCGGGATGTCCCATATGGCGGCTTCGAGGGAGTCGAAGCTGCCCATCGTACATGTATCGGCCTGCGTGGCGACAAAGCTGTTCGCCGCCGACAAGGTGAGCGCGACTATGCCGATACCCCAGGCAATTCTCTGTAACGCCGGCGCTTGCGTCACCCCCTCAGCAGCTTCAGCGCCGCCTCATGCAACTCGGGCGTTGCGGCTGCCACGCAGTTGCCGCCGGCTTCGGCGGGGCCGCCATCCCAGGTGGTCACCACGCCGCCGGCGTTTTCGATGATCGGGATCAGCGGGGCGATGTCGACGTTCTTGAGCGCGGATTCGCAGACGAGGTCGATGTGGCCGGCCGCCATGAGGCAGTAGCCGTAGCAGTCGAGGCCCCAGCGCACCTGCAGGGTGGCGGCGCGCAGGCGTGCCAGTTGTGCTGTGGTGCCGGCCTGCTCGAAGATATCGGGCGAGGTGGCGGTGACCTTGGCGCGCTTGAGCTCGGTGACAGCGGAGGTCCGGATGGGTCTGGTCTCGCCGTTGCGGCGGTACCAGGCGCCGCCGGGCAGGCCGAGATAGGTTTCGCCGGTAAAGGGCTGCGCCATGAGGCCAGCGACGGCGCGGCCGTGGCGCAGCAGCCCGATCAGCGTCCCCCACACCGGCACGCCGGAGATGAAGGCGCGGGTGCCATCGATTGGATCGACGATCCAGTCATATTCGCCGGCCGACGCCTTGGCGTCCCACTCCTCGCCGATGATGCCGTGCTCGGGAAAACGTGTGCCGAGCACCGCCCGGATGGCGATCTCGGCGTCCTTGTCGGCGGCGGTGACCGGATCGAAGCCGGTCTGCCATTTGTTCTCGACCGCGAGATTGGTGCGGAAGCCGGCCAGGGTCTTGGCGGCGGCCGCGTCGGCGGCGTCCAGCAGCGTCTGGCGCACCAGATCGGCGTCGAGGCCGCCGAGGCCGGGGTTTTTCATCGGAATCGTCCCAACAGAAGATTGTCGTTCTGGTGCAAGCCCATAGCAGTCAAGCGGCGTCACAAGATCGGCATTTTTGTCGATGGGCAAGTGATTCATTTATGCAACAAATGCTCAGCGGCGCCTGTTGATGATTTCTGCCGTGCTTGTATGGCACGGCAAATCAGTTCACCTCGAAGGTGCATGATGGATGGGCGGCTTGCGGTTTCCGCCTCCCGTTTAGGCAGATGCGGGCCGCCATCGTTTCCTCCCTTGACTGGGGCCGTCTCGGCATTCGAGCGGCCCCTTCTCTTCAGGTGAGTTACTCCGCCGCCTTGGCCGGCAGGTGCTGCGGCCCGGTCAGCAGGCCCATGTCGTAGCCGATCAGCGCCAGGGTCAGCCGCTCCATAAGCTGGCGGATGGCATTGAAGCCCTCGTGCTTTTCGAGGGTCACTTCGTTCATATAGAGATGACGGCTGATCTCGACCTGCACGGCATGAATGCCGTGCTGCGGCCGGCCATAGGTGCGGGCGATGAAGCCGCCGGCATAGGGGCGGTTGCGCGCGACGCGCAGGCCGGCGCCGGCAAACACCATCTCGCACAGATCGATCAGACCGGCGGCGCAGGTGGTGCCGTAGCGGTCGCCGAGCACGACGTCGGGCCCGAGCCGGTCGCCCGAGCGGGCGATGCGCGGCATCGAGTGGCAGTCGATCAGGACGGCGACGCCGAACGCGGCGATCGAATCGGAGAGCAGCTTCTGCAGCGTCGCGTGATAGGGCAGGTAGATGCCCTCGATGCGCGTGCGGGCGTCGTCGAGGGTCAGCCGCTCGCGATAGATCGGCTTGTTCTCGGCCACGACGCGGGCGAGCGTGCCGAGACCGGCGGCGACGCGCGGACTGGCCGTGTTGAAGCGGTCCGACAGCGGCTCGTCGAACATCTGCGGGTCGAGTTCCCACGGCTCGCGGTTGACGTCGAGATAGGCGCGCGGGAAATGCGCGCGGAGCAGCGGCGTGCCCAGGTGCGGCGCCCGGCCGAACAATTCGTCGACAAAGGCATCCTCGGACTGGCGGATCGACAGATGGTCGAGCCGCGTCATCCTGAGGAAACGGTCGGGATAGTCGCGCCCGGAATGGGCGGAGTTGAACACGATCGGCGCAGTCAGCCGGCGGGGTCGGATGGTTTCGAAAGCCGGCTTATCCCAGTAGTCTGACCGCAAATCACGCCTCAATGGACCGAACGAGGAAAATTATCCTGCATCCCGGTCCCCGCTTTGTCCAGAAGCGCATGAGGGCCGTTGCCATTCAACAAAACTCGATTAAACATTCGGCGCTAGCCAGAACGGGCAAGCGGCGGGGAGTTCGGCAGGCATGAAACGCATCCTTCTGGCGGAAGACGACAACGACATGCGCCAGTTCCTCACCCGCGCACTGAAGAATGCCGGCTACGAGGTCGTGTCGTTCGACAACGGCAAATCGGCCTATGAGCGGCTGCGCGAAGAGCCGTTCGCGCTGCTGCTGAGCGATATCGTGATGCCCGAAATGGACGGCATCGAACTGGCCCGCCGGGCGACCGAACTCGACCCAGACCTCAAGGTCATGTTCATTACCGGCTTTGCCGCGGTGGCGCTCAACCCCGACAGCGAGGCGCCCAAGGATGCCTCGGTGCTGAGCAAGCCGTTCCATCTCAAGGACCTCGTCAACGAGGTCGAGCGGCTGCTCGCCGCCTGAGATTTCGCCCGGGCCCGTCCTCAGACGTGCACCTCGTCCTCGTCCGCCCGGTGGCGGCGGCTGATCGCGGCCCAGATCAGCACCGCGTAAAAGATCGCGACGGCGGCGATCACCGCCCAGCCGGGAATCGGCCCGAGCGCGGCGTTGCCGACAACGGTGCCGAGCGGCGTTGCGGTATCGACGCTCGTCCCCTGCTGCAGCTTGGGCGAGGTGATCTTCAGCACCCAGGCGAGCAAGAGGATCAGGAACATCCAGATGTAGTTGCGCCGCAGCCGCCGGGTCAGCGCCATCCGCAGGTCGAGGCGGAAGCGCGGGTGGCGCAAATCGGCCGACAGGGCCTTGAGCCAGGGTTCGTCGCCGACCTGAGAGCTGGCGAAGAGCTGGCCGAAATAGTGGCGCTCGAACTGGCGCACGCGCATGCGGTAGACGTCGTAGAAGCGGTAGCGCCGCGCCTCGACATAAAGCAGCAGCGCCACCAGCAGGACGGCAAACAGCAGCACGCCGTGATGCGCCGACGGCGTCGACAGCGACACCGAGAGTAAAGCGGCGACGACGGTGATGGCCCAGTTGCTGGTGCGGTCGAGGCGATCGCGCCAGCCCGACATGCGGGCGATTTCGGCGCGATAGTAGTGCACGAGCGCCGTCGTCACCTCGTTGGGGCTCGAGGGCAGGCGGGGCGCAGAGATCTCCGGCAGGTCCGGCGCCTTGGCATCCATGCGTCAATGACTCGGTGCGGCTGGGAAAGGTTCCCCGGCCATGCAAATCTTTCCGGCGGCGCGGGGCCGGAACCAAAACCGGGGTGGCAGGCTTGATTGTCGCCTGCCAGAGGGAGCGGTCAGGGCAGAGTTGAGCGACAGAGCGATCAGAATCGGGTCGGCGAGCCTTCTCGCCGCCGCCTGCTGGCTGTGCGCGGGGCTGGCGCAGGCCGCCGACAGCGGCGCGTCCGCGGGGAACGGTGCCGGCGGCAGCAGCGAAACGCTGCTCCTTGCGCAGGTGGTGATCCTGGTCATCGGCGGCCGGTTCCTCGGCGAGCTGATGTACCGGATCGGGCAGCCCTCGATCATCGGTCAGATCCTCGCCGGCATCCTCCTCGGGCCGACGGTGCTGGGGAGCCTGTGGCCGGCGGCCGAGAGTTTCCTCTTCCCCAGAACCGGCGAGGCGACGACGATGCTGAGCGGCATCTCGACGCTCGGCATCCTGTTCCTGCTGCTGCTCGCCGGCATGGAGACCGACCTCGGGCTCGCCTACCGGCTCCGGCGAAGCGCGATCGGCGTGTCGCTGAGCGGCATCGCGGTTCCGTTCGTGCTCGGCTTCGCGGTCGGCATGCTGGTGCCGCAGGAGTTGTTGCCCGACCCCGGCAAGCGGCTGGTGGCGGCGCTGTTCCTGGGGACCGCGCTGTCGATCTCGTCACTCAAGATCGTCGCGACCGTGGTGCGCGAGATGAACTTCATGCGCCGCAATGTCGGCCAGCTCATCGTCGCTTCGGCGGTGATCGACGACACGATGGGCTGGGTGATCATCGCGATCACCTTGGGCATCGCGACCACCGGATCGATCTCGCCGGGCCCGCTGGCGATCACGGTGATCGGTACCGCGATCTTTCTGACGCTGGCCTTCACGGTGGGGCGGCGTGCGGCGTTCGAGGTGATCCGCTGGACCAACGACAACCTCCACAGCGATTTGCCGGTGACCACGGCGATCATCGGGCTGATGTGCGTACTGGCGCTGCTGACGGCGGCGATCGGGGTGCAGACGGTGCTGGGCGCCTTCATCGCCGGACTGCTGATCGGGCAGTCGCCGATCCTGACGCGGCAGATCGACGAGCAATTGCGCGGGCTGACGACGGCGCTGTTCATGCCGGTGTTCTTCGGGCTCACCGGCCTGCATACCGACCTGCGCGTGCTGCTCGATCCGGCGACGGCGCTGCTGGCGCTGGGGCTGGTGCTGATCGCCAGCATCGGCAAGTTCGGCGGCGCGTTCCTCGGCGCGCGGCTCAACAACATGAGCAATGGCGAGGCGCTGGCACTCGGCTTCGGCATGAATGCGCGCGGCTCGACCGAGGTGATCGTCGCTTCGATCGGGCTCAGCGTCGGGGTGCTCGACCAGCGGCTGTTCTCGGTGATCGTCACCATGGCGATCGTCACCACGCTGATCATGCCGCCGACGCTGCGCTGGGCGCTCGGCCGGCTGCCGATCAAGGAAGAGGAAAAGGAGCGGCTCGAGCGCGAGGAGTTCGAGGAGGAGAGCTTCGTGTCGCAGCTCGAGCGCATCCTCGTGGTTGCCGATCAGTCGCCGACCGGCAAGCTCACCTCGGTGCTTGCCGGCCATCTGGGCGGCTTGCGCAACATGCCGGTGACGGTGCTGGCACCGCCCGAGAAAGAACAGCGATCCACTCAGGCGCCCTCACAGCCGGCGCCGGCAAAGGAGACGGCCAAGGCGGAGGCCGCGGCGCCGGCCGAGCAGGTCAAGGCGGCGTCGGAGGAGAGCATCGTCAAGGCCAAGGAAGCGGACGAGACGCGCGAGGCGACCATCCATGTCGAGACCCGGCCGCTGGTCAGGAGCCTCGAGGAAGCGATCGCGGGCGAACTCGAAAAGGGGCACGACCTGATGTTCCTCGGGCTCGACACGGCGGCCGATGTCGAAGGCTACGATCCGCGCGTCGAGCCGGCGCTCGATGCCTTCAGGCAGGCGGCGGCGATGGTCAGCGCGCGCGGCAATCTGCAGCGGCAGCCGGAGGCGCCGCTGCGCATCCTGGTGCCGATGGGCGGCGACAACCGCTCGATGCGGGCGCTGGAGCTGGCGGTGCTGATCGCCAGGGCGAGCGAGGCACGCGTCGCCGCGATCGCGGTGCCCGCGGAGGATGACGGCCCGCGGCCACGATCGCAGATCGAAGCGATGTTCGAGCATGTGCGCGAGGTCGGCAGGCATTTCGAGGTCGAGGTGCGGACCATCCGCGCCGACGGCGGCAGCCGTGAGCTGGCGATCCTGTCGCAGGCGCGGCGCGGCCGCTACAATCTCGTCGTCCTCGGGGTCGGCCGCCGCACCGGCGACCGGCTGTCGTTCGGGACGCTGGCCGACACGCTGTTCGAAACTTCCGACCGCTCGCTGCTGTTTTTCGCCACCGACTAGCAGGTCGCGGCGCGGGGGAATTGACGCTTGACCCCCGCGCGCCTTTTATGGTCTATCCCGCGCCGCGACGGATGCCCGTCCGGCGCACCGGAGAGATGGGTGTATAGCTCAGCGGGAGAGCACTACCTTGACATGGTAGGGGTCACAGGTTCAATCCCTGTTACACCCACCATCTCTTTGAAAGACCACGCCTTTCGGCGTCCCGACAGGATGGGTGCGTAGCTCAGCGGGAGAGCATCGCCTTCACACGGCGGGGGTCACAGGTTCAATCCCTGTCGCACCCACCATCCTTTCCCCAGAAGGTCAGCTTGGTTGAGCTATGGCCGAGAGATCGGCGATCTCTTTGAACGAGGCGCCTGCCTTCGCCATTCGGACAGCAGCGGTGGCGTGACGTCCTTCGGACAGGACGGCGCACAGCGCCCGCGAAACCTCGCCTGATCTTCACAACGCTGTTGCGAAGCACCGACCACTCGCTCGCGATCACGCTCGGCGTTAATCGCTTGACCGCACTAACATGTTAGCAATAGCGTCTGCTCTCCATCTGCACGCATGCGGTCAACGCTCGGAGCAGATGTGAAGGAGGATTACATGCAGAAATCGCTCGCTCTCGGCGCCATCGCGCTCACACTCATGTCGGGCACGGCCTTTGCCGATACCTCCGGCAAGAAGATCGCCTTCTCGAACAACTATGCCGGCAATTCCTGGCGACAGGCCATGCTGCAAAGCTACGACCTCGTGACGAAAAAGGCGCTCGCTGACAAGGTCGTGGCTGCCGCCGACGTGTTCACTACCTCGGATCAGCAGGTACCGACGCAGGCCGCTCAAATCCAGAACCTCATTCTACAAGGCTACAACGCCATCGTGATCGATGCGGCGTCTCCCGACGCTCTTAACGGCGCTATCAAGCAGGCGTGCGATGCCGGCATGGTGGTCGTTTCATTCGACGGGATCGTGACCGAACCCTGCGCCTACCGCGTCGTGGTCGACTTCGAGTCGATGGGCAAGGAAGAGGTCAACCAAATGGCGAAGTTCCAGCCCAAGGGCGGGAATCTTCTCGAGATCCGCGGGCTTGCGGGTACCTCGATCGATGATGCGATCCATAAGGGCATTCTCGAAGGCATTGCCGCCCATCCGGAGTTCAAGATCGTCAACTCGGTGACCGGCAACTGGGACCAGACCACGGCGCAGAAGGCAGTGGCCACGGTGCTGCCCTCGCTGCCGGACGTCGTCGGCATCGTCGATCAGGGAGGCGACGGATACGGTGCAGCTCAGGCATTCGCCGCGGCCGGCAAGCCACGCCCCACGATCATCATGGGCAATCGTCAGGACGAGTTCCAGTGGTGGAAGGAGCAGAAGGACAAGGACGGCTACACCACTTGGTCGGCGTCGATAGCGCCTGGTCTGTCGACCCTGGCGTTCTGGGTGGCGCAGCAGGTTCTCGATGGCCGGAAGGACATTCCGCACGACTTGCTGGTTCCGTATCTCGCCTTCACGCAGGATACGTTCGAGGCCGAACTCGCCAAGCTCCCCAAGGGCGGCGTTGCAAGCCACGAATACACACAGCAGGAAGCCCTGGACGCCATCAAGGCCAACATCAAGTAGGACCCGAGCGGACGTGAGCTGCGCGGGCGTTTGACGGTGATGTGAAGCATGGCCGCGTCGGGCGTGAATGTCGTTGAACTGAACGGCGTCGAAAGGCATTTCGGCGCCGTTCGTGCCTTGGACGGCGTGGATTTGTTCATTGCACGAGGCGAATGCGTGGGACTTGTGGGCCACAACGGCGCCGGTAAGTCCACCCTGATCCATATCATCGCCGGCACGGGGTCTCCGGACCACGGCGGCATAATCGTCAATGGAGCAAGGCAGACCGAGTACTCCGTGCTCAAGGCGCAGGCACTGGGCGTGCGGTGCGTATTTCAGGAGCTATCCCTGGCGCCCAATCTCACGGTTGCAGAGAACACCCGCGTGAGCCACTCCAGCATCAGCGGCATCGGATGGCGCCGCAAAGCGGCACAACTGATCGGGGACAAGCTGAATGAGATTTTCCCAGGCCACGGCATAGATCCTGCGGATGTGGTTGGAGATCTCCCGATCGGCCAGCGCCAGATGGTCGAGGTGGCTCGCGCGTTCACCGTCACGCGCGACCCGCTGCAACTCGTAATCCTCGACGAGCCTACCTCTTCACTCGACGCCCACCGGGCCGCGCAGTTGCTGGCCTTCGTGAAGCGAGCGACGGCGCAAGGGGTTAGCTGCATCCTGATATCGCACCTTCTCGGCGAGATCCTCGGCACGGCGGATCGGATCGTCGTGATGCGCGACGGCAAGGTCGTTACCGCCGATCAGGCAACCGCCTTTGATCGCGACGGGCTGGTCGCCGCCATGGGCAGCGTTCAGCAGACAGTGGCGGAGGACCGTTCGGGCGTCACCCACGCGACCGGGCCGATCCAGGTTCGGGCGCGGCCGTCGCGCCAGCCAGACGACCAGGAGCTGATCGCCAGAGAGGGCGAGATCATCGGCCTCGCGGGTCTCGCCGGTCACGGTCAGACCCGGCTGTTGCTCGATATCTTCGGCGTCGCGATGTCATCTCCCAAAGCTGGAGTTGAGGTCACCGCCCCCGTGGCGCTCGTGGCCGGGGATCGCCAGACAGACGGCGTGTTTCCACTCTGGCCGATAGTGGAAAACATCACCGTCCGCTCGCTGCGTCGGCTGCGCCAGGGGGCCCTCATCTCCGCGGAAAAAGAGATGGCGTTCGCGCGTGATTGGCAACAGCGGATCGGCATCCGCACGCCTGACCTGCATAACAACATACTCTCGTTATCCGGAGGCAATCAGCAGAAGGTCTTGTTCGCCCGCGCACTGGGCTCAGACGCCAGGATCATTCTGATGGACGATCCGATGCGCGGCGTGGACGTCGGAACGAAGATCGAGGTTTATGAGCTGATCCGACGGGAGGCCGCCGGTGGTCGCACCTTCCTGTGGTACACGACCGAGACCGAAGAGCTGGGCAACTGCGACCGCGTCTATGTGTTCCGCAATGGACGTGTGGTCGCCAACCTGAGACGCGACGAACTCACCGAGGAACGCGTGATCCAGTCCTCCTTCGCCGAGCCGGCACCATGACCGCGGTTGCCGAAGTCGGCCAGCGAGGGTCGTCGCGCCAGCCGCAGGGCATAACGCGGCTGCTGCGCGCGCTGCTCCCCGCATTGTCGCTCGCGCTGGTGCTCATCGGGATCGCCTGGCTCAATCCGCGAGCCATCAGCTATTTCGGCTTCAATCTGATGCTGAATCTCGCGATCCCGATTGCCCTGGCGACCATTGCCCAGATGTTCGTCATCACCATCAACGAGCTCGACCTGTCGATCGGGCCATTCGTCGGCTTCGTCGGCTGCATCACGGCCACGTTGCTGAATGACCAGCCTCTAGTCGGCGCGGTGGTCCTGGTTGCCTGCATCGGCGCATACGCCGGATTGGGGGCGCTGATTCATGTGCGCCGCTTGCCTTCGATCGTGGTCACTCTTGGGATGAGCTTCGTTTGGCAAGGGCTGGCGATCCTGGTGCTGCCCAAGCCAGGCGGCAAGGCTCCCGGCTGGCTCCTTTCCTTCATGGGCATGCAGCCTGCCCTGGTGCCATTCCCGATTGTCGCGGCCGTGGTCCTCGCGCTCGTCGTCCATTTTGGACTCATGCGAACTTCGTACGGCGCGGTGCTGCGGGGCGCGGGCGGAAATGCTCAGGCGATCGGTCGGGCGGGCTGGTCGATCCTCAAAATCAAGATGGTGATGTTCGGGCTTGCCGGTTTGTTCGGGGTGCTCTCCGGTCTGGCGTTGATCGGCACGACCACCTCCGGCGACGCCAATATCGGGAACGGCTACACGTTGCTGTCGATTGCGGGCGTCATTCTGGGTGGCGGCGAATTCGTCGGGGGGCGGGTCTCGCCCGTCGGCGCCGTCCTCGGCGCCCTGACTTTGGCGCTGGCGGCGAATTCGCTGCTCAGCTTCATGCACATTCCACCTGATTGGCAGTACGCAGCATACGGATTGATTCTGATCATCGTGCTTGCCGCGCGCACGCTGATCAGCCGCCGCGAGGGCCGCTCGTGAAGCTCATCGAGGCGCTCGCGCGCAGCCCGTGGATCTGGTCCTTCGCCGGCGCCCTGCTGGTGCTGATCGCCACAATCGCGTTCACGGGCGGGGCGGGCACCGGCGGCATCGTGACCGCGGCGTTGTCGCTGGCGATCTTTTCCGTGGTCGTTGGTGTCGGGCAGATGTTCGTCATCGCCCTGGGACCCGGTAATGTCGATCTGTCGCTGCCCGCCAATATCGGCCTTGCCAGTGCGGTGGCCATGAAGACGATGGGCGACAGCGACGCGATGGTCGCAGTTGGCCTTGCTGCGGCGTTGGGAAGCGGCTTAGCGGTGGGTGTCGCGAACTACGGCCTGATCCGGTTGCTTCGCATCCCTCCGATCATCGCCACCCTCAGCTCCAGCTTCATCATCCTGTCGATCGATATCAGCTATGGGCGTGGGCTGCAGATCAAACCGCCCGACGGGTTCGCCAACTTCACGAACATCCAGCTCCTGGGCATTCCGGTGCTGGCGATCGTCGTCCTGCTGTTCACGATCGTGATGGGCGTCGTGCTGCACAAGGTGATCTACGGCCGCTCCGTCCTCGCCATCGGCCAGAACATGCGGGCGGCATGGCTTGCCGGCATTCGCGTCGAGAGAATTCGATTCTACACTTATGCCTTGTGCGGTGCTCTTGGCGGCCTCGATGGGGCCTTGCTCGCCGGCTATTTCCGCGGTGCCAGTGTGGACATCGGGAACGAGTACTTGTTGACGTCGATTGCTGTGGTGGTGATTGGCGGGACCTCCGTTGCCGGCGGCAAAGCGAACGTACCGGGCATTTGGGGCGCGTCGCTGTTTCTGGTGCTGTTGCTCACGATGCTCAACACGTTCGGCGTG
>Ga0207695_10010675_pt1 | contig 11219 bp, 8 predicted proteins | sample KBSC54metaG_FD_184354 | JGI IMG/M metagenome (GOLD analysis project Ga0207695, IMG submission 184354) | Corn rhizosphere microbial communities from Kellogg Biological Station, Michigan, USA - KBS C5-4 metaG (SPAdes) (version 2) | ecosystem: Host-associated > Plants > Roots > Rhizosphere > Soil... | reverse complement strand
TCGCATTTTTTCCGCCTGGCCTTTTTCGAGGACGACGAGATTCAACGCCTCGTGAAGCTGGAGGTCGGGGTATCGCCGGTGGGTCCGGTGGCACTCCAAATCGTAAATCTCGGTGAATACCCGACCCAGCCCCCCGATGTAAATCGGTTGCGGCTTGAGCTCGCCTTTTGCTATGAGCAGTGCCAGGAGCGCAAGAATCTCCTGGGTCCGGCCCAGGGCAAACGTGGGGATCAGGACGGAGCCGTTTTGCTCGAGGGCGCGATGGATGGCCTGCGTGAGCCGCACGATCTCGGACTCACGCGTGAAGCCGGGCGGCACCGCACGGTTGCCCCGGGTGGTCTCCATGAGGAGAACGTCCGCCTTAATATCTTCGAAGCGGGCGGCGCGCAAAATGGTTTGGTCGTGAAAGCACACATCGCCGGTGTAAAAAAACGTTTCTTTCTTGCCGCGCACCATGAGCCCGGCGGAGCCCAACGCGTGGCCGGCGTCATAGAACTCGAGGGTTGGAGAAAGAAAACCAGCGCGGGCTTTGGAGAACGAGGCCCAGTCGATTTCGCGATTGTAGCGAAAGCCCTGGAACTGGGGTTCGATCTCCTCGACCTCGTCGTGGGTGAAGAGCGGGTAATCCTTAATGCCGCATTCGTCGCGCTGGCGAGTCATGACGTTCACGGAGTTGTGCAGCACGCGTTCCGCCAGGAAGTAGCTGAGCTCGCTCATCAGGACGTGGGCCTGGGGGAAATAGCGCAAGGCCACCGGGAGCGCTCCGACGTGGTCGTGATGACAATGGGAAATGGCGATGGCGTCGACCTCTTGATCCTGGATGAGAGGAAAAAGGGGCAGGCCGGACCGGCCTTCGCGCTTGGGGTGAATACCCGCGTCCATGAGAAGCCGGTGGCCCTCCAGCTCGAGCAGCCAGGCCGAGGCGCCAATATCCGTGTCCGGATTCAGATTCGTAACCCGCATGCCTTCAACATAGCCCAGATGTCCGGGGGAGGGAACCTTTGAATCCGCCAATCAGCCCCGAGGCAGACGGCAGATTCGATGGGTGGCCAGGCGGCCCAATTCGGCGCAGGGGATTCGCGAGCCTGCGTGCCAGGGCCGGCAGAAAGGCGCCGGTCACTTTTTATCCGAGGGTTGGGTCTGCATGAACTGTTTCATGATGGCCTGCATCAGTTCCTGCTGGCTGTTGTACTGGGTGAAGCCAGCCGGCACCTCAAACTGCTTCGGGTCGGGAGCGACGAACTGGACCTGCTTGAATTTTACAAACGAAGTATTCTCGGTCTCTTTGGTTTGGATTTGGATGGGGAAATCCTTGAGGTCGGTCGCATTCCAAGTCACCGCATCCACTTTCTCACCCTTCTCATCGGTGATGACTACCTTGTTCTTCACGCACGCATGGCCATCCAATGTTTCCTTGCCGAGCGCGGTCTTCTCGATCTTTGGAGTCTTGCTCGCGCCGGACTCCTCTGTGATCGGCATGTTCAACACGGATTTCTGGTCCGGATAAATGACGAAGGCTGATTTTTTGGACGGGCTGATGACGCTGATGACGTGAGCCATGCCCATTTGTTTAAGGCTGTTGGCCACCCCGGGTGGCATTTGCGAGTTCTTCATCTGCGTCATGTCCATTTCGACGCGAATGCTTTTGTCCAGGAGCGAGAAATCCATGGGCATCGAGATGACTTCTTTTTGAGAGCTATCCAAAACCTGAACCTCGGCTTTGGCGGTGAAGGCCGTGATGTCACCGAAAAGCTTGCTGATTGCCGCGCTCATGCCGGCGGGACCTCCCGCGCCCGGGACCTGCGCGCCGGCGGTGAAGCCAGCCAGGAGCATTACCGCCCAGATACTATTAAGATTTGTTCTGTGGGAAAAAGTTTTCATAGGCCAATTACCGGTTTGGAAGATAGCCGGTCGCAGCCGGGTGGCCAATGACAAACTGGCGTTTGGGGCTCAGGCTGGGGAGGTGCCGTCAGAGGTGCCGTCTGCGCCATTTCGAAGCTTGGTCGTTGAACGGGACGGTTGTAACCTGGTCTGAGGAATGGAACAGTAAACTTGGAATTATGAGGATACTTTATTTCCTGATCAGGCCCGGTTCAGCCACGAAGGTGCTGGTGAAACTTACCATGGGCTGTCTCGCGGCTGCCTGGCTATCCGGTCCATTGCTCCTGCGGGCACAGCAGGTGCCCGTGGTCGAGAAGGAACTCTCCAACGGGATGCGGCTGCTGCTGGTCGAACGCCATGACGAACCTTCCGTGGCCGGTGGCTGGGTGGCGCACGTCGGCAGCTCGAACGAGCGACCCGGCATGACCGGGATCGCGCACCTGTTCGAGCACATGATGTTCAAAGGCACACCCACCATCGGCACCAAAGATTACCAGAAGGACCTGGAGATCATTGGCGCCCAGGAACGGGTCCGCGATCAGATGAGACAGGAGGATCGTACTTTGCGCACCCAGTATCGTCATGGGGAAATCGACGACTTGCTCAAACCCGAAAGCAAGAGCGCTCACTACAAGGAACTGGAAAAGCAATTCGATCAACTCATCACCGACCAACGGAAGGTGCTGGTGAAGAATGAATTCGACCGCATGTACAGCGGACAGGGTGGCTCGAGCATGAACGCGTTTACCAGCGAAGACATGACCGCCTACTTCGTGAATGTGCCGGCCAACAAATTGGAATTGTGGATGTGGATGGAATCCGAGCGGCTGTGGCATCCCGTCTTTCGCGAATTCTACGCTGAGCGCGACGTGGTGTTCGAGGAGCGCCGCATGCGCACCGACTCCACCCCGCTCGGAAAATTTGAGGAAGAGTTCAACGCCATGTTTTGGGAGTCTTCGCCTTATAGCTGGCCGGTGGTGGGCTGGCCCTCGGATATCTCGGCCATTTCCAAAGCCCAGGCCGATGACTTCTACGCCACATTTTACGCACCCCAGAACCTCACGTTAATCCTGGTGGGCGACCTCAACGCTAAGCAAGCCGAAGCCCTGGCCAGGAAGTACTTCGAACGCATACCGCGAGGCCCCAAGCAAGCCCCTGACGTAGCGACGCTCGAGGTCAAACAGGCCGCAGAGAAGCGCATGAACGCCGAAGCCGACACCAACCCCCAGGTCGATATCCTTTGGCACACCGTTCCCTTCGAGCACAAGGATTCCTACGCTCTGCAAATCCTGGGCCAGATTCTCTCCACCCGGACCGGGCGTTTGTACAAGGGCCTGGTGCTGGGACGCGGGATCGCCACGGACGCTTATGCGCGGCAAGAGTCGCGCAAGTGGGAAGGCTTGTTCAACGCCGGTGGTGAAGTGCGCGAAGGCCATACGCCCGAGGAACTCGAACAGGGTATTTACGAAGCTATTGAAAAACTGAAAAGGGAAGAGGTTCCCGCTCAGGAATTACAGAAAGTAAAAAACAACTTTGCCGCCGCCGAATATCGCCGCCTGACGTCGAACTTTGCGGTTTTGATGCAACTGATCCGGAGCGATGGTGAAGGGGATTGGCGCGAGATCAACGCCGCCGGCCCGAAGATCCAGGCCGTCACCGCCGCCGACGTCCTGCGCGTGGCGAACACTTACCTGACGCGAGAGAGCCGCGCCGTCGCCAGCTACACGAGAAAGCCCGGGACGGCGCCACACATGAAAGAAAAACAGGTGAAGCCATGAAATTTGCGATTTTGAAAATGAAAATGGCAGCGCTTGGCAGCGTGGCTGGGGCGACCATGATTGCCTGCTCCGCCTGGGGAGCCGATAACTCGCCCGCCCCTGACCGGTCCACAGGAATTCCTGATCGCCCGGAGAAGCTGAGTTTCCCACCCCTCGTGTACGATCCGCCCGCGCCGGCCGAGTACCGCGTGAAACTCCAAAGCGGGCCGATTGCCTATGTAGTTCCAGACCGCGAGCTCCCGCTGGTCACCATCAACGTCTATGTGCATACGGGGGACTACCTCGAGCCGGTCGGCAAGGAAGGGCTGGCCGATCTCACCGGCTACCTGCTCGCTCGCGGCGGGACGAAATCGCGCACCGCGGAAGACCTGGAAGAGCGACTGGCTTTCCTGGCAGCAAACCTCAATTCGGCAGTCGGGGATACCGAAGGCAGCGTCAGCCTGAACCTGCTCTCCAAAGACCTGGAGGAAGGCCTATCCATTCTGCGCGAGGTGCTGACGGCGCCGCGATTTCAGGATGACCGAATCAGCTTGCGCAAACAACAACTGCTCCAGGGCATGAAGCAACGCAACGATGATTCCAGCGCGATCGAAGGGCGGGAGGCCGGCTTCCTGGCCTACGGCGATACCTTCTGGCAAAACCGTTACTCAACGGCCGGTTCGCTCGAATCCATCACCCGCGCCGACATCGAGGAGTTTCAGAAAAAGTCGTTTCACCCCAATAATTTTGTGGTCGCGGTCAGTGGCGATTTTGATCGCGGCGAAATGGTTCGCAAACTCGAAGCGCTCTTTTCGAATTGGCCCTCCAACGGGGAAACGCCAGCGCCTATTCCCACCGACACGACCTTTGCGAGTGCCGGCGCTTACCTGGTGGATAAAGACGTCAACCAGGGCCGCGTGGACATGATGCTGCCAGGCATCATGCGCGACGATCCGGATTACTTCGCTGTGGTAGTCATGAATGACATCCTGGGTGGCGGTGGTTTTACGTCTCGCATCATGAACCGTGTCCGTTCCGATGAAGGCTTGGCCTATGATGCGCACTCTCGTTTCCCCGGCGGCACCTATTACCCGCTGACCTTCTCGGCGGGCTTTCAATCCAAGTCCCGCACTGTCGCCTACGCTGCTTCCATTGTGATCCAGGAGATGCAGAAGATAGCCTCAGAACCCGTGAGCGATCAGGAGTTGACCACCTCAAAACGTGGTTTTATCGACCGGTTCCCTCGAACGTTTGGCACCAAGGCGCAGGTTGCCAATACCTTCGCCCAGGACGAGTTCACCGGGCGTTACGCCAAAGACCCCAATTATTGGAAGGAATACCGGGCGCGCTTCGACGCGATCACCAAAGATGATGTCCTTCGCGTGGCCAAAAAGTATCTTCTCCCTGAGAAACTCGTGATCCTTGTGGTAGGCCAAAAGGAACAGGTTCTACTGGGCTACCCCGACCATCCAGTCAAAATGACCGAATTGGTGCAGGGCCACCTCACCGTGCTCCCGATGAGGGATCCGTTGACCATGAAGCCCATCAACTCCGAAGAGACAAACCGGAAGGGAAAGGGAGAGTGAACGATAATTGCGGGGTGGGAACGCCCGAGGACCCCGCAGCTGCGGACGGCTGCGCTAAATAGTGCCGGCCTCCGATAGCCTAGTTCGGGCGGCGTCTCCCTGCCGGACCCGGCTTGCTCCACATGGAACCAACGGCAGGCTGCGTTCGTGATCGAGCGAGATCCTGCCTGAGCCCCACGTTTTTACCGGTTCAAAGTAGCCCTTGACGTTTGATTTCATTATGATATCACTTAGATACCACTTCGATAGAGGTGTTGAGGAAACGAAATACTATGAACGGAACCGTATTAAACACGAATCGGGAACGAGCGGTGAGGGTCAAGAGCGGTTGGCTGATGCTGCCTGTGTTGATAGCGCTGGAGCTAGGCTGCCTGGCTCTCTTTATCTATTCAATCGCCGTCGCTGACCAGTACGGCGGACATCCCAGGTGGAGTTTATTTGTGATCGGACTGCTGGGGATGATCGTGGCTATCATCTCGATGGCCGGTTTTTTCACTTTGCAGCCCAATGAAGCGCGAGTGCTTGTGCTTTTCGGTAGTTACAAAGGCACGGTGAGGGAAAGCGGGTTTCACTGGGGCAACCCATTTTACTCCAACGGCGCGCGGGCGGGCGGGCTGCGAGCCATGGCGAACCGGGCCGCGGCGAATGAAAAAGGGATGGAGCCCCCAGCTTCCGATATCAAGGGACGTCGTAATAAGATTTCGCTCCGCGTCCGAAATCTCAACAGTGACCGGCTTAAAGTGAACGATAAGCGCGGCAACCCGGTGGAAATCGCGGCGGTTATCGTTTGGCGGGTGGAGGATACAGCGCAGGCGGTCTTCGACGTGGACGATTATGAGACGTATGTGCGGATCCAGAGTGAGTCGGCCATCCGGCACGTAGCGAGCGCGTATGCGTATGACCACGGCGAGGAGAACGAGATTACGCTGCGGAGCGGGGTGGACGAGGTTTCGCAGGCCTTGCGCGCGGAGCTGCAAGCGCGTTTGGAGAAAGCCGGTGTTGCCGTGGAAGAGGCGCGCCTAACCCACCTTGCGTATGCGGCGGAGATTGCGCAGGCCATGTTGCGCCGCCAGCAAGCCGAGGCAGTAATCGCTGCCCGTCAGAAGATCGTGCATGGTGCGGTGAGCATGGTGGATATGGCTCTCCGCGAGCTCGCGGAGAAACAGGTTGTGGTGCTTGACGACGAGCGAAAGGCCTCGATGGTAAGCAATCTGATGGTGGTGCTCTGCGGCGAAGCAGAAGTGCACCCCGTCATCAACACCGGGACACTTTACGGATAGAGAAGAGCGCTGGTCAGACCTGCACTGACGTATGAAACGACGCAGCCGGGTGAGAATGCGCCAGGATCCTAGAGCCCATGGCTGAACGAAAGTCATTTCTGCTGCGGATGGATCCCAAGCTTTGGGCCTCGCTCGAAGCCTGGGCGGCCGAAGATTTGCGGAGCGTGAACGGACAGATTGAGTATTTACTGAAGCAGGCGGTGCTTAAGCGCCAGGGGGCGATGGCGGCACCGGCGCCTCCGGCTAACCGGACCCCAGAACCCGAATAAACCAACCAGGTTGACGAAAAGGAAAACAATGAGAACTCCATTCATGCGAACGCCCTTCACGGTCTGGCTGGCTTTGTTTCTGGCGCCCATTCCCGTTGGGGTCAGCGCGGCCGGATCGAATCCACCTGTTCCCGCGATCCTCGAGGCTGGTTTTGGCGTTTGGGCCAAGGGCGGGGGTGTCGAGGCGATCTTGATCGCCTGGCAACGAGGCGGTTTACTGGAAGGCAGTAACAAAGCCACGCTGGGAGCTCGCTTCTTTCGAAGCATCATTCCCGCACTGGGAAATTATCGATCCCATGAGACCATCCAGTGCAAGACCGTTAGTCATGACTCCCAGGTATTCTACGTCTCGATTAATTTCGAACGCGGTGTCGTTTATGGCCGGTTCCTGGTCTATCGCGGGGACAAGGATTGGGTGGTGCAGAACATGGATTTTAGCGAGCGCCCGGAGGCAATCATGCCGTGGCTCGCCTTCGAGGGTGACCGGGCGGAACAGTAGCCGGACACAATCGAAGGCTTAAGGCCAAAAGGAGGATTGGATGAAATCGGGATCATTGAGCACTGCAAACCAGGTGCCTCTCCAAGCTATGACGAGTATTAACCCCGCCACCGGTCGAGTTTTGCGTCGGTATGAGGCCGATACGCCGGACCAACTGGAAGGAAAACTAATCGCGGCGAAGGAGGCTTTCCTTTCCGGCCGCCAGGAGCCTTTCGCCGAGCGAGCGCGGCTGATGTGCCGCGCGGCTGACATTTTAGACATCAGAAGACGGGATTTTGCGCGGACGATCACCCTGGAGATGGGCAAACCCATCCGCGCAGCCTTGCAGGAAGTGGAAAAGTGCGGTCTGGCGTGCCGGTTTTACGCTGAGCACGCGGCGCGATTTTTAGCCGACGAACACAACGTTTCGAGCGCCAACCGCAGTTCCGTCCGTCACCAACCCTTAGGTCCGGTGCTGGCGATCATGCCTTGGAACTTCCCCTTTTGGCAGGTGTTCCGATTCGCGGCGCCGGCGTTGATGGCCGGGAACGTGGGGTTGCTGAAGCACGCCTCTAACGTGCCCGGCTGCGCCTTGGCCATCCAGGAGGTCTTTCGCGAGGCTGGTTTTAGGGACGGCTGCTTTCAGACGCTGCTCATTGGGTCGGCCCGGGTGGGTGATCTGATTGCGGATCCACGAATTTACGCAGTCACCCTTACCGGCAGCGTGGAGGCCGGTCGCAGCGTCGCCGCGGCGGCGGGCACGCACATCAAGAAGACCGTCCTTGAGCTTGGCGGGAGTGATCCCTTTATCGTCATGCCCAGTGCCAACCTCGACCGGGCCGTCAGCACGGCAGTCCAGGCGCGGACGGTGAACAATGGGCAGTCCTGCATCGCCGCGAAGCGTTTCATAGTGGACCGGCGAATAGCGTCAGAGTTCGAGAGCCGGCTCGTCGAACGCATGTCATCGCTGGTCGTGGGCGATCCGCTACATGAAAGCACCGAGATCGGGCCCTTGGCCACCCAGGAGGTTTTGGAGGCGTTAGAGAAACAAGTCACCCGGACGGTTGAGATGGGTGCGCAAGTCCGGTGCGGGGGGAAACGCCTAGAAGGTGCGGGCTATTTTTTCCAACCCACTGTACTGAGCAGAATACCACCCGGGTCGCCCGCGCATCGAGAGGAACTGTTTGGACCGGTGGCCTCAATTTTCAAGGTGGATGGGATTGAGGAGGCTATTAACACCGCGAACGACACCCCGTTTGGTTTGGGCTCCAGCGCTTGGACGAATGCTGTTCAGGAGCAGGAAATCTTTGTCGATCAGCTTGAAGCGGGGATGGTGTTCGTGAACGGCATGGTGGCTTCGGATCCTCACTTGCCCTTTGGCGGAATCAAGCAGTCCGGCTATGGTCGCGAACTCGGCTGGCAGGGCATCAAGGAGTTCGTAAATATCAAAACCGTCGTAATCAACGAAGCCGGGGGACCCGGGTCAGCCGTTGAGTAGGCGTTCAGGGACTGACCTGCTTACTATCGCGGGCAGAGCTGGAGAGCCGGAGGGGACGCACGAAGCACCCCATCGGCCTTGGTCAGCTCGGCGCCATCAGGCGGCGCTTAAGGCTCGAGTTTTGAAGGCGCGGCGGCGAGGCCCGGTTTAAACTCGCCCTCCCACCGGGCCATGGCAGCCGTGGCGAGGCAATTGCCGATGAGGTTGACGGTGGTGCGGCCCATGTCGAGGAGTTGGTCGACGCCGATGATGAGGACCACTCCCTCGAGGGGCAGGTTGAACGAGGCCAGCGTGCCCGCCAGAATGACTTGCGAGGCACGAGGCACCCCGGCCATCCCTTTGCTGGTCAGCATCAGCGTGAGCATCATCAGGAGTTGCTGCGACAGCGTCATCTCGACTCCGGCCGCCTGCGCGACAAAGACCGAGGCGACCGCGAGGTGCAGGGTCGATCCATCCAAATTGAACGAATACCCTAACGGCAGGACGAGCGAAACGATCCGGCGCGGTACCCCAAATCCCATCATGCGTGTAATTGCATCGGGCATGGCCGCCTCGGAGGACGTGGTCGAGAAGGCCAAGAGGGCCGGTTCACGTATGGCTTGAAAGAAACCACGAATGGGAATGCGAAAAAAGAAGGCGACTGGCACCAGAACCAATACGCAAAAAGCCAGCAACGCTCCGTAGAGCGTGAGGATGAGCTTACCCAAGTTCAGCAACACGCCAATGCCGCTATGTCCGACGGTGGCGGCCATCGCCGCGCCCACCCCAAAGGGGGCGAACCTCATCACCAGGCCGGTGAACTTGAACATGACTTCGGTCAGAGCCTCGCAAAACCGGACCATTGTGTCCTTCGATCTGGGCCCCACCTGTGTCAGGGCAACGGCAAAGATGACTGAAAAGAACACCACCTGGAGGATGTCGTTGGTTGCCGCCGCCTCGAAAAAACTCTTTGGGACCAGGTGTTCGATGACGCCCTGGAACGTGACCTGGGCGGGTGCCAACCCTTCCGTGCCGGCCGTGCCGACGGGCAGGTGCACCCCAATGCCCGGCCGGGCAAGGTTGACCGCCGCCAGGCCTACGGCCAAGGCCAGCGTAGTGACCACTTCGAAATAGAGGATGGATCGGAAGGCCAGACGCCCGATGGCTTTGAGGTCATCGCTATGACCCGCGATCCCCACGACGAGCATGCCAAAAACCAGTGGAACCAGGATGCACTTAATCATCCGCAGGAAGACATTGGAGATGATCTTCAGGTTCTGCGAGAACTCGGGGAAAAGCCATCCGATCAGGATACCCGCCACCATGGAAAAGAGGATCCACTGGGTGAGGCTCACCCGGCGCAATATTCCCTTGGGGCCGGGTGCAGGCGATTGGCCTGAGCTGGGAGCAGAACGGCTCATCACGCGAAGCGAGGAACGATGTGAGTGGGCGCTTTGGCCGGTGTCATGCTTTCATCATGGTGGCAAAGGTTGCGATTGTAAACGAGGGAGCTATGGACTTGAGGGGCTGATGACTTGGTAGATCTGAATATCGGGCCTGGCCGGAGATTAACGGCACTGAGTAAGCCATGAGGGCGTTCGACCGGCTCACTTTCCCATTGGAACCCATACCCTTTTCAGGTAAGTCATTCCTATGCGCGAGCGGTTTCATTCCATCTACGCACACGGTTTCATCAGGGCGGCCGTATGCGTCCCCTCACTGCGCGTAGCCGACCCGGATTTTAACGTGGAACGGACGCTGGGCTTGGCACGCCAGGCCTCGGAGGCAAACGTGGCGCTGGCGCTCTTCCCGGAATTGGGGATTTCGGCATATTCCAACGAAGATCTCTTTCACCAGGACGCCCTGTTGGAAGGGACCCGGGCAGCCTTGGCTCGATTGGTCAAGGAGAGCACCGAACTCTCGCCGGTGTTGATGGTTGGCGCGCCCCTGCAATTTGACGCGAAGCTCTTCAATTGCGCAGTGGTGATTTATCGCGGCCGGGTGCTGGGGTTAGTGCCGAAAACCTACCTGCCCAACTACCGCGAGTTTTATGAGAAGCGGCAGTTTACATCGGGGCGTGATGCGGTACGTCGGGAGGTCGAGTTTTTAGGGGATCAAATTCCCTTCGGCAGCGACCTGGTCTTCGAGGCCAAAACGGTTCCTGGTTTCCGGCTGCACCTTGAGATTTGCGAAGATGTATGGACCCCCATCCCACCCAGCACCTACGCGGCGATGGCCGGGGCGACGGTTTTGGCCAACTTATCTGCCAGCAACATTACCATAGGAAAAGCCGAGTACCGGCGGGATTTATGCGCGGCGCAATCGGGCAAGTGCATCGCCGCCTATCTTTACTCGGCCGCCGGTCCGGGCGAATCGACCACCGACCTGGCCTGGGACGGGCATGCCCTGATCTATGAGAACAACGATCTGCTGGCCGAATCCGAGCGATTTGCCGAACGCGAGCAGGTTATCATGGCAGATATCGACCTGG
>Ga0207695_10010674_pt1 | contig 11220 bp, 7 predicted proteins | sample KBSC54metaG_FD_184354 | JGI IMG/M metagenome (GOLD analysis project Ga0207695, IMG submission 184354) | Corn rhizosphere microbial communities from Kellogg Biological Station, Michigan, USA - KBS C5-4 metaG (SPAdes) (version 2) | ecosystem: Host-associated > Plants > Roots > Rhizosphere > Soil... | reverse complement strand
CCCGCTGTAAATTAATGGAACACTTTGATACATCGTTTGTGTAAACACCGCAAAGGCTTTATAAGCATTGCCATATTTTTCAAACTCAGTTCCATTCCAGCTATTCTCATCATGATTGGTTGTAAAATATAGCCGGTAAGCATCTTTAGGAAAGATTGAAATATTATGGTTGATCACTGAATCCAGTTGACTCAATGTCTTCTTCCCGGATGCAACAGCTACCGTCGTCCACATCACGCTCCAGCCGTATGTTTCATCAAAGCCGACCGTATGAAGTTTCGGGTTTTCACTTTCAGCCAACATAAATACATCTTTCAGTTTCTTTAAAGAATCAATACACGTCTTCCAAAAATCAAGAGGTATGGGATCGACATGATCGCAACGAAAACCATCAATGCCGGATTGTGTAATCCAGAATTTCATGGCATCGATCATGCTATCACGCAGTTCCATATTGTCATAACTAAGGTTTCGTGTATCCGTGTAATCAGCGTCATAGACTGTGTTCCCAACGCTATCTCTTTTATAAAAATCAGGATGACTTTTTATCCACGGATTATCAGGAGAAGTATGATTGGGAACCCAGTCAATTATGACCTTGAAGCCCAAACTATGGGAAAGTTTTACCATTTGTTTCCAATCGTTCATGGTACCAAATTCAGGATTTATGGCTTTATAATCCCTCACAGAATAATAGCTTCCCAAATCAGCACTCGTCATCTTTCTGCCTTCTATTCCAATTGGGTTAATTGGCATAAACCAAAGAATTTCAACGCCCATTTTTCTTAAACGCGGTAAACTTTTTTCGAAATCTTTTATAGATGAAGAAGCCGTATACTGGCGTAAATTCACTTCATAAATATTACTTTGTTCGCTCCATGATGGATGAACGGAAGAAGTATTTAGGTGCCTGACCTTTTGAGCATTTACACTATTCGCAGAACTTAAAATTAAACAGGTTACAAATACTAATGAGGGCGATGCAATCGACATAAATGTTTTCATAAAACTTCTTGAATTAATAAGCAAAACTAAAAATGATTAGGGGATAAAATTAGGTATATTAATAAACAACAGTTACAAAATAATTCGTTCTAATTTTGAAAATATTAATAAGAAGCTATGGCAGAAAAAAAGACAATGTATTACAATGATTACCTCCAATTGGATGCGATTCTTACGGCACAAAATCCCGAAAGTTTTAAGCCCGGTAATGAACCGGCACACGACGAAATGCTTTTTATTATCATTCACCAGGCTTATGAACTTTGGTTTAAACAAATCTTATTTGAACTTGATTTCATAATGAGCATCTTTAAGAAAGAAAAAATTGATGATAATTCAGAAGATTTGAATCTTGTTCGTCATAGGCTGAACAGGATTATTAAAATACTGGAACTACTAACCCAACAGGTAACCTTACTCGAAACAATGACACCGCTTGATTTTCTTGAATTCAGGAACTTGTTAATTCCGGCTTCCGGTTTTCAAAGTGTACAGTTTAGGTTGATTGAAGCCAGGCTGGGCTTGCAGATGGACCATCGCTTTAATAAAAATTATTACAAGCGTACTAATGAGGGCGGCTTTGATGAAAAAGATTTTAATATAATAAATGAAACAGAAGATACTGTAAGTCTTTTATCGCTCATTAATAAATGGCTGGAAAGAATGCCATTTTTTGAAAATGATTTGTGGAAGAATTATCAAAGTCAATTTCCTCTCACTGATCATCTTCATCCCTTCTGGAGCGATTACCGGCAGATTTATGAAAACGGGCTAAATGAAAAGGAAGCAAAAAGAATTAATGATTTTGATGCTATTTTTTTCAACAATGAAAATTCTGCAACAGATGAAAGGCCAATAGAAAAACCCTTGTTTTCCGCAGAAGCCATGCGGGCTGCCTTATTCATCATGCTTTACCGTGATTTTCCCGTTTTTCAAACATCTTACCAAATTCTTGATGCACTTATTGAAACCGATCATCAACTCGCCAACTGGCGGCACAAGCATTTGGATATGGTAAGACGAATGATTGGAATGCGCATCGGAACAGGCAACACAAGCGGCCGTGGCTATTTGGAAAGTGCACTGAACAGCCATTATATTTTCAGGGATATTGCAGGGCTTGCCACTTTTTTAATTGAAAGAAAAAACCTTCCGAAACTGCCTGCTGACTTAATCAGGAAATTGAGTTACAGTAAGTAGTTATCTATTATTAGTCATTGGTCAAATAGTCATTATACAAATTCCTAATAAGATTACGAACGACAATTGACTTGTCAACCATTGACAATATAACTAATCCATTTCTTGCCTAATTTCATCAGAAATCTGAACGAGCACTTTATCAATACGCTGCCCGTCCATATCAACTATTTCAAAGGTAAAACCACGCCATTCAAAAGTATCGCCGGTTGCGGGAATACGTTTCAGTTCGTGCAAAATAAATCCGGCGAGAGTATCAAATTCATTTTCACCTTCATTGATCCATATCGTTTTATCGAAACGGGTAAGAAAATTATAAAATTGAATTTGGGCATCTATCAAAAAACTTCCATCCTTTCTTTCAACAATTTCATAATCGTCATCTTCTGCTTCAGGCATCTCGCCGACTATTGCATTTAGTATATCCTTCACCGTTATCATGCCTAAAAAGCTGCCATATTCGTCCACAATAAAAGCATAGTGAATTTTAGTAGCCTTAATTTTTTCAAGCACCTGGTAGGCTGAATTATTTTCCGGAACAAACAATGCTTTTCTCATCAGCAAAGAAAGAGATGCTTCCGGTTGCAGGTACATTTCTTTTATATAAACAACACCCCTTATATCGTCGATATTATTTTCGCATACAGGATAAACGGAATGTTGAAATTCTTTTATCTTTTCTCTTACCGATGAAAGTTCTTCGTTTATTTCAAACCAAACAATATCTGTGCGATGCGTCATGAGTGAAGTAATATTTCTGTCTCCGAGATGAAATACCCTTTCGATAATATCTTTTTCTTCTTCTTCAATCGTGCCCGATTCGCTTCCTTCATTAATCATTGCCTTTATTTCCTCTTCCGTTACCTGGTTGTCTTTATTATACCTGATATTTAACAATTTAAAAATACCTGAGTTAAGCGAACTCAGCAGCCATACAATCGGGAAAGAGATACTGCTTAGTATTTTCAACGGCCGGGCAACCAGTTTGGCAATTCTTTCGGGACGCATGATGGCAATTCTTTTTGGTACTAATTCCCCAAAAAGAATTGATAAAAAAGTTACCATTATAACAATAATTACGGTTGAAATGGTGGCGGCGTAAGGTTTTATATAATCGATGCGCTCAAGGTATGGTTGCAAATACTTACCAAATTTTTCGCCTGAGTATACACCGGTTAATATGGAAATTAGTGTGATATAAACCTGCGTGGTAGACAGAAAAATATCGGGGTTTTCCTTCAGGCCAAGTGCAGTTTTGGATCTTATGTCGCCTTTTGCGGCGCTCGCCTCCAGCCTGTTTTTCTTTGATGAAACCAAAGCCATTTCGCTCATTACAAATAAGGCATTGAGCAGAATAAGAAAAAATAAAATAACAAATTCTAACATATCTTTTTCTTCAGGTTGATAACAGGCCTATTTTGCTATTAAAAATTTTTGCCGGAATGTAACCAAGTATTAGGCCAACTATTGCACCGCAAAATACATCAAACGGAAAGTGAACTCCAACATATACCTGCGCATACGAAATTAATAAAGCCCATAAAAAAAGATAAGCCCATTTGGGGCTGACTACCTTCCTGAACGTTGTAAATATAAACATTGCAGCCGCAAAATGATTCACAGCGTGTGAAGATGTAAAACTGGAGCTCTCGGGACAGTAACTAACGAGAAATCGAATGGTGCCTGCAATTGCAGGGTCGTGGCACGGCCGGATTCTTATGAAATTGCCCTTAATAACAGTGCTGCTTACATAATCGCTTATTATTGCGTTTAAGATAAAGAATAACGTCCAGTACAAGCCTTTTAATTTGAAGTTAATGGTCGTAAATAGTACGAGAAAAAAATAGAACGGCATCCATACAAATGGTTCGCGAATAAACGGTATAAATTCATCGAGGAATGGCGTATGCCATTGACCATTAACTTTTGAAAATAACCTGTAATCAAAGCGTGTTACCGCGTCAGGCAGGAACATAGATTTTTATATTTATATCAATACCACTTCGCACAAAAATAACCATTGCATAAAACACTTGCCAAATATTTACATTTGCTTTATCATCTTTTTCGATTTCTTTAATAGAAATTTGCAGTCCCTTAATTTTCTAAATGAAAAAAATCGCTTTACCCCGTCTCGTTAAATGGATGTTTTTAACCGCAATTGCATTTTTGATCTTTATGACGATTATGCGATTTGTATTTTTTTACCATTTCAGGCCTTCTCAATATTCATTTGGCAACAGTTTCAAAGCATTCTTACTCGGATTAAATTTTGATACAAGAATTGTCTGCGGCATCGTGCTGTTTCCATTTCTCATTGGAAATCTTCATTTAAGTTATAACAATAAAAAACGTCTTACGGCCGGCAGCGTTGCGCAAATAGTGTTCACCATAATTATTATGGTGTTACTCATTATTTTTATGAAGAAAGGGCATGTACCCAATTCATCTTTGGTGTACATGGGAATTTTATTTGCGTTAATTCTTGCGTGGCTGTTAGGTACAAAAAATTGCAATCCCTTTGAAAACAATATTTCGAGAAAAATTTTCAAGACATATTTTTTTATAATAACTGTTTCGCTGGTATTTCTTTATGCCGTTGACTTCGAGCATTACGATTACCTGCATCAGCGTTTAGCCGCCAGCGTATTAAATTATACGGCCGACGCCAAAATTTCGATGAATATGGTTTGGCAAACTTATCCTGTAGTTACATTAATACTCTTGATAATTGTTTGCGTTGTATTACTATACGGCCTAATCATAAGATGGTTCAATAAAATGCAATCGTCTTTATACCGTGGTAAAGGCTTCTCTAAAGTATTGATAGGAATTGTTTTTGCTTTAATTGTAGGGATCGGAATTTTCGGAAGACTGAATCAATATCCATTGCGGTGGAGTGATGCGTTTTCATTTCATGACGATTTTAAAGCAAACCTTTCTTTAAATCCTATACAGAGTTTTTTGAGTACGCTTCAATTCAGGAACTCTACGTACGATATTAAAAAAGTGAAGCAATATTATCCATTAATGGTATCGGCCCTTGGAATACAAAACGCCGATAGCACAACTTTAAATTTTAAAAGGACGTTTTCTCCCGAAGGAAATACAACTACACCCAATGTTGTGGTGGTTATATGCGAAAGCTTCAGCGCTTATAAAAGCAGCATGTGGGGAAATCCACTGAACGCTACACCTTACTTTAATGAAATGTGTAATCACGGAATCTTTTTTAACAGGTGCTTCACTCCCGCATACGGAACAGCAAGAGGTGTCTGGGCTGTTATAACCGGCATACCGGATGTTGAATATCCAAATACGGCCAGCCGCAACCCTTCTGCAGTTGATGAGCATACAATTATAAATGACTATACAGGATACAATAAATTTTATTTTATTGGAGGAAGCTTAAGCTGGGCCAATATAAGAGGATTGCTTACCAATAATATCGATGGCCTTCACATGTACGAACAGGAAGATTATAAAGCCAATTCAATTGACGTGTGGGGCATAAGCGACAAAAGGCTATTTCTTGCGGCCAATGATGTTTTTAAGAAACAAACCAATCCCTTCGTAGCGGTAATTCAAACAGCAGATAATCACAGACCATACACGATTCCTGGTGAAGACAAATCAACATTCAAAATAAAAAAATATCCCACCGATACTTTGAAAAAATATGGCTTCGAAAGTAATGATGAATTAAATGCTTTTCGTTATACCGATTTTAGTTTTAAAACTTTTATTGAAGCTGCCAAAAAAGAAAAGTATTTTAATAACACCATTTTTGTTTTTGTTGGCGACCATGGCATTCGTGGCGATGTTGGAAACATGTTTCCAAAAGCGTGGAATATAGATGGCTTAACGACGCAACACGTTCCTTTGCTTTTTTATGCTCCTTTACTGCTGGCTCCACAACGTATTGACAGGACTTGTTCCCAGGTTGATCTATTACCATCTGTATCTGCACTTGCGCATATACGTTATACCAATACCACTATTGGTAAAAACCTGTTTGATACTATTCATGTTAGCACGGCTCGTTTTAAAAATGCGGCTTTTTTATTTGATCCGAACCTTAAACAAATAGGCATGGTTACGGATGAATATTGCTACGTTCACAATCTTTTAAGCGGCACTGAAGATTTCAGGTATAGTAATAGTAATGAACCATTACCCAAAACACCATTAGTAGAACAAGACATGCAGGCAATAAAAGATCTTACGCAGGCATATTATGAAACCGCCCGGTATATGATGTTGAATAATCTAAAGAGAAATGCAATAACCGGTAATTAGCTACTTAATGAATGTTACCTTTACGATTTTCAAACCATGATTGTTAAAGCCAAATTGATTAGAAATGTCCCATTGACTATTCAGTGGATCTTTGTATTGTGGCTTATTTATATCCTGGTTTTTACGATGTTCCGGGTAGCTACCGTACTTTTATTCAAGCCCGTAAATATTACCATTTCATCTTTGCTCCCATCATTCTGGCTGGGCTTTAGATACGATGCAAAATGGATTGCTATTATCTTATTGCCTATTGCCATCTTTTCAGTATATCCGAGATTTTCGCCTTTTTTTTCTGAAAAAAATAAGCGTTTATGGTCTTACTATCTTGCTTCGGCAACGCTGATCGTGTTCTTTTTTTTCGGTGCAGATTTCGGCAACTTCAGTTACAATCACACCCGCATCAATGCGAGTGCACTCAATTTTGCAGAAGATCCGGTTACATCTTCTAAAATGCTCTGGGAAAGTTACCCAATGGTATGGATTCTGTCTGGCCTTGCTCTTACAGTTTTTTTAATGTCTAAGGTTTTCAAAAAAACACATGTACAAACTTTAAGAAGAAATTCAAATACAACCGCGGTCTACAGAAAAAGATGGCATGCTGCAGCCATACTTTTTTTAGGCTGGTCTCTGTATGGCATTTTCTCGTTTAGCCCATTAAAATGGAAAGATGCTTTCCAATTGAATGACAATTTCAAATCGTATGTTGCTTTAAATCCACTGCAAAATTTTTTTACCACACTTCAATTCAGGCGACCTTCTTTTGAGGATGCAAAAGCGAAATCTTATTTTCCGTTGATTGCAAATTTTTTGCAGCTCGATGCTCAAAATATTGCTGAAAAGGATTATAGCAGGCTGGTGCTGCCAGACAGCAAAGCCCTGGAAAGCAGGCCCAACGTTGTGTTGATTATATGCGAAAGCTTCAGTATGTACAAGAGCAGTATGAGTGGCAATCCGCTTAATACCACCCCGTTTTTTAAATCCATGTGCGATAGTGGTTTATTTTTTGACCGATGCTTTACGCCAACCTTTGGAACCGCGAGGGGTGTTTTTGGCATCTTAACGGGCACACCTGATGTTCAGCTTTCAGAATTTTCTTCACGCAACCCTGAGGCGGTAAACCAGCATACTATCATTAATGATTTCACTGACTACAATAAGTTTTATTTTCTGGGTGGCAATAGTAACTTCAATAATTTCGAGGGGCTTGTCAAAAATATTGACAGCATTAATCTTTACCAGGAAGGATCTTATAAGTCTCCCGTAATAAATGTGTGGGGAATCAGCGATAAAAATCTTTTTCTCGAAGCTGAAGATGTTTTTTCCAAACAGGAGAAACCTTTTTTTGCAATTATTCAAACTGCCGATAATCACCGCCCCTATACGATACCGTTAGAAGATGCTGATTTTGAAAAAAGAGTTGTTAATGAAGATACCCTGACAAAATACGGCTTTGAATCAGAACAGGAATTTCAATCGTTTTGTTATACCGATTATTGTTTTAAAAAATTGATAGAAGAAGGGAAAAAGCAACCTTGGTTTAATAATACCATCTTCGTTTTTGTTGGCGATCATGGTGTGGAGGGAGAAGCCTCCCGGATGTATCCCGAAGCGTGGACATTGGGGCGGTTAAGTGATGAACATGTACCGATGTTATTCTATGCGCCACAATTAATAACGCCTCAGAAAAAGACTGAAGTAGTTTCCCAGATTGATATTTTGCCAACACTTGCAGGAATGCTGCACATGTCGTACACTAACACTACGCTGGGAAGAGACGTGCTGCATTCAAAAGATAGAACGGATGCGGCATTCATTATTCATCATGATGAAGGAAATATTGGCGTTGTTACCGACGACTATTATTTTGTAAAAAACCTGCGAATTAAAAAAGAGGAATTAATGCCTATGCGGCCTGGTGAAGCTCCACTTACACCTGCACAAAAAGATTCCGTAGTTAATCGCCTCTCCCGGCTAACCTCTGCGATGTACGAAACAGCAAAATGGATGTTGGTGAATAATAAAAGATAATCGTAGGTTACCTTATCTTCCTTGATATAATTACCATTCGGGGAGAATTTTTAATATGATAAGGATTGAAATTATAGTCTCCGAAAACTTCCTGAATCTGTAAATGATGATAAGATAGCATATCTGTAAAATCTCCCAAAGAGAATTTCACGACTTTTTCCTGGTGTTCAACTCTCTTCCTTAATACTTCATCCTCCACAATTATTTTTTTGTAGAAATGGGTTTCATCAAACCACTTGTTAATATGGTAATCCACGTCGTCTATTTTTAGTTTCGACTGCGGTACGAAGTGTTCCTCAACATAGTGAGTATTGAGATAATCTAAAACAAAAAAACCCCCGGGTTTTATAGATTGCGCAATAGTTCTGATAGAGTTCTCGTGTTCTCTCCTTGTATTAAAATATCCAAAGCTTGTAAAAAAATTAAAAGCATAATCGAAGTAATTAATCCAAAATGGAAGTCGCATATCGTGAACAAAAAAGTGCAGGTTTTCGGCTTCAAACTTTTTTGCTTCTTTAATACTTTCCGCTGCCAGATCTATGCCCGTTACATCAAACCCCATGGCTGCTAAAATCCTCGAATGGCGCCCTCTCCCACAAGCGATATCGAGCATTAAAGATTCTTTGGCTGGCTGCAAATGTTCAATCAGCTTATTAATAAATTTTTTAGCCTCCGCCTCATCACGCTTAAAATACAACTGGTGATAGTAGGGTGAGTTAAACCAATCTTTAAACCACGGCCTGTTGTTATTCATAAAGCAAATGTAAATAATTAGGCAATAGTCAATGGTCAATAAGCCAATAAGCCGTTGGCCTAATAACCAAATGATCAAAATGCTTTGAAATATCAATTTATCTAATTTACTTTATCTTTACTCCATAAACACATGAACAAGTGGCACTGATAAAAAGCATCTCCGGTATAAGAGGAACTATTGGAGGAAAACCAGGACTAAACCTTACCCCGCCCGACATCGTAAAGTACACTGCAGCATTTGCTGCGTGGCTGAAAACGCAGGGGGAGAATAAAAAAATTATTATCGGCAGAGACGGCAGGATGAGCGGCGAACTGGTAAGTGACCTTTGCGCCAATACACTTATGGCTTATGGTTTTGATGTGATCGATATTGGAATAACCACTACTCCAACGGTTGAAATCGCGGTACAATATGAATCGGCTTCAGGTGGCATTATTTTAACTGCCAGTCACAATCCAAAGGAATGGAACGCATTGAAACTGCTTAATAAAAATGGCGAATTTATAAGTGGTGAGGCTGGTGAAAAAGTTTTGGAATTGGCAGACAAAGAAGATTTCATATTTGCTGCGGTTGACAAAACCGGCAATTATACCCGCGATAGTTCTTACATGCAAAAGCACATTGATGCAGTTGTAAACTACGAACTCGTTGATGTAGCCGCTATAAAAAAAGCTAAATATAAAATTGTTGTTGACGCGATTAACAGCTCAGGCGCTATTTACATTCCTGCCCTGTTAAAAGCGCTGGGCGTAAAAGACATCATTGTTTTAAATGGTGAGGTAAACGGAAAATTTGACCATAACCCCGAGCCACTTCCCCAGCACCTTACGAGCCTGAGCAATGAAGTAAAAAAACAAAATGCGAGCCTCGGCATTGCTGTAGATCCCGATGTGGACAGGCTTTGTTTTGTAAGCGAAGACGGAAGTATGTTTGGAGAGGAATATACATTAGTTGCTGTTGCAGATTATGTACTGAGTAAAAGAAAGGGAAACACAGTTAGCAATATGTCGTCAACCAAAGCGCTGAAAGAAATTACGCATAGGCATGGTGGTGAGTATTTCCCATCCGCGGTAGGAGAAGTTAATGTGGTGAATAAAATGAAAGAAGTAAATGCAGTAATAGGCGGTGAAGGAAATGGTGGTATTATCGTTCCTGACTTTCATTACGGACGGGATGCGTTGATAGGTATCGGTTTATTCCTTACGCACCTCGCCCATTCTCAAAAATCAATAAATCAACTTCGTGGCACCTATCCCGATTATTTTATTTCAAAAAATAAAATTGCACTCGAAACCAGTGTTGATGTAAAAGAAGTTTTTAAGAAAATAAAAGACAAATACAAATCCCATCCTATTAATACAGAAGATGGGCTAAAGATTGAATTTGATAAAGATTGGGTTCATCTGCGAACCAGCAATACAGAGCCTATCATAAGAATTTACTCAGAGAGTAATTTTGAAACTACTGCTGAAAATATCGCCAAGAAAATTATGAACGATATAAGGGAGGCGATGTAAACCCCTAATCCCTAAAGGGGAACACAGTTTTAACTATTATGGAAAAAAACCAGATGATAAATGATCATTCAAATGTCCCTTTAGGCTTTGGGGTTAGAATTTATTTCGATAATGCCGCAACAACTCCATTGGATCCTGTAGTACTGGAATCGATGATGCCTTATCTCACTGAAAAATTTGGCAATCCTTCGTCTATATATTCCTACGGCCGCGAAACGAGAATGGCCATTGAAAATGCGAGAAAGTCTGTAGCTAAGATTTTAAATGCACATCCAGCAGAAATATTTTTTACCAGTGGCGGAACTGAAAGCAGCAACACTGCCATTAATGCCGCAGCGCATGATTTAGGTTGCCGGAGAATTATTACTTCGCCTATAGAACACCATGCCACATTACATTGCGTGGAATATCTTG
>Ga0207695_10010667_pt1 | contig 11223 bp, 9 predicted proteins | sample KBSC54metaG_FD_184354 | JGI IMG/M metagenome (GOLD analysis project Ga0207695, IMG submission 184354) | Corn rhizosphere microbial communities from Kellogg Biological Station, Michigan, USA - KBS C5-4 metaG (SPAdes) (version 2) | ecosystem: Host-associated > Plants > Roots > Rhizosphere > Soil... | reverse complement strand
GCAGTCGCTCGGCGAGAAGGAGACGGGCGCTCGTGCTGCACTTCCGATCTGGATGCAGATCATGAAGGTGGCGATTGCGGGCAAAGACGACGAGCAGTTCCCCGGCGATGCGGAGGATTCGGCTGTTCAGAAGGCTTCTCTGGTGCAGCCGACGCAACGACCACAAAAGGAATCTGCTCCCGCGGTGCATCCGCCTCTTGCGGGCCCGACGGCAACTTCGGCAGCGAAACCTGTCCCGAGTTCTGTCTCAGCGCAGCCGGCTCCGGCGCGCGGTGCTGTCGGCCAATCGATAACTTCAGGTGCTGCATCGAGCGGGCATCGTGCGGTATCTCCGGTAGTCAAACCTGCTATTACGCCAACGACTGCATTGCCGATCCGGCCTCCAGCTAAGGCCAGCAATCCAGACCGCTAGCTACTTTATCGCTGTTCCGTGAATATCTGTTTGTCACACTCCTGTTGACATCCGACCCGAGTAAGGCGGATACTCATGTCGAATGCCGACCCAAGAGAACAACGACGACCGCATCGCCATTCTGCAGGGAACGCTCGACATCCTGATCCTGAAAACGCTCTTGCATGGCCCCTGTCACGGACAGGGCGTGGCCAGATCGATACAGCGCCAATCTGAAGAGGTCCTGTTTGTCGATCACGGGTCGCTCTATCTAGCGCTGCAGCGGCTAGAAGACAAGAAGCTGATTCAGGCCAAGTGGGGAGTAAGCGAGAACAATCGTAAGGCGCGTTTCTATTCGCTGACAGCGAAGGGCCGCGCCGAACTGCATGAGAAGACGAGCCAGTGGAAGCGCCTGACGCGCGCAATGGGGCTGATCCTTGAGCCGCAAGAGAATGAGGGCTGAGTCATGTTCAAGCGCAAGCGGAGTACCGAAGATTTTGCTGCCGAGATTCGCTCGCATCTTGAGCTCGAAGCGGACGAACTTCGCGATGAGGGGATGAGCGCTGAAGAGGCGCGCCGACGGGCTCATGTCGAGTTTGGCAGTGTTCAGGGTGCGAATGAACGCTTCTATCTGCGGGGGCGCATTCGACTGGTCGACAATGTTCTGCGCGATCTTCGTTACGCGCTCCGCTCTCTCGCCCACAGCCCAGGTTTTGCGTTGACGGCGGTACTGACGCTTGCTCTAGGTATTGGCGCCAATACTGCGGTCTTCAGCGTGATGAACGCGGTGCTGCTACGCTCGTTGCAGGTTACCGATCCAACACGTCTTGTTTACTTCCGCACGTCGAACGTGCCCAAAGGAACAGGCACCATCAGTTCGAAGGAGACTTTTTCGTACGCGGTTTATGAGGCATTACGTGAACAGCACTCGGCTCTTTCGGACGTGATGGCATACGTGCCGCTGTCGGTTAACAAGGTTGCGGTCCGGTATGGATCGCAGCCTGAAGAGGCTGAAGGTGAAATGGTCAGCGGCAGGTTCTTTTCTGGGTTGGGCGTCAGGATACCGCATGGCCGCGGTTTCTCGGAGGAAGACGAGAAGGATCATGCCCCGGTGGCTATTATCAGCTACAACTACTGGACTCGACGGTTTGCGCGAGATTCTGACGTGCTTGGGACGACGCTCTACGTTAACGGCGTTGGGTTCACCATTGTAGGCATCTCTGGAGAAGGGTTCGAGGGCCTCGAGGCTGGGGGATCGACTGATTTCTGGATTCCTCTGCAGAATCGCCCTGAGCTAAATGCTTATGGCAACGCCGTCGACGATGGCAAGATCTACATCACCAATCCAACATGGTGGTGCCTCCGCCTCATCGGCCGGCTCGTACCTGGTGTAAGCAAAGAGCAGGCTGCTTCTGCGCTCAATCCGGTATTCGAGCGTGCCGCATTCATTGGCCTTGGTTCTCCGGCTGCCGGCGAAAGGGCCCCGACTCTACGCTTTGAAGAGGCCAAGGGTTTTCCTGGCCTTAGCGAGGAGTACGGACGCCCTCTGCGCATGTTGATGACCATGGTGGGTTTTGTTCTTCTGATCGCGCTCACGAATGTGGTGATGCTGCTGATGGCACGCAACGCGAGCCGGCAGCGTGAGTTCAGCATGAAGCTCGCACTTGGAGCGGGCCGCCGCGAACTTCTGCGACAGCTTTTATCCGAGAGCCTGTTACTGGTCACAGCGGGGGGCGCGCTTGCATGGGTTTTCGCTCTCGTGTCCACACGCGCTCTCGCATCATGGGCGCAGATTGAGTCGAGCCTTGCTCCTGATCGGACGGTTCTGAGCTTCGCACTCGCCATTCTGGTGCTGGCAGCGATTCTGTTCGGCCTCGCACCGCTGCGCATTGCTCTTGCCGCAGGACCAGCACTCAGCCTGAAGACGTCTGCTGCAACGTCGAACACTGAAGCGGGGAGATCGCGCGCGGCGCGTTTCATGGTCGCTCTGCAGATGACACTCTGCGTGGTTCTGCTCGTCGGCGCTGGGCTGCTGATCCGAACTTTGCGCAATCTTGAGAACACGCCGCTGGGGCTACGTGTTGAGAATCTTGTGGTCTTCGGTCTCAATCCCCACATCACCTCAGTTCCGCAGGGGAAGGCCTTTTATCAGAATCTGATCGGGAAGCTCCGCGAGGTACCCGGCGTGGAGTCAGTCACCGTCATGCAGGAGCGTATCGGCTCATGGTCGTCCAACAACAGCGCGATGACCGTCGATGGGCGGCTGCCGGATGTACCGAATGGCAGCTCGAGAACTGTGCGCAGCAATGTAGTCGGCCCTGGATTCTTCAGTACGCTCGGCGTGCCCATTCTCGCGGGCCGCGACTTTGCCGACTCAGATACTCCGACGTCGCCCCATGTCGGGATCATCAACGAGCAGTTCGCAAAGCGTTTCTTTCCCAATCAGAATCCGCTGGGTCACATAATCGGTAGCGAATACGGCCAATACCAGATGACCGTCGTCGGCGTCGTGAAGGATCACAAGTTTCGGAGCATCGATGAAGAGCCGATCCCGATGGCCTGGTATGAGTATGCGCAGATCCCCATCGCGGGGCGAATGGATGTGGAGCTTCGCGTTCACGGCGATCCGCTTGCGATCTTGCCTTCAGCGCGCAAGGTGGTGCAGCAGATCGATCCGAATCTGCCGCTGATCAAACCGATGACGCAGCGCGCGCAGTATGACCTCACGATCTCAAGCCAGACGCTGTTTGCGCGGCTCGCGGGTTTCTTCGGGCTGCTGGCGGTTGTTCTCGTCGCAACCGGGCTTTATGGAACGCTTGCGTATCGCGTGAACCGACGCACGGCGGAGATCGGCGTGCGCATGGCGCTCGGCGCGGGGCGCGAGCAGGTGGTGTGGATGATTTTGCGCGACAGCCTGGTGCTCACAGCGGTTGGTATTGTGGCAGGAGTCCCACTCGCATTCGGCATGGGCCGCGCACTTTCTTCGTCGCTCTATGGCGTGCAGCCTGTGGATGCGCTTACGTACGCGCTTGCGATCGTGGGCGTCACGCTCGTGGCTTTCGTCGCCAGTGCCGCACCGGCCAGCCGCGCCGCCAGCGTGGATCCGCTGAAGGCGTTGCGAACGGAGTGATTCAGGGCAGCGGTTCCTGGTGGTAGAGCTCAGCGGTGTGCCGAACGGTAATGGTGAGCGCCATGGCGGTCATGGCAACCGCGGCGACGACTCCGCCCAGATCGAACAGAAGATACGAGTGTCCGAAGATCATTGAATAGGGGCTCCGAAGGAGCACGAGGTTTCCGATGATCAGCAGGATTCGAATCTCCGTGGGCCCGAAGACACCCTGCGACATCTGGAAGCAGGAGAGCGTGTAGGTGGCGAGATAGCTCTCTGCCGAGAGCAGCAAAAAGGCCACGAGCATGGCGATTGCCACCGGCCAGTGTGCGAATCCCGAAAGCCCCAGGCCGAACATCAGGGCAGTTGCGCCGAAGATGTCAACGATGTGGTCGATATAGAAGCCGTAACGCGGGCGCTGCTGGTTGCGCACACGCGCGAGCGTTCCGTCCATGCTGTCGCCGAACCAGTTCAGCACGATGCAGGCGATCACTGCGAGCAGCCAATACTTGTTGTACCGCGAGAGAAGGTAGAACAAGCCGGCTCCGATCTGGGCAGACAGCCCCAGGATCGTCAGTCCATCCGAGGTGACCCATCGCGGAAGCCGCGCCGCCATCCACATCAGAGCTCGTTTCTCCGCGGCGGCAGTAAGCGACTGGTTTACTCGCCGTGCGTTCGCGAATCCTGAAGACCCTGTCATCGCTGTGCTCATCTTCGTCTCCTATCTCGCCAGTGCCTTGCAGGTATTCAGGAGCGTGAACTCCAGCGACTCTCGCGGCACACTCTCCACGAATGGGCCGATCGCCCAGCCAAGGCCGGCCGGAATGCCTCGTGTCAGTGAGACCGACTCGATCTGCATGTAGAGCCCACCGTCCCGCTCCTCGTAGGTCCAGTACGTGTTCAGCCGCCACATAAACCCGTGCTCTTTATCCGGCGGTAAAGCACGTTCCTTGTCCGTGCCGGCGTCATCGATCTCAGAGATCTTCGTGTTCCTCGAAGTGCTGTAGCCGTGCGTGGAATTGAGCCGCCCATAGACCACGTCATAGGTGGTATCCAGCACTACCGTGATCACGTGCTTCTGCTTCACTCGCATCTCGGCCGTAAAGTGGTCAGGTACCGGCTGGGTCTGGGGAGACAGAATTCTCGCGCGCAGCACCTCGGGCGAGTACATTTGCGGGTAGCCGCTGAAGTTCTTCATCAATCGTTCGAGGTCGGCGACTGTTGCTCCTTTGACAAAGGCCGTTCCTCTCCAGTCGTGCAGCATTCCGCCGGGAATGTCTCCCTTATCCGGCGTAAGCTTCTCGATCACCACCTCGCCTCTTTTCAGCCGGTCGCCTTTGTCGCCGACCGCCAGAAAATCAGCCGCGGACCTGTGCTGCTGCGCGAGGCGCGCCTCGACCTTCGCCGTGTATGCGGCAAATGCATTCACCGCCTTTGGGGGCGCCTCTGCTTGCGAAACAGTTCCAGGCCAGCTCAGAAGTGCCAGAATTCCGACTGCAAAGATTCGCAAGGCTGCAAGTCCACCTTTCATATCTCGCAATCTCTCACCAGCGGGACCTGCGCTGCAATAGCGGGCGCCTCATACGCATCGCCAATAAACCTCACTGTCCAGCTCCTTCAATCGAAAGGTCTTGTGCGCACTTGTAAAACGGATTCGAAGCCGGTGATGTGGCGCTGTCTCCGGTAAACTGATGAGAGGAAATGTCAGTTCTTGCGCCACCGCCGCGCTATTGCTTTGGAGTGTTTGAGGCAGACGCGTCTACGGGAGAGCTCCGCAGGCAGGGAATCAGAGTCAAGCTGAACGCCCAGCCCTTCCAGGTTCTCGTGATGCTTCTTGACCGGCCGGGCGAGGTCTTGACCCGCGAAGAGATCTCAAAAGCAGTCTGGTCCGATGGCACCTTCGTAGACTACGAGCACGGTCTGAACTCAGCTGTGAACCGTATCCGTGAAGCCCTGGGAGATTCGGCCACCAACCCACGTTTCGTAGAGACGCTGGCGCGTCGCGGCTACCGGTTTATCGCACCCGTCCAGCGCGTTGACATCCGAGTGGCTTCTCAAACGGAAGCCCGTTCGCCCCAAGAAGCCAACGATACCGTGCCGGCGCAGAGAGAGCCGGCGGCTTTGGACTCACTTCTCGCGACCGCCGACGAACTTCCCGAGGCACCCCACGGTCTGGTCCGAGGGCTATTCATGATTCTTCAGTTGATGTACGTGGGATTTTATGTGGGTGCGCTCGCGAATCTGCGGGAGATTGAAGAGTTACTCTCGCCTTTAACGGCGGCGACGGCAATTTTCTACTTGCTCGTCGGAACCGCCGCGATCCTAATTGCCGTTCGAGCGTATTTAACTTCGGCAATTGGACTCTGCGCACCACACATGCGCGCCCGCTTTCTGAGAATCTGGCCGTACCTGCTCGTTGCGGATGTTCTATGGGCGCTGTCGCCTCTCCTGCTGCTGCATCACATCAACACTGGCCTTGCTCTGGCAGGCATGGCGCTTCTGGTCTACTCGCCGTTTGCTCAGCGATCTCTGGTTCTGATGGGCGCTGCGCGGGACTAGCTCTTCACGGTGAATCAGAGCTGGTCGTAGAGGGTTGTGTTCCTGTAACCGAGCAGCGTGACGAGGGTCCAGATCGCGAGAGCGGTGCCGAACGGGATCTTGAGGATGCTTAGGAAGGCCGCAACGATGGCGACCACGCGTCCCCACGGGGCGCGCTCCATCAGCCCCCATCCTGCAACAAATGCGAGCGCAGCTCTCAGGATCACCATTACCCAAGCAAACCGGAAGATCATGGGCCCGAACTCAGGCCCGAACGGGAAGCCGCTGTGTGCCCATGGGCCTCGCATCCACGGCCCGAACCCGCCGTTGAAGAACGAACTGGCAAACGACAGACCAATGATCCCGGTGACTAGCACCAATCCCCCATAGATGAACCAGACGGTGCTGAGCGCGCGGACCCGGGTGGCGTAGTTCGCCAGCTCGAAGGCGATGTTCGGAATGGGCGGAGCAGGGACGGCCGTAGGAACCGGAGCTGTGGGACGCCCGCAATGAGCGCAGACTTGCTGTCCTGGTGTAAGTTGCTGACCACATCCGCTGCAGAACATCCGATCCTCCTCCAGGTTGCGGAAATTCTAGGCGCCGGCGTATGACGTCCGCATCCTTTGTGATGCGCTGATGCCGGGGCCCATCAATCCGGCTGGGTATGACTACGCAAAGCAGGCTTGATTCGTTCCCAGCGCTCTTCGTGGCGGTCATCCCGCAGAACGAGCCCTGTCACCCGTCCCTGCGAGTCACGGTCCACTGCGATTCGTGTGATGCTGCTGCCATTGGGATAGAAAAGGATGTTCAGCGACTCGGCCGCGAGCTCCGTTACCTCTCCGTAGTGGTTCTTCTGGTAGAGATCATCTCCTTGCCGGAAAAGCGATACGACCACGAGGCCGCGCTTGTCGACAAAGTCAGCGACGAAGCTGTCCAACTGCGCAGGCGTCAGCTTCAAGGCAGCCGGATGAAGGGGCACAATGGTACGTTCGGCGAAAGCGGGTAGAGCCTTTGCGTCGACATGATGCGAAAGCAGCCACCTGGGCAGCTCTGGCTCAAGGAAGGCTCGCGTCCAGCAGTCGTGCTTCAGCCCCTGGTAGAGCCAGAATCTGACATGGCCTGCGGCGGCCTTCAACGATGCGTACAGCAACTCGTCCTGCCTCGGAGCCACGATGTTGTCGTCCGCCCCGTGAAAGAGCCATATCGGGATCCTATTCACCGCCTGCGCATACTCTGCGGTCAGCTTTGGTGCCTGCTGCCAGCGCTCGGGAGCGTAGCTCCAGAAGATTCCGCCGGCTGCGATGGCCGCGGCCGCCCAGCGCGTCGGATAGCTCCGGGCGAGCTCCCATGCCCCGTACCCTCCCATGGACAGCCCGGACAGGTATGTCCTTGCCCGGTCGCCGTGGAACTCGGCTGTCTCCTGATCCAGCTCAGCCATGGCCATTGCCAGCATGTCCTTGTCGGTCCAATAGCGGTCGATGGAGCACTGCGGCATGACGACGACGAAGGGCCAGCGCTCAGGATGATCGCGGATTGCCTGCGGCAGACCGATCTGCGTCTGCCACATGCCTTCTTCGCCCCGCTCACCGCGGCCGTGCAGAAAGAGGATCATCGGCCATTGCTTGCGATCGTTGCGCCGCCACTCCTCCGGGAGGTAGACCTGATAGCGGTACGTAGCCGAGCCGATCTGAATGCGTCGATTGAGGAAGCCCGTCTCCTGGGCCGGATGTCTGCGCGACTCTTTGCCGCCGGCGGCAGCGGACAAAGCTGGGATAGCCGTACCCCAGATCAAACACAGGAGGGCCGGGAACAATCTGAGAGACCAGCGCATAGGCTCACAACATCATAGTGCTTTGCATGCCGGGGAAAGCAGAGAACCGAGGCTAGTGTCCATCTTCAGTCGACTTGATGAACGCCGCCACGTCCGCACGGAACTGTTTGAGGATCTCCTCATTCACATAAATCATGTGTCCGGCTTCGTAATAGCGGTAGCTGATATTTGACTGCAGAGCCTTGGGAATCTGCAGATGGTGCATCTCGTATATGCCCTCGAAGTACGGGGTTGCGAGATCGTAGTAGCCTCCGGCGAGCATGATCTTCATTTTGGGGTTCAGCTTCATGCTGAACGCGAGATCGGGCATGACATTTGCGCCGGTTTCTACATCATTGGCGGGCGGTCCTTCAGGCGCGTGGTGGCGCAGGTCCCAGGTAAAGTCGCCTCCGGCGAGGCCGAAGTTCCAATACGTGCTCTCCGGACCGTACTTCAGATCTTTGTGCAGGTACTCGTTTATCGCGGCGGTCCATGCGGAGCTGATGGCTTCGCTCTGTGGATCGTACTCAGCACCTTCGCTGAGCGGATTGAGATCCGGTCCCTGAAAGCGGGAATCGAGCCTTCCTATAGTCGTCTCTTCATCCACCTTCAGTGCCTTTGAAAAGTCACCGCCGACTACCCGAAGATCCGAACGCATCAGGTAATCGAGGGGAAGTCCGGTGTAACCGTGCAGCTTCTCGGCGACTGCGCGCTTCTCGTCGTCCGAGATTTCGCTGCCCTTGAGAAGAGCCGTCATGTAGTCGCCGAGGGCGTACTTCTGCACTTCTTCGAGGAAGGGCTTCAGGGACGGCGGCTGTGCGGGCAGCTTGTGGAAGTAGTACGCAGTGGCGGCATACGTGGGTAGAGCCAGGGCGTAAGCCTGGTCCACGCCTGGGTTCCATCTGGGATCATCGACAGAGTTGTCGAAGCTCAGGATTTGCGACAGCAGAATGATGCCGTTGAGATCTACGTCGCGCAGGTCTGCAGCCAGGACTGCGGAGCGCGGAGTGCCGTAGCTTTCGCCGAACAGATATTTGGGGGAATTCCAGCGGTCGTACTTGGAAAGGAATCGCTGGATGAATCGCGCGAATGCGTGTCCGTCCGCATCGATGCCGTAAAACGCCTTGGCTTTTTCCTTGCCGAACGTACGGCTTAACCCGGTTCCCGGCGCATCGATGAACACGAGATCGCAAATGTCCAGCAGGGAGTATTGGTTTTCGACAACGGTGTAGGGCGCCGCTGCCTGGTGCTTTGTGTCCGGGACGACTACGCGGCGAGGGCCGAACGTCCCAAGATGCAACCACATGGTTGCCGAGCCGGGACCACCGTTGTAGAGGAACATCAGCGGACGATGGGAGGCCACTGCGTCCTTTTTGAAGTAGGCGACGTAGAACATTCGAGCGGTTGCGGGCGCTTCGCTCGGATCGGTCGGGGGCTTCACCCCGGAGTCCGGAAGAATGCTGCCGTTGGACGCGAGCGTTGCATCCTGTGCCGCCGTGGAGCCGACGGTGATGGTACCCGCGATTGCTCTATATGCGACGGCCTGACCGCCGATGACTACTGTGCCTTCGGTACTGGAGTCTGGAGGCGCCACGGTCTGAGCCGCCGGAGCAGTGTCTTTTTCTTTTGCCTTGTCCTTGTCTTTGTCTTGGGCGGCTGCGCTGCAAATGAATGGGCTTGCCATCAACACGAGTGCCGCAGAATTCCTGAGCCACGCAGTGGCCATCGATGGAACCTCCGAAGGAATCAATTCAGTTGAGTATAGAGTGTGAGATTCCTTCACTCATTCTTTACGGCGCCGTGTGCAAGAATCGGGATATATCAGCCATGTCCAACCTTGTGCCAGGAGATCTGCTTGACCACTACCGCATCGACGCGGTTGTCGCGCATACGCAGATGTCCACGCTTTATAAGGCGACAGATTTGAACATCGGCAGGGAACTGGCGATCAAGGTTCCCAACTCCGCGATGGAGTCGGACCCGGTTCTCGTAGAGCGTTTTCAACGCGAGCAGGAGATTGGCCAGCAACTCGATCATCCCGGCATCGTCAAGACCTTTAATCACGAGCAGCGAAGCCGGCTCTACATGGCCATCGAGTGGGTCGAGGGCCGTCTGCTGCGGGCTATTTTGAACGAAGACAAGAAACTGAGCATCGATCGCGCGTCAGCTATCGCTCATCGCATTTGCGACGCCCTGGACTACATGCACAAGCACGGCATCGTTCATCGCGACCTGAAGCCGGAAAACATCATGGTCGAAAAGGATGACCAGATCAAACTAATCGACTTTGGCATTGCGATGAAGGAAGACGCGCGCCGCCTCACGTTCGTCAACGTTTCTTCTCTGCTCGGCACGCCCGACTACATTTCGCCCGAGCAGGTGAAAGGTGCACGCGGCGACCAGCGCAGCGACATCTACTCCATGGGCATCATCTTCTACGAGATGCTTACGGGGCGCGTTCCTTTCGTTGGACCAAGCCCGCTGGCGGCGATGAACGAGCGCGTGCTGAATGACGTGAAACCTCCGCGCGATTTGAATTCCAACATATCGCCGGAGCTGGAAGAGATCCTCTACCGTGCTCTCGAGCGCGAGCCACGGCATCGCTATGCCACGGCAAGCGAGATGATGTGGGATCTGGAGCACCAGGAGCAGGTCGGCGTGGAACCACGTGGCTCGCGACCTGCAGGTCACGTTAACAAGCGGACGCAGTCGCGCCAGAAGATTCTGCTTTACAGCGCCCTCGTTACCGTTCCGATCCTGCTGTTTGTGCTGATGCTGTTCCTCGCCCGGAGATAGCTGCTACACGGCAGCGCTGTTGAAACCATTCCTTACCGGTAGGACTCGTCCCGGTGGACTACAAACTCCGGATAGGCGTTACCGCCGAGCTCATGCAGATCCATTCCGAGCCGCTCGCCGTCCGGCTCGACGCGGAATGCAAAGACGCGATCCATCAGCCAGAACAGGCCGTAAATGATCGGCAACATCAATCCAAGCAGCGCGGAGACGCCGACGAGCTGCGGCAGTGTCTGTCCACTTTGCGAGGCGAACAGTCCTGCGGAGATGAGTCCCCACAGCCCCGCCGCGCCGTGCACGCAAACCGCGCCCGACGGATCGTCGATCGATAACACCAGCTCGAACAGTTCAACCAGAAGAGGTGTGCCGATCCCTGCAACGACGCCGATGAAGAGGGCTGCCATCGGCGAGACTGCGGCGGCGCTGGCGCTCGACGTGACCAGTCCCGCCAGCCAGCCGTTGGCGCAGAGGCTGGGATCCGGCTTGCCGAAGCGAATGCGGGTCACAGAGAACGTGGCTACGAGAGCACCTGTTGCAGCAAGCACGGTGTTGATTGCGATCGCCACGAGTTTTGAAGGCTCG